>Ga0307412_10000014_pt1 | contig 353795 bp, 315 predicted proteins | sample DK1Cmetagenome_3_FD_203823 | JGI IMG/M metagenome (GOLD analysis project Ga0307412, IMG submission 203823) | Maize rhizosphere microbial communities from greenhouse at UC Davis, California, United States - DK15-C-1 | ecosystem: Host-associated > Plants > Roots > Rhizosphere > Soil | place... | reverse complement strand
ACTACAACAAAGGAGAACGCCGCCAGCGGAATGCGGTCGGCACCGCAATAACACTACAACCCGGTGTATCAAATCTGAAGTGCCGATGCCGACAGAAATTGTATCAATTCCTGAGTGCCGTTGACAATGTTTGATGCAGAGCTAAGAAGAGGATTCGAAGAGGGGCTAAGCGGCGGGGGCGAAGGCAGGGGCGCTTGCCTTGACGCCGACCTTGACGCTTTAGCGTTTGAGCTGGCAGACGATGCCCCTTCTTATAGCGTCGTCGAGCGTTATACCTCCACTTGCTCATCTCTGTCTGGGTCAACGCTCGGCGGTCTTGAGTCATCGAGTTCGGTTACGCCTGTGGATACTGGCGAGCAAGACTCCACCGAGCCTTTGACGAAGTCCATATGGCGTTCCTACAGCTTCGAGATCGTTCCGATCTTGGATATGCGAGACAAAACGTCAAACAGTCTGTTAGCAGAGTTGCGAGAAAGCACTAGCCGATGGGACCGCAACGGGAACGCAGTAGATTATCGAAGCGTTCGGAAGCGATCATGTTCGATAGCAATCGAAATAAACTGCCGAGCGCGGACGCAACCACAAATCGCGCCTCGCTTCCGGCCGGAACGCAGGCCTGCGCATCAATGCACTACCCCAGACGATAGGGCTCTCTCTCGTGACCGCCAAGTCATCGACTTGCATTGGTTGTGGTGCACTGGTCATCGCAAGATCCCCGACAGTCGCGAGTATGTGCATCTATTCGGAGACGAGGAGTTCAACTTTCAGCTCGCCAGCAAGTTTGCCTGCGAGCAATGGACACCTGCTAGGAAAGTCGAGTGCTTGGGCTTGGACGCGCAAACCGAGTGGCAGCTAGCCGCAATTCAATCGCGCGAGTTCCAGAAGAAGTGGGATGCTATTTGGAGGCGGCGCCCTCACATCGAGCGCCGGTTTTTAGATTCGCTTGCTACACGTCGTGCATCCAAGGGGCACGTGGAAGAATGGTTGCAACTATGGACGGCGCATCAGATGGTAGGGGAGTCGCCTGAGCGTATTTGTCGGCTCTTGCCTTTTGTAAGCGGCGAGCCCGCCAAAGATCCGAGTGGCATTTCAAAGCGCCTCGGGCGAATGCTTCAGCGGATACAACGACACTAACGCATTTAGATCACTTAGAACAGTATCCGGACGGGAAGCCGGACAGCATTCCGGACAGGTTTTCGAGCGTTTAATGTGTTTGAAAACAACGTGTTAGATAGTAATTCCGGTCCGGTGTGTGGGCGTAACCTATATCCGCTAGTCTTTATTAACCCTGCTTCGCAGGGTGGGGCGGCGCTGAGCGCCGCTCCACGTCCCTTCACATTCCTGCAAACTTGATTGGACCGGTGAACCTCGGAATGGAGGGCCCGCAGTTCCAGTTTTCGGGACCGCAGAGCGGTGAGGTAGCAGACCCATCCCAGTCAACGCAACGGACGATGCTGCGGGCGAACCGAGCTTTCCGGGTTGTCTACTTGGGAGTCTCGCACGAACTCGGTCAATCATTGGTTGGCGCGCAGTGGCATCCAGCGTCGCCCCGGACCGAGAGTGTTTCCGGACATGCATTTGATATACGGAGGTCATTGAGTCTCACAAGCCATGTATTAGCCGTTTTTCGAAAGTTGGGTGCAATCACTAGGTCGGAAGCTTGCGCGAGGCCGTCTACGTGATCATCGGAGGCCTTTGGCGCCGCGTTCGTGAATCTCGCCTGAGAAGCGTTGGTTCCTTGAATGCCGACGTTTTCTGCCTTGTGTGCTGTCAGGAAGATCAGTCAGCGCTGACTGCGCGGTCGTGCAGTCGTGGCCAGACGAGACGAATGGCGGTGAGAATATGCGCTAACATGACCACAGCACCTTGGACTTTCGAACTATCATGGCTCGCACCTTCGACATTGACGAATGCGCCGACTTTCTCAAGGTTGATCGGAACACCGCCCTCAAGCTTGCACAACGGGGCGATCTACCGGGAGCCAAGATCGGTCGTGCTTGGGTCTTTCTCGAGGACGACGTTGTCGAATATCTAAGAGTGCAAGTGCGGCATCAAATGGTGGAGCGTCAAAACAGCGCTTCGGTCGACCGGCAACTGCAAGCTTCGACAGCCCAGACTGCTCCCACGCCGCAACCTCTACTCGTAAAATCGCGCCGTCGCTCGCTACCAGTGCTTCCGCCTTTGCCAAATCGCGGGACCGAAGAGGGCCGGTCGTAGTGTCGGAATAAGCGAATGCGAGCTTCGCCTCCTGGAGCGCGATCTCGCGCGCCGTATTAAGATCACAGCCCGCTCTCGGCATATGGTTTGACGATCGTCTGTTTTCTAAACGGCTTGGCGCTGAAAGATAGTCTCCTGGCGATTTGCTCGTCGAGAAAGGCTGGACTTCGCGCTCTATAAGGAAGCGTTCGCCGAGCGTTGGAATGAGGAAGGGACATCCACCCATAGCAGTGGTCAGCTCTAGGACTTTTACACGCAAGGTTGAGACCGATAAGTTTGCCGCGATCCCTTGAGCACCTTGCACGGATACCCCAAAGTTTCTGAAACGTGTCGGCCGCTACTCCCGTTTTCCATGCTGCACACATTTGGCCCGCATAACGATCTCCGCTTCAACGGTGCTTTCACTTGAACCCGGTCCAGTTCTCAGTCCATCGGTCTTGCTCAGGCCGTAAGTCGATGCGAGCACAACTAGATCCCACCGCAATGAGTGCGGGCGTAGCTGGACGGTGCGCCTCGTTTTCGACGATCTGCGCGCGCAAATTCTGACAGCCTAGTCCTGCCTCTGTAGATGCTTCTGTCGTGCGGTTCGTGGATAGTCTATGAGGCCGGTTCGGGACTGAGGCGTTTAGAGACGTTCTGAGCGGTCGGGCTATCTGAACGTGTGTTGTGTCGCGTGAGAGCTATGGCGCGGTTTGTAGCGCGTTGTGAGCGGTCCCTAGGGCGCTTTGTGGTATTCGGTTCTGCGCTGCGGTTCTCACTCAACCGGGCGTTGAGGTAGCTTATAGAACGGACTGAGTTGGCCTTGGCCTTGTAGAGCCATATTCCTGTTCACTTTCAACGGCTTATACCGTGCGGCCGAGGCTCAGCCTTGGAAGCGCTAACTCAACAAAAAAGGCGCCTTTTGGGGCGCCTTGGTCTCACAGTTGGAGGAACTCGCGGATCGCATATTTCGCGGCCGCGATCTCCTCATCTGTGGCCCTTTCGCCATCGAAGTCGACCTTCCTGGCGGTGTAGCTCCAGCTCCCGATCTGATCGACCAGTGCCACGCCCGGACGCACCAGGCTGTTGATCGGAATCTCCGTCGCCCATCCATGAATCGTTGAGGTAATCGGAAGCCCTGTGACGCGGCCGGTGATCTCGTTCAGCACGCTGTCCGAGATCACGATCACCGCGCGATACCCCGCCTGCTCGTTGCCCTTCGTCGACCCCATGTAGAGCCGGATGATGTCGCCTGTATCCGGTATGCCGTTGTTCATGCTACGTCCTAAGATTCGCGCGTCGGGTCATCCGGGCCTCCAAGTTCTGTTCCGACTGGATCGCCGAAGTCGATCTCCTCGTGCCGCTTGAGCTTGCCTTCCCTGAACTGCTGGATCAGGCGCTCGCGCGAGAAAAGAGGGATGCTGGTGTGCGGGCGGACCATTAGCTGCCCGTCCTGCACCTGCACATCGACTTCCTGGCCTTCCGTGAATGCCGCCTCTGTGGCGACGCTCGCCGGTATTCGAACTGCAAGGCTGTTGCCCCACCGCTTGAGGGTTTGAATAGCCATCACTTTTGTCCCGAGTTCAATCATTCTTCAACCATGCCTAGCTCTGCCTGAATTCGACTTAGCTCTGCCTATATCCTGCCTGACTACCTATTCCGTCTGCATTGGCGTCTATACGACGTCGATACAAGACCAGCTTACACTCCGCCCAGTAGGCGTGTCAACAGTGTATCAACGTTTCCCGACAACTCCCGGATGCCCTAGACTGCCACTGTATATTCATACAGCCCTAGGCCATGCCCCTACCCGGCTACTCCACGGACCATTGCAGAGTTGCGCGCCTTGTGGCACCGCTACCGGGATCAGGACGTCCGACGCCTGGCCTTGGAGGTCAAGCACCTGCGCGAGACGATGGAGGAAATCGAATATTTCCGATCGGGGTGGAGGGGACGGCGTAGACCCGTTTGTTCGAAGATGCTCTATCGTAAAGTGGCCGACACGTTGAGGAAGATGCGACCGTGCCAAGGGATCGGTGGCACGACTCCGTATAGGCAGGTGCGCGAATGATCGGCATGGACAATCCATTACCCCACGTCGACGAGTCGACTTGGCGGTTCATGCGCAAGATCTATCGGCGTCTCTATCACGAGAAATCGTTGACCGAGTGGCTCAGCGACATGCGACGCGCTCACACAGTGCTACACGACCAAGACGTCCGGGTGGACCGTTTGCTAGCGCAGTGCATTGCGATTCTTGAATACACCATCATCGCGCATGGCGGCTGTCTTCCGCTTGAGATTGAGGGGCCATCGGGCGACCGCCATTCAAACGAACGTAGCAAGAGACGGTAAAAGTCGGCCCCAGTCGAAGACCCACGACCATTCCAACGGCGATTACTGCTTCATTCCCGCTCCGTCACGCGATTGTCGGCCGCGATTGCGTCCATCGTCGACACGAGGCTAGCCAGCAAGTCGCCGTGATGCCGTTTCAAGTGTCCTTGGATGTTCTCGTTGCGCAGCAGGCGCGCCATGAAGCTCTTGGCGACCACAAGCGACAACATGGTGTCACCGATCTCGTCTTCGACGGCTTGGCAGTCTTGCCGAAGCCGCTCCATTTCGCGTTCCATTTTCGCGAGATCTTCCGTTGAGATTGCATCTTTCTTTTTCGGCTTCGCTCCGTCTGCCAAAGCTTCCGAACGGGTAGCGACCAGGATCAACTCGGCGTAGGTCGCAGTGAACTTGTTGGCAGCGACCATCATCTCGGCCGCCTCGATTTGCCGGAATGGCTTCATCTTCTTCAAGACCGAGAAAACCGTCGGGGCCGCTTGCCGGTTTTTTAGGATGGAGGCGGCCTCGGGTGCGACGCCGTCCAGCAAGGTCGCCCGCTCCCGAATGCTTCGGACATCCATGCGAAGGACCTCAGCAATCCGTTTTTCCGACGCGCCCTTGGCCAGCGCAGCTCGGATCATTTTGTGCTCTTGCACCGCCGAAAGGCGGGTGATGTGCCGGTTAAACGTGAACCCTTCATCGTCGGTGGACACCATGCACGGAGCTGTGTCACGGCCTAGCTCTTTGAGCGCCTCGAGTCGCAACCTTCCGTCGAGCAGCTCATAGTCGCCCAGCCGCCGAGGGGAGCGGAATACCGCAAGCGGCTCGATTACTCCCAATTCAGCGATCGAGCCGACGATGGTTTTGTATTTTGAGGTCGACAGAGCGCCCTTGGCCAACTGCGAATCTGGGATAATCCGCTCAAGAGGAATCTCGACGAGCTTTGCCTCAAATCCGTGTCTGACATCGCTCATGGCATAAGCTCCGGTGGGATGCGGCGGGCGACCGCTTCGGGAATATCCTTTACGCCCTCGGCCCGCAACAGCGTCCTGAAATGATCGTCGGCAAGAAAGCGCCTCAACGCAGAGGTGATCAGCAGAAGTCTTTGCTCTTGTAGATTGGCGTTCTGCACGATCATCTTCTGGCGACGGACTTCGTTCTTGTAAGTTCGCAGAAGTTTTTGAGGCGTCGGCTTTTCTCGAGGGGCAGCGCGACCATGCACCGTTTTGCCCGACGCTTCTCGTTTGCTGAGAATCCTGCGCACGCGGAGTAATTGATCTCCGGTCAGAGTCTTGCACTCGTAGGCGGCCACCATGGCGGCTTGGACCTCGTCGGTCGACGCGCGAGCGACCTCGACGGCAAGCCATAGCGGCATGACACGCGTCTCTACAGCCTGAATTAACCGTTGCTCGCCTTTTTCCAACAATTGCAGGACGCCATTGATGTAGGAGTCGTCCAGATTGGTTTTTTTAGCAATCTCCACGGCTGTGTAGCCCTTTGCGTGGAGAACCTGCAGGCCGCTCAAAAGCTCAGAGGTCGAATGGCGCCGCCGGGCGATGTTCTCCGTCAACGTGATGAGGTAGCGATCGATTTCGCTGGCTTCGACAACGCAGCACGGAATTGTCGTTTCGCCGAGAGCTTTTAGCGCCTCGAGACGTCCTTGCCCACATAGCACCTCATACCAATCGCCGCCGCCGTCAAGTCCGCCGTGCGCGACAGTAATTGGGCGCTTGAGCCCGACAGACGCGATGTTCTCGACGAGCTGCGAGAAGAAATAGGGATTGCGCGTGCGGGGGTTCAGGACTCGAAGCCGCTCAACCGGAATCAAAGTGATCTGCTCGCTGCGCGAAAGCCCGGAGACGATCTTGTCGACGCGGTCATTCATAGCTGACTCCCCTCAGTGGGACCCGGCGCGCCAGATGGCATAGCATGTCCAGGTCATCATAGCGATAAGCCTCAAATCCGAAGTCGTTGTGGTCACCCAAGCGGACGATTTCCGACGAGACGTCGATGGCCGGCAAGAGGTAGTAGTCGCGGATCGACTTGGCGTCCAGCTCCATGCGAACCGCGACCGTGATGTCAGGGCGCAGCGCGTTGTCGAAGCGAATGATCCAGCGATTCGAGCCGGCGTCGGTCGGGCGGCAACGGGACAGGGCCAAGGAAACTCTGAACTCTTCGTTGACCCACAGCAGGCCGGAGACGGCGTCTCTCTCCACGCGCGCGCCCGTGTCGGCCATCGCTCGCACGGCGAGCGAGACGACTTCAGGATGGAGTTCTCGCAGGCGGCGGTTGATCTCGACGTAGCGATAGTCGCGAGCGGGCATGTAGCCAATCAGGTCATAGGTCCGAAGCAAGCTGCCGAATCGACTGGTATATGCGCTGCTGGACGGGCAGCCCGGCGCCTCGTCGATGACGATGCCGGAGAGGTAACCGTTACGCAGCAGCAGCTTGCGCAGTGAACTCAACATGTCGGCATCAGTGAGCCGGTAGGAGCGCGCTAGAATAATTTGGCGAGCGGCCTCGAAAATGATTCGATTGACGATGGGCTCGAACGCGTTGTCCGCGCGAATCCATGAGGCCGGCGGATTGCGGACACGCTGCTGTTTTAGCTTGAATGACACCCGGTTCCAAACGTTGTCCCCGACGTATTTGTCGTTGATGAGGATCTGGTGAACCGTTCCCCGAGTCCAGAGAACACCGCGATCCGTGCGAACGCCAGCCTCGTTCAAAGCCGCAGCGATCTCGGACTCGGAGCGGCCCTCCTCAACGAACCATCGATAGATGTCTCGCACGGTCGCTCGCTCGTCAAGCGGTCCCGGCACTAGGGTAACCCGGTCAGTCTGGATTGCCTTGCGCTCGCCTCGTTTCAACTCGTGTTTCTCGCCATTCTGTTCCACACGGACGCGGCGCAGGCCATATCCGGCAGGGCCGCCTTGTCGAAAACCGTTGCGGATGTGTCTGCATTGGCCGGCATGCACCTTCACGCTGAGCTCACGACTGTATTCGCCGGCCATGGTTCGCTTGACGCTTTTGATGATGCTCGACACAGGGCTGCCGTCATTCTCGAATTGCTCCGCGCAATAGAGCACTCTCACGCCCGCGTGCTTGCAGCGGATCTCGTAGCTTGCGCTCTCGTCCGGATCTTGGAATCGGCCCCATCGGCTGACGTCATAGACCAGAATCACGGAGAAATTAGCGGCCCCCGATTCCACGTCGTGTAGCAAGGCTTTTAATGAATCACGCCCATCGAGGCGCAGACCGCTTTTGCCTTCATCAGCGTAGACACGCACGACGTCGAGGTTCCGGCTTTCCGCGAACGCCAGAATTACGTCTTTCTGATTTTCGGTTGAATATTGTTGGTGCTCCGTCGACATCCGCACATACGCCGCCGCGCGGCCTCGGCCACCCATCTCTTGGCGGGTCTTGATGCGCGATGTTCGTTCCACCCTGCCTCCCGTGAACCAGAGGGTCGACTCCTGTTGCTGAATGCCCCTCGGCGAGGAGATAGGCTGATCGCGTGTCGTTGCTTGCGTTCAGGGAATATAGTTTTGGAGACGCGAAAAATGTTGCCAACAACACGCAAGAATTTGCGCGAAAAGGAAGGAGAAATCGGCGCGGAATATCCACTGGCGATCGCCCTGGCACTCAAAGAAGAGCTGGGGGGCTCGCGCCAAACGATCAAGAAGCTATCTCGCTGGACAGGCGCAAGCGAACGAACAGTGCAGAATTGGCTCGGCGGCGTTCGGGGTCCTAGCGGACCGCACCTAGTTGCTTTGGCGAAGCACTCACCGGCCGTTCACTTCGCCTACTTGTCCATGACCGGCAGGGCGGACGAGGCCGCATCGGACGTCGACGCGTCCGTGGTGCTTCTGCGAGAGGCGCTCGCTTTACTGACCGCTCGCCGCCTACCGTAAACACCCTCGTTCTGCACGTTGCCTCGCTGACCGAGGCTAGTTCGGGCCTGGTTTCCCATCGGTGTCATATATGGTCCAGCACCGATCGAAAAGGCGGATCACCGTTTTATCGCTCATGGCCATCTTCGTCGCCCGGAAGCTCAGGCGCTCGTAGCCGGGTTGAGTGGTTCTTGTTGGGACCAACGCAGGATGCAACTGTATAAGGAGCCAGTCCCTAGGGCGGCCTGGACCTATAAGGATGGATGTGAGCAGGTCTAGAACGAGGAAGGGAAGGGCACTTGCAGAAGCCGAATTTCCTAGGACTCGGTCCTTGTGCGTCTGTTCGCGATCACGGCACCGGGATGCGTGTCCAACCTGGTTCGCCAAGGGAAAATTCTAAGGTGTGTCGGCGGCAGCTCCCGTTCTGAACGGGGCATCGCAGCAATCACGAATGCAGCCAATGTATCCGCTCTGGATCCGTGCACGCTCACAGGTTTCTGCCGAGGTTAAGGGTGGTTCAGCACGCCCTTAAAAACTGTTCCTATGGGTCCTAAGGGACGCCGCCGTGCCTCTCGCTGCAGCATGAGCTCGCGGCATCAACAAACATGACCCGTGCGCCCTTCAGTGAGACGGCGGGGCTGCTTTGGTATGTAGCATGGGACTGGGGCAGCCGTCCACGGCCTATAGCCCTTGCTCATACTTTGAATGTGTGTGACCGATAGCGCATCTGCGGCGTAACTAGAAGAAGGCTGAATTTCTCTTGCCCCCGACCAATAAAATCAAGGGCTTGCTTTTGATAACCTCTTGGCGCAAATGTTGCCTCCACTTCTAGTTTGCGCTGAGCGCACCATGCGGCGATTACTTCATCGCGCCGGTATGCGAATTCAACGAGAGCGAAACTGATGAGCTAGAGTTGCTTGGCGTGCTACAGCGACCGCATGGAGCATGGCAAAATGCGTGCTGTCTTTAACGCGCGCCGTGCTGCGACAATCGTGTTCTAAATGCGCAGGCGTATCCACTTGCAGATCGACAACCGGAACAGCATGACGTCTGACCGACTTTACACGACACTAGAACGCTGGTTTTCCCGGAAGACGTCAAATTCGGGGATAAGGCGCGTCGCGGATCTTCAGGTCGCTGTGACGAGCGACATTGGATTGGTCCGCGAGGAAAATCAGGACCGCGTGGCCGCCATGCGGTTTCAAGACGCTGACGGCTCGACACTCGTTGTTGTGGCTCTTGGCGACGGAATGGGTGGCATGCGCGACGGCGCTGCGTGTGCGGCGATGACACTGGCCAAGTTTTTTTCGGACTTCGCAATGTCGCGCGGCAGCGACTATGGGGGGCGTTTGTTACATGCTGTGCGGGCCGCCAACGACACGGTGCATATGCGTTATCGGGGGGGCGGGGGCGCAACATTAAGCGCCGTCCTCGTCGGGGAGTTCGGCAAAGTGTTCGCAGTGAACGTCGGCGACAGTCGAATCTATCGGGTTGGCCGACGTCTCCTAAGGCAAATCACAATAGATGACACGCTAGCTGGGCAGCTCAGCCACAGGGGAGAGGGGCTTCACAGAAGCAACGAGCTCCTTCAGTTCGTCGGGATTGGGCCGGAGATCGAGCCTCATGTATTTGAAACGGAGGGGGCGTTTGGCGAATCGGGCCTGCTTCTGACTTCAGACGGGGTGCATTTTCTTCCCAGGGAGTCGATGGAGGCCGTGCTTTCACATGCGCCCGAGCCGGCCTTGGGCATGAAACGGCTCGTCGATCTGGCGAAGTGGTGCGGCGGCCACGATAACGCTAGCGCGGCACTCATCACCGCACTGCCCCCATCGTCGAGCGGCGAGCGCTCCGAAGACAGTGTTTCTGTGGATGTCTGGGACCCGTTTGGTGAATTGCAATGCTTGATCCTTGGAGCCGAGCGTCAGAAGGCACACGACTCTCCTGCCCCACGGGCCGATGTTGCGCCAAGCGCTACTGCCGTCCTGAAGAAGAACAAGTCGCCACGCAAGAAGCTCGAGAAAGGTGTTGAGCACTCTCCTCGCGAGGTGAAAGACCGATCTAGGGACAAGCCAAAGGTAGCCGCCCGAAGCGAATCAACGATCGAAGTCCAGAGCGAGCCAGAGAACGTAACCAAGAGTGAGCCGACGCACAGTGCACGGACCGAGGCGAAGGACGAAGCAGGCAAAGCGGCGGACGACGGCACTGAAATGGAATCGAAGAACGAATCTAAGTTAGAGGAAAAAGGAGGCGGCAAAGATGCTAACAAGCCGGATGCCCCTCAGCTAATTATCGATTTTCCGAACAAAACACCTGGCCAGTCATAACTGGTAGCGAAAATGAAAAAACTTCCTGAGAGATACGTCGCGGACGGGCGCGAGGCGGGGGGCGGTATGGGGGCTGTCATCTTTTGCGACGACACCCATTTGGATCGAAAGGTCGCGATCAAATTCATCGCCGACGCTCAAAACCGACATCGAATGTTGGATGAGCTGAAGGCGCTTCTCAAAATGCGCTCGAAGCATGTCGTGCAGGTATTCGACGTCGTTTCCGATGGCGATGAGCTCGGAATCGTTCAGGAATACATTGAAGGGACAGACCTGTCAGAGATCGGACTGCCCTTTGCCTCGTCCGACCTTTATATCCGGGCACTCTGGCAGATCGCTGCTGGCATCGCGGACATACATGCAATTGACGTTATTCACCGTGACATCAAGCCGAATAATATGCGGCTCGATCCGGAAGGGATCGTCAAAATCTATGATTTTGGGCTGGCGAGAGATGAAGGTCGCGACGCAAAAACACGTGGATTCGTCGGCACCCCGTATTTTGCCGCCCCGGAGTTGTTTCGTTTTGCTGACGTCCTTTTTACAAAGGCAGTCGATGTTTACGCGTTTGGCGTCACAGCGTTATATCTCGCAACGAAGTCATTGCCCGATCAACTGAAAGCCATTCCTCCTCGACTCGGCGGAGCGAACTTTTTCGGCACTGTCGACATACCGTTGCCGGTAATCCAGATACTAAACCAATGCCTGAAAGAGGCGCCAGAGACGCGTCCGGAGATGACGGAGGTGCGGGACACCCTGGCTCGATATTTGTTGAAAGACAAGCATGAAGCCGTTGTTGTTTTCCAGCAGCGGTCGTCGTCTTTGAATGCCGCGACTCGCGAGGTTCGACTGAACTTGCCGAATATGGGCGCACTGCGAATTTACTATGACGGCCTGACATTCAATGTTTTGGATGTATTTGGCGATGTTTATATCAACAATCGCCAAGCCGTTGACAATATGGTGTTGCCTGGCTCGTGCGTTGTAGCGCTCGGACCTCCCCAGTCCCGCGATCGGAAATACATCACGTTCGACTTGTCACAGCCGGAGATCGTTCTATGAGTGGCCCTCTTCATGAAGGCATGTCAATCGGTGGCCGTTATAATGTCATCTGCAACATTGGCGAAGGCGGCATGCAGTATGTCTACAAAGCGTATGACAACATCCTCGAGCGTGTAGTGGCATTGAAGACGCCAAAGAACAGTGCCGCGAGCAAGCGCTTTAAACGTAGCGCCGTGCTCTCGGCGCGCGTCAACCACCCGAATGTTGCGAAGACGCTTGACTACCTCGAGGAGGGCAATCAGCTATTCCTGATCGAAGAGCTAATTGAAGGGAGTGACCTCGACAGCGCACTGTTGAAACAAGTGAAATACGTCGATCCATATCTGGCGGCCAAGGTCTTTCACCATATAGCGAAGGCGGTGGCGGCCGCTCACCATGTGGGGGTTGTTCACCGGGACCTTAAGCCGACGAATATCATGGCAACAGGTAGCTTCGGCGTGTCTGAGCTAAAAGTGACGGATTTCGGCATTGCGAAGATGGCCGAGGAGGAACTCGTTGACGCTGTCGAGGGTGGTGATTCGACAATGACGACATCGAAAACGGCACTAGGTGCTTTGCCGTATATGGCGCCGGAAGCCATTGATACTCCTCGTGACGTTGGGCGCGCCGCAGACATCTGGTCTATCGGTGCGATGATGTGTCATCTAATCACTGGCCAGACCCCATACGGAGTGGGGTTACGGGTTGTCACGAAGATTCTCGAGGCGGCGCCGCCAATATTTCCCGCATTCGTTACCTCGAACCCGCAGTTCGCTCCCTTGGCTAACAAACTTATTGAGCTAGTGCACCGTTGCATGGCGAAGGATCCCGCCGCGCGACCTACGGCAGATGAACTTGTCCAGTATTGCAGCCAGTTGTGCTATCCAGTTGCGGTGCGCCGGCGCGGGCGAGTTAAAGAAATCCGTTACGAGTCTTGGGGATTTATCGAAGTTACCGGGCCAGACGTATTTTTCCACCTCTCAAGCGTTTATGGTGACAAACCAAAACGGGGAGACGAAGTGGTCTTTTCTAGCTTTGATGGCGGAGGCGCATTCCGCGCGCATCCCATCGTTCTTCTTCAGAAGGTCTGAGTCGTAGGCCGGGCGGACAGTGGCGTCTTGACCTTTGAGAAGACCATCGAGCAAGTTTTATAACGCAGGCCTAGATCAGACGTTCCCCATGGAGTAAGTCGCAGATGTTGGCTCCGCTGACGGCAAAGGGTCGGAAAACCCCCTACCGCCGTTAGGCGCGCCACTGAGCTGAATCCACCTCAAATTTCAGGTTGCTGATCAGGTCCGAGAACGTGGTGAGACGCGGGAAATGCGATCGTCATGAAGTAGTTCTTCACGTCGCGCACGATATGCTCTTGCGTCTCTTCGCGGGGTTTGCACTTGTCCGCCCAAGCGCGGCCAGGATGCAGCACGTCCCAACGGGGGCGTAGTCCGTTGTATCGACCGCTACCTGGATCGTGATTCCCGAAGCCGTCGATCGACGAGTTCCAGAGAGGCGCGAACTTGGCGATGAGCAATGATTCGCCAAGCGGAATCCAGATGTCGTCCACGACCAAAAAGCGGCAGTAGAAGTCCTTGATGTCCAAGTTCGCCACAAGGTCGACGCTTTCCGCGTGCTCGCGCAGCCGGTCGAAAAGCGATCTGCTGCGAACCTCACCAACTCCGCCGCCCTTCCGTGCGCCCTTCGGAATTGCTTTACCGACGTAAATGGGCGCCTGAAAGAGCCCATTGCGATTGCGCTCCGCTAGGGGCGCGTATGGCTCAAAATCGCCGGCGTAGTAAATGGCGTAGATTCCGACGCCAAAAAACTGCTTTAGCTCACCCAGTGGCTGTGGCTTTTGTTCGAGCATGGCCTCGGCAACGCTCGCGCCGAGGTTCTTTTTGTCGAGCGGGTTGAAGGGAATGATGTTCTCGCTTGGAGCCGTCATGCTGCCCCTCGCGCGCTGGCGCGCTGCCGTGAAAGCTGTTCGAGCTGCACCAACGCTAGCTTTTCCGCGACACTCCGTGCAACCACATGTCCCAAGGCCACTGGCACTGCGTTGCCGAGCTGACGCATCGTTTCCGACCACGATCCGTGGAAAACGAAGCCGTCAGGAAAAGTCTGAACGCGCGCGGATTCGCGAATCGAAAAATAGCGCACGCTCCCGTCCATGTTGACCAGCATGTTTTCGCCGCCTGGGACGCCATGATCGCCAGCCTTCAATGTCTTGGCGGGCAGATCGAGCGGACTGCCAGTATGGCCGGGATAGACACGCGCGCCAGGCTGAAACCTGTGATCCAAGTAGTTGTTCGCCGTCCGCGACTGCGGGCTGGGAAGCCCGACGATCGCGTCGCGAACCGTGCGCCAAGGCAATTCATGGGAAAACGGCAACGAGCTCGCGAGTCGGCGCACGCGCGATTCCAAGGCGGCCGGCATGGTCGGGCGATTGCGTCGTGCAACGCCGTGCCGCTCCCAATATTCGCCGGAGACCCATTGATCTTGAAGCAAGCGATCGTAGCTGTGGGTCTGACGCGGGAAGCTCCAGTCGACACCAAGGTCCGAGCGGAATCCGACAATGAACACCCGCTCGCGTTTCTGTGGAACCCCGTAGTCGGCCGCGTTGACTAAGGTCGGAACCACGTTGTAGGTGAGCTTTTTGCCCTTCTGGCGACCACTCGTGCGTTCCACTTGGAGACGCAGCAAATGGTCGAACCAGTCTTCATCGCGACGGGCCGGGACTTCCGGAAACTCTAATTGCAAAAGGATGTATTGGTAGTAGTTGGCGAACGTCGAACGGGTCAAGCCCTTCACGTTTTCGACGATGAACGCTTTCGGGCGCAACCGCCGCACGATGTCAACCGTCGCCGGAAACATATCCCGTGTATCGTCGTGCGCTTGGTGCTTGCCGCCCATCGAAAAGGGTTGGCACGGCGGGCCGCCAGCCAACAGGTCAATTTCCTCGTTTTCGAGGCTAGCCCAATCAAACTTTCGAACGTCGCCTTCGTGAATAGGCCAGTCCGCCACGAGGGGGAAGCCGCGCCGTTTGTTCTCGCGAATCGTGTCGCAAGCCCATTTGTCCCACTCAACCACAGCCAGCGACTTGAACCCCGCGAGGCTAACCCCCATCGCGAGGCCGCCAGCACCTGCGTAAAGCTCGACAGCCTTCATTTATTTGTTCTCCGTGTCGTCCAAGAATGCCTTGATGCGCGGCATCAGAGCTGCCTCGTCCTTCACTTCACATTCCCATACGATCATTACTTTCCAGCCGAGCTCGACTAGTTGTCGCGCTGCATCTTTGTCCCGCGCGGCGTTTGCGTTGAGCTTGGGCTGCCAAAAATCCAACCGTGTTTTCGGCATGCGCGCCAAGCGACATCCCTCGTGCCGATGCCAAAAGCACCCGTGGACGAATATTACCTTGCGCCTCTTGGCGAACACCAGGTCTGGCCGACCAGGCAGTCTTGCCCCATAAAGACGATATCGGTAACCCATCCGATGAATGATGCGCCGGACAAGCAGCTCCGGTTTGGTGTTCTTTCCCTTGATGCGCGACATCCGCTCGCTGCGTTCGCGAGGCGTCAACGTGTCCATGAGTGAGAAAAGTGGCAAAGTAGTCGCCGATAGCCGGCGCAGGGAAGATTGTAGCGTCGGAGGAGGGGGACGTTAAAGCGGAAAGCTCTTGAAATTTCCTGGTGTGCCTTTTCTTTTTGATGATCTTTGGCTCAGCGCCGCCAAGCGATTGATTTTATCGATCTTGATGGTTGTCCTGCCTGATCTGCTCGTGCTGCTAGCCCCCTGATACATCAAGGTTTTCTCGTTCGTCGCGCTGGTGCATCACATAGCTTCATCGTTCGGGACATGGCAGCGATTTCCTTTCAAAATCTGGGCAACTTGCCCATGCTGTCAGCAGTTGCATTGCCTTGTGATGGTTCGGCGCTGCCAGATAGTGACAGATTTACAAATCCTGCGACACGGCCGACCTTCAAGAGGCGATAATTCGTGCGAGCGCTCCTGCGATTCACAGTGACTATTTGTTCGTCGACTCACGAGACACGTCGAAACGGCAAAATCACTCGAGCCGAAACTGCTTTTGTAGCATACGTTAGGACTCCGCCTGCACGCCGGTGACGGCGGAAGTTGCCGATGTATATGGTGCACCATTTTACGGACTGAAATACGGGACGGGATGAACTCGCAGACTGATACGAAACTACTTCACGAGTATCACTCGATGCTCCGAGTAACCGGGTTGGCCTGAGTCCGTGCGTCACGTTGGTGGCCACCTAAATTCTGTAAAAATGCACACAGAAAATTCCTAGAAGTAATTTAGAGAAGTATTTCGGTGGCGCAGAGCGTAAGACTAACACTGCTTATAAATGGAAGAACTACCCATGTCTACAAACTCTCTACATCAGTTTCTTTCGCCGGTCGAGTTAAGCCTCAATCAGATCTATTTGGATCCGAACAACCCAAGATTTACGGAGGCGGCCTGGGACTATATTCCAGAGAGTGACTGGAGTAAGCCTGATGTCCAAGAGATGGCTCAACGACGACTTGTCAACGATTTTGGAATCGAAAAGCTGAGAATGAATATGGAAGTCAATGGCTTTCTTCCAATCGATCGAGTAATTGTTAAGCAGTTTTCAGAGGATAAATATGTTGTCCTCGAAGGCAATCGGCGTATCTGCGCTGCAAAAATGATCGGCACCGTTGCGATTGATGGGTCTGCGATTAGTGAATCAGTGCAGTCGTCACTCACCACGATTCCTTGTTTGGTCTACACGGGAACCGATAGTGATGCGGCCTGGATTTTTCAAGGTTTGAGGCACATATCAGGTGTCGTGGAATGGTCTGCATTCAACAAGGCAAAGCTGTTGGTTGAGCAGATGGAAAAGGAAAATCTCAACCTCACAGAAGTTGGCCGCCGGTTTGGACTGACTGCACATGGCGCCGGGCAATGGGTGCGAGGCTACTATGCATTTAACCAAGGCCGCGAGAGTTCCGATCATATTAACGAAATTGATGAGCGCTCGTATCCATATTTCCAAGAGCTGTTCGGGCGCAGTTCGGCTCCGCTACGCGAGTGGATGGAATGGGACGACGATCAATTTGAGTTCACCAACAAACTTAACCTAGACGAGTTCATATCTTGGCTCTACCCTCGCGCCAACTCCGAGAGTGACGCTGGCGCCATGAAGAAGGGAGATTTTGATGCACGTCGAATCGCGCGCCGAGATGATTTGCGTCAGTTAGCCCAGTTGCTTGTTCGCGAGCCCGACTTTTTCGAGCAATTTAGAAGCGGCGTGCAACTCGAGGCGTGCCAAGCACTCGCTATCTCGAGGCAACACGAACAAGCTGCCAAGCGGACGGCGGATCCGTTAGCGGACCTATTTGATGCTGTGGATGTTTGTGTCAAGGCAATAAGCAACGTTCCATATAAAGCAATGAAAGATGATGCGACGAGTGCTCGCGTCCTGGCCGAACTCGAACGTCTGGAACAGGCCATTACAGACTTTAAGTAAATTGCACTGTGTCTGACAAACAATCAATCCTATCCGCCCTTTTAAGAGTCGACATTGGGCCGGGGAATCATGATTTTCGGTCTCTTTTGACCGATCTTGCCGTTTCCGCGCTTGGCAAAGATCGGCTTCAGGCCGAGATTTTTGCCGAAGTTCATTTGAAACGTTTTTGGAATTGGTTCAAAGAGGCACTTGATGAGCACCGCCGGAGGGATCTGAGCCCATATTTTGTCATCCCCCAAGTCACGTCATTTGCGCTTGCTTGCGGGTGCCATCATTTGGGCGCCCTTGCGGACGATGAGTCACAAAGTATCGGACGGTATTCCAAAACTCGCCCGCATCTTCTCAGACAGATCGATCGACTCTCGGATAGAGAATATGAAGCCCTTGCGGGCGTCGTTTGCGACTCGCTAGGTGCACGGAATTTTTTTTTGACGCCACCCGGAAACGAAGGCGGAGTTGATTTTTTTGGAACGCTATCCCTTCCAAGGGACACATACGGTTTCTCGAGCTTAGGTTACGAGCTACGGGTGGTTGGTCAATGCAAAAAATATAAGACGCCCATTTCGGTCGATCGAGTGGAAGGATTTCTTCATACAATGAATAACGTGCGCCATCGGAGTGGCCGCGTAAGGAATCACATTCCAACATGGTTCAGTGATTCAAAAGCTCCTATTGTTGGTTGGATAATATCCCACGAGGGTTTTCAATCTGGCTCATCTGACGAAGCCAAGCAACATGGTCTATTTTTGTCAGACTCAATTGATTTGGCGGAGATGCTAAGTCAAGCTAGGATACTCGATCCAGACCAACCTTTTGCCAGCCAGCACAATGTGCTCTCGGAGTTGTGCAAAGCATGGCTGTAGGTCGGGGTGAACGTCGCATGTTCCAATTTTGCTTGAACACGGGTCGGTTGTTGACGCTGGCTGGTTTGCGGCATCCATACTGCGCTGTCGTAGCATATGCAGCTTCTGCAGTGGCATGTAAAGGGTCTTCCGTATGAACGAGCCCGACACACAAACAGATCTCCGACCCCTAGGCGAAGCGGCGCTTCGCGCCGAGTTGAGCCTTCGCTTCTATCGGCAAGAAGGACGTTAAGACAGTTCATCCCCGCAGATGCATAACTCGTTGCAGGGCAATTGAATCTGTTGGTCGGCCGAAGCGTTCGAGAGTTGAATGTCTTACTTTTAGGCTTTCAATCGGTGATTTGAAAGGAGCTCGGTATGTATAGACGAAATTCAGACCATGCAGGGTATGAAGCTGCGTTAGCTCGCCTTGTCGCGGAAAATCGGCATTACAGCGGCAAGCGAAAAGACGACACGGAGCTACTTAGACAGTTGTCTCCTGCAGCTATAGCACATCGGCCCATAGTGGCGAGACAACTGGGCGACGCTAATTTGCTGGATGTTGTTGACGCTTGTTCATTGGCTGCCTACTGTGAAGCGTTCGCGCGTTGGTGCGCAGCCGGGGAGCAAGTCGCGAAAATGCTGATCGACTTTGGTGTAAGGTCGGGCCGACGGGCGAACGGGGAGGCCAGCGCTTCCCAAAATCCCTCGCAGTCTGTCGTGGCCCGCCGCAGGCGATATGACAGAGCCGCGACGAGCACAAAACGCGATTATGCGTCGCGATGAGGTCGAGAGGGAAACGGGCCTGTCTCGCTCAACCATTTATAAGCGCATCAAAGAGGGCACCTTCCCTGTGCCACTGAAGATCGGTCCGGGTTCAACTGGATGGCGCGTTGCCGACATTGAGGCTTTTTTAGCTCCCCCCGCAGACTACAAGATAGCTTTTAGAGCCTCGCGGCAGAAGCCCTAAGGATTGGTGACCACCGTGGACCGTTGCAGAGGGTAGAGCTCGCGTATGTCTTCGGCAGAGCAACGCTTATGTATTTCGTCCCCGTCAGCGGACGGATAATGCAACGCCGAAGATCGGCTTTGTTGATAACATTGAGAGGTTGACGCTTCGGGCCACCCTGTCACGACGAAGTGTCACGTTTCAATTATTGAAGAATGGTCCAAGCAGGACCGGCGGTCGTTTAATCTCAATGATTTGCGAGCTGGGAGAGCGTCGCGTTCGCAATGCGAAGGTCGGGAGTTCGATCCTCCTCCTCTCCACCAATAAATCAAAGGGTTACAGGCGTTTTGCCTGTAACCCTTTTCTGTTTCTGGCGTCCGTGTAACCGCTGTGTAACCGGATTGGCTCCCAGTCAATCCCATCTCGATCCACCCCACCGTCGCCTGATCGTTCGTTCTGGCCCTAAGCGGTAGAATTGCTCGACACGATTCATATCGTAGGAGGAAGCTGGTATGCCAGAGCCAACGCCGCAAGAGCGCCTTGCCGCTATGAGGCGGCTTTATGCCGTTTTGAAGCGGTACCTTGACCGTCCAGCCTGGACGCCGGCAGAAGGCGCTTTGATTCTGTCTGGCCTGTGCCCACCAACGGGCTGCACGGAACTGCCTCGAACGGCGACTGGCCTTGATGATCGGCCGTATGAAGGCGATGTCATTGATCGAATGATCAAGGCTCGCGACATCATGAGGACGTGGGACTGGCACTGCGAAGACTATGCCGAGAAGGGCGCTGTCGCGCCGAATCAGGTTGAGCCTTGTGATTTCATCCAGTGGTGCGTGGATACCGATATTGAGACGGATTGGATGCGCCTGATTCTTGACGTCATTCACGGCGGCGAGGCGCAGACAGATCGGCCAGAGTTAATCCCGCTTGCGGTGCTCGACTACGCGAGTCAGGCAGAAGAAACGCTGGGCGTGATCCATGCCGCCCTTGCGGGGCGAGACGATCGAGGTGCAGCGTTAGGCACGCCAGTTGCCCGGCCTGCGGAAAAAACTCCGCGGGTTACGGCGGGGCCAATGCCGATTCCGGTAAACCGCGATCACGTATCCACGGAAGAGTTGGCGGGCATTCTGGCGGTCAATCCGCAATCCATTCGAAAGCGTTACTCGTCGGATGGTAGCTATCACGGTATCAGGCCGAGGAAGCTTCCAAATCGGCGATTGCTGTGGCCGGTATTCGCCGAGGGTCACCCCGACGTCGAAGGGGGAGTGCAGCCCTCGAAGTGCGCCGTGCTTGGGCGTACGCGCTTCGCGCTCCTGTCGATCGAGGCAGAGTTCAAGGAGCGCGGGATCGACTTTGTCAAGCGCCTCTCAGGCAATCATGAAAACGAGTCCGAGCTGGTCGAGGACTTTCTCGTCGCGCTTCGGATCCTCGCTAATCCGAAGGACCGGCTTCATTTGGCGACGCTCACCAAGCGTTGGCGCCTACCCGAGAGCCATGTGTCGGGAGACTTCGTCGCGAACTTGACGACGCTGGCCGCGAGCTCGAATGACCCGAAGTGCGCAGCAGTGCGCGATGCCATCGCAGCGGCCGCCAAGAATTCGGCTCGGGTGAACCTTATGCCGGCGTTGGACGTGCATAAAAGCATATGCGGACACGCTGGAGGAGGCAGAGCGGCTTCCGATTTACGAGGATGTCGCGGTTTTGAGCCGAGAGTGGGATCAATTTCTTCGCACGGCGACTGGCTCCAAGAACTTGGCTGGATTCATCAGCAGCAAGGCCTTGGGCGGAACGCAGAAGGCGTCCCGTGACGGAGTAGCGCTTCTAACTGTGCATTCCTCGAAAGGACTGGAGTTCGACGTCGTGTTCATGGCCGGAATGGCCGACGGCGTGTTTCCGGATTACCGCGCCACCGGTCCCAAAGAGCGTGCAGAGGAGACTCGCAACGCATTTGTTGCGGCCACTCGTTCGAGGCGGCTGCTATACCTGACTTATCCCGCGTCACGTTTGATGCCATGGGGAGACGAACGTAGGCAGCGGCCATCGCCTTTCCTCAACGGCGTGCAACGTTAAGCGCCCGCGTTCCGCCTAGCCGTCTGTTCACCATTGTGCTGCGCCTTCCCGACCGATGGGAAGGCGCCCGTCCATGACGCGCTGCAATTGAGTGGAGCGACTGGTGTTACGTCTCGGGCCAGAGGGGAAGTCGAGGCCCGCGCTTTTCGAGTGGAAACGACGGGCTAGACGGCGGTCGGCGTGCTCCTTGCAATTGTCCTTTCCGTCTTCCGCAGGCAAAAAAAAGCGGCATATGCGAGAAGAGTGGGCGTCACGCCCACTCTTCCGTTCGATAGCGAGCGGTGGCTTACATCGGAGCAATGTTGTACTTCGCCATGATCCGTTCAAGCTCGTTGTTACGCTCGCTGGACATGTTGTAGTAGCACCCCTTATCCGAGCACTGGCTTTCGAGCTTGCTGGTCCACTTCATGCGCGATTTCAAAACGTTCTCCTTTTCGGAGTCAGGAACACGGCTGGAGTCCAGGAGTCGCTGGGTGTCACCTTTCACGCGCAGCATACTGCCTCTGAGACCTTTTTCGAGACACTGGTCTCACTCATGCTGGTTGCGTTTCAGAATGCAGATATCGCTGGCGCGAAACTGAGCGTGAGCTGGGTGGCGAACGTCGAGAGTGCGAGGATGACTACAGTGGCGGAGTTCCAACGTCAAAAGCAGAACGAGGCTTTAACTCTGCTTGGCCTTGGCCCATTGTTCTTTTGGGCTGTCAGTCAAAAGTGATGTCCAGCTGTCCGCTCAATCCCCAACGCTGCATGCCGTCGACGCGGTGAATACTTCCACCAGCCGACGCAGGGTCGCGTCCAGACAACTCTCTATCTTTTCAGCTTCATTCGGCGGGAGCACACGCCACCTACGCCTCCTGTCATCACGGCGACCTCCGTGTGCTTCGCCGTGTGCACTTGCTGCGTATTTCGGATGAACGTGACCGGCCGTTTCGGGATCGTGACCGGCGATTTCGGCAACGTGGCCGGTCATTTCGGGAACGTGACCGAGCGGACCGGACGGCAGGATTGGCGTTGCGCATGACATCAACCACGCGGGCTATGCTCGCCGGCTTTGGCCGGAGAGAGCATGCCCGCGCACCGGATGAACATGCGCATGATCAAGGACGTTTTACGACTTAAATTCGACGGTGACTTTGGATACACCGCTTTCGGCGATCGGTGGATTGTTGACTTCGATGTTGCCGCCGCTATATGCGCTCTTTAGCGGCTTTGAACTCGGTTCGAAGACAATTGAAGATCTGTCCGCGCAGCTGGTAGAACGCAGAGCACAGGTCTAGGCAAAGCGGCACCAAGACGTTTCGCCTGCCGCTCAATGTTGGTTGTGCGGCGGCCAAGAATGCAGACGATGTGACGCCTTACAGCAGTAGTTGAATAGCGACGGCTCGCCGGATGAACCGGGCGTGCCTCGTTACGATGACACGACATCATCCAGGCATTCGATGGTGGTGCTCGACCTGTCCCATTCCGTGATGACCAGGATGCGAGTCCGGTCCGGCAGGCGGTAGATCGAGATTAGCCGCAACCCGGCCGTGATCGATACGTCGTTTTGGCGCTTGTCATCATCGGACACGATGCCCCAGTCACCAGCAATGTGGCGAAGCACGATGCTGATGACCGGCACGCTGTTCGCGCGCAGTTCGGCGAGAGCCGCGGGCGAGACGAGTAGCTTGCCGGGATGAAACAGCGGCTTAAGGCGGGTACGGTCTCGCTCAGGGCGACTTCTACCAGCTCCAGGCGTACGGTCACAGCTACTTGGATGGCAAGGGGGACGTCGTCTTGATTTTCCCGAAGACTGAAAGTTTCGACGTACCGCTGGCCGTTTTCGAGTTCCCTAAGATTGCCCAGTTACGGCTATGGGTCCTGCCGTTTTGCTTGAAATCGAGAAGACTGATCGTTCCGGTGGAGGCGCCGTTCAAGGGGCGATTTGCAGAGGCTGGTTCGAATACAGGCATGGCGTGAGGGCGCGGCACTGCGAGATTGCCGTTTGACGCAGGCGAAACACCGATGAACGCTGGGCTCGAAAAAGGAGGAAATCGACCTCACACACCGTAGACAAACTCCCGTTTGCCGGCGACGTGCTCGACGCCCATGCGGCATGCGCACCTCATACCTTTGAGTCGATGTGGTGAGGCGAAGACTTCCCATAAGGTGCACTTTCTGGTCGCTTGCATGAGAATTAACCGTCAAGTGGGCGTCGACGGCTTTAGCATCAAGCAAGCATCCCAGCAGAAGAGAAGTGGGGGCAACTTTGGGGGTATTTCTGGCGTCTAGGTCCAGCGGGTTTTAGCGATGTAATGGTCGGGAGTTCGATCCCTTGGTTTTTTATATGAGGAGATAGGTGTATTAGCTAGGACCCGATCTGACGGATGGTCGTGCGAAATGTTCCGCATCGCTCACTTCCGGTGCTCAAACTCGATCCGCGCTTGCTCTAACATCCACCCCTCAATTTTGTCATGCCACATGCGCAGAAGGTCGAGGGGGCGGCGGCGGTAATGTTTCTCGGCGATTGCCGATGGCTTGTGTCCTTGGATTTGGGCGACGATCCCGACCGGAACCTCGACCCACTCGGAAAGCGTGCCGAACGATCGGCGCAAACCGTGCAGCGAGATATGTGGCAAGCCTGTTGGAGCCAACGCGCGATTATGCGCATGACGAGGCTCAGCGATTTTCCCATCTGACGCAGTCTTGCTGGCGAATACCCACTTGGATGGCTCCCACTGCTCGCCCCTTTGTGCAAGACGCGCGATTTGGCGTTTGTTGGGACGGGTTTCGTTCAGTCGTTGAAGGCTCAACAATAGGCTCGCTAAGTACGGAGTGAGCGGAATCGTCCGACCGCCGGTACCTTCCACTTTGTCGTTCATCGTTAGGCTCCGCCACCTGAAGTCCACGTCGTCCCAGCGCAATGCGGCCAGCTCCTCACGACGAGCTCCAGTAATTAGAAGTCCTTGCAGGTATGCGCTGATGACTGGATTCGCGATGCCACGTACCGCGCTAAACCAAACAGACAGCTGCTCGCGCTGCAGGCAGTCGTCCTTCGCGGCGCTGCGAGGGAGAATGCCCTTGACCTTTGGCGAAGCATAGGCATCTGGTGGGATGATGCCCGCGTAGGTCTCGTGAGTGTCGCACCACCGAATGAACGCCTTGAAAAGGCCGAAAGCGTGGCCGGCATTCGTCGCCCCCCGGGGTATTTCGACCTCGAGCCATTCGGACATGGATGTCGCCGTGATCTCGGTTAACCTACGTGGCATGAGCGGAGCTAATGGTCCACGCACTTTTTCTTTGCCGCCGCGTTTTGCGATACCTCCGCCGGGCGACGAGAGGTTGATATGGTCGAGGATGTATCCCTCCGACCGCGGTTTCTTGGTTTTTGGCGAGATCTTTGTTCGAAGATGCTCCAAGTAATGCTCCCACGCTTCGCCGACAGTTACATCCTGACGGCGCTTCGCTGCCTGGCGGGCTTCGTGTGCGGCCTTCTGCTCTGCCTCTCGTTCACGCGGATCAACACCGCCGTCAATAAGCGTCTGGAGACTACGCGCTCGTTCCTGAGCGCGGTCGATCGTCCAGCTCCTCGGATCGCCAATCGTAATCCGCACGGTCGAGCCATGGATCTTCCCTTGGAAAATGTAAGCCTTGGCTCCGCCTGCTGTGGCTCGCAAGCCGAGCCCAGGAGTCTTGCTGTCCCAAAGAAACGACTGCGACTTACCCTGTTCGCAGCGATGCGCCTCTACCCGGGCCGCCGTGAAGTTTACCTTTTCATCAACACCTTCGGTTTGTTGATTCCTGATGCTCAGGCCGTCTATAAGCTGAGTGCAGACGGCTCAGGCTTTCTCGAAAGCAATCCTACGGTACTGAGGAAGCTGGACGAAGAAGAGGGATTGCCCCCGCTTCTCTCGATTCTTGCCGCCCATTCACCAGCGAAACGGGGCGACCTGCTCGATGAATGGGCCGAGTTCCTGCTTGAAAACTCAAACTACCGCACCATTTCGACGTTCAAGGAAACTTTGCGTCGCCGTCTGCTGAATCTTGTTGAACGCGGATATGTGGCGCGGGAAGGCAACACCTACACGATCACCGATAAAGGCATCGCATACTCTGCCCCGCTAGGTCCGGAAGAAATTCAACGCCCCCATCTCGCGGTACTGGGCGCAATCAAAAACTATAACGACACACAAACCAAAGAGCTTCGCGAACGGTTGGGGAAAATGAATCCATACCGATTCGAATCGCTTATCAAGGACCTTCTTGAAGCAATGGACTACGAGGATGTCGTGGTCACGAAGCAAAGTGGTGACAAAGGTGTGGATGTTGTTGCGAGCTTCCAGTTTGGTATCACGCAGATCAAAGAAGTGGTCCAGGTAAAGCGGCACAAGGGCAATATCACCCGGCCGGTACTCGATCAGTTGCGTGGTGCGCTCCCTTACCACGGTGCGATTCGCGGAACGATTATTACCACCGGAGGCTTTGCTCAAGGTTGCAAGGATGCTGCTCTATTTCCAGGCGCTGCCCCGATTACCCTGATCGATGGCGACAAGGTCATCGAGCTGCTACTAAAGCACGGCGTTGGCGTGAAGAAGAAGCCGCAAACGCTAATTGAGATCGACGAAAGCTACTTTGCAAGTGACGATCCTGAAACTGAAATCACTGAAGAGCAGTAACCGTTTATATCTATCTGCACTACCATCAAATCGATCCGACACATCATGCGCAAGATGTCGCCGTCGATGGGGACGCGCAGCGCATCTTCCTCAAGATCTACGACGACGAGCCTCACAAACCCCAGCAGCCTCAAACTGCCGGGGGTTTTTCTTCACCCGCCCTCGCAACCCACCCACCGAAGCATCCACTCAAAACTTATCACACCCGTCATCGCCACCGACGGTAGCAACCGGCGACGCCAACCCCTTCGCCGGCACAGGCACCGGTTCAGCCTTGACCCCAGCGCGAACCGCACTCACCGGCTTGTCGCAAGCCACATTGGCTAGCTTACCCACCTTAGCCACCCCAGCCCCCGCGTCTTCCCTCAGCACGAGGTCAACCCCCACCCCCACCCGAAAAAACCCCACAGTCTCACTCAACCGCTCCCCCTGTTCCTCCATCGACCGCGAAGCCGCCGCCGCCTGTTCCACCAGCGCCGCGTTTTGCTGCGTGACGTTGTCCATCTGCGTGATCGCGAGGTTGATCTGCTCGATGCCGCGGCTCTGTTCGCTCGAGGCCGCCGCAATCTCCGACATGATGTCCGTCACGCGCGCCACGGCATGCGTGACTTCCGTCATCGTCTTGCCCGCTTCGCCGGCAAGCGACGAGCCGTCGCGAATCCTTCCCACCGAATCGGCGATCAGATCCTTGATCTCCTTCGCCGCGCTCGACGAGCGCTGCGCGAGACTCCGCACCTCGCTTGCGACCACCGCGAACCCGCGTCCCTGTTCGCCCGCGCGTGCCGCTTCCACGGCTGCGTTCAGCGCAAGAATGTTGGTCTGAAACGCGATCCCTTCGATGATGCCCGTGATGTCGGCAATCTTCGTCGAGCTATCGCTGATGTCCTGCATCGTGCTCACCACCTGGCCGACCACGGCGCAGCCTTTCTGGGCGACAGACGAAGCATTCGCGGCGAGCGTGCTGCCTTGCTGCGCGTTATCGGCGTTCTGCTTCACCGTCGACGTGAGCTGCTCCATGCTCGACGCCGTCTCCTGCAACGACGCCGCCTGCTGTTCCGTACGCTGGCTCAGATCCATGTTGCCCGCCGCGATCTCGCGAGCCGCGCCCGCGATGCTCGTGCTGGCGTCGCGCACGCGTCCGACGACCGTCGTCAGACGCTCGTTCATCTCGCGCAGCGCGCCGAGCAGTTTGCTGGTCTCATCCTTGCCGTCGACGCGAATGCGCGTGCGCAAATCGCCTTGCGACACGGTCCGCGCGACGTCGATGGCAACGCCCAACGGCCCGCTCACGGCACGCGTGATCGCGACACACGCGCCGACTGCAAGCGCAACCGCGAGCAGCGAAATGGCGATCAGCATATTGCGCTGGTTCTCGTAATGCGCCGCGTAGTCGGCGATCATCGTCTCCTGCCGCGCATGCGCGTGCCCGGCATACGCGTCGGTCGCGCGAATCAGCGCCGCGAGGAGCGGCCGGCACTGATCGTCCATTTTGACAATCGCCTCGTCGCGCTTGTTGGCGAGCGCGAGGCCGACAATGTCGGTCGCGACCGGGCCATACGCGGTCTCCACGCGATTGATTTCGGCCACGAGGCTGCGCGCCTTGTCGTCGGCGCCGGCGTCCCTGACCATCTCGTTCAGCTTCTTGAGATTCGCCGCCACGTCTTCGTGTGCACGCGTGACCTGCGCTTTTTCGATCTCGAGATCCTCGGGCTTGACGACGAGCACGAGATTGCGCGCCGCGATCGCGCGGCGATCAACCGCGGTTCGCACCTGAACCGCCATGTCGGCGCGCGCGTTGATGCCGCGCACGAAACTGGAAAAGCCATCGGTGGAATCGGCGAGCGACTTGAGCGAAAGTCCCGCGACCGCAACGACGATCAGGGACAGAATGCCGAAGCCGGCTATCAGCTTCGCTTTAATGGTGAACTGGTTCAGAGCGGCCATGTATCTGTATTTCTCCAGGGACGAAACGAGCGCTTCGTAATGGACTCTCAGGTCCGGGAATGGGAGCGTCTATGCGGCCGCCGGACAGTCGACGACCTCGCGCGGTGTTGCCGCTTCGTGCGAGCACAAAAAGCGGCATCCCATTTATTGGTTATCGGAGCTTCGCAGATGGACTTGAGAGAAGCCGCGTAATCCACGACCCCGTAACAGCCGCCGCCGTCTAAACTTCCACCCAACTCTCACCGCCAACCAAAGACAACCAAAAGACAACCGTAAGCCCCGCGCAAGCCGCCAAACCCCCGTCTTTTCCACGATTTGGGCCGCGGTTCCCTCTGTTACGCTACCGGCTTGCCATACGTGCCCACGGGCGCGTCCTTTCCCCACCGCGCGCCAAGGCAGCGCATGTCCGAACCGAACAACATGGTCACGCGTCGTCCCAACCTCATCATCGCGATCAGTGGCGTGCTGGCGAGCGCAATCCTCGCGCTCGCCGTGTGGGTGCTCGCGCAGATGCACGACGACGCGTTGCGGCGCGCGCAGGACTCGGTCTTCAACGTTTCGCTGCTGGTTGAGCGCGACGTCTCGCGCAACCTGGAAATTTACGATTTGTCGATCCGAACGGTGATCGACGGGCTCAAGCAGTCGCGCGTGATGCAACTCGATCCGGCGCTGCGTCAGATGGTGCTGTTCGACGGCTCGGCGTCGGCGAAAGACATGGGCTCGATTCTCGTCATCGATGAAACGGGCTATATCACGATCGATTCGCAGTCGCTGCCGCCGCGCCACGTTTATCTCGGCGACCGCGACTACTTCAAGGTCCATCGCGATTCGCCTAGCGTCGGTTTGTACGTGAGCCGTCCGTTCATGCCGCGCACGACGGGCGCTGACATGAGCATTGGCCTCAGCCGGCGCATCACGCGGCCGGATGGCAGCTTCGGCGGCGTCGTCGTGGGCACGATGCGCCTGAAGTATTTCCGCAGCCTGTTCGACGGGATGAACCTCGGCGCGGGCGGATCGATGGCGCTGATGCTGAGCGACGGCACGATGTTGATGAGGCGTCCGTACGATCCGAAGACGATCGGCATCAATCTGATGGGTACAGCCAACTATTCGCGCTTCGTCCAGCAGCCGAGCGGCGACTTCTTCGGAACGGCGGCGATCGACGGCGTCGAGCGCTGGTACGCGTTTCGCCACATCGACATGTATCCGCTGATTCTCGACGTCGCGCTGTCCACGCGCGATATCTACGTCGGCTGGCGGCGGCGCGCATGGATCATCGGCTCGCTGATCGGCGCGCTCAATCTCACGATGATCGCGCTCGCCGTGCTGTTCGCGCAGCAGATACGGCGGCGCCTCATCGCCGAGGAAGAGCTGCGCCTGCTCGCGAGCACGGACGGTCTCACGGGCGTCGACAACCGCCGCACCTTCGAGCAGTCCGCGGAGAACGAATGGCGCCGCGTGCACCGCAACGGCGGCTCGCTTTCGATGCTGCTGATCGACGTCGACAGTTTCAAGGGATTCAACGACCTGTACGGCCACTCGGCCGGCGACGATGCGCTGATCACGGTGGCTCGCTGCATCACGCAGAACGTGCAGCGTCCGGGCGACACAGCGGCGCGCTACGGCGGCGAAGAGTTCGCGGTTCTTTTGCCGGACACCGACCAGGCCGGCGCAATGTCCATTGGCGAGAAAATCCGCGCGGCCGTGGAGGCAATTGGGCTCGGTCACGTGGCCAGCTCGCACCATGTGCTGACCGTGAGCATCGGCGTCGCGACGATGCAGGGCGAGGCGTTCACGTCGAGCCGCGCGCTCGTCGACGCCGCCGATCAGGCGTTGTATGCCGCGAAGGATGCGGGCCGCAATCGCGTGTCTTCGTACGGGCCGGGCGTGCCGGCGGCGGAAGGCAGCGCGACAACTGTCGTTGGTCGATAGCGCTGCCTCAAAATAATACCCGGATAATATGTTGCGCTTTTATTTAACCCGGATATAATTCGACAACTTCCCGAACCGGAGATTGTCGTGACCACGTATTCCCGCACCTGTACGGCCTTTGAGGGCCATCGCCTTATCGCTTCCGGCGAATTGCCGCGGGTCGCGCTCGCCGTCAAAGAAGTCCTCGCGCGGGGCGAACAGGCGCCCGTCCTCGTTTTCGACGACGCCAGCGCGGCTCCCGTCGAATTCGATTTGCGCGGCAGTGCGGAGGACATCGTCGCGCGCTTGAACGAGGCTGAGCGCGCCGCATATCCCACCACCGACGCAACCACCGCCGCCGCCGCCGACACCAGCACGCCACGCGGTCGCGGACGGCCGAGGCTTGGCGTCGTCGCGCGCGAAGTGACGTTGTTGCCGCGTCATTGGGATTGGCTGAATGCGCAGCCGGGCGGCGCGTCGGTCGCGCTACGCAAGCTGGTCGAGACGGCGCGCGCAACCGGCGAGCATGTCGACCGCAGACGCGCAGCGCAGGAAGCGGTGTATCGCTTCATGACGGCGCTGGCGGGCAACTTGCCGGATTACGAAGATGCGACTCGTGCGCTCTATGCCGGCGACCGGCCGCGCTTCGAAGAAAGAATCGCGCAATGGCCGGAGGATGTCCGCACTTACACCTTGCGGCTCGCTGAGAATGCGTTCGAACCGCACGCCTGAACCGAAGCAAGGCGAAAAAAAACCGCTCACACCCGGAGAGCGTGAGCGGAAAGTCGGAGAGTTACAACAACATCGCATGCGTTAATTGGGGTCAACGCAGCGGGGCAAGTCTAAGAGCCCAATCGCTGCTTCGCTATCGGACGAATCTCAAACGCGTAGCTCGTTTGCATCTGCCAGGCATTCCTTACATTATCCTGTCCCGCTTATTCCGGGATTCATTGCATCAAGTCCGCGCGCTGCGCGCCGTAAAACGAACTGAACGCTGCTGAGCCGCTGCGTCGCCAACGCGCCTTCTTACTCCTGATGCGTCGTTGGCACGTTCCGGCCGTGACGCGGCAGCGAGCATTTTTGTTGCGACTTGTGAAGGATAGGCCAATGAAGTGGTTCGACCGCATGACCGTGTTCAGGAAACTGCTGCTGGCATTCGCCGTGGTGATTGCGTTTTGCGTGGTGATCGGCGGCACCTCGCTGAAGACGCTGTCGTCGATGCATGACATCACGGATGCCATCTGCGATAAATATATGGACGGCCTTTACTGGCTCGAAGAAGCGAACCGCCACAAGATCGATTCGGATCTCGCCGCCGCGAACCTCGGCTATGTGAGCGGCGAAGCCGGCCGTCAGAAGCTCAAGGACAGCATCGTGGCGTCGCTCAAGCGAATGCACGAGGGCTACGACAATTATCGCGCGACGATCGTCACCGCCCAGGGCCGCCAGATGTTCGACGACGTGCTGCAGAAGTCCGCGGTCTGGGAAGGCATCGTGCAGCAGCAGATCGGCCTTGCGCCGATCCCGGCCGGCGTCGACAACGACGAACTGGTGCGCCGTGCGATCGCGTCGAGCGAGGCATTACGCGACCGCATCACGGCGCTGATCGACTATCGCCGTCAGCAAGGCAACGACGCGCAGGCCGAAGCCGCCACCAATTATCAGCGCATGCGCATGGCGATGCTCGTGCTCGTGCTGGGCGCGATCGCCGCGGGCGGCGTACTGGCCGCGATCATCGCGCGGCGCCTCGCGCGTCAGTTGGGCGGCGAACCGGATTACGCGATGCATATCGCGAACCGCATCGCCGACGGCGACCTCAGCGTGCGCGTCGAAACCCGTCCTGGCGACACACAGAGCATGCTCTTCGCACTGCGCAACATGCGCGAGCGGCTCTCGGGCATCGTTGCAGGCATCAGCGAATCGAGCGAATCGATCCTCACTGCATCGGGCGAAATCGCGCAGGGCAACACCGACCTGTCGCAACGCACCGAAGAGCAGGCCGCGGCCTTGCAGGAAACCGCGTCGAGCATGCAGCAACTGACGTCGACGGTGAAGCAGAACGCAGGCAACGCGCAGCAGGCGGGCGGCGTTGCCCACGGCGCTTCGGAAGTGGCGGCGCGCGGCAGCCATCTCGTCGGCGATGTGGTCGAAACGATGCGCGAACTCGCGGCCGGCTCGAAGCGCATGACCGACATCATCGCGGTGATCGAAGGCATCGCGTTCCAGACCAACATTCTTGCGCTGAACGCCGCGGTCGAGGCGGCGCGCGCCGGCGAGCAGGGACGCGGCTTCGCGGTCGTCGCGGGCGAAGTGCGCTCGCTCGCGCAGCGCAGCGCGGTGTCGGCGAAAGAGATCAAGGAGCTGATCGAAAACTCGACGGCGCGCGTGGACAGCGGCGCGGAACTCGCGGAGCGGGCCGGCCAGACGATGGCCGAAGTGACTCAGGCGATCAGTCGCGTGACGGACTTGATGAACGAGATTTCCGCGGCGTCGCAGGAACAAAGCACGGGCATCGAAGGCGTGAATCGCGCGGTCGCGCAAATGGACGACGTGACCCAGCAGAACGCCGCGCTCGTCGAGCAGGCCGCGGCCGCGGCGTCGTCGATGGCGGATCAGGCGAGGCAGTTGCAGGCGGCGGTGACGGTGTTCTCGCTCGAGCCGAAGCACGCGTGACGAACGTCGCGTCATCGCGCGCGTCGCGTTTGTGCCTGGCCGCGCGCGATATTGTCCGCGCTTGCCACCTCCAATCGCACTCCGTACACTCGCGCGTAATTCCCGCACGGCGCTACTTTTGCGCGCCGTCGTCCACGAAAAACGCCGAATAGAGGAGAACCCCCGCGATGGCCGATTCCTATTTTCCCCGCTGGCGCGCACAGCCAGATGCCGTCGAGGGGCGCATCGTCGGCACCGACGAACGCCTTGCCTGGCCGCAGATGTTTGCGATGGGCATTCAGCACGTCGTCGCGATGTTCGGCTCCACCGTGCTCGCGCCGTTGCTGATGGGCTTCGATCCCAACCTCTGCATCTTCATGTCGGGCATCGGCACGTTGCTGTTCTTTGTGCTGGTCGGCGGCCGCGTGCCGAGTTATCTCGGCTCGAGCTTCGCGTTCATCGGTCTCGTGATCGCGGTCACCGGCTACGGCGGCCACGGGCCGAACATGAACGTTCCCGTTGCGCTGGGCGGCATCATCGCGTGCGGCGTGGTGTATGCGGTCATCGGGCTGATCGTGTCGGCGGTCGGCACGCGCTGGATCGAAACGCTGATGCCGCCAGTCGTGACCGGCGCGATTGTCTGCGTGATCGGTTTGAATCTCGCGCCGATTGCCGTGCGCGGCGTGAGCGGCAGCAACTTCGATTCGTGGATGGCGCTCGTCACCGTGCTGTGCGTCGGCGCGGTCGCCGTGTTTGGCCGCGGCATGCTGCAACGCCTGCTGATTCTCGTCGGCCTGCTGATGGCCTACGTGATCTATGCCATCGTGACGAACGGCCTCGGCATGGGCAAGCCAGTCGACTTCTCGATCGTTGCGAACGCTGCGTGGTTCGGCATGCCGCATTTCACCGCGCCCGTGTTCAACATGCAGGCCATGACGCTGCTCGCGCCGATCGCGGTGATTCTCGTCGCCGAAAACCTCGGGCATATCAAGGCGGTTAGCGCGATGACCGGACAGAACCTCGACCGCTATATCGGCCGCGCTTTTCTCGGCGATGGACTCGCGACCGTCGTTTCCGGGTTTGCCGGCGGCACGGGTGTGACCACCTACGCGGAAAATATCGGCGTGATGGCCGTGACCAAAATCTATTCGACGCTCGTGTTCGTGATCGCCGCGTTGATCGCGCTCGTGCTCGGTTTTTCGCCGAAGTTTGGCGCGGTGATCCAGACCATTCCGGGCCCTGTGCTCGGCGGCGTTTCGATTGTCGTGTTCGGTCTGATCGCTGTGACCGGCGCGCGCATCTGGGTCGTCAACAAGGTCGACTTCTCGGATAACCGCAATCTGATCGTGGCCGCGGTCACGCTCGTGCTCGGCGCCGGCGACTTCTCGCTGAAGCTCGGCGGCTTTGGTCTTGGCGGCATCGGCACGGCCACGTTCGGCGCGATCATTCTTTACGCGCTGCTCAGAAGGAAGCCCGCGCAAGGGCCGGTAGCCTGATCGTTTTCAGGAGACGACGTTACTTCCAGCGCGCGGTCAGCGCCGTCTCCGACAAATCCACTTCATGCATGAGCTTGTTGAACGTTTCGTCGTTGATGGTCTGATTGCTGCGCAAGCTGAGCAATACCTGGCGCTCCGCACGCATTGCGGAGAGCTTCATGCGAAATTCCAATGCGTCCGCGCGCCGCGCCATGTCGCGCGGCTCCTGATCTCCGGCGAGTGCCGTCAGCCTGCGGCGATAAATATCCATGACGCGCGCGGTCACGTCGGCGGCATAGGCCGAGGCCGATTCATCGAGATTCGCGCACTCCTTGTCATGCAGATCGTCGACGGCGCGAATCGCCGCTTGCGCCGCCATCGTGCGCGCGAGCGCTTCTTCCGCGGCGTGCGGGTCCTTGCCGCGGCGCCATCCGCGCAGGAGCAACGGCAACGCAATCACGCCGACGACGAGCGACACGAGAATCACACCCGACGCGATAAAGATCGCGAGGTCGCGCCCAGGCAACGCAGCGCCGCCAGGCAATGTCTCGGGCAACGACAACACGCCGGCAAGCGTCACCGCCCCGCGCACACCGGCAACTGTTGTAACCGCCACGGTGCGCAGCCCCGGCACCGCGTTGACGAGGCCATGCCGCGCTGCGCCGCGGCTCGAGAACCAGCGCAGCAGCCACACCCACGTAAAGCGTAACGCATACAGCGCGACAGCGACGACCGCGATATAGCCGATCAGGCGTCCCACTTGCGCGTCGCTCGTTTGGTGCGCGTCGAGCAGCGCGCGGCCGAGAATGTGCGGAAACTGCAGCCCCAGCAGAATGAACACCATGCCGTTGAAGACGAACTCGATCATCATCCACGTATTGTTTGCGCGCAGGCGCGACGAGACCGATCCCGACGTGGCGAGCGTCGTGTAGTTCATCATCATGCCGGCGGCGACCGCCGCGAGAATCCCCGAGAGTTCGAAGCGTTCGGCGATCAGGTAGGCGGCGAACGGAATCAGCAGCGTCATCACGACGCCGGGCGCCGGGTCGCCTTCTTCCGTCAGATTGAGAAAGCGCACGGACACGAAGCTGAACAGCCAGCTCACCGCCGCGCCCGTCGCGAGACCGCCGACGGCGATGATCACGAAACTGATCGACGCATCGCGCAATGAAAACACGCCGGTCAACGCAGCGGCGATCGCGAACTTGAGCGCGACGAGGCCGGACGCGTCGTTCATCAACGCTTCGCCTTCGAGAATATGCATCAGCCTGCCCGGCACCTTGCCTTTGCCGGCGATACCCGAGAGCGCGACGGCATCGGTCGGCGACAGCACCGCCGCGAGTGCGAACGCGACCGGCAGCGGCATCGACGGCACCAGTGCGTGCACGAAGTAGCCGATGGCCAGCACCGTCATGAACACGAGGCCGAGCGCGAGCATCAGGATCGAGCGGCGCGCCATGAAGAATTCGCGCTTCGGAATGCGCCATCCGTCGGCGAACAGCAGCGGCGGAATGAATAGCATCATGAAGATTTCAGGGTCGAACGTGACATGCAGCCCGAGCTTCGGCCATGCGAGCATCGCGCCCATCGCGATCTGCACGAGCGGCAACGGCAAGGGCAGCAAGCGGGTCACGACACCGGAGGCGGCCACGGCAAGCAGAAGAATCAATACGGTGAAGACGATATCCATCGGTACAGGGCTTAAATAGACAACGGGGATTATCCGACGGATCGGCGCATCGGAGCCAGGGCGCACACGCACGTCCATCGCACCTTAACGGTGCGCGCTCGCCCTCTGGTGGCGCACGCGCCATACCGTCGGTGCAATCTTTCACGCGAGTTACATCGCTATGTGCGCAAGCGTGCGCATGGAGCTTGCTTAAGCCATATCGATGACGCACATTTTGGAGCAATGGCGCCGTGGGTTGTTCGCATCCGCGTTCTGACCGGCCCGGCTCTCGCGTGAGAGGATTGCATGACGATTGCGCAACAGGAAAGAACGGCCGCCGCGCCTCATGGCTTCGACGTCGAGGTGACGTCGGGCCTCGAACGATTTTCGGTGCAGCACGGCGAGCTGACGCTCACGAGCGTGTTTCAACCCATCTTCAGTCTGTCGCACATGCGGGCTGTCGGCTATGAGGGGCTATTGCGCGCGCACGACATGCTCGACCGGCCCGTGTCGCCGCTCGATGTGTTCGGCGAGGCGGCGCGCGTCGGCGACGTGTTGCAACTCGACCGGCTCGCGCAGACGCTGCATCTGGAAAACTTCAAGGTGCTCGGCGCCGAACGCGAGTGGCTCTTTCTCAACGTGCATCCCGGCGCGTTGACCGATCCGTATCTGTCCGCTGCATTGCTCGCCACGCTCAAGCGTCTCGACTTGCCGCCGCGGCGCATCGTACTCGAAGTGCTTGAGCAGCGCGCGGAAGACCTCGAGCGTCTCGCGGATGCCGTGCGTCAATTCCGCGAGCGCGGCTTTCTGATTGCACTCGACGACTTCGGCGCGGGACACTCGAACGTCGAGCGCATCTGGCAACTCAACCCGGACATCGTGAAGCTCGACCGCATCATGCTGTCGCACGCCGCGCATCGCGCCGACATGGCGACGATCCTGCCGGGCCTCGTCGCGCTGTTGCACGAAGCGGGCAAGCTCGTGCTGATCGAAGGCGTGGAAACCGAGCACGAAGCGCAGATGGCGCTCGCCTGCAACGCCGACTTCGTGCAAGGCTTTTTCTTTGGACGCCCGAATCCTGGCGCGGCCGACGCGACGCATGCGGCCAGTTGCATCGGCGAACTCACCGAGCGTTATCGCGACCAGACTGAAGCGGGCGAGCGCCGCAATGCGACTCGCCTCGCGCCGTATCTGCGCGCCTTCGAACGCGCGGCCGAGCGGCTTGCGGCCGGCGAGCCGCTGGAAGAAGTGTGCTGGAATTTTCTCGCGCTCGATCACGCCGCGCGCTGCTTTCTGCTCGACGCGAAAGGGCGGCAAGCGGGTCGCAACGTCGTGCTGCGCGCCGACCGCGCGGCGCATGAAACGCGCTTCTTGCCGCTCGCCGACGCACAAGGCGCGAACTGGCTGCGTCGTCCGTACTTTCGCGATGCGATCAATGCACCTGAGCGCGTGCATGTCACGCGTCCGTATCTGTCGATCAACGAGGCGTTGCCGTGCGTGACGTTGTCGGTGGCCACGCAGGTTGGCGGACAAATCTGCGTGCTGTGCGGAGATATCGACTGGGTGGACGAAGAGCGCTTCTGACATCATGTCGTTTTCAACGACACACGGTTGCGCTCATGTCCGTTCTGCTCGAAGTCATTGCCACTACCGTTGCCGACGCGCGGCTCGCCGCGCAGGCGGGCGCTGACCGTCTCGAACTCGTCACCGCGATGGGCGAGGGCGGGCTCACGCCGAGCATCGGTCTGATCGAAGCCGTGGTGAACGCGGTCTCCATTCCCGTCAACGTGATCGTGCGTCCTCACAGCCGCTCGTTTGTCTACGATGCCGACGATCATGCGCTGATGCTGCATGACGTGCGCGCCGTGAAAGCGGCGGGCGCGAACGGCGTGGTGATCGGCATGTTGAACGTTGACGGCGAGATCGATCGCGAACAACTGGCGCGCGCAATCGACGCCGCCGATGGCCTTGCCGTCACCTTCCATCGCGCGTTCGATGAAGTGCGCGATCAGCGAAAAGCGCTGGACGTGCTGCTCGGTTTCGATGCGGTGACGAACGTGCTGACGTCAGGCGCACAGCCTTCCGTACTGAATGCCGAGGCGACGATTCGCGCGCTCGTGCGCCAGGCGTCGGGATCGCATTGCACGGTGCTCGCGGGCGCGGGTCTGACAGTCGATGCAGTCGCCGGCTTCGTGAGCCGTACACAAGTGCAAGCGGTGCACTTTGGGTCGGGCGTGCGTGTGGGCGGCAACGGACTTGCGCCGATCGACATCGACAAAGTTGCGCGAGTCAGGGCATTGCTGAACGCATAAAAAAGCCGCTTCATGTCGACACATGAAGCGGCTTCATCGTTTGCGCAACAGCAAGCGTTGCGCCGGTTTCTACAACGCGTACTACTTCGCGACCACGACCGGAATGCCGCGCAACTGCCCCGCGCCTTTAACATCCTCCAGCGATTTCTTCACCGACGCTCCCGTCGACGCTTCAATCTGCAAGCGCGCCGCGAGTTCACGTTCGCCACGCTTCACGCCTGCGAGATTCGCGAGCTTCACGTGACCGTAACCGCGCACGCGAGCATGCAGATCGGCGAGCTTCGCGACGTCTTCGAGATTGCCGGCGTCGAGCTTGGCAAGCGCGCGCTGTAACGTGGTTTCGTAGTCGTCGGCGAGTTCGCGCTCCATCTTGCGCTCGAGCGTGCGGCCGAACGGATCGAGCATCGTGCCGCGCAGTCCACGCACTTTTGCCAGCACGCCGAGAACCGGCCACATCCATTGACCGAAGGTTTTCTTGGTCGGATTCCCACCGGAATGCGGGCGCGTGAGCGTCGGCGGCGCGAGGTTGAACTTGATGCCGAAGTCCTTGCCCGCGACGCCTTCGAATTGCGCTTCGAGTGCTTCGCGGAAGGCGGCGTCGGTGTGCAGGCGCGCGACTTCGTATTCGTCCTTCACCGCGAGCAAGCGATAAAACGTCGTCGCCACTGCACGCGTCACGCGTTCGCTGCTTGCATCCACCGCATGTTCGGCGCGACGCGCGGCGTCGACCAGCGCGCGATAACGCTTCACATAGCTCGCGCCGCCGTAAGTTTGCAGACGGCCTTCGCGATGCGCGATCAGTTCATCGAGCGTATCGACGCGCACCGTTTGCTTCGCCGCATGCCGCGCCTGCCACAGCGATTCGAGCGCGGCGGGATCGTCGGCGGCAAGACGGCCGATAGAAAACGCGAGTTGATTCATCTGCACCGCGACGTTGTTCAACTCAATCGCACGCATCAACGCGCCGAACGACACGGGCACGAGGCCAAGTTGCCACGCGAAGCCGAGCATCAGAATGTTCGCGCCGATCGTGTCGCCGAGAAAACGCGTGGCGAGCGCCTGCGCGTCGCATGCCGACATGCGTTCGGCTCCGGCTGCATGCCGCATCTTGTCGATCAACGCGTCGGCGTGCAGCGTCGCGTCCGGGTTCGTGACGAAGGTCGCGTTCGGAATTGCATGCGTGTTGACGACGATGCGCGTGCGGCCATGACGCACCGTTTGCAATGCGTCGGCGCTTGCGCCCACCACCATGTCGCAGGCGAGCAGCACGTCGGCCTGTTGCGTGTCGATGCGCACCTGGTTCAGCCATTCGTCGCGCGCCGCGAAGCGCACGAACGACAGCACCGAGCCGCCCTTTTGCGCGAAGCCCATGAAGTCGAGGACCGACGCGCTCTTGCCTTCCAGATGCGCAGCCATGCTGATCAATGCGCCGACCGTCACGACGCCCGTACCGCCGACGCCCGTCACGAGAATGTCGTACGGCGCGGCATCGAGCTGCGTGGCGGGCAGCCGCAATGCGTTCACGCGTTCGGCCAGCGCTTGCGGATCGAACGCGACGCCCGCGGCTTTCTTCAGCTTGCCGCCTTCCACGGTCACGAAGCTCGGACAGAAGCCGTTCACGCACGAATAATCTTTATTGCACGACGATTGATCGATGCGGCGCTTGCGCCCCAACGCCGTCTCAACCGGCTCCACCGACAAACAGTTCGACTGCACGCCGCAATCGCCGCAACCCTCGCACACTTCCTCGTTGATAAAGAGCCGCTTGTCCGGATCGGGGAATTCGCCTTTTTTCCGGCGACGCCGTTTTTCGGCGGCGCAGGTCTGGTCGTAGATCAGCACGGTCACGCCGTCCGTGTCGCGCAGTTCGCGCTGCACGGCATCCATTTCGCTGCGGTGATGGAACGTCGTGCCCTTCGGGAAAAGATCGTGATGGCCGTCGTATTTCTCCGGCTCGTCGCTGACCACGACGAAGCGCGATACGCCTTCGGCTTCCACCTGACGCGCGATCTGCGGCACGGAAATGCTGCCGTCGACCGGCTGGCCGCCCGTCATCGCGACCGCGTCGTTATAGAGAATCTTGTACGTGATGGTGGCTTTCGCCGCGACGGCCTGGCGGATCGCGAGAATGCCCGAATGAAAGTACGTGCCGTCGCCGAGATTCTGGAACACGTGGCGCGTTTTCGTGAACATCGAATGCGATGCCCAGTCCACGCCTTCGCCCCCCATCTGAATGAGACCGGTGGTGTCACGCTCCATCCACGAAGCCATGAAGTGACAGCCGATGCCCGCCTGCGCAATCGAACCTTCAGGCACTTTCGTCGATGTATTGTGCGGGCAGCCCGAGCAGAAATACGGCGTGCGCTTCACGCTGTCGGCGGCGTTCGAAAGAATTTGCGGCGCGACCAGATCGACCACGCGCTCGCGGCGATCAAGCGCAGGCTTGTGCTTCGCGAGCCAGTTCGCGAACAGAGGCAGAATGCGCGAAGGCCGCAATTCACCGAGCGACGACAGCAGCATGCTGCCGTCTTCCGCATGCTTGCCGATCACGGCCGGCCGCGCACCTTGCGTGCGGTTGTACAGATAGTCTTTGATCTGCTGCTCGATGACCGGGCCTTTCTCCTCGATCACGAGCACTTCGGAAAGACCGTCGACGAACGTATCGATGCGCGTCATTTCCAGCGGAAACGACAAGCCGACCTTGTAGATGCGCACGCCGCCCGCGTCCAGGTCGGCGACGGTCAGATCGAGGCGGCGCAACGTTTCCATCAAGTCGAGATGCGCCTTGCCGCAGGTGACGATGCCCACGTTCGCATGCGGACTCGGCGCGATCCATTTGTCGATGCTGTTGGTTCTGGCGAAATGGCGCACGGCGTCGAGTTTCGCGTGCATCCGCGATTCGATGGTGAGGCTCGGCAAGTCGGGCCAGCGGTTATGCAGGCCGCCTGCCGGCACTTCGAAATCGTGCGGGACGGTCCAGTCGGTTCGCAGCGCATCGAGATCGACGGTCGAGCCCGATTCGACGGTTTCGGAGATCGCCTTGTAGCCGACCCACGCGCCCGAGAAGCGCGACAGCGCCCAGCCGTATAGCCCGAACTCGAGCATGTCGGCGATGTTCGACGGATTCACGACCGGCATGTGCCACGCCATCATCGCGAAGTCGCTTTGATGCGGCATCGACGACGACACGCAGCCGTGATCGTCGCCAGCCACGACCAGCACGCCGCCATGCGGCGACGAGCCGTACGCGTTGCCGTGCTTGAGCGCGTCGCCCGCGCGGTCGACGCCTGGGCCCTTGCCGTACCACATCGCGAACACGCCTTCGACCGTGCGTTCCGGGTCCGCTTCCACGCGCTGCGTGCCGAGCACGGCGGTGCCGCCGAGTTCTTCGTTGATCGCGGGCAGAAAGCGCACGTCGCTCGCTTCGAGCAGTTTCTTCGCCTTCCACAATTGCTGATCGACCATGCCGAGCGGCGAGCCGCGATAGCCGCTGATGAAGCCGGCGGTGTTCATGCCGCGCGCCTTGTCGAGCGCGCGCTGCATCAACGCGAGGCGCACGAGCGCCTGGGTGCCGGTCAGAAAGATGCGGCCGCGGGTCGCGGTGAGATTGTCGGACAGCTTGTAGTCGGCGAGAGCGGGCGTGCCGTCGATGGGCAGGCGAGCGGTCATGGGTGAGTCTCCGTAATTTTGCATTCGCGCGCGCGATGGGGACCGGTGGGAACCACGAAGCCCGCGCAGCGAAAGAGACTCTATTTTTTAGCGCCAATCAGAGTGGATTTTTTCTACTTTCCGCGCATGCACGCGAATGCGCGCGAAGAGCGCCGCGTTTTGACGCGGTTTTGAGATGGATATGCCACGCGAAGGATGGCTTCGGGTATGCCCTGGGTGCTTCGCCGGGTTATATCGGGCGATTCCCGCCCGCGCTTCGCGTGTTGCTGCTTTGGCCGTTTATCGCCGCTTATGGCCGCACGCTCGCCGCGACAGGCGCTTCGTCGAGCGGCACGATCTCGTCGAAATGCGAGTAGTCGATATGGCTCACGCCGTCGTGCTCGCTCATGATGTCGACGAAACGGTGATGCCAGAAGATTTCGTCGCACGACCACATGTGGCGCGCCTGCATGGTTTGCGACGTCGATTCGTCGACGCCTTCGAGCGTCAGCAGCAGCGAGGTGTCGCGCGCCTTCAACGTTTCGGCGGTTTCGCCAAACAGCGGACTCTCTTCGTCGATCACATGCATCAGACTCCAGCCGAGCTTGAACACCGGATGTTGATCGCGCACGAGCGTCAGGTCATGAAGCCGCCGCAATGTGTAGCCTTCGGCCGTGGTTTCACGCCGCAGAATGCGCAGCCGCGCATGCGCTTCGGCGATCACGTTCTGACGTCCGTTGGCCGAGCGCACGATCAGCGTCATGTGGCCGTCGAGCGGCCGGATGACCGCGTAGCGCGCGAACATGATCTTCGCGTGCGGGCGAGAGAAGCGCGCGAATATCAGCCCCGTTGCCAACGCAATGCTCGACATGCCGACGAAGATTTCGAGCGTGGCGATCCAGTGCGCGTAGACCGTTTGCGGATGCATGTCGCCATAACCGACGGTGGCGAGCGTTTCGACGCTAAAGAAAAACGCGCCGCCGAAACCCTCTGGATACAGGTTGGCAATCGGTGCGTCGCCGAGCATGTAGAGCGCGGCGAAGCTTGTGTTGAGCAACATGAACAGCACCGCGAGCGAGACGAAAAACGTCGGCCAGCGAACCGTTAGCGCGCGGTGATAGAGATCCTGCCAGAACCGCATCGGCATGCCGTGCGCGACGACCACCTGATCCTCGATACGCAGTTCGCGGCTGCCGCGCAAGCGGCGTTTTCGCGCGCGCTCTTCAGCGTCGCCGATGCCGGGAAAACGGTCGGTCGGTTCGGTAGCCATCGCGTGCTCGAGGAATGAAAACGGCGCAAGCGTAGCACGGCGCCTGGCTCGCCGAACGCGGCTTGCGAGTGCGAAGCGCGGTGCGCCCGAAAGCCGCACGCCGCGCCGCGCTTCGCACTCGCAAGCCTTAATGCCGCTTTACGGAAACGCCCGCGGCTTCGGAATGCCCGCGCCGTGTTCGATGTCCTCGACCGCTTGCTGATGCGCGGCCGCGATCGCCTCGGCGGAGTCGCCATAACCGTTGTCGCCGCCGACGGTCGTCCACGGCTTGACCGCTTTCTCGCGATGCCGGATTTCGTACTCGGCGTCCCAGCGCGCGCCGCTGAGTTCGATCGGGCGCACGTGAATCGAGTACACGCCGTAGAGGAACAGCTGTTCAGCCATGATCGCCTCCAACCATTGCGTTCAGGCGGCGCGGCGCGAGGTGCACGAGCGCGGCGCCGGCCTGCCTAGAGTTCGATTTCCCCGAGTATGCGATGAGCGAGCGCCTTCGCTTCTTCCAGTGCCTCGCCTGGCGTGGACGACGTAGCCTCGACTTCGTAGACGGTGGTTTCCTGGTCCTCGCTCGCTTCGCCTTCGTCGCGCGCGAGTGTGACTACGCCTTGCCAGGTGTCCCGATCGAGTTCTCTTACCGACGCAGTGGCCGTGTAGATGCCTTTGGTGTAGGTGATGTCCTCCATGGCGTCGCTCCTCGTTCCAAAGGTTGCCGTGTTTTCATGCTAGCACGGCCATCGCGCATCGGCAGAAGCGGCGGCGTGCCGCAGGGCGCAGGCCGCGCGCAACGACAGCGCAACACCAACATAAACCACCCGCGTTACAACAGCGCGACGACTTCATCCAGCGACGGCGCATGCGCGCCCGCATGCCGGCACGCCGCCGCGCCCGCCGCCAGCGCGAACGCCAGATGCTCGGGCCACGCGCGTTGCGAAGCGGTCATCAGGCTGAACAGCAAGCCGCCGATCGACGCGTCGCCCGCGCCGACCGTATCCACCACCTCAACGCGCGGCGGCCGCGCTTCGACCGTCATCGCGCCGTCGATCAGCAGCGCCGTTTCCGGCCCGCGAGTGACGAGGACCGTGGCGCTCGGGTTCATCGAACGCAACTGGGCGAGTGCTTGCGCTTCGTCGTCGGTCTTGAACAGCAGGCGCAGGTCTTCGTCGGAGACCTTGATGAGATCGGCGAGCGCGGCCATTTTGCGCAGCGTGGGTTCGTAACCGTGCTCCATCAGGTTGCGGTAGTTCGGGTCGAAGCTGATCTTCACGCCGCGCGAGCGCAACTCGGCGGCCAATGCCGCGAGCGTATCGCCAAGCGGTTGACGCACGAGACTGATGCAGCCGAAGTGCGCCCACTTCACGTGCTCCATCCAGCCGGCCGGCAGGTGCGCGGGATCGAACGCGAGATCGGCGCCGTTTTCGCCCATGAAGAAGTAGGCGGGCGGATGCGTGCGATGAACGATCGCGAGCAAGGGCGGGCGCTCGACGCGCTGCATGAAGCGCATGTCGAGGCCGGCCGCGACGCTCGCGTCCCACAGCTCGTCGGAGAAATTGTCGACGCCTAGCGAGCCCGCGCACGCGGTCGGCAAGCCGAGCCGCGCCACGCAGCGCGCCACGTTCCAGCCGGCGCCGCCAGGACGCGACAGCCATTGCGAGGCGCCCGTGCGCACGAGGTCGGTGAGGATGTCGCCCGCCGAAACGAAGACCGGCAGTTCATGGTTTGTGTCCGCGTTCGTCATTTTGCCTGCTCCGTTTGAACGGTTGCAGTGGCTCCGGCCGTTGCCGCGCCGTCGGGCAGCGCGTGCGCGAGCACCTCGTAGCACGCGCCCATCGTGTGATAGTCGGTCTTGCCGGCCGGGCTCTTTTCGTCGCTGTATTTGCGGTTGTCGCAGGTGAGTATGCGATACCAGGCGCCGTATTTGTGATCGACGAAGTGCGTCCAGCTATAGCGCCAGATCTCGTCGTACCAGTCCCAGAAGCGCTCGTTGCCCGTGCGCTTGCCGAGCAGCGCGGCGGTCGCGAAAGTCTCCGCCTGGACCCAGAAGTATTTGTCGTGATCACAGACGGTGCCGTCGGGGCCGAAGCCGTAGTAGAGGCCGCCGTGGTCTTCGTCCCATGCGTGCGTCATCGCGGCGTCGAACAGTTCGATTGCGCGCGGCAGGAGCCACGGCAACGGACGGTAGCGCTCGAGAATCAGCAGCAGCTTCGCCCATTCCGTTTGATGCCCCGGCTGAAAGCCCCACGGACGGAAAATGTTCGAGCTGTCTTCCTCGTTGTAGTGCCAGTCCACCGACCAGTCCGCATGAAAGTGCTCCCACACGAGACCCTGCGAGAGTTTCGCCTGACGCAGCGTGATGTTCGACGCGACGCGTTCGGCGCGATCCAGATAGACGAGATGACCGGTCGCTTCGTGTGCGGTCAGCAACGCCTCGGTGGTGTGCATGTTCGCGTTTTGCCCGCGATAGGAACTCACGCGCCATTCGGGCGATGCTTCGTCGGCATAGAGACCTGCGGCGGCGTCCCAGAAGCGGTGCTCCATCAGTTCGAAGGTCGCGCCGATCATCGGCTTGGCTTCCTCGATGCCGGCCATGGCCGCATGCGAATACGCGAGCAGCACGAAGGCCAGGCCGTAGCAGTGACGCGTGGCGTCGAGCGTGCGCTTTTTGCCGTCGCGCCACTCGATCTCCCAGTCGTAGCCTTCGTGCTGCGCGTCCCAATGGGCGTCGTGCAGAAAGCGCAGACCGTGGCGCGCGTATTCCAGATGCTTCGGGTCGCCAAACTGGCGATACGCCATCGCGTAGTTGAACACGTAGCGGCAACTGCTCACCAGGTGCCGCGTGGTTTTGTCGTAGACGGAACCGTCGTCGCGGAAAAAGTGGAAGAAGCCGCCGCTCGGATCGAGCACGTTCGGCGCGTAAAAGCGCAGCGTGTCCTCGATATGCGAGAGCAGAAACTCGCGGCTTCTGAAACTGGCGACGGGCGGCACGGCAGGGCCGTTCGCGGAATGAGGCGTGGCGGATTGCGTCATGGCGTTTTCACCAAAGTACTGGCACGGGCGATGAGATGGACGGGCAAGCGGACTTCCGTTTCGGCGGGCGCGTCTTCCAGCAGCAATTCGACGCCGCGCCGGCCGAGCGCTTCCTTGTCGACGGAGATAGTGGAGAGCGGCGGCGTGGCATGCGCGGCGGCGGGAATGTCGTCGAAGCCGATCACCGCGATGTCCTCCGGCACGCGCACGCCGCGCGCGAAGCAGGCGCGCAGCGCCGCGAGCGCGGCGGCGTCGTTGTAGGCGAATACCGCGTCCGGACGCGGATCGGGCGCATCGAGCAGTTGCTGCATCGCGCGGGCCGCGCCGCTGTCGGGGTCGAGGCCGGCGTCGATCGTCACTTCCAGCGACGGGTCGAACAGCAGCCCCGCTTCGAAAAACGCGCGCCGGTAGCCGAGCGCGCGCTGCGCGATGCTGAAGTGCGCAAGCGATCCGCCGATGAACGCGACGCGCTTGCGCCCCTGTTCGAACAGATGGCGCATGGCGAGCGCGGCGCCCGCGGCGTTGTCGAGATTGACCGAGCGCAGGCCGGGCGCCCACAGGTCGATCAGCACGAGCGGCCGCTGCATCGCGACGAGCGTGGCAAGCGTCTCGGGCTCGACGAAGCCGGCGATGGCGACGGCGTCGGGCGCATGCAGACGCATCTGCTCAATCACGTCTTCGGTCGGTCCCGCAGTCAGCACGGACGGCACGATGCCGCGCTCGCGGCACGCGTCTTCGACACCATGCAGAACGTGCGAGAAGAACGGGCTGACGGCGAAGTTGTTGTGCTGCCGATGCAGCAGGAAGGTCAGGCGGCGAATACGCGGACGCAGTTGCGCGGCGTCGTAGCCGAGTTCGCGCGCGGCCTTGACCACGCGCACGCGGGTGGCCTCGGAAAGCCCTGGCTGGTTTTTCAGTGCGCGCGACACGGTGCCGATCGACACGCTGGCCGCGCGCGCGACGTCGCGAATGGTTATCGCCATCGAAGCAGGCGGCCGTGCAAAGGCGGCCGCGCGGTGTTTGGGTCCGGGCGATTGTATAGTAAAACGAAGCCGAAACAGCCTGAAAAAAGCGCTGGCCACACCCGTAGATACCCGTATATACGGACTATTTGTGAGTTTTTGGTGTTTAGTAAAACTAGCTAAACACGCCCGGGGAAAAGCATTCCGCGGCGCTCTCGCCTCTATGAGCGCTATCAGTCCGTCAGTCTGCGTGCAGCGCGGCTTCCGACTGTCCGCGTAACAAAGCCACGCTTTCCTCGGCGCCGATCAGCACGAAGCCGCTCGCTTCCAGCTTCGCGCGCCGCTTGGCCAGCGCCGCGACCGTGGCGATTGCCTCGCTGTTGTAGAGCGACACGCCGTCGGCGGAGTCCGGCTCGACGCGCACGCAGCCAATCGCCATCGTCACGAAGCCGAAGAAGGTCGGATTGCCGCGCCTGTCCTCGCCGTGGATGCCCCCGGCCAGACGGTCCGCGGGCGCATAGAAACGCTGCGCGCCTTCGTTGAACGCATGGATCGCGCGCAGCACACGCTCGCGCCAGTCGTCGCTCTGGAACAGGATCAGGAAGTCGTCGCCGCCGACGTGGCCGAGAAAGTCGCGCGTCGGGTCGCAGACGTCGGCGAGCACGGCAGCGGCGAACTTCAGCACTTCGTCGCCTTGCCAGTAGCCGTATTGATCGTTGAAGGGCTTGAAGTGGTTCAGGTCCACATAGCACGCGTAGAAACCCGCGTGGTTGCCGACGAGCCGCGCAATGTGCGAGCTGATCGGAATGTTGCCGGGCAGGAAAGTCAGCGGGTTCGCATAGCGCGCCGCTTCGATGCGCACTTCGGTGACCGCGCGCACCAGGTTTTCGCCGGTGCCGAGCCCCGCGTACTTGCCGTTTTCGGTGATGACGAAGCCATCGGCGAGATAACGCTGGTCGTCGCTCGCGAGCAGCTTGGCCATTTGCTCGACCGTCATGGATTTTTCGATCACGACCGGCGACGCATTCGCGAACAGCAGGCACGGCCGCTTGCCGAACAGCTCGCGGTGATAGGGCAGCGCGTAGCGGTCCATGAAGCTGCGGCGGTTGATCAGCGCGACCGGCTCATCGTGTTCGACGACGGCCACCGCGTGCAGTTCGGACAGCCGGTTGAAGAGTTCGAGCACGTCGTTGTTGGTCGCGTGGCGCGGCAGCGCGGGCGCGTGCACGAGCATCTTTTCCGACGCCATGCCGCCCGATGGCGATGCGCCGCCGAGCGTGCGCGTCGCTTCGGGAAACACGGCGATGTGACCGGCGCGCAGCGCGTCGCGGGCGTCGTCGGTGACCTTGCTGGCCGGCTGCGCATGCGGACGGCCGAAGAAAAAGCCTTGCCCGCAGCCGATTCCCATATCGCGCACGACGATCAGATCCGCTTCGTTCTCGATGCCTTCGGCGACGAGCCGCGCGCCGCTCGCGCTCGCAAAGTGCTGCATCGCGCGAACAGCTTCGAATTTCAGCGGATCGCAGGCGATGTCGTGAATGAAGAAGCGGTCGATCTTCACGACGTCCGGTTGCAGCCGCACCCACAGATTCATGCTGGCGTTCGCGGTGCCGTAATCGTCGAGCGCGAATTGCGCGCCCGCCGTGCGCAGGCAGGCGATCACGGGCAGGAAGGCGCCGACGTCGGGAATCGTGCTTTGCTCCGTCAACTCGATCACGATGCGCTGCGGGTCCACGCCGCGGTGGCGCAACAGCGCGAGCGTTTCGTCGGGCGCGTCGGCCAGGCGCCGCAGCGCGCCCGCGCTGAAGTTGAGGAACAGCTTGCCGTCGCGGCCGAGCTGCGCGAACGCGTCGATGCACGCGCGCGCGGCGGCCTGCTCGAGCTCGATCGTGCAGCCTTCGGCGAGCGCCTGCGAAAAGAGCGCGAACGGCGCTTCGAGCGGCGTGCCGGCCGGGCCGCGGATCAGGCCTTCGTAGCCGAGAATCGCGCCGTCCTCGAAGTCGATGATGGGCTGGAACACGGCGGACAGCTCACGCCGGGCAATCAGTTCGTTGATGCGCGGCGCGGCGGATCGGGAGGGCGAGCGAAGTTGCATGGCAGGTCGGCGTAGCGATGGACCTGCGGCTTAACGACCGCCGATGCGAAGAATTAAGTGAACTTTTGATGAAGCGTTGCACTTGAGTGGTGCGCGAGCGCTGTCCCAGGAATTTTGCAGAATCGGCCTATGCCATCCGGCCGAGGCGACAACCGCGGCGTTTGCGCGTGAAATAGCAAAAAGCCGCGCAAGGCGGCTTTTCGAAAAACGACGCTCAGGGAGGGCGCTTATGAATGTTCTATTTGCATTGCGCGCGTATTCAACGGCGAACTCAGCGGCGAACTCAGCGGCGAGTTCAACGACGAGCCACGGCGGCGGCAGTTTGCCCGCGCGAGGCGGCGCGCGTTTCGCCGCTCATGTCGCGGGCGCCCCAGCGCTGCGCGAGCGCGGCGCACACCATCAACTGGATCTGATGGAACAGCATGAGCGGGAGAACGACTGCGCCCACCGCCTGCGAGGCGAAGATGACCTTGGCCATCGGCACGCCGGCGGCCAGGCTCTTCTTCGAGCCGCAAAAGATGATGGTGATCTGGTCCGCGCGCGAAAAGCCGAGCCGCTTGCTCACGAGAATGGTGACGCCCAGCGCGAGCGCGAGCAGCACGACGCTGATAAGCAGCACGCCGCCGAGGGCGGAGAGCGGAATCTGGTGCCACAGGCCCTCGGTAACGGACTCGCTGAACGCGCCGTACACCACCAGCAGAATCGAACCCTGGTCGACGAACTTGAGCACGCTGCGATGCCGCTCGATCCATTTGCCGATCAGCGGGCGCAGCAGTTGCCCCGCCACGAACGGCACCAGCAATTGCAGCACGATATTGCCGACGGTGTGCCACGGGGAGCTACCGCCCGCCGCCTGATTCGTGACGAGGACGCTGACGAGCGCTGGCGTGACGAAGATGCCGAGCAGACTCGAGGCCGACGCGCTGCAAACGGCGGCCGGCACGTTGCCTTTGGCAATGGACGTGAACGCGATAGAGGACTGAACCGTCGACGGCAACGTGCAGAGGAAGAGGACCCCGGCATAGAGCGCCGGCGTGACAAGTGGCGAAAGGAGCGGTTTAAGCGCGAGGCCGAGCAGCGGAAACAGCGCGAACGTGCTGAGCAGTACGACTATATGCAGACGCCAGTGCGTGGCGCCCGCAACAATCGCTTCCCGCGAAAGCTTCGCGCCGTGTAGGAAGAACAGCAGGCCGACCGCGACGTTCGTGACCCAGTCGAACCCGACGGCGGCCTGCCCGTGAACCGGCAACAGGCTGGCGAATATCACGGTGCCGACGAGGCACAAGGTGAAGTTGTCGGGAAGCAGTTTCGGGCGGGCCATGTCGGATTCTCGAAATCGGTAATGCGGGACTGCACGCAAGGCGCGTGCGCGAAGCGCCGCGGATCAGCGCCAGGGAAAACCAGTATTGTCCTGCGAAAACGATTGAAAACGCAAATTCATTTGCCGAATCGATTGATGAGTGATGCGCATTCGGAGCCGCGTGCTGTCCACGGTTGGCCGTGAATTCGCAGGCGGTTGTGCATGCGCGAGGCGCACGGTTTTGGCTTTGTCGGTCCCGACATCATGCGCGCATAACAGACCCTTGCCACCCGGTTTCCGCTACGCGTTCCGCGAATGCCAGGAGCGCGATCCGGAACCGCCATAAGGCGGTTTCCGCAAGGGTTATGTCGTAGAAAAACGTCGCAGTAACAAGGTGTTACAACAGCGGGCGAGGCCTAACACTTTTTGGCTCGACACCCTCTGCCGACGCCCATAAATTACCGTTCAAAGGCCGTCGGGAATGCCCCGCGCCGCGAGCTTTTCCGCGGCGCCCGCGCCAGTCCCTCAACAAGTCCGCCGCAGCTCGAACGGTGGGCTTCAGGCAAGTCTTCGGGCAAGTGAGTCACGGGTGGACGGGTTGTCGAGAACGAAGCACTGGCTGTGGGGCGCGCTTGTTGTCGCGCTGTGCTCGTTCGCCTATGCCAAAGGGCCGGGCGTTGCCGGTTTCGCCGTCGACAGCTACGGTCATGGCAATTACGTCAATCGCGACGTGGGCGGTGCCTTCCACCGCTCGGGCGCGCCTGTCTCCAATATTCGCCGTGTCGCCGGACCGGGCTCTTATCCCGGCGAAGGCCGCGGCGGAATTCCGTACCCCGGCGTGATCACGCCCGTCAGCGCCGAATCGCGTCCCGGACAGCGGCCGCAGTCCAACCCGCCGGTTCGCTCGGGCTCGATCCGCGCCGACGTCGCGCGATATAACGAAGAACGCAGCTCCATCCGCTCGATCCAGCGCCAGGGCGACGACAGCCGCCCGCCCGAAGCTTCGCCCTACCGTAACTAACTTGCGCTGACGTTGGCCGCTTGCAGCCGGTTTGGCCCGAGGCGTTTTCACGCGCACGTCGCATGCGCATACAACGTCCGTTGCTCCACGACGTATCCCGCGCATTTCTCAAGCAACTCCGCCTTTCAATCCGCTTCGCATCCGCATTACATCTCAATTCTCTTGTCACAAGCATTGAAACGCCTCCGCTCTAGTTGACGTTTCGACGCCACACTTTTTTGAAAACACTCGGCAGCAGACCGTCTCCCGTCGTCAAATCGGGGCGGTTATGCGGCGCTGCGTCATCGGGATGTCATGTGAAGCGTTATTAACCGGCTGGCGTGCCGCGAGCGCTGCCTGGCGCGATTCATTGCGTCTGCCGCGGCACCGCGAAATGGCTTGCACAACGGTCTTTAACAGGCCGATAAACGACGAACCTAATCAGACCGATATACCGGCAATAACGAGCCATGTTTTTGTTTATAAAAATGGTCCGCAAAGATGGTCCCGCCCAGATTGGCTCGATGATCGGACGGACAACAACAATGGTTCGCGCGAGCTTGCCCTTTCGCACAGCCACACCCTTTTTGACAAAGACTGGAGAATCCATGAAAACAAACATCAGCCGTGCGCTGAAGACCACCCTCAAGGCGACCGCATGTGCTGCTTTGCTGGCCGGCGCATCGTCTGCTTTCGCGCAATCGAGCGTGCAGCTTTATGGCCAGGTCGACGAATGGGTCGGCGCGCAGAAATTCCCCGGCGGCAAGACCGCAGTTGGCGTGTCCGGCGGCGGCATGTCGACGTCGTACTGGGGTTTCAAGGGGGCTGAGGACCTGGGCAACGGCTACAAGGCGATCTTCACACTCGAAGGATTTTTCCGCGCGCAAAACGGCCAGTACGGCCGCTTCACCGGCGACAGCACGTTCTCGCGCAACGCCTACGTCGGTATCGAATCGCCGTACGGCACGGTCACGGCCGGCCGTCTGACCACCCATCTGTTCGTGTCGACGATCCTCTTCAACCCGTTCATCGACTCGTACGTTTTCTCGCCGATGGTCTACCACGTCTATCTCGGGCTCGGCACGTTCCCGACGTACTCGACGGACCAGGGCGTGACCGGCGACTCCGGCTGGAATAATGCGGTGCAGTACCAATCGCCGAATTTCAACGGACTGTCGGCAAGCGCGATGTACGCGCTCGGCAACACGACGCAGAACGGCGCGAAGAAGTGGAGCGGCCAGGTGCTGTATTTCCACGGCCCGTTCGCCGCGACCGCCGTCTACCAGTACGTGAACTTCAACAACACGCCGGGCGATCTGGGCAGCTTCGATTCGTCGGGCGTGCCGGGCCTGAAGGCGCAAAGCGTCGCGCAACTCGGCCTGTCGTACGACCTGAAGTACGTGAAGCTGTTCGGTCAGTACATGTACACGCATAACGACCAGACGCTGACGAGCTGGCATGTGAACACGGCGCAAGGCGGCGTGTCGGTGCCGTTCGGGCCGGGCACGGTGATGGCGTCGTACGCGTACTCGCGCGATGGCGGCGGCTTCGACCAGACCCGTCAGACGGCCGCGGTCGGCTACGACTATCCGCTGTCCAAGCGCACCGATGTTTATGCGGCTTATCTGTACGACCACATCAGCAATCAGTCGAGCGGCAACACGTACGGCGTCGGCTTGCGCGCGAAGTTCTAGGCGCGGCTGAAACGCGGGGCGCGGCGGCTCGCTTGTGTCGCTGCGCGCCGAGCGATGTTCGGCGCAGTTAACGTTGCAGTCGAAGTCGCAGCCAGGCTCGCAGTAACCACAAAGCCCGCGTTCTCACCGAACGCGGGCTTTCGTCGTTTTAGCCATCCCGCATTGCTCGCCCGCCGCCTTTCCCCACCGGCTCTTGATAAACCATGCAAAATGACGCCGATTAATTCCTTGAGCGAGCGATTCGATGGACACCCTCGTCAGCATGAAAGTGTTCCGGCAAGTGGTCGAGGTGGGCAGCTTCGTCGGCGCGGCTGAGCGGATGGAAATGTCGGCGGCGATGGCGAGCAAGCATGTCATGCATCTCGAGCAGCAGCTCGGCGCGCGCTTGCTCAATCGCACGACGCGCCGCGTCGCGCCGACCGAGGCGGGCCGCGAATACTACGAGCGCCTGAGTCAGGTGCTCACCGAACTAGAGGAAGCCGAGCAGGTGGTCGGCGCGGCGAGCGTGGTGCCGCAAGGGCGCTTGCGCGTGTCGTCGTTGTCGGCGTTCGGGCTCAGCCACGTGATGGCCGCCGTCGCCGACTACGCCGCGCAGTATCCGCAGGTCACCGTCGACATCACGTTGTCCGACCGCGTGGTCGAGCTGATCGACGAGGGCTTCGACGTCGCGATTCGCGCTTCGCCGAGCGGCATGAAGTCGTCGTCGCTGATTGCCCGGCCGATCGCGATGGCGCATCTGCTGCTGTGCGCGTCGCCCGATTACTTGCGCCGGCGCGGCACGCCCAAAACAGCCGCCGATCTCGCGCGCCACAACTATCTGCAGTACGCGGGCGTGTCGGCGCTCGATGTCATGCAAACCACGGGCGAGGCGGCGCGCGTGCGCTTGTCCGGCAATCTGATCGTCAACCATCTCGAGGCGCAACGCGTGATGGTGCTGCATGGTGCGGGCATCGCGCTGCTCGGCACCGAGGTGATCGGCGCCGATCTCGCGGAAGGGCGTCTCGTGCCGCTGCTCGTCGATGAAGTGCCGCCGCGCGAGCTGCCGATCCATGTCGTCTACGCAAGCCGCCGCCATTTGTCGGCGAAAGTCCGGTCGTTCGTGGATTTTCTGGCTGACCGCTTCGCGAACGAATCGCTGTGGCCGTCGCTTGAGCAGATCAAGGCGATGGCGGTGAGGTAGCGCCCCCTTTCGCTATACTGGTTGCCAGCACCCGCACACGCAAACAGCGTAACGATTGGGGGAGACATGACCGATCTGTCCTCGCCGCAGCGCGCCGCCAGCCACGAGCTGCCCGCCGGCCGGCGCTTGCGTTTCGTCACTGCCGCAGCCTTGTTCGACGGCCACGACGCGTCGATCAACATCATGCGGCGCATTCTGCAAGCAAGCGGCGTGGAGGTCATCCACCTGGGCCATAACCGTTCCGTCGATGAAGTCGCGACCGCCGCGCTTCAGGAAGACGCCGACGGCGTCGCGGTGTCGAGCTACCAGGGCGGCCACAACGAATACTTCCGCTATCTCGTCGATCTGCTGCGCGCGCGCGGCGGCGAGCGCATCAAGGTGTTCGGCGGCGGAGGCGGCGTGATCGTCCCCGAGGAAATCGTCGCGCTGGAACGATACGGCGTCGAAAAAATCTATTCGCCGCACGACGGCCAGCGGCTTGGCCTGCAAGGCATGATCGACGACATGATTGGGCGGTGCGCGGCGCTTGCGCGCGAGAGCGCCGCGGCGCCGGGGGGTACAGCCGGCGCAGTTGGCGAATGGATCGACGGTTTGACGGCTGGACGCACCGAACAGCCCACCACCATCGCGTTCCGCCACCTCGCCCAACTCATCAGCGCATTCGAAACCGGCGCCGTCACCGCCGCCGAGCGCAGCAAAATCGCGACCCTGGCGCAAGCCGCGCAGATTCCCGTGCTGGGCATCACCGGCACGGGCGGCGCGGGCAAATCGTCGCTGACGGATGAACTGATCCGCCGCTTCCGCCTCGATTACGGCGACGCGCTCACCATTGCCGTGCTCGCCATCGACCCGTCGCGCCGCAAGTCGGGCGGCGCGCTGCTGGGCGACCGCATCCGCATGAACGCGATCGGCGATTGGGACGGCGGCGCGCGCGGCGGTGCGCGTGTCTACATGCGCTCGATGGCGACGCGCGAGGCGTCGAGCGAAATCTCGAACGCGCTGCCCGACGCGCTGATGCTCTGCAAGGCGGCGGGCTTCGACCTGATCGTCGTCGAGACGTCGGGTATCGGTCAGGGCGACGCCGCCATCGTGCCGTTCGTCGACGAATCGCTGTACGTGATGACGCCTGAGTTCGGCGCGGCGAGCCAGCTCGAAAAAATCGACATGCTCGATTTCGCCGACTTCGTCGCGATCAACAAGTTCGACCGCAAGGGTGCTGCCGATGCGCTTCGCGATGTCGCGAAGCAGGTGCAGCGCAATCGCGGCGAGTTCGCGAAGCCGCCCGACGCGATGCCGGTGTTCGGCACCATCGCTTCGCGTTTCAACGACGACGGCGTGACCGCGCTCTACGTGCATCTCGCGAACGCGTTGCACAAGCATGGCCTGCGCGCGGACGGCGGCGGACGTCTTGCCGCGCGAGCCGACCTGCGGTTTTCGAGCGGCCGTCATGCAATCGTCCCGCCGGCGCGCGTGCGCTATCTCGCGGAAATCGCGCAGACCGTTCACGTTTATCGCGAGCGCGCCGATGCGCAGGCGCGCATCGCGCGTGAACGCTGGCAACTCATCGAAGCGCGCCGAATGCTCGGCGAAGCCGACACGAATGACAACGACGCAAACGCCAGCGACGCAAGCGCCAACGCACCCACAGCCCAACTCGACACAATAATCGAGCAACGCACAGCCGCATTAGGCGAACACGAACGCAAACTACTCGACGCCTGGCCGCAAACCGTCGCCGCGTATTCCGGCGACGAACACGTCATCCGCATTCGCGACCGCGAGATCCGCACGGCGCTCACGGTCACCACCTTGTCCGGCACACCGATCCGCAAAGTTGCGCTGCCGAAGTTCGTCGATCACGGCGAGATTTTGCGCTGGCTCATGCTCGAGAACCTGCCCGGCTACTTCCCGTTCGCCGCAGGCGTATTCCCGTTCCGCCGCGAAAACGAAGACCCGACGCGTATGTTCGCGGGCGAAGGCGACCCGTCGCGCACCAACCGGCGTTTCAAGCTGCTGTCCGAGGGCATGCCGGCCAAGCGTCTTTCCACTGCTTTCGATTCCGTCACGCTGTACGGCGAAGAGCCGCACGAACGGCCGGACATCTACGGCAAGGTGGGCAATTCGGGCGTGTCGGTGGCGACGCTCGACGACATGCATGTGCTCTACGACGGCTTCGATCTGTGCGCGCCGGAAACGTCGGTGTCGATGACGATCAACGGCCCCGCGCCGACCATCCTCGCGATGTTTTTCAACGTCGCGATCGATCAGCAGATCACGCGCAAGCAACACGAACTAGGCCGCGCACTCACCGACGACGAACTCGCCGCGACGCGCTGCATCGCATTGGAAAACGTGCGCGGCACCGTGCAGGCCGACATCCTCAAAGAAGACCAAGGCCAGAACACCTGCATCTTTTCGACGGAATTCAGCCTGAAAGTGATGGGCGATATTCAGGCGTACTTTGTCGAGCACGGCGTGCGCAATTTCTATTCGGTGTCGATCTCCGGCTATCACATTGCCGAGGCCGGCGCGAATCCGATCTCGCAACTCGCCTATACGCTCGCCAACGGCTTCACCTATGTCGAGGCGTACCTCGCACGAGGCATGTCGATAGACGACTTCGCGCCGAACCTGTCGTTCTTCTTTTCGAACGGCATGGACCCGGAATACACGGTGCTCGGCCGCGTCGCGCGACGCATCTGGGCAATCGCGATGCGCGAACGCTACGGCGCGAACGAGCGCAGCCAGAAGCTCAAGTATCACGTGCAGACGTCGGGGCGCAGCCTGCATGCGCAGGAGATCGACTTCAACGACATTCGTACCACGCTGCAAGCGCTGATCGCGATCTACGACAACTGCAACTCGCTGCACACCAATGCCTTCGACGAGGCCATCACCACGCCCACCGAAGAGTCGGTGCGTCGCGCGGTGGCGATTCAGTTGATCATCAATCGCGAATGGGGACTCGCGAAGAATCAGAACCCGAATCAGGGCAGTTTTGTGATCGACGAATTGACCGATCTCGTTGAAGAAGCGGTGCTCGCCGAGTTCGACCGGCTCACCGAGCGCGGCGGCGTGCTCGGCGCAATGGAGACGGGTTATCAGCGCGGACGCATTCAGGACGAGTCGATGCTGTACGAGCATCGCAAGCATGACGGCTCGTATCCGATCGTGGGTGTGAATACATTCGTGAGCGCGCATCCGCATGAGGCGCCGCAGCCCATCGCGCTCGCCCGTTCCACCGACGAAGAAAAGCAAAGCCAGCTAAAACGCCTGCGCGATTTTCAGGCGCGGCATCGCGAGGCCGCGCCTGCCGCGCTGGAGCGTCTGAAGCGCGCGGTGATCGACGATGAAAACGTCTTTGCGGTGCTGATGGATGTGGTCCGCGTGTGCTCGCTCGGGCAGATCACGCACGCGCTGTTCGAGGTTGGCGGGCAGTATCGGCGGAACATGTAGGCGGGCGAAGCCTGGCGTCAGCGCGCGATGCCGAGGCGCGCCTTCGCGTCGTCGTATTCCTTCGACAAACGCGCGACCAGTTCGCTCACGCTCGGCACGTCGTCCATCAGGCCGACGCCCTGGCCCGCGCCCCAGATGTCTTTCCACGCCTTGGCCTTTTCGTTGGCAAAGTTCATCTTGGTCTTGTCCGATTCCGGCAGCGCATCCGGATCGAGCCCGGCGTTGACGATGCTCTCGCGAATGTAATTACCATGCACGCCAGTGAACAGGTTCGTGTAGATGATGTCCGACGCCGACGAGCTCACGATAGCCTGCTTGTAGCTCTCCACCGCGTGCGCCTCTTTGGTCGCGATGAAGCGCGTGCCCATGTACGCGAGGTCGGCGCCCATCGCTTGCGCGGCGAGGATCGAGCCGCCGTTCGCGATTGCGCCGGACAGCACGATCGGGCCGTCGAAAATGCGCCGCACTTCGCCGACCAGCGCAAACGGCGACGTGGTGCCCGCATGACCGCCCGCGCCCGACGCCACCAGGATCAAACCGTCGACGCCCGCTTCAAGCGCCTTCTGCGCGTGACGCAAATTGATCACGTCATGCAGCACGATGCCGCCATAGCTGTGCACGGCGTCGACAATTTCTCGCGCCGGCGCGCGCAGGCTCGTGATGAAGATCGGCACCTTGTGTTCGACGCATACGCGCACGTCGTGCTCGAGCCGCGTATTCGATTGATGAACGATCTGGTTGACGGCAATCGGCCCGATGCGCGCGTCGGGATTCGCAGCGCGATGCTCGGCGAGTTGCGCCTGAATCTGCGTGAGCCATTCGTCGAGCAACTCGGCAGGGCGCGCATTCAGCGCCGGAAACGAACCGACGATGCCGGCCTTGCACTGCGCCAGCACGAGCTCGGGATAGCTGACGATGAACATCGGCGAGGCGACGACAGGCAACGCCAGATTTTGCAGAACGGCGGGCAATGCCATAGTGCGAGTCTCCTGATTGACGAGCCGGTGTGCGCGAGGCGCCCGGCTATTTGATGAGTTTAGCGGCATGCGGCGCGCGCCGCGTTGCAGCCGACAGCATGCATAGATGCTGGAACGTTTAAGAACGGTCGTTCGATTATAGGCGAAGCGCTCGCGCCGCGTTCGCCGCATCGTTTAGAACGGTTGGAAGGAGTGTTCAGGTTCTATGCTTGCGTGGGCTATCCCACCGCGTGCGGACACATTGGGCTTTTACAATGCACGCACTCCAAACGACAAGAGACACGGCCATGGCCTTCGAGAATTTCACGCCCTTTCGCGTCGCCGCGGGCGATGCGGATATCTTTGGAGTGAAGGGCGGAGCGGGGCCGCCGCTTCTGCTGCTGCACGGCCATCCGCAATCGCATCTGATCTGGGCGCGCTGCGCCGAGCGACTGGTTCAGCACTTCACGGTCATCGCAACCGATCTGCGCGGCTACGGCGCATCGGGCAAGCCGGCGAGCGACGCGGCGCACACGCCGTATTCCAAACGCGCGATGGCCGCCGAGCAGGTCGCCGTGATGCGCCACTTCGGCTTCGAGCGCTTTCTGGTTTGTGCGCACGATCGCGGCGCGCGCGTCGCGCATCGCATGGCGCTCGATCATGCGGATGCCGTCGAGCGTCTGATGCTGCTCGACATCGCGCCGACGCTAGCGATGTACGAAGCCACCGACCGCACGTTCGCCACGCATTACTTCCACTGGTTCTTCCTGATCCAGCCCGAGCCGCTGCCGGAGACGCTGATCGGCGCCAATCCCGCCGCGTATGTCGATGCGGTGATGGGCAGCCGTCATGCTGGCCTCGCGCCGTTCGAACCGGCCTCGCTCGACGCGTATCGCGCGGCGCTCGCGCAACCAGGCGCGGTGCACGCGATGTGCGAGGACTACCGCGCGTCGGCGAGCATCGATCTCGAACACGACCGCGCCGACATCGAACGCGGGCATAAGATTGCTTGCCCATTGCGTGTGCTGTGGGGCGAAAACGGCGTCATCGAAAAGTGCTTCGACGCGCTCGCCGAATGGCGTCATGTGGCGCGCGACGTGAGCGGGCGCTCGCTGCCGTGCGGCCACTATTTGCCGGAAGAGGCGCCGGACGAATTGCTCGCCGAAATGCTGTCCTTCTTTGAAGCGATAGAGCGGTAGAGCGCGAAGGCGGTTCGTTCTTCGCGCCTTTACGCAAGCGGCGGCAGCCGTCGCGCCAACGGCGTCGACTTGACGATTGCCGTGCTCGTCTCCGCGCGCTCGGTGACCTTCGACAGAATCTCGTCAAGCTGATCGATAGTCCGCAGATAAAGACGGCAGATGAAGCAATCGTCGCCCGTCACCTTGTCGCATTCGACGAACTCCGGAATTCGCCGGATCACTTCTTCGACCAGATGCAACTGCCCCGGCAGCGGCTTGACACGCACGATGGCTTGCAGCGTGAAGCCGAGCGCGCGCGGATCGAGTTGCACCGTGAAGCGCTCGATCACGCCTTGCGCCTCGAGTCTGCGGATGCGCTCGGCCGTGCTCGGCGCGGAAAGTCCGACGAGCCGCGCCAGTTCGCTGACCGGGCGGCGCGCATCTTCGGCGAGCGCGGCGAGCAGCGCGCGATCGGTTTCGTCGAGCGGGACAGGCGCTAACAGAGTAAGGCGTTTCGTCATGACGGCCTTCGAATTTTAGGTGGTATGGCGGTATGGCTTAAGTTTATCCATGTATTCGCTCGACCGGATTATTTACACTGCTTGCCATACAGGAATCCATTCGAGGATCGAATCATGGCTTCAAACGACATCCGCCGCGGCGCGGCGGAGATGAGCGTGGCAATGCTGATGTCGGGCACGATCGGCTGGCTGGTCGTGTCGTCGCAGCAAAGCGCATTTAACGTGGTGTTCTTCCGCTGCATTTTCGGCGGCGCGACGCTCGCGCTCGTATGCGCAGTGCTCGGCCTCTTCAGGCGCAAGCTGTTCTCGTGGAAGATGGTTGGCCTCGCGCTGCTCGGCGGCGCGGCGATCGTCGCCAATTGGGTGCTGCTGTTCGCCGCGTATTCGCGTGCGTCGATCTCGATGGCGACGGCCGTCTACAACACGCAGCCTTTCATGCTGGTCGCGCTCGGCGCAATCGTGTTTCGCGAGCGGATCAGCGCGTCGACGGTGCTGTGGCTCGTGCTCGCGTTCATTGGGCTCGTGTTCGTCGTGAAGGTCGAGCCCGCGGTGCTCGCCGTGCCGGGGCAGTATCTGGTCGGCATCGGGTATGCGGTCGGCGCGGCGGCGATGTACGCGGTATCGTCGATCATCACCAAGCATTTGAAGGGCACGCCGCCGCATCTGATCGCGCTGATCCAGGTGTCGCTCGGCGTGGTGATGCTCGCGCCGCTCGTGCGTTTCGACGCGCTGCCGGCCACGGGCGTGCAGTGGCTCGAGCTGGTCGTGCTGGGCGTCGTCAACACCGGGCTCATGTATGTGCTGCTGTATGGCGCGATCCAGAAGCTGCCGACTTCGATGACCGGCGCGCTGTCGTTCATCTATCCGGTGGTGGCGATCATCGTCGACAGAATCGCGTTCGGACAGACGCTCGCGTGGATTCAGGTGCTGGGCGCGGTGCTGATTCTGCTTGCCGCCGCGGGCGTCAATCTCGGCTGGCGCATCGTGCCGCAAAGACGCGCGCCGTCTGTTTGAACGCGCGGCGCTTTGCTGTTTCAGCCGATGCAGCCGATGCAACCGCCCAAATGCTACGGATTGCAAACGAACCACGTTTGTTCATATCAGCGGACTAATGGTTCGCAACGCCAATATCGGCGCCGGTTTGCGCACGCCGGCGTGTATGCGGGTTAACAGCCGCCGTCATGCATCTGTAGGGAAATCACTGATGCGGCCGAAAATCGCGCGCGCGTATCATTCGGGCAGACGCTGATCACGTCCGACAGAATTTCCGCCGCTCGCCTTCACAGGTTGAGCGGCTTTCTTTTTGTGGCGGCGGTTTTTGCGTGAGCGCTGCCGCTGCACGTCGCTGCCTTACTTCACTGCACGATTGCATTCCCGGTTGCGGCGCTATCGCGCGACGATCCTTTCACCATCCACCGTAAGCGGCCCATTCCCGGCAGCCAGCTCGCCGACGATCGCTTTGACAAGCGCGGGCCACTTGTCGCGCGGTCTCAGCATCAAGGCTGCCGCGCGCATCGCCGCTGCGCCGTCGAGCATCTCCAGCAATGCCGCGAAGCTCGTTGCGCGCACATCGAGTAGCTTGAAGACGATCAATACCTTCAGCGCATTCTTTGCATTGCGCGCCGGATCGGCCCGCAGCCACGCGAGCCGCGAGAAAGAGCGCTCCAGCGCCTGCTCGACGTTCGTAAAGGGCGCGCCATGACCGGGGATCACGACGCGCACGTCGAGCGCGGCAATCGCCTCGAGCACCGCCTGCTGCTCGGCAAAACCGCTGTCGCCTTCGAGCTCCGGAAAGATCACGCCGAAGCCGTTTTCCCACAGCGCGTCGGCGCTGATCAGCAGGCGCTCGGCCGCGCAGTACAGCATCAGCGAATGCGGATCGTGGCCGGGCGCGCCGAGCACCTGCCAGTCGAGTGCGCCGAGGCGCAGCATCGCGCCCGGCGCGATCGTGCCGGTGAACACAAAGCGCTCGCAAGTCTGCGCGGTCGCGCGGAAAGTCAGACGCGCTTCGTCCCAGTCGCGCACCGCGTCGGCTTCGCAGGCGGGAATGAGCGTGCGGCACAGCCACGTCGTTTGCAACAACGCGTTGCCGCCGCAATGATCCGAATGCAGATGCGTGTTGACGATCAGATCGAGCGGCCGCTCGCCCAGCGCCTGTTGCACGAGCGCGCGTGTTTGCTGCGCATGCGTCGCGTAGCCGGTATCGACGAGCGCGGCGCAGTCGTTGGCGATGAGCAGCACATTGTTCGATGACAGCCAGCCGCGCTCGAACACGCGCACTGATGCGGGCAATGCGATGGTCAATGCAGTGGTCAACTCGGTCATAGCGTGCCCGTGTTGATGCTCGCGTCGACGGACGCTTCGGGCTTCGGCATCACGAGAATGGTCGATGCGCCCACAACGGTCACTTCGCCGCGCTGATTCTTGACCGTGCCTTCCAGATGCGTCAGGTCGCCGTGCAGGCTCGGCTTCCAGTAAGCATCGCGCACACGCCATGTCATCACGAGCGTGTCGCCCGCGTGCGCAGCCTTCTTCAGCTTGATATCGAACTCGAGTCCGAGCGGCTGCGCGTAGGTCGAAAAATGCGTGGCGAGAAGCGCCATGAAATGCGCGGTGGGCTGCGTGCCCGACGCGATGAGACCGCCGAATCGGCTTTGCGCGGCATACGCCTCGTCGTGATGCAGCGGGTTCAGATCGTTGACGAGCGTCGCGAACGTTTTCACCGAATCCGCCGACAGCGCGAGCGTCGCGCTAAACGTCTCGCCGATGGTGACAATGCGCGGCGCCGCGTTCATCGTTGCACCTTCGCCTGGCGGGCGATCAATTCGGCGCGGCGCGCTTCGAGCGCGCCCCACACCGCACGTTTTTCGTCGTCGGCGTAGAGCGACCAGCCGGCGATTTCGTCGATGGTGCGCAGGCACCCTTCGCACCAGCCGCTCGACGCGTCCATCCGGCACACGTTGATGCACGGCGACGGCACGCCGCCGGCTGTGGCTGCCTGATCGATTCGCGCTGTCATCGGATTCAGGCCGTCTCGCGCAGCGCCACGTCGACCACCGGCGCGCCCGTCAACGCAATCAGTTCCTGCGCGGTCAGATTGAACACCGCGTGCGGATGACCCGCGGCGGCCCACAGGCTGTCGAGCGCGAGCAGGTCTTCGTCGATCAGCGTGACGGGTTCGACCGCATGCCCGACCGGGCACACGCCGCCGATCGCATAGCCGGTTTTTTCGCGGACGAACTTCGCATCCGCGCGGCCAATCTCGCCGACCTGCGCCGCCACTTTCTTTTCATCGACGCGATTTGCGCCGCTCGCGACCACCAGCACCGGCGCGTCGTCTTCGCGGCGGCGAAACAGAATCGACTTCGCGATCTGCGCGACCGAGCAGCCGAGGCCCGCGGCGGCCTCGGCCGAAGTTTTGCCGGTCTCCGGCAGCATCACGACCCGTCCCGCGTGACCGCGCTCGCGCAGCAGCAGCGCGACACGGCGTGCGGAATCCGGCAATGCGGTGAGGTCGTCGGAGTCGAGAAAAGCGTGGTCCGTCATCGTTTCAGGTCCTGATGGTTTGAGTATGGGTGTTGCGCCTCAAGCATGCCGTTCGGTCCGGCTCATACGCAATTGGCGGCTTCGCTGCGCGCCTTCGCAAGCAACGCCTTGCCCGCGCGCGAGACGTTCGGCCGGCCGATTGCCGTCGAAATGAAATCGCCGATGCCCACGACTTGCGCGAGGTCGATGCCCGTTTCGATGCCAAGGCCGTTCATCAAGTACAGCACGTCTTCGGTTGCGACGTTGCCCGTTGCGCCCTTCGCATACGGACAGCCGCCGAGCCCCGCCACCGACGCGTGATAAATCTCGATGCCTTCCTGCAACGCCGCGTAGATATTCGCGAGCGCCTGGCCGTAGGTGTCGTGAAAGTGCCCGGACAGACGCTCGCGCGGAAACACGCGGGTCACGGCTTCGAACACTTCGCGCGTGCGCTTGGGCGTACCCACGCCAATCGTATCGGCGATGTCGATCTCGTCGCAGCCGAGCGCCGCGAAACGTTGCACCACGTCGACCACCGACGCCACCGGAACCTCGCCCTGATACGGACAGCCGAGCGCGCACGACACGCTGCCGCGCATGCGCAAGCCGTGCTGCTTCGCCGCCTGCGCGACCGGCGCGAATCGCTCGATGCTTTCCGCGATGCTGCAATTGATGTTCTTCTGCGAGAACGCTTCGCTCGCTGCGCCGAAGATCACGATCTCGTCGGCGCGCGCGGCGAGCGCACCTTCGAAGCCGCGCAGATTCGGCGTGAGCACCGAATAGATCGTGCCGGGGCGCCGCTCGATGCCGGCCATTACGTCGGCGCCGTCGGCCATTTGCGGCACCCATTTCGGCGACACGAACGACGCCGCTTCGACGTTGCGAAAACCCGCTGCCGCGAGCCGGTTGATCAACTCGACCTTGATCGCCGTCGGCACGAAATCCTTCTCGTTTTGCAGACCGTCACGCGGACCGACTTCGACAATTTTCACTTGCTGGGGTACGGCCATGTTGTGTCTCCTTGACGTGATTGTGACTCCACGCCGTCAATATCCGCGCTCGATATTCACCATGCCGCCGACGGCTTCGCCGCGGTCGAGCGCGAGCATCTTTTGCGCGATCTGCGCGACGCTTTCTTCGCGCAAGGTCAGCGCCGACATGTGCGGCGTGACGGTAATGCGCGGCTCCTGCCAGAACGGATGATCGGGCGGCAACGGCTCCTCCTGAAACACGTCGAGCGTGGCCGCGGCGAGTTGACCGCTTGCCAGCGCGTCGAGCAGATCGGCTTCCACCAGATGCGCGCCGCGTGCAACGTTGATCAGATACGCACCGCGTGCGAGCTTCGAAAACGTGCGGGCATTCAGCACGTTTGCGGTATCTGGCGTATGCGGCAGCAGATTGACGAGCACTTTCACGCCGTCGAGAAACGCGTCGAAACGCGCTTCGCCGGCGAACGTCGTGATGCCTTCCACTTGCTTCGCGCTGCGGCTGTAGCCGCGCACCGGCATGCCGAATCGCGCGACCGTTTGCGCGACATGTGCGCCCAGCACGCCAAGCCCGAGCACGCCGACCGTGAATGTGTCTCGTGGATGCGGATCGAGCACTTGCCAGCGGCGCTCGCGCTGCAGCGCTTCATATTCGTCGAAGCGCCGCAGATAACGCAGCACCGCGTGCGTCACATACTCGGCCATTTGCGGCGCCATGCCGGTGTCTTCAAGACGGATCAACGGCGCATTGGGCGGCAAGGTGCCGGGCTGCTCGCGTTCGAGCGCGAGAATCGCGTCGACGCCCGCGCCCAGATTGAAGATCGCGCGCAAATCGGCGCGGCCGGCCAGCATCTCGCGCGGTGGCCGCCAGACGACCGCGAAATCGGCGGGCGCGGTGTCGCCGGGTTGCCACTCGCGCAGATCGGCTTGCGGCAGCGCGCGCGCAAAGTCATGCAGCCAGGCTGCGGCTTCGGCGTTCGGCATATAGAAGAGGACTTTCATGCGACCTCACCGTTGCACGCGCAACGGCCCCGGTTCACGCTGCGCGCGCGGTGCGGGCGTGGCGGGCGGCGGGGCGGCTGCAAGGCTCGCGACGGCTGCGGCGCGGCGCGCGACGCTGACGACATGAGGGCTCCTCCTTTTATGGGCAGGCTTCATTCTACTTTTTCGCCGACGATCCCGCGCGCTTGCGCACGACCGTCCGCTTTCGGCTTCGCGCTCCGCGCAGATTCAGTCGATAAACAAAGCACAAAAACTTGGTTCGTCCGCGCGACGGGCGGCGGGACAATGACTACCCGGTTTTCCCTTTGCGAGGGACAGACATGCTTTCATGCACCAGATCGCCGTGGCCGCCGCGGCTCGTGACCGTTCCGGGTCTGCACGGCAGCGAGGGCGCACATTGGCAAACGTGGCTCGAACGCCAGTTCGCGCGCTCGTTGCGCGTCGAGCAGGCCGACTGGGATGCACCGGACGTCGCCGGTTGGGCCAACTCGCTGCGCGAGTTGCTCGCGCGCGAACGCGGGCCGTTCGTGCTCGCCGCGCACAGCTTCGGATGTCTTGCTGCCGCTCACGCGTTGCAGCAGGCGTCGTATGCGAACGAAGTGGTCGGCGTGCTCCTCGTCGCGCCCGCGAGCCCGCAAAAGTTCGCCTTCGCCGGATCGTTCGAGGCACGGCGGCTGGGCGTGCCGTCCATTCTGATCGGCAGCGAAACCGATCCGTGGATGCCGCTTGCCGGCGCTCGCGAACTGGCGCAGCGTTTCGGCAGTGCGTTCGTCAATCTCGGCGATGCGGGGCACATCAATACCGCAGCCGGATTCGGACCGTGGCCGCGGGCCAAGTATTTCATCGACACGCTCGTGCATTGCGCGGCGCCGCTGCGCTTTCGCGACGAAGCGCTCGAGATCGGGCAGCACGCGCTGGTTTAACGCGCGGGCTCGAGTGCGTTGCTCGGGCCTGCCCGGCTCGCCGCGTATAAGCGATCCGCTAGAATCCCGCTTGATGCTGCGCGATTGCGCGGCCACAGGTTTTTAACATCGATAGCGGGGACAAGATGGCAGGCAAGACGGGGACTTCACGCTGGCTGGCGGCCGGCTTCACGGCGCTCACGCTCGGTTTCGGCGCTGGCGGCATAGCGGCGGCGCATGCCGAGACGTCGTTGATGAATGTGTCGTACGACGTAACGCGCGAGCTGTACAAGGACATCAACGCGGGGTTCATCGCCGCGTACAAGCGGAAGAGCGGCGAGACGGTGTCGATTCGCCAGTCGCATGGCGCGTCGAGCGCACAGGCGTTGTCGGTATTGCAGGGCTTGCAGGCCGACGTCGTGACGATGAACCAGCCGAACGACATCGACCTCCTCGCGGAAAAAGGCCAACTGGTGCCCGCCAACTGGCGCACCCGTCTGCCGGACGACAGCGCGCCGTACACGACGACGATGGTGTTCCTCGTGCGCAAGGGCAATCCGAAGCACATCAAGGACTGGGACGATCTCGCGAAGCCCGGCGTGCAAGTGGTGATCGCGAATCCGAAGACGTCCGGCAACGGACGCTACACGTACCTCGCCGCGTGGGGTTATCGCAAGCAGCACGGCGGCACCGATGCGCAGGCGCTCGACTTCGAAAAGGCGCTGTTCAGGAACGTGCCGGTGCTCGATACGGGCGGCCGCGGCGCGACGACGACGTTCACGCAACGCGGTATCGGCGACGTGCTGGTCACGTTCGAAAACGAAGTCGCGCTGATGAACAGCGGCGTGGGCGGCGGCAATTTCGAGGCGGTGTATCCGTCGGTGAGCCTGTTGGCCGCACCGCCGGTGTCGATCGTCGACAAGGTGGTCGACAAGCGCGGCACGCGCAAGGAAGCGCAGGCGTATCTCGACTATCTGTGGTCGCCGGCCGCGCAGGAGATCATCGCGCAACATCATCTGCGTCCGCGCGACAAGAACGTGCTCGCGAAACACGCCGCGGAGTTCAAGCCGATCAAGACCTTCACCGTCGAAGAAATGTTCGGTAGCTGGCAGAAAGCGCAGCAAACCCATTTCTCCGACGGCGGGACTTTCGATCAGATCATCGTCGACAGGAAGTGATGCGCTTTACGCGTGTTCGCAGCCGTGCTCGCAGCCGCTCTTGTCGAGCGGCATCTGCTGCGCGGCTTCGGCGCGAATGCCGAGGCGCGCGAGCAGCTTGCGGTCCGCTTCGGCCTGCGGATTGCTGGTAGTCAGCAACTGATCGCCGTAGAAAATCGAGTTCGCGCCCGCGAGAAAACACATCGCCTGCAACGCCTCGTCCATCTGCTCGCGGCCGGCGGACAGGCGCACCATCGCGCGCGGCATCGTGATGCGCGCAATCGCGATGGTCCGCACGAATTCGAACGGATCGATCGCTTCGGTGCCGGTCAGCGGCGTGCCTTCCACTTGCACCAGATTGTTGATCGGCACCGATTCCGGATACGGCTCCATGTTCGCCAGTTGCGCGATCAGGCCCGCACGCTCGCGGCGCGATTCGCCGAGGCCGACAATGCCGCCGCAGCACACGTTGATGCCCGCATCGCGCACGCGTTCCAGCGTGTCGAGACGATCCTGATACGTGCGCGTCGAAATGATCTGGCCGTAAAACTCCGGCGACGTATCCAGATTGTGGTTGTAGTAGTCGAGCCCGGCTTCGCGCAACGCTTGCGCCTGATGCGTCTCGAGCATGCCGAGCGTCACGCAGGTTTCGAGTCCCATCGCCTTCACGCCGCGGATCATGTCCTTGATCGGCTCGAGATGGCGGTCCTTCGGATTGCGCCATGCGGCGCCCATGCAGAAACGCGTCGCGCCGTTTTCTTTTGCGGCTTTCGCGGCGGCGAGCACTTCGTCGACCGGCATCAGCTTGTCGGCTTGCAGGCCCGTGTCGTGATGCACCGACTGCGGACAGTACGCGCAATCTTCCTCGCAGCCGCCGGTCTTGATCGACAGCAGCGTCGACAGTTGCACGGTGTTGGCGTCGAAATGCTCGCGATGCGTTTGCTGCGCGCGAAACATCAGGTCGTTGAACGGGAGTTCGTACAACGCGACGATGTCGGCGACGCGCCAGCGCGCGAGCTGTTTGCCCGCAGCGTCGGCGTTGACATTGGCGTTCGCGTTGACGTTGGCATTGTTAAGGGCAGCCGTATCAGCGGATGCAGCAGCGATGTTCAGTTGCGTCATGTGGTCGATCCTCATGAGTGGACGTGATGTTCAATTCAGCGCTGCGCGTCGCGCAGCGTTTGCAATAGCCGGTGAATGTCGAGCCGTTCAGCCGCGAGTTCGGGCGATGCCGGGCTCATATGCGGCACGATGCCGAGCAACGGCGCGTGATGTTCGCGCGCGAGATGCTCGTGGATCGACGCGATGTTTTCGTCGGGAAAAGTCATGTCGGGATCGACGCGATTCGCGACCCAGCCCGCAAGCGTGAGTCCGCGCGCGGCGATGGCCTCGGCGGTTAGCAACGCGTGGTTGATGCAGCCAAGGCGCATGCCGACCACCAGCACGACCGGCAGCTTCAAGGCGACGGCGAGATCGGCCGTGTCGTGCGTCGCCGTCAACGGCACACGAAAGCCGCCGACGCCTTCCACCACGACGACGTCCGCGCGCGTCAACGCTTCGCTATGACACGCGACGATGTGGTCGATGTCGAATGCAACGTTTTCCAGCGCGGCGGCAATATGCGGCGCGGCCGGTTCCTTCAGCAGATACGGCGTGCGCATCGCAGGCGGCAACAGCACGTTCGACGCCGCGTCGAGCTGGTCCGCGTCTTCGTTATGCAGTTCGCCGTTCACCTCGAACGCGCCCGCTGCGATCGGCTTCATAGCGGCCGCTTGCAGTCCCTCGCGAACGAAGCCTCGCAACAATGCCGACGACACGAAGGTCTTGCCGATCTCCGTGTCCGTGCCGGTGACGAAGAGTGACAGTGCAGTGTTCGCAGACGTCATGCACTTTGCTCCCCCGCGGCTTGCAAGCCCGCTTCGAGCCGGTCGAGATCCGCATGCGAATGCGCGGCGGACAGCGAAATGCGCAGGCGCGATGTGCCGGCGGGCACGGTCGGCGGCCGAATCGCGGGCACCCACAAACCCGCGCGATCGAGCGACGCGGCAATCCCGAGCGTCGCGTCGTTCGCGCCGATGATGAGCGGCTGCACGGCGGTATGCGAATCGACGGGAAGCCACGGCGTGGTCTTGAGCATGGCGCGCGTGCGCTCGATCAATTGCCGAAGATGCGCGCGCCGCTCATCGCCTTCGTCGCCGCCGATAATGCGCAGACTCGCCGACACCGCGTGCGCGGCAGCCGGCACCGAAGCCGTGGTGAAAATGTACGGACGCGCGCGTTGCACGAGCCACTCGATCACGGTCCCGTGCGCCACGACGAATGCGCCCGACACGCCCGCCGCCTTGCCTAGCGTGCCGATGGAAATCAGATTCGGCGATCGCAACGCGGCTTCCGCGATCGCACCGCGGCCTTGCGGACCGAGCACGCCGAAACCGTGCGCATCGTCGACGATCAGCCATGCTCCATGCCGCTCCGCAAGTTCGAGAAGACGCGTCAGCGGCGCGATGTCGCCGTCCATGCTGAACACCGTATCGGAGACGATGACCTTCTCGTCCGCGTCCGACGCGTCGAGCATCGCGCTCAGCGCTTCCATATCGCAGTGCGGGTAGATCTGCACGTCGGCTCGCGACAGACGCGCGCCGTCGATCAGCGAGGCATGGTTGAGCGCATCGGAGAACAGCGTCGTGCCGCGGCCCGCGAGCGCGGTGAGCGTCGCGAGATTCGCCATGTAGCCAGTGCTGAAGTACAGCGCGCGCGGCGCATCGACGAATCCGCCGACGAACTCCGCGAGATCGTCTTCGAGTTGCGCGTGTGCGCGCGAGTGGCCGCCGAGCAGATGCGAACCGCCGCTGCCCGCGCCATAGCGTTGTGCGCCTTCGGCGATGGCCGCGATCAACTGCGGATGCGCGGCGAGTCCGAGATAGTCATTGCTCGCAAAGCCGACGATCTCGCGGCCGTCGACCGTCATATGCGCCGCGCACGGCGTGTCGACGGTGCGGCGGCGACGGCGCAGACCGTGTTCGTCGATCTCCTTGAGTCCCTGCGAAAGTTTGTCGAGCAGATGCATTAGCGCAGCTCCGCGAGCGTGGCGTCGAACGTTTCGCGCGTGCGCGAGGCGAGCAGCGCGATCTCTTCGTCGTCGAGAATGTATGGCGGCATCAGGTACACGGTGGTCGAAATGGGGCGCAACAATAGCTCGCGCTGCAAGGCATTTTCGAAGAAGCGGCGCGAAAAGGTTTTGGCATGCTGCTCGTTTTCGATGACTGCGTCGAACGCGAAAATCGTTCCGCACTGGCGCAGATTGCGCACATTCGCGTGTTCCGCGAGCGGCGCGAGTGCGGCCTTCAGCGTTGCCGACTTTTGGGCGTTGACCGCGAGCACGTTGTCGCTCGCGAACAGGTCGAGCGTTGCGAGCGCCGCGCGGCACGCGAGCGGATTGCCGGTGTACGAATGCGAATGCAGAAAGCCGCGAGCCGTGTCGTCGTGATAGAAGGCTTCGAAGATTTCGTCGCGTGAAAGCACGATGGAAAGCGGCAGATAACCGCCGCTAATGCCCTTTGACAGACACAAGAAATCCGGCCAGATGCCGGCCTGTTCGCAAGCGAAGAAAGTGCCCGTGCGGCCGCAGCCGACGGCGATTTCATCGGCGATCAGATGCACGCCGTACTGATCGCACAGCGCACGCAAACCGGCGATGTACGACGCGTCGTGCATGGTCATGCCGGCTGCGCATTGCACGAGCGGCTCGACGATCAGCGCGGCGATTCTGGTGGCGCGTGCTTCGAAGAGCGAACGCACAGCTTCGAGCGCGCGACGCGCGACATCGGCTGCGGTTTCGCCGGGTTGTGCAAGGCGCGCGTCCGGCGAAGCCACGACGTGAGCGTTGCGGATCAGCGGGTCGTAGGCGTCCTTGAACAACGCGACGTCGGTCACGCCGAGCGCGCCGATCGTCTCGCCGTGGTAACTGTTCGCAATGCAGACGAATTCCTGCTTGTCGGCGAAGCCGCGATTGCGCCACGCGTGGAAGCTCATTTTCAGCGCGATTTCGACGGCGGATGCGCCATCCGATGCAAAGAACGCGTGGCCCAGCGTGTGATCGGTGAGCGCGTTGAGCCGCTCGGCGAGTTCGATTGCGGGCTCGTGCGTGCAGCCGGCAAGCATCGCGTGCTCGAGCGTGTCGAGCTGATCTTTCAGCGCCGCGTTGATGCGCGGATTCGCGTGGCCGAACAGGTTGACCCACCACGAACTGATCGCGTCCAGATAGCGATGACCGGACTGGTCATAGAGCCACGCGCCTTGACCGCGCGCGACGGGGATCAGGGGCAGACGCTCGTGATGCTTCATCTGCGTGCAGGGATGCCAGACCGCGCGCAGGCTTCGGGCGATCCAGTCTTCCGTGGATGTGGGTGATGTTGCTGACATTTCCAAGGCGTACTCCAGGGTGCTTTTTTGCGGCCGCCGTGGGTTCTTTTTGTCAGGTTTTTGGGGCGCGGTGCGTCGTGTTTTTCAGCGATGCGCGACCCTACGGCTAGCGTGCGGGGTCGAGATTAGCGGTTTCTTCGGGGCTTTGCACTAGCGGTTTGGCGGCGAATTTCGGCTGCCGGCACGAGGTTCGGCGCTGTTCGTCGCAGGTGATTTGCGTTTTGCCGTGAAGGGCGCAGAAGGGCGGAATTAGCGACGGAAAAGTATTGGGGGGTAGTGGAGCAAAAGATGGGCGCTCGGGGGCCTCGCAATCAGATATGACCTATTTTGTGGCAATCGTTGTGTCGACGCTGACCTTGACGAATCTTGACACATCTGCCTCGCGCGGTTCGGTACGTTACGGCCTTCTTACCAATCCGCAACAGAAAAACGATGAACCGCAGGGCATTCAGGCTGGTATTCAGCCGGCTAAGGGCAATGCTGGTTGCCGTCGAGGAATCGGCCACGGCAACAGGCAAGGGTAATGGCGAGACCGCTGCAACGAGGCGCGTGCTCGCGACTCGATCCAGCACGCAGCAGCACAGCTTCGCGCTGCGAAGCATCGCACTCGCGGCCCTTGTGCTGCTCGGCGTCGCCCCGGCTTTCACCGTAGCGCAGATCGTGCCGGGCGGCGCGAACGCGCCGGGCGTCATCACGACGCCGAACGGGCTGAATCAGGTGAACATCAACCGGCCGTCCGGCGCGGGTGTGTCGGTCAACACGTACAACCAGTTCGACGTGCAGCAGCGCGGCGCGATCCTGAACAACTCGCCGACGATCGTGCCGACGCAGCAGGCGGGCATGATCAACGGCAATCCGAACTTCGCGCCGGGACAGTCCGCGCGGATCATCGTCAACCAGGTTAATAGCGGCGCGGCGAGCCAGATTAACGGTTATCTCGAAGTCGCCGGGCAGAAGGCGCAGGTCGTGATCGCCAATCTGCTGCGAAGTAGGTTGGTTTGGGCCGGCACCGTTAGGGTAATAACCCGCGTACATCTGCGAGTTCGCTTTCTGGTCAGGCGTCGCGTAGAACATGTAGCCCGGTCCGCTATTCCCATCCGCCGGCAACATGCCGTGGGCCTGATCGAGGAATGCATTTGCGGATTGGTTCCACGCACCCGCCGAACCGCTCTGTACTTGCCGGTTAGCCTGCGCCGTCAAATCGTTGATTGCCTGATCGACCGGAATGCCTTGCTGTTTCGCGTAAGCGGCAGCATTGTCCTTGATCCATTTCTTCTCGTCCGGATGCAACTGCCGGTTGAACCTATCCACGTTGTAGCCTTCAAACGCCCCCGCATTGCCGCCAACCACCGCACCCGCCCCTGTAGCAATCGCGTTTGCAACAATATTGCCCAGCGCTTCATTCATATCCGCATTGCCGGTCGGCTTCGAACCGGCAATGTCGCCACTCAGCTCGTTCAGCTTGCCCGCCTCGATCGAAGCGATGCCAGCGCCCGCTGCGCCGCCAATTGCATTGCCGCCAGCAAGCCCGGTCACGAGCGCAGCGCCCGCGGCCTGCATTCCGGCGCGCGCTAAGCCGCCTTCCTTCCACGCATCCATGCCGGCCTGATCGCCGTTCGCCTTGCCGTGAGACCGTTCTGGCCGATGATCGAGCCAGCCGCGTTGTCGAGCGTTCCGGCCTGAAGCGCGGTCTGGCCGTTACTGGCGATCGTGCCGCCGCTGTTGGACACGGCGCCCGCGCCATTGCCGGCGTCTATCGTCAGCTTGCCGTTCCCGGCATGGCTAATCCTGCCGCCGTCATTGTCGAGTGTGGCCGGTGCAAGCGTCAGGTCGATGCTGTTCGTTTGCAGCGTGCCGCCCGCCGAGTTGTCGAGCGTGCCCGCTACATCGACCGTCGTCGCGCCGGTTCCGGTCTGCGTGATCGTGCCGCCATGATTGACGAGGTTCGTCGCGTGCACGGTGAGCTGGTTTGCGCTCGTGGAACCGCCGCTGTTATCGACGGTCGCGGCGCTGATGACTGCCTGCTGGCCGGCCGTGAATGTACCGGCGTTCGCGACTGTCGTGCCTGCCGATGCGTTCACGTTTCCGTTGGCGGCCAATGTGCCGTTGCTGAACAGGCTTTGCGCCGCAGCCGCAGTCAGGTTCTGCCCCGCGGTGATCGACCCGGCGTTCGCAATCTGTCCGGCCTGCACGGTCACATTGCCGTTGCCGCCGATGGTGCCCAGACCCGTGCCGCCCGCGCCGTTATTCAACGTGCCCGCCGCGGAGAGCGTCAGGCCGTCCGCATTGAGCGATGCGATATGGCCCGCGGTGTTGTCGAATGACCCAGCGTTCGCCGTCAACGCACCCGCGGCCTGCATCGTGCCGCCCGTGTTGGACATGGCCCCCACGACGTTTGCATTTAAAACACTGCCCGAAACGATCTGGCCGTTGCTGTTCGAGAGCGCGCCCGCATTGACCGTCTGCGCGCCACCTGACGACAGTACACCGCCATCATTGACCAGCGTGCCCGCTGCTTTGACCGCGAGCGTACTGCCGGCCGTTGTCGTCGCGCCTGCGGTATTCACGTCACCGCCCGTCGCAGTCAACCCGATGCTGCCGTTCGCCGACGTACTGCTGCCGGCGAGATTGACCGACGCGCCTTGCAGATTCGCATTCCCGCCCGCTGCATTGCGCCCGGTTGCCGCGAGCGCGCCGCCCGCCGTCACCGACAGATCGCCTGCATTCGCTATCGTGCCATCGCTGTTCACGCCCGCGCCAAGCGTACCCGTCGATGCCACACCGCCCGCATTGACCGTGGTGTTCTGCTGCGCGGCAAACGTGCCGCTATTGCTCAGCGTGCCAGCCGTGCTCGCACTGACATTCTGCTGCGCGTAAGTGGTCCCGCTATTGTCGATCCCATCACGCGCATTGATCGCGATATTGCCGCTCGCGTTCGTCTGCCCGCCGAGGACCAGCTTGCCCTGCGTGGTCAGCGTCACGTCGCCCGCCTGCGCAGCGAGCACGCCCTTCGTCGACACGCCCACACCGTTCTCGGTGCCCACCAGAACGATCCGGTTCGCGTACATGCCACCAAGACTGCTCACGTCGATGGACACACCCGGCGCAGCGCCACTGCCCGCGATGGCCGTCGCGTTCAGCGTCCCATAATCGACACGGTTCTCGCCCGTGACGACGTTCAGGTTCTTCGCGTAAATCGCGGCATTCGCCTGCACGGCGCGCGCAATCAGATCGACCTGATCGACGTCGCCTGCGTTCAGTCCCCCGCCCTGCACGGTGATACTGCCGCCGGTCACGTTAAAGCCGGTGAGGCTGCCGTCCGCGCCGTAGTTCGGCGTGCCGGTGGTGAGCGTCGCGCGCGACGTGTTGATGAAGCCGCCACCATTCACGCTGATCCCCGAGCCGTTAAGGATAGCGTCAACCGCGAACAGGCAAACCGTAACCTTGTGGGCGGAGGTGTGATTGCAGCCGCAACAGGTGGCGCACTCGTCGCTGGTGGCCCGGTCGCTGCCGCAGTCGGAAGCTTGGGCTATGCCGCAATCGGAGCGGTAACCGGCGGAGGCATGGATGCTGCGGGGCAATTTGCACAATCGGGCGCGATTCGTCCGGCGGAAGCAGCATTTGCGGCAGCAACGGGCGCGATTGCGGGGCCGGTCGGCGCTAACGTGGGTTTTTTCAACAATATGCTTTTGGGCGCGACCGTGTCTGGCATAAACACAGCGTTTAACAATGCGTTCTATGGAGAGTCCAATAGCCTTCTCTACTCGTCGTCGTTAGGCGGCCTCGCGGGCGCGGGAGGGTATTTTGTCGGGGCTGTGACGACGGCGGGATTAGCTAATGCAATGAAGCCTTACGTCTACGAAAATTTCAACTCAGGCGTTCCCGCGCTGTTGCAGCCTCGAACCGTGAATCCGATTCCCGGTTTGTCAGGTGCAGCGACCGGCGGCATAGCAGCTGGCATGTCGTCATTTGTTCCGGGAAAACAGGCACCTAAATGAACAATTCAAAAATTGACCGACTGATTCTTGATGACGGATGGAGAGGAACGCTTACGCGGGTACTTGGAATCGCGCTGGTCTATCTTGGCATGAAATTCCTTCCCGACGCTGTTGCATGGCTTTCTGCGCACACGAGCCTAAGCCCGATGTCAGCAAAGCAAACGGAGCGGCACGGCGCGATCTTGCTCGTGTTTAAGTTCGTGTTCGGGGTCGCGCTGGCACTTGAGGCAATCAGGTCTCTGTACGTTCTCTTACTGAAACGCAAGCGCACCGGAGATGCAGGGAATCTAAAAAAATGAAGAGCGCTCTGGATAACTGGTTGAGATCAAGTGGGTGGATTGGAATAGCTTCACGCGTCATATGTGAAGTGCTATTTCTAATGTTTGTCCTGAACGCTGCACCGTTAGCGTCTTTGGTAGAAAAGATGACATCCGGACGCACGTTGGTAATCAACCCGCAAAAGGAGTTGTTGCTGGACCGAGCTGCAACCCTATTGTTTTTTATCGGATTGGCTGTGGAAGTCGTCAACATCGTTAGCCTTTTGATCGCCAAACGACGGTCGGCGAAGCGAGCGATCTAGCACGAGCCAATCTTTCAGCAGCGGCCCAAAAGGCCGTTTGCTGCACGACACGCCGAATCAGGAATTCATCCAACAATGAAAATCAGCAAGAGGCTGGCGGCACTCCCGCTCACAGCCCTGGTATCACTCGCGTCCAACGCGCAGCAGGCACCCACGCCCGCGGACACAGCCGCCGCCGCACGCGCCAACGCAGAACAGAACCAGCAACTCCAGCAGCAACGCGACGCGCAGCAGCGCGACGCAGCAGTGCAGGCGCCGGTCGTGCGTTCGGAAGTCCCACGCGTGCAAGGCTGGCCCGAACTGCCGGCAGAGCAACCGTGCTTCCGCATCGACTCGTTTTCACTCGACGTGCCGCCCAATCTGCCCGACGCAGTACGCAGTCACGGCGCCTCGCAACTGCCGCTCGACCGCTTCGCGTTCGCGCGCGAATGGCTTGCGCACTACCGCGGCCAGTGCATCGGCAAGGCCGGGCTCGATGTCCTCACCAAAGGATTGCAGCAAGCCATTTTGAGCGAGGGCTACATCACGACACGCGTGCTGCTACCCGCGCAAGACCTGTCAACCGGCACCCTGAAATTCGCGCTCGTGCCCGGCGTCATTCGCAAACTGCGCTATGCCGATCCCGACACGCGCGGCACATGGAAAACCGCATTCCCCGCGCGCGACGGCGACCTGCTGAATCTCCGCGATCTAGAGCAGGGTCTGGAACAGTCGAAACGCGTCGCGAGTCAGGACGTCGACATGAAGATCGAGCCGACCGACATGCCGGGCGAAAGCGACGTCGTCATATCGATGAAACGCGCAAAGCCGTGGAGCGTGGTCGCATCGGTGGACAATTCCGGCTCGCGGGCAACCGGCAAGCTACAGGGCAATCTCAGCGTCGGCATCGACAACCCGCTCGGACTGAATGACGTTCTCACGGCGGGCGCCAGTCAGGATCTCGAATTCGGCGACAAGCGTCTGGGCTCGCACGGCTTCAATGGATCGTACTCGCTGCCGTGGGGTTACTGGACTGCCACACTGTCGGGCAGTGCGAATACCTATTACCAGAACATTGCGGGTGTGAATCAGACTTTCGTGTCGAGCGGCAATTCGCAGACCGCCGCGCTGAGACTCGCGCGTGTCCTGAGACGCAGTCAGACCGACGTGTTCGGCGTGGAATTCCAGCTATCGAAGCGCTTCGGCGAGAGCTTCATCGACGGCACTGACATTCCGAGCCAGCGCCGCAACAACACGTTCATCGAGGCGGGGCTGACCGACCGGCATTACTTCGGCGCGGCACAGCTCGACGGGACGCTCGCGTACCGTCAGGGCATCGGCGGACTGGGTGCGACGCCTGACCCGCACCCGGGCGGTCCGACGTACCGTTACCACCTCGCCGTGCTGGACACAAACCTGTCGGTGCCGTTTGCAGTCAAGACACAGAACTTCCGCTACATCACAACCGTTCACGCACAGTTCACGAACGACACGCTGTTCTATTTAGACGACCTGACGATCGGCAGCCGCTACACGGTACGCGGCTTCGATGGCGAGACGATGTTGGCGGCGGAGAAAGGTTTCTACTGGCGCAATGAACTACAGATGCCCCTTGGCCAGACAAGGCAGACGCTCTACACGGGGATCGACTACGGCCACGTATTCGGACCAAACACGGCGTTCCTGGCGGGCACACAACTGGCCGGCGCGGTAATCGGCCTACGCGGTAACGTCGGCACGCGGATCGGTGGATTCGCCTATGACGTGTTCGCCGGCACGCCGGTCTACAAACCAGCGGCATTCCCAACCGCGCGCGTCACGCTTGGCTTCCAGGCGACGGCGCAGTTCTAGCGGGAAGGGCCTCACTCCCGACTAGCAATAGCCGGTCGCACGTCACCATCGGAAGACACAGAGGAAGAAGAAACCGAAGAACCAGACCCGCCCGCGCCACTATCCGCCGTCCGCGATCCCTGATCACCCCACACAACGGAGTTATCGACCGCGTACAACCGGCAAGGCGCCGAACTCTGCTTCTGGCAATTCGCAATCGCAACCGACATCGGATCGTCGCCGCCCTCGGCCCACGACCACGCGCCCGTGTCCGACACCGCGAAGGCACGGCTCGGGTACTGGTGCAGGAAGTTGCGATAACCGTTGCGCCCGGCTTCATCGACGTAGGGGACCGCGTCGACGGCATCGACGGAAGCAAAGCCGCTCGCCTTCGGCGCCGAAGGATCGGACACGCGATACTGCACGCCCGTGGGCATGCCCACGCGTGCAAGGAACGACTCCACAGCCGGCCACCAGACATGCACGCCGTCGCGGTCGCCGACGAGCCGGTGCGCGTCGTTCTTATACGTGCCGTAGTCGACCATCTTCGCGCTCGCGCCGTGCGCGACGTACGCCGCGTGCATGCCGGCCACGAGCGGCGCATTCCACACCGAATCGTTGTCGCCATACATCCACAGCGACGGCACTTTGGTCTTGTCGCCATACGCGCCGAATGCTCGCGTCAGATTGCCCTGCCAGTCGCCGCACGCGTCCTGGCGCAAGCCGCCGGAAAAGTTGATGAGCGCCCGCACGCCCGGCGCTGCTTCGGTGCCGTAGGCCATCGTCGCCAGGCCGCCATGCGACGTGCCCGCCACGACGATATGCGTGGCGTCGACGTAAGGCTGCTTCGACATGTAATCGATCGTCGCCGCGACGTCGCCGGCTTGCGACATGCCGTTGCGTTCGACGTCGCAGCCGTCCTGTTGATAGACGCCGCCCGACTGGCCGAAGCCCTGGCGGTTCGGCGCGACGACCACGTAACCGCGGCGCACGAATTCGCGCGCGAACGGCAGCGGGTCGCTGCGTTCCTGCATACGCGGATCGCCGGGAATCTTGCCGTGATTGAAGACGATCATCGGAAACGGGCCTGGGCCGTCCGGCTTGTAGATCGTCGTTTGAAGGGTGACGTCGCCGTCGGCATCGACGGGTACGCGGATAATCTGTTCGTTCAGCCGCGCGCTCGGCAGATACACGTCGTCCGGCAGTGCGATGCGCGGCACGTGAGCGCGGGCGAGCGGTCCGGGCTGGGCGTCCGCGAGCGGGGTCGCGTGCGCCGCTGCGACAGCGCACGCCGCCGCTGCTGCTGCTGCACACCTCGCCGCCCACTTCGCCAGAACCTTGCTCAACGCCATTCACCCACCTGCCTCAAAAAATCTGCCTCGACATCTCGTGTCTGTTCATCGAATCGCGCGGCTGACATTTATCTTTCGCACGCGCGTTTGCGACAAACAAAAACATGCTCACGTACGCATTGCGCGAAGCGCACGCACGCCAATCGAGATCGCACGGGATAAACCCAACGGCCGACGCGACCCCACGCGCCGATGATGAACGCCACCTCCGCTGCCGGACGCCGCTGCCATAACCTCGTTAACTGGTTATCGGCAGGCGCCGGCGCAACTTGCGGAACCCTTACCAGCGGGTCCTCGCTTGATGGCGTCACGAAGCAACGGCCTCATCCTGGCACGACAATTTTGTTTTGTGCAATCAAGGAGAACCCCTGACGAAAAAATTGCCGTGTCGCGCGAGAGGCAGAGCGGCAGGCTCGATGAGCAAGACGCGCGGTGAAAACCCGCGCAGGTGTGGGCAATAAAGCCGCGAAAAGGGCCTTAAATCGGCGGATCGAGGCGATGCGTTGGCCGGGCTCGCCTTTGCATCGCGCGATAGCGCGCCGACTGGACTGTCGCGTTGAGCCAACGCCTTAAAGCGGCCCCCGCTAAGGGGCCATATGCGATGACGGCGGATTCTCCGTTGACGCTTAAAAAACTATTCGCTTACATCGCCGTCGACATAGAGCCAGTGGCCGCGATCATCGCGAATGAAACGGCTTAACTCGTGCAGCCGATGCGCGCGCCCGGCCACCTTATATCGCGCGACGAACTCGACGGTCGCGTGTTGCGCATCCGTTTCGGCGAAGGCCTTGATCTGCAGTCCGAGCCAACGCGGGGCGTTGGGCGCGGAAGGGTCGGCGTCGAGATCGGCGGGGCAGGTGGCGGGCGCCCACGTGACGCGCAAATAATCCGTTGCGCCGACAACATATGCGCTGTAGCGCGAGCGCATCAGTTCGAGCGCGCGCGGCGCCAGTTCGCCGCCGTCGATATAACGGCCGCAGCACGCCGCGAAACGCGGTGCTTTCGCGGCCGCGGACTGGCGAGGCGCCGCGCCGCCGCATGGACAGTCGGCGGGCCGCTGTGTGGACGACTCGTGCTTGCTCATCGAACTCCTAACCAAGACCGCGTGCGATCAATATCTTCTGGATGTCGCTCGTGCCTTCGTAGATCTGGCACACGCGCACGTCGCGATAAATCCGTTCGACCGGAAAGTCGCTCAGATACCCATAGCCGCCGTGAATTTGCAGCGCCGCCGAACAGATGCGCTCCGCGGCCTCCGACGCAAACAGTTTCGCCATCGCGGCTTCGGTAAGGCAGGGCTGGCCGGCGTCTTTCAACGACGCCGCGTGCCAGATCAACTGACGCGCGGCTTCGAGTTGCGTCGCCATATCGGCGAGACGGAACTGCACGGCCTGGTGCGAGAACAGCGGCTGGCCGAAGCTCTCGCGCTCCTTCGCGTAACTCAACGCTGCTTCGAACGCCGCGCGCGCCATGCCGACGCTTTGCGCGGCGATGCCGATGCGCCCGCCTTCGAGCCCCGACAGCGCAATGCGATAACCCTCGCCTTCTGCGCCGATCAGATTCGCGGCGGGCACGCGGCAATCGTCGAAAATGATTTGCGCGGTATCCGACGAATGCTGGCCGAGCTTCTCTTCGAGCCGCGCGACCACATAACCCTTGCTGTCGGTCGGCACGATGAACGCGCTGATGCCGCGCTTGCCGGCCGCCTTGTCGGTGACGGCCATCACGATGGCGACATTCGCGTTCTTGCCGCTCGTGATGAACTGCTTGACGCCGTTGAGCACGTAGGCGTCGCCATCGCGCGTTGCGGTGGTGCGCAGCGCCGACGCGTCGGAACCCGCCTGCGGTTCGGTCAGGCAGAACGCGCCGAGCATCTCGCCGCGCGCGAGCGGCGTGAGCCAGTCGCGCTTTTGCGCGTCGTTGCCGTAACTCAGCAGAATGCTGCATACAGGGCAATTGTTCACGGAGATCGCCGTGGATGTACCGCCGTCGCCGGCTGCGATTTCCTCGAGAATCAGCGCGAGCGCAAGCGCGTCCATGCCGGCGCCGCCGTACTCTTCAGGTACGAGCACGCCGTACGCGCCGAGCTCCGCGAGTTGCCGGTGCACTTCTTTTGGAAAAGTGCGCTCGCGGTCCCACGCCGCCGCGTGCGGTGTGACGGCTTCGCGCACGAAGGTGCGCAGCGCGTCGCGGACCATCAGATGATCCTGATCAAGCACCATGAATCTGCCTCCTCACTCTGGCCTCGTGCATAAGGGCCGACCAGACCACTCACGCGCTCGTGCTACCACTCCAGCTGCGTGCCGTCGTATTGATAGAAGCGGCCATTGAACGCGTCGCGCGAGGCCGCTGCCTGCGCGAGCACGTCACGCATGCCGGCGACGCTCGTCGTCGGATCGATTGCCGCGTGCGCGCCGCCCATGTCCGTCTGCACCCAGCCGGGATGCAGCGACACGCACGTCGCGCTCTGTGCTTCGAGCGACGCGAGCTTGAGCGCGTCGTTCAGCGCGGCCTTGCTCACGCGATACAGCCAGCCGCTCGTGCCGCCCGAATCGGCGATGCTGCCCATCTTGCTCGAGATCACCGCCAGCACGCCGCCCGTTTCCTCGACGATCGGCAGCAGGATCGGCATCAGTTGCATCGGGCCGCGCACGTTGGTGTGCATCACATGATCGAAGTCTTCGGCGGTGATGGTTTCAATGCGGTCGCTGCGCGGACCATACACGCCCGACACGATGATCGCCACATCGACATGCTCGCCGTCGAGCTTCCAGCCCAATGCGGCGATGTCCGCGGACTCGGTCACGTCGACGGAATAGGTTTGCGCGCCGAGTTGCGTGAGGGCGTCGAGCGCGGCGCCGTCGCGCGCGGTGGCGAGCACACGCCAGCCGCTTTGCTTGTACTGCCGGACAAATTCCTGGCCGATGCCACGCGACGCACCGACAATCAACACTGTCTTCATGAATCACCTCCGACTATGTGACGCGCCTGACCATGCGCGCGACGCGTCAAACGAGTTCGATGCCCATCGCCGTCGCTTCGCCGCCGCCGATGCAAAGCGTGGCGACGCCGCGCTTGCCGCCGCGTTTTTTCAGCGCACCGATCAGCGTGACGAGAATGCGCGCACCCGATGCGCCGATCGGATGGCCGAGCGCACACGCGCCGCCGTGCACGTTGACCTTGTCGTGCGGAAGCTTGTGCTCCTTCATCGCGGCCATCGTCACGACGGCGAAAGCCTCGTTGACTTCATACAGATCGACTTCGTCCGCGCGCCAGCCGTTTTTGTCGAACAGCTTGCGGATCGCGCCGACCGGCGCGGTGGTGAACTTCGCCGGCTCCTGCGCGAACGTGGAGTGGCCGGCCACGCGCGCAAGCGGCGTGACGCCGAGACGCTTCGCCGTCGATTCGCGCATCATGACGAGCGCCGCGGCGCCGTCCGAAATCGACGACGAGTTCGCGGCCGTCACCGTGCCCGTTTTGCTGAACGCGGGCTTGAGCGTCGGAATCTTTTCGAGGTTCGCCTTGTACGGCTGTTCGTCGTGGTCGATGGTCGCTTCGCCTTTGCGGCTTTGCACTTTCACCGGCGCGATTTCCCACGCGAACGAACCGTCTTCGTTCGCACGTTTCGCGCGGTTCAGCGACTCGACGGCGAACGCGTCTTGCGCTTCACGCGTGAAGTCGAAGGAGGCCGCGCATTCTTCCGCGAACGTGCCCATCAAACGGCCTTTTTCATAGGCGTCTTCGAGGCCGTCGTAGAACATGTGGTCGATGACCTGGCTGTGACCCATGCGCATGCCGCCCCGCGCTTTGGGCAGCAGATACGGCGCGTTCGTCATGCTCTCCATGCCGCCCGCGACGATCACGTCGACCGAACCGGCGGCCAGCATGTCATGCGCGAACATGGCCGCGCGCATGCCCGAGCCGCACATCTTGTTGACTGTCGTGCTGCCGGTCGAAAGCGGCAAGCCGGCGCCGAGCGCGGCTTGCCGCGCGGGCGCCTGGCCGAGGCCCGCGGGCAGCACGCAACCCATCACGACTTCATCGATCTGCTCGGGCTTGAGGCCCGCGCGCTGAACCGCGGCTTCGATCGCGATCGAGCCGAGTTGCGGCGCGGTCAGCGATGCGAAATCGCCCTGAAATGCAGCCATCGGCGTGCGCGCCGCGCTCACGATCACAATCGGATCGGCCGTCATGCCGTTCGTCTCGGTCTTTGTCTTCGTCTCACTCATGTTTTAGCTCCTTGATTACGCCTTGGACTATCGCCGGCACGTCGCCAAGCTGCGCCGCGTCTGACGCGACGACGTCGTTGTCCGCCGTATGCGCGGTGCTCGCCGACACGCCGGCCACACAACGCCGATAGGTTTCGTCGAGCGCGGCCGCGTTGTTGATCGTCATGCCGAGGTCGCGCACCTTGCCGTCGTGCACGCCATACGCCCAGCCGTGCACGGTGAGTTCCTGGCCGCGCGCCCATGCGTCGTTGATGATGGTCGTGCGGCACACGTTCACGACCTGCTCGATGGTGTTCAGTTCGACGAGACGCCGGTGACGTGTCTCGCCAATGGGCCACTCGTCGATCAGTGCGGCATGTTTTGCGCGCACGTCCTGCACGTGATGCAGCCAGTTATCCGCGAGACCCACGCGGCGGCCGTGCAATGCGGCGGCCACGCCCGAGCAGCCGTAGTGGCCGACCACCATGATGTGCTTGACCTTCAGCAGATCGACGGCGAACTGGATCACCGAGAGGCAGTTCAGATCCGTATGCACGACCACGTTCGCGATGTTTCTGTGCACGAATACTTCGCCCGGCGGCAGACCGATGATCTGGTTCGCCGGCACGCGCGAATCGGAGCAGCCGATCCACAAATACTCCGGCGTCTGCTGATGCGCGAGGCGCGAGAAGTACTCGGGATCTTCGGACAACTTGCGCGTGACCCACGCGTCGTTGTTATCGAACAGATGCGCGAGCGGATGAGCGGGGTTGGAAGCGTTCATGTTCATGATGCGTCTTGGCGGTTAATCGACGGTTATTCAGTGGTTATCTGGCGGTTAAGCGACCGTTTCAGCGGCCGGTTTCGTTACGTTGGATTCGGTGTGATGCATGCGTTAAGCAACTCTCACGCTGCGCTCGTCGGCCTGCGGTTCAGCGGCGCTGATAGCATCTGCTGCGTTCGACTCTGCGGATTCTGCATCGACAAACCGCTCCGGATAGCGAATGCAAAAACGCACGCTGCTGTCATACGGAAAGAAGTCGGGCAGTTCGCCTTTCAGCAGATGATTCTTGTGCTTTTGCCACAGCGCCGGATCGAAGAAGTCCGCGTGATGCTGCATGAACGCGCGGCGCACGCGCGGGTCGCCGAGCAGAAAGGTGCCATACGTCTCGGGGAAAATGTCGTGCGGTCCGACCGAGTACCACGGCTCGCCCGACATCTCGTCTTCTTCGTTGCGCGGCGCGGGCACTGCACGCACGTTGCAGTCGGTCAGATATTCGATCTCGTCGTAATCGTAGAACACCACGCGGCCGTGGCGCGTCACGCCGAAGTTCTTGTACAGCATGTCGCCGGGGAAGATGTTCGCCTGCATCAATTCCTTCACCGCGTTGCCGTATTCCTTGATGCCGTGATCGACGTCGTCGTCGCTGCCGTTTTGCAGGAACAGATTCAGCGGCACCATGCGGCGCTCGATATACATATGGCGGATCACCACGTTGTCGCCGTCGTACTCGAGCAGCGACGGCACTTCTTTCTCCAGTTCACGCATGAGCGCTTCGTCGAGCCGCGAAATGGGCAGCGCGACGCTCGAATATTCGAGCGTGTCTGCCATGCGGCCGAGGCGGTCGTGTCGTTTGACGAGCTGATACTTCTCCTGAATCTTCGCGCGCGTGGTTTCCTTCGGCGGCGGGAAGTTGTCCTTGATGAGCTTGAACACGTACGGAAAAGAGGGCAGCGTGAACACCAGCATCACGAGCCCCTTGATGCCGGGCGCGATGATGAACTGATCGCTCGAATGCGACAGGTGATGCAGCAGATCGCGATAGAACAGATTCTTGCCCTGCTTCTGCAAACCGACCGACGTGTAGATTTCCGCCTTCGGCTTGCCCGGCATGATCATGCCGAGAAATTCGACGTAAGCCGACGGTACTTCCATATCCACAAGAAAGTACGAATGCGAGAAGCTGAAGATGATCAGCAACTGTTCGCGCGTCAGCAGCACCGTGTCGAGTGCGAGCACGCCGGGCTTCACATGACGCAGCGGCACGGCGAACGGCAGCAGCCTGTCGCCGTTGATGATTCGCCCGACGATATACGCGGACTTGTTGCGAAAGAACAGCGACGAGAGCACATGAATCTGGAAGTTCGGCGCTTCGTCGAAGGTGCCGAACGCGTCGTGGATCGCCTGCATCACGCAGCCGACGTCGCGCGTCAGATCTTCGAACGGCGGCTCGAGTTGAAAATTCGTGACGATGCGCTCGAGCGTCGCGGCGAGGCCGTCCTTGCCGGGGTAATACGCGCGATAAGTCGGCTTCGCCGCGGGCTCGTCGTTCTCGATGTATTCGGTCGAGATCGCCGGGCGCACGAAAATGAAGTCGTTGTTGAAATACGAGCGGTGCAGAATCTTGCAGCACACCGAATTGAAAAACGTTTCCGCGCACTCGGGCTGACGGTGCGTGGTGAGAAGGCCAATGTAGTGCAGCTTGATCTGCTGCCACACTTCGCTGTCGATGTTCTCCGCGTCGTACTCGTCTTCGAGCAGTTCGACGCATTCCTGCACGCGGTCGTCGTATGAAGTAATGCGCTCGCGCGCGAGCTTTTGCAGACCGTGCCAATCGCCGTGTTCGAACAGCGTCTTGGCATGAATCGCCGCGTCGCGAAAGATCCGGTAGTGCCGGTTGAATCCTTCGAGCATGGTTTGCGCGACGTCAAAGCCGATTTGCGACGACAACAGTTTGGGGAAGTGATTCATGTCGACCGTGCATTCGTCTCGTGTCGTGAAGACACCCGTGATTGTATCGTCGGGTGCGCTCGCGACGCATTGCGTCAACCGGCTCGTGCGCCGGCGCCGTGTGAGCGGTGCCGGGCATTTGCGGACTTTTCCGGGCAACTGCGCTCAATGCCCTGGTTCGGCGTTGTTAAACGGCTCAATTTGCGGCAAGAAAAAATTTCGTTCACGACTTTGCTGGGCGCGCATGTCTCGTCATGCGGGCTTGGCTTCGCGCGCTCGTCGCCCTTGTTGCGTTTCTTGCCCTTCCGTCGCTTTGCGTGCTTCGGAAGTCGCATGCTTGCCGCCTTCGAGCAGCGCGCGCGCCTGCGCTTCGTATTGGGCGAGGTCTTCGAGCGTCGCGTTCAGGTCTTCCAGTTGCCGCTCCAGCACCTCGCGATGACGCGCGACCGTGCCGAGAAACGCGTGCAGTTGCGGGACGGTGTCCGTCGGCGATTCGTACACGTCCAGCAGATCGCGAATTTCGGAGAGCGTGAAGCCGAGCCGCTTGCCGCGCAGCGTCAGCTTCAGGCGCGTGCGGTCGCGGCCCGAATAGACGCGCCGCAAGCCGCTCGAACCTTCGCGGCTCGGCGAGAGTAAACCCTGGTCTTCGTAGAAACGTATGGCGCGCGGCGTGACGTCGAATTCCCGCGCGAGTTCGGTGATCGTGTATTGAGTGGTCATCGGGGCATTCACTGGCCGGGCACAAAGTCAGATTGAACGATAGAATCGACGTTTACGTTATCGTCAACTTGGGTTGAATGCAACCTGCGGCAAGTACGCGGAAAGCGTGGAGGAAGACACCGAATGAATGCACTCGAACATCAACTCGACTATCCGTTCAACGACACGCTGCCCGAGCCCGGCCACGCGCAGGAAGTCGCGCCCGGTGTGTTCTGGCTGCGCATGCCGTTGCCGTTCGCGCTCGACCATATCAACCTGTGGCTGCTGCGCGATCAGATCGACGGCGAGGAAGGCTGGACGGTGATCGACTGCGGGATCGCGTCGGACGCGATCCGGGAGAACTGGGAAAAGGTGTTTGAGTCGGTGCTCGACGGTTTGCCGGTGCTGCGCGTGATCGTCACGCATTGCCATCCCGACCACGTCGGTCTCGCGGATTGGGTTTGCAGCGGCGGCGACAAGAAGCGCTGGGACGCGCGCCTGTGGATGACGCTCGGCGAATACATGCAGGCTCGCGTGATGGCGGCCGGCGACGGCTCCAACGCGGGCGGCGAAGCGGCGGCGCGGCACTTCGCGCTGCACGGCGTCACCGACGAGGACTCGCTCGAGAAGCTGCGCAGCCGGCAGAGTTATTACGCGAACCTGGTGCCGGCCGTGCCCGATCAATACCGGCGTTTGCGTGAAGCGGACCGCGTGCGGATCGGCAGAAAAACGTGGCGCGTGGTGACGGGCTACGGCCATTCACCGGAGCACTGTGCGCTGCATTGCGAAGAGATGGGCGTGCTGATTTCCGGCGACATGGTGCTGCCGCGCATTTCGACGAACGTGTCGGTGTTCGCGATGGAGCCCGAAGGCTCGCCGCTTGCGCTTTATCTCGAGTCGCTCGCGCGCTACGAGGTAATGCCTGAGGACACGCTCGTGTTGCCGTCGCACGGCAAGCCGTTTCGCGGCGTGCGTACGCGCGTGAAGCAGTTGCGCGAGCATCACGACGCGCGTCTCGCCGAAGTGCGAGAGGCGTGCGCGCAAAAGCCGCAAAGCGCGGCGGACATCGTGCCGCTCATGTTCAAGCGCGCGCTGGATATTCACCAGATGACGTTCGCAATGGGCGAGGCGCTCGCGCATTTGCATCTGCTGTGGCTGGCGGGCGCGTTAAAGCGCACGCACGATGCGGATGGCGTGATGCGGTTTTCGGCGTGAGCCCTTGCTCGATGTCGGTGGCCTACGGATAAAAAAGCCCGGTTGCGCGTTGCACTGCATTGCATTGCATTGGGCGACCGGGCTTCTGCTGCTTCGGGTTCGTGCGGTATGTTCGTGCGGTATTACTGCACCGACACCGCCCCGAAGTTCTGCCGCCCAAACGGGCTCACGTGATAACCGCTCACGTTCGTCCGCGTGATAGCTGCCGCCGTCGGATAACCGAGCGGAATCCACAGCGCCTGATCGTGAATGATCTGCTGCGCAGCCTGATACGCTTTCGTGCGCTTGGCCTGGTCCGGCGTGGACTTGCCGTCGGCGATCAGCTTGTCGAGATCCTGATCGCAGAAGCGCGCGAAGTTGATGCCCGACTTCACCGCATTGCAGCTAAAGAGCGGCGACAGGTAGTTGTCCGGATCGCCGTTGTCGCCCGCCCAGCCCATGAATAGCGAGTCGTGCTGGCCTTGCTTGGCCTGCTTGATCAGCTCGCCCCATTCGATCACTTTCACGTCTGCCTTTACGCCGATCTTCGCGAAGTCCGCTTGCAACAGCTCGGCGCCCGCTTTCGGATTCGGATTCAGCACGCTGCCGTTCGGACGCACCCAGATGGTCGTTTCAAAGCCGTTCGGGTAGCCCGCATCGGCGAGCAGTTTCTTCGCCTTGGCCGGATCGTACGGCCAGGCCTTCACGGCCTTGTCGTAGCTCCAGGTGTTCGGCGGATACGGATTCACCGCTGCGGTCGCGGTGTTGTCGAAGACGGTCTTCAGATACGTGCCGCGGTCGAACGCCATGTTCAGCGCGGCGCGCACCTTCTGATTGTCGAGCGGCTTCTTCTGCGTGTTCAACGCGACGAACGCCGTCATGAACGCGGGTGTCTGCACGATGGCGAGCGACTTGTCGTTCTTCGCATCCGCGAGATCCTGCGGTTTCGGCGACAGCGCAATCTGGCATTCGCCGGCTTTCACCTTTTGCGCGCGCACGGTGGCGTCGGGCGTGATTGCGTAGATCAGACGGTCGATCTTCGGTTTCGAGCCCCAGTAGGTCGGGTTCACGTCGTAGCGGATCACCGCGTCTTTCGTATAGCTCTTCAACTCGAACGGGCCCGTGCCGACCGGCTTCGAATTCAGATCAACCTGCTTGCCGGCCTTCAGCAACTGGTCCGCGTATTCCGCCGAGTAGATCGACGCGAAGCCCATCGTCAGGATCGACACGAAGGTCGCGTCCGGCGCGTTCAGTTCGAACTTGACGGTGTTGTCGTCGACCTTGCTGATCGCCTTGATGAGCTTCGGCAAGCCCATCGACTGCGCATGCGGAAAGCCGCTCGCGCCCGTCACCTTGTGCCACGGGTTGCTGTCGTTGAGCATGCGGTCGAACGTGAACACGACGTCGTCGGCATTCAGCGGCCGCGTCGGCTTGAAGTAGTCGGTGGTCTGGAACTGCACGTTCGGGCGCAGATGGAACGTGTACGTGAGGCCGTCCGCGCTCACGTCCCACTTGTCGGCCAGCGACGGCACCACTTTCTTCGCGGCCTCATCGTAGGAGACGAGCGAATTGAAAATCACATCCGCCGATGCATTGGTCGTGACGAGCGAGTTGAACTGCACGACATCGAAGCCGTCGGGGCTCGACTCGGTGCAGACGGTCAGCGGTTTGGCGAGCACGAGCGCGGGCGCCGTGAAGAGTACGGCGGCTGCGAGCAGTTTGAAGCGCATAAGATCTCCGATAACAAGCGCAGTCAGGCAGTGCGTCTGGTTGTGTGGTTATTCCGTTGACGAGCGACAGCGACGTTTATGGCCTCGCCGTCGACTTCATTCTGATACCTTTCCGGGGCTCGCGCATGCTCGCCAAAATGCGGACTCACGTGCGCGCCGGCCTTCGCGAAAGCTTATCGAAGGGCAGTTCGCGCGACAACAACATAATCCGCATATCCATATGGGCATCGCATGGAGGCGGCGCCGCATGCGTGTTGGCTTCACGCGGCGCTCGCACGCTGCATCAGATAAGCGATGCCGTCGATCGCGCGCACGCCGTACCACGAGACCATCTCGCCGTCGATCAACTCGATGCGCTTGCCGGCCATGCGCGGATCGCTTTTCAGCGCATCGCAATGCGCCTGCGTGAAGCGATAAGGCTCGCTCGAAAGCAGAATGCGGTCGACGCCGGCAAGCCACGGCGCGTGCTCGGCGTCGTCGAATTCGAACGATGGATAACGGCCCGCGCCTGTCGCGCCGCCTTGCACCGCCGGCAGCGTCTGCCAGTTCACGACGCGCAGCATCGCGGAGATGTAGGTGTCGCGCGCGACGGTCATCCACGGTTCGCGCCAGATCAGATACAGCACGTTTTGTGCAGCGAATGCATGCCCGGCGGCTTCATGCAGACGCGCCTGCAACGCATCGGCGAGACGCTGCGCTTCGTGCTCGCGATCGAAGATCGCGCCCAGCAGCGTGTACAGCGAGAGATTGTCGTGCGGCGTGAGCGGATGAGTCACGACGACATGCGGCACGAAAGCACGCAGTTGCTCGACGGTGTCGCGCTCGTTCTCGTCGATATTGACGATCAGGTGAGTAGGCCGCAGCGCGCGAACGGCGTCGACCTTCACGGCTTTCGTGCCGCCGACCTTGGGCACATTGCGCACCTTGTCGCGCGGATGCACGCAAAAACCGGTACGCCCGACGATCTGGCGTTCTAGACCCAGCGCAAACAGCAGTTCGGTGATGCTCGGCACCAGCGAGACGATGCGCGCGCCGGCACCCATTTTTTCGTGCGCGACGCCGGCTGCATCGACCGCACAGGCAGACATGATTTACTCGACGACGGCGCGCGGCTTGCGCGGCGCGCGTTCGAACACGCGGTCGTAGAGCCAGCGCGGCACGACGTGCAGCAGCATCGCCACGACACGCATCTGCCACGGAAACACCGCGAAAGCGGTGCGGCGCTCGATGGCCTGCGCGGCTTTCGCGGCGAAGCGGTCGGCGTCCATCAGAAAGGGCATGGTGTAGGGATTGTGCGCGGTCATCGGCGTGCGGATATAGCCGGGCGCGATCGTGACAACGCCCACGTCGTGCGGGCGCATTTCGACGCGCAACGCTTCGAGATACTTGAGCGCCGCCGACTTCGACGCGCTATACGCGCCCGAGCCCGGCAAGCCGCGCACGCCCGCGACGCTCGCAACGCCGACGAGCGTGCCGCGTCTTGCGGCAACCATCGCGGCCGCGAACGGCTCGAAGGTGGCGACCATGCCGAAGTAGTTGATGTCCATCACTTCGCGGAAGGTGCGCAGGTCGCCTTCGCCGGTGACCGCGCCGCGGCTGACGCCCGCGTTGGCGATCACAATGTCCGGCTGGCCATGTTCCGCGATGAACTGCGCGGCCGCTTCGGCGAGCGCCTCGGCGTCGCGCACATCGACGCTATAGCAGGAGATGGAGTTTTGCGGATGAGACCGCCTGAAGGCGGCGAGGGCTTCGCCGCGGCGGGCAACGAGGCCGAGTGTCGCGCCGCGCCGCGCGTATTCGGCGGCGAGCGCGAGGCCAATTCCACTCGAAGCGCCGGTAATGAAAACTTTCAACGGTGAGCTCATTCCGGCGCCTCGGGCTTTACATCTTCTTCGCGCGAACCTGCTGGACCAGGTAATCGAGCACCTGGACCGTGCCAGGCAGGCTGTTGGTCGCAGCCGGGCCGGTTTCGTACTTGCCCTGCACGGCGATGGTCGGCACACCGTCGATCTTGTAGTCTTCGAGCAGCTTCTTGTCTTTCTGCAACGCGCTTTGCGTCGAGAACGAGTTGTACGCGTCCATGTACTTCTTCGGATCGACGCCGTTCTTCGCGAGGAATTTGGCCTGATCTTCCGGCGTCAGCAGATAGTTCTTGTTGACGTGAATTTCGTTGAAGACCTTCGGCGTGAGCTGGTTGGCGAGACCGAGCGCGTCGAGCGCGTGATACATCTTCGAGTGCGGAATGAAGTCGTCGCGGAAGGCAACCGGCACGCGCTTGAACACGACGTCCGGACCCTGCTTCTTCACCCATGCTTCGAGGTACGGGTCGAATTCGTTGCAGTGCGGGCAGCCGTACCAGAAGAATTCGGTGACTTCGATCTTGCCGGCGGGCACGTCGGTGGACTGCGCGCTCGGCAACACGGTGTAGTCCTTGCCCGAGACCGGCGCGGTCGGCGATGCGTGCGCCGAGGCCGCGACGAGGCCCAACGAGAGGAACAGAATGCTCAGCAGTTTTTTCATGTTGTCTTGACCCAGGTAGGCGTAAAACAGTGGCGCCACGCAAATGCCCGTCACCGTTTTCAAATCGGCGTTGGACGGCTCTATCGGCCGTCGTGCTCAATCATGCTCAATCGTGCTTACTGTGCTTATCTTGCTTGCGGTTCCTGTGACAGGCGCCGCACGCCGATAGTTCGGCGGCGGCGCCTGCCTGCGGGTCCCGCGCTGCTTATTGTTTGGTGAAGCGGATCACGGCGGTGTCAACGCCCGCGTCCGACAGACGCTGACGGCTCGCGTTCATGTCCTCGAACTTCGAGAACGGCCCGATACGCACGCGATAATACGTGACCCCGCCCGCATCGCGCTGCGTGACCTTCGACTCGAAGCCCTGGAACGCGAGACGCGCGCGTTGCTGTTCGGCGTCCGCAGCGGTTTTGTACGCGCCCACTTGCAGGAAGTAGCCGGTGTTCGCGTCGCCCGGCGCGGGCGCTGCGCCCGAACCCGGCTTGACGTTCGCGACCGCCGCCGACGACGTGCTCTTCGGCGCGGAACCCGCTGTGGTTGCAGCCGGCGCGCTCGTGGCTTGCGGCTTTTTCACCGCGGCGGTGGCGCTGCTGCCGTTATCCGGCGCGGGCTTCGGCGCGACTGCCGTGCCATTGGCATTGCCCGCGGCATTATTGTTCCCGCCGAGGGTCGGCGGCACTTCGATGATTTGCGGCTGCTCGAGCATGCCCGACTGCGTCTGCGAGTTGGTCTGGCCAGGCGCGGTGTTCGGCGGCGCGGGTTGCGCGGCCTGCGGCACCGGCTGACCCGGCGTCTTGCCTTGCAGTGGACGGTTCGGATCGTATTGCGCCTGGCTCGCGCTCGACTCCGACGCCGCGGGCGGCGCGACCTTCGACACGAACGGCGTAGGCGCACGGGTGATATAGAGCGCCACCACTACCGCGATCGCGAGGCCGACAATCAGGCCCAGCACGATGCCGAGAAAAGTACCCCCGGTTTGTTTCGATTGCTTTGTTGTGCGGCGTGGTTTTGCCATCGTATGAATCACCTGCAAAAAGAATCCTGGAACGGCCGCCGATTATAACGACGGCCGCATGCATGTTGCGCCGGAGGACTTACATCTTGACGGGAGCGGAGACGCCGATGATCGCAAGACCGTTGGCGAGCACCTGACGCGTGGCTGCGAGCAGCGCGACGCGTGCATTGCGTTCGGCCGCATCGTCGACCAGCACGCGTTCGGCTCTGTCATTGTAGAACGAGTGGAATTCCCCGGCGAGGTCGCGCAGATAGAACGCGACCGCGTGCGGCGCGAGTTCGTCGGCGGCGTGTTGCAGCATGTCCGGGAACTCCGCGAGCTTGTTCAGCAAGGCCATTGAGCGCTCGCTCGACAGCGGCGCGAGGTCCACGCTGTCAAGCGTGCTTTCGTCCGCGCCGTAGCGAGTTTTGCATTCGGCGATGACCGAGCAGATCCGCGCATGCGCATATTGCACGTAGTGCACGGGGTTTTCGTCATTTTGTTTCAACGCGAGGTCGATGTCGAAGACGAACTCCGTATCGGCCTTGCGCGAGATCAGGAAGAAACGCACGGCGTCGCGGCCGCGGCGAATCGTCTCTTCGTCGATCTGATCGACGGCTGCCTCGGTTCCGGGCAGCGCGCCGCCCGACCATTCGATCAGATCGCGTACCGTCACGTAGCTGCCCGCGCGCTTGGAGATTTTCACCTCTTCGCCATTGCGCATGACCGTGACCATCTTGTGCAGCACGTAGTCGGGATAGCCCTTCGGAATGCCGATGCCGAGACCTTGCAGGCCGGCGCGCACGCGCGCGATCGTGCCGTGGTGGTCGGAGCCCTGAATGTTGATGACCTTGGTGAAGCCGCGCTCCCACTTCGCGACGTGATACGCGACGTCCGGCACGAAGTACGTGTAGGTGCCGTCGGTCTTGCGCATCACGCGGTCTTTGTCGTCGCCGTCGTCGGTTGTGCGCAGCCACAGCGCGCCTTCCTGCTCGTAGGTCTTGCCCGCGGCGATGAGCGCCTGCACCGTCTTCTCGACGCGGCCCTCGGTGTAAAGCGACGACTCGAGGTAGTACTGGTCGAACTTCACGCCGAACGCCTGCAAGTCCATGTCCTGCTCGCGGCGCAGATACGCCACCGCGAAGCGGCGGATCGCGTCGAGATTCTCGACGTCGCGCGCGCCGGTGACGGGCTCGCCGTCGCTCGCCGATACCGTGACGCCGTTCAGATAGTCTTTCGCGATGTCGGCAATGTACTCGCCGTTGTACGCGGAAGCGGGCCAGCCGGCGTCGCCCGGAGCGAGGCCGCGTGCGCGCGCCTGGGTGGACAGCGCGAGCGTGCCGATCTGCACGCCGGCGTCGTTGTAATAGAACTCCCGATGCACGTCCCAGCCTTGCGACGCGAGCACGTTCGACAGCGCGTCGCCGAGCGCGGCCTGGCGGCCGTGGCCGACGTGCAGCGGGCCGGTCGGATTCGCGGAGACGAACTCGATCAACACGTGCTTGCCCGCGTCGCGTTGCGAGCGGCCATACACGTCTTTCTCCGCGAGCACGGCCTTGACCACCGCCTGCTTCGCCGCAGCGGCAAGACGCAGGTTGATGAAGCCGGGGCCCGCGACTTCGGCGGATTCGATCAGGCCTTGCGCCTGCGGCTGCGCGAGCAGCGTGTCGACGATCTGCTGCGCCAACTGGCGCGGATTCGCGCGCAGCGGCTTGGCGAGTTGCATCGCCACATTGCACGCGACGTCGCCGTGCGCGGCGACCTTCGGACGTTCCAGCGCGATGGCGGGCGACACGAAGGCGGCTTCCGTCGCGCCTTGCGTGGCGAGAGCGACCTGCTTCACCGTGTCGGCGAGCAGTGTTTCCAGAGTGTGTTTATGTGCGGGCAGCATGCTTGTTGCGAGTCCAGTGAGGCAATCCGGTGATACGGAGGAAGCGCCGGCCGCCTCGAGCGCGGCCGATTCGGCAGAAGCGTGGAAAGCGGCGGTTGCGTGGCGGCGCGGTCTGTCATGACATATCGGCATGACGAGGCGAGCTGTTGGGCACTTTGCCTGCAATGCAATCAGCGCGCCGTTCGGCCGCGAGGCGAAGGCTTGGCCGCTGCGGCATGCAGGCCGCAACCGGCTGGCCGGCCGCGCCGCTGCGCCTTGCCGCGCGCGGTGCAATGCGGCGCGCTTTTCCGTCCAGACGGATTTTAGCAGGTGCTAATATGTTCAATGAGATGCCCAGCAAGGGCCGTGGCCGCCGCGTCTGTTCGCGCGGCTAACGGAACATGCGAGAGGCCGCTTTCGGCTCCGCTTGCGCGTGAAGCCAACATAACGAAAAAGGGAATTGTCATGCTGATTACTTTCAAATGCCGAGCTTGTCCAGATGTGATGATGCTCGAGAATCTGGCGCAGTATCTGGTCGGCATTGTCGGCAAGCGCCTCGGTGAGCGCGGTGTGATTACGCACGCCGAAACCGGCGAAGCGATCGCCAAACTCGAAGCGGCCATCAACTTCGACAAGCAGGAACGCGCCGAACACGACGGCCATTTCCACGAAGGGGAAGAAGGCCACGAGCATCACGAGATTCCGCCGGGTCTTGCGCAACGTGCGTATCCGTTCCTCGACATGCTGCGCGCCGCCCAGAAGGAAAACGCGGACATCGTCTGGGGTCTGTAGTCGAGGCAGCCTCGCCGGGACGGCGGCGGCGACTGTCGTGGCCAGGGCGATCAACACGGCCATCGTGGCCGCGGCACTTGCTGTGACTCACGGCCTGTCGCCATGTCCCGTCAATGTACGGCGCCAAAAAATGAGCCCGCTCGAAGCGGGCTCATTTTCTTTGCAAGCCAGAAACGCGAAAGCGGTTTACTGGCTCGCGGCTTCCGGAGCAACCGCGGGAGCTGACGCGCCCTTTTTCATTTTCTGCTTCTTCGGCTTCTTGACGTGTTTCGTCGTGGGCGGCGAATACGAACTGACCGAACTCGATGCGGCCGGAGCGGCGGTTTGTGCGAGCGCCGCCGAAGCGCCCACGGCAAACGAAACTGCGGTCAATAACAGCGCCAGCTTCTTCATATGATTTTCTCTCCGTTGACGGTTGCAATTAGATGAGCCGACGCATTCTGGTTGCGTCTGGCAGGTCAAGCCGCCTCAGTCTACAAAGCCGAAAATTACGTTGCCGCAAATATTCAGTCTTTCTCGCCGGATATAGTGGGTTTCGCGCCACGCCGGCTCGGCTCATCGATGCATTCAACGCTGCCTTGCCGGAACGGCTTATAGCAACGGCGCCAACGCGCGTTCGGCATCCGCCTTCGAGAGCGACATGCGCTGCGCGTAATCTTCCAATTGGTCCTGGCCGATCTTGCCCACCGAGAAATAAGTGCTGTCCGGATGCGCGAGATAGAAACCGGAGACGCTCGCCGCAGGCAGCATCGCGAGCGATTCCGTTACGGTCATGCCGATTTCATTCGCCTGCAGCACGTCGAACATGTCGCGCTTGACCAGATGATCCGGGCACGCCGGGTAGCCGGGCGCCGGGCGAATGCCGCGATACTTTTCGGCGATGAGTTCGTCGTTCGCAAGCGTCTCGTTGCTCGCGTAGCCCCACAAGTCGCGTCGCACGCGCGCATGCAGCGCTTCGGCGAAGGCTTCGGCGAAACGATCGGCAAGCGCCTTCAGCATGATCGCGCTGTAGTCGTCGTGATCCTTCTCGAACTGCTTTTCCTTCACGTCGACGCCCAGACCCGCCGTGACCGCGAACATGCCGATGTAGTCGGCCACGCCCGAATCTTTCGGCGCGATAAAGTCGGCAAGCGAGCGGTTCGGCCGCATCACGCCGTCGACCACCGGCCGCACGCTTTGCTGCCGCAGATTGCGCCATGTCAGCGCAACTTCGCTGCGCGAATCGTCGGTATAGATTTCGATGTCGTCGTCGTTCACGGTGTTGGCCGGCAGCAGCGCAATCACGCCGTTCGCTTGCAGCCAGCGGCCCTGGATCAGGCGCGCGAGCATCGACTTGCCGTCCGAAAACACGCGCCGCGCCGATTCGCCGACAATCTCATCGTTCAGAATCGCGGGGTAGGGACCGGCGAGATCCCACGTCTGGAAGAACGGACCCCAGTCGATATAGTTCGCGAGTTCGTTCAGATCGAAGTTCTTGAACACGCGGCGGCCGATGAACTTCGGCTTGACCGGCTGATAGCTCTTCCAGTCGATCGGCGTCTTGTTCGCGCGGGCTTCGGCGAGCGTGACCATCGGCAGCGCTTTCTTGTTCGCGTGCTGATTGCGAATGCGATCGTAGTCGGCCTTGAGTTCGTCGAGGTACTTGGCCGCGCCTTCGTCGGACAAGAGGCTCGATGCGACCGATACCGAGCGCGACGCGTCCGGCACATACACGACCGGCCCTTCGTAATGCGGCGCGATCTTCACGGCCGTATGCACGCGCGAGGTGGTTGCGCCGCCGATCAGCAGCGGAATCTTCTTCACGCGGAAGTAGTCGTCGCGCTGCATTTCAGACGCAACGTAGGCCATTTCCTCGAGACTCGGCGTGATCAAGCCCGACAGTCCGATGATGTCCGCGCCTTCCACTTTCGCCCTCGCGAGAATGTCGTTGCACGGGACCATCACGCCCATGTTGACCACTTCGAAGTTATTGCACTGAAGCACCACCGACACAATGTTCTTGCCGATGTCGTGCACGTCGCCCTTCACGGTGGCGATCACGATCTTGCCCTTCGCGCGCACGTCGCCGCCCGCGGCCGCGAGCTGCTTCTTTTCTTCTTCGATGAACGGAATCAGATGCGCAACCGCCTGCTTCATCACGCGCGCCGACTTGACGACTTGCGGCAGGAACATCTTGCCCTGACCGAACAGATCGCCGACGATGTTCATGCCGTCCATCAGCGGGCCTTCGATCACATTGATCGGGCGGCCGCCTTGCGCCGCGATCTTCGCGCGCACTTCCTCGGTATCTTCGACGATGAAGTTCGTGATGCCGTGCACGAGCGCATGCGACAGACGCTTCTCGACCGGCTGATTGCGCCACTCCAGGTTTTCTTCTTTCTTCGCTGCGCCGGTTTTGTATTTGTCGGCGACTTCCAGCAGACGATCGGTGCCGTCCGCGCGGCGATTCAGCACGACGTCTTCGACGCGTTCGCGCAGTTCCGCATCCAGATCCGCATACACGCCGAGCTGGCCCGCATTCACGATGCCCATGTCCATGCCGGCCTGAATCGCGTGATACAGGAACACGGTGTGAATCGCTTCGCGCACCGGATCGTTGCCGCGGAACGAGAACGACACGTTCGACACGCCGCCGCTCACCTTCGCGTACGGCAGGTTCTGCTTGATCCAGCGCGTCGCGTTGATGAAGTCGACCGCGTAGTTGTTGTGCTCTTCGATACCCGTGGCAATCGCGAAGATGTTCGGATCGAAGATGATGTCTTCCGGCGGGAAGCCGACTTCGTTCACGAGAAAGTCATACGATCGTTTGCAGATCTGCGTCTTGCGCTCGAACGTGTCGGCCTGGCCTTGTTCGTCGAAGGCCATCACCACGGCTGCCGCGCCGTAGCGGCGAATCAGTTTCGCGTGATGGCGGAAAGCCTCTTCGCCTTCCTTCAGCGAGATCGAGTTGACGATCGCCTTGCCTTGCACGCATTTCAGGCCCGCTTCGATCACTTCCCACTTCGACGAGTCGATCATGATCGGCACGCGCGCAATGTCCGGCTCCGACGCGATCAGATTCATGAAGCGCACCATCGCCGCTTTCGAATCGAGCATCGCCTCGTCCATGTTGACGTCGATCACCTGCGCGCCGTTCTCGACCTGCTGACGCGCGACGGCAATCGCCTCGTCGAACTGGTCGTTCAGAATCATTCGCGCGAAGGCTTTCGAGCCCGTCACGTTGGTACGTTCGCCAACGTTGATGAAAAGCGTCCCGGACGTGACGTTGAACGGCTCGAGGCCGGCAAGGCGCATGGTGTGATCGGTCATGGCGTAGGTGCGAGTCGATTGCGTGCGTTAGGTGCGGCCTGGGTGCGTCTGAGGCGGCCTGAGCGGCGGTTGTTTTTCGATGCCGCTCAGGCGGCGTCGCGATATTGCGTCGGCCACTTGCGCGGCTTCACTTCGGCAAGCGCGCGGGCGATCGCCGCGATGTGCTCCGGCGTCGTGCCGCAGCAGCCGCCGGCGATATTCACGAGACCGGCTTCGGCAAATTCCTTCAGCAAGCCCGATGTATCAGCCGGCAATTCGTCGAAGCCGGTATCGCTCATCGGATTCGGCAAGCCCGCGTTCGGATAGCACGACACGTAGGTGTCGCACAGCTTCGCCAGTTCGGCGATGTACGGACGCATCAGCGCCGCGCCCAATGCGCAGTTCAGGCCGAACGTAAGCGGCTTCGCGTGGCGCAGCGAGTTCCAGAACGCCTCGACGGTCTGTCCCGACAGGATGCGCCCCGAGGCGTCCGTGACCGTGCCCGAAATCATGATGGGCAGACGCTCGCCGGTGTCTTCGAACAGTTCGTCGAGCGCGAACAGCGCGGCTTTGGCATTGAGCGTGTCGAAGATCGTTTCGACGAGGAACAGGTCGGCGCCGCCGTCGAGCAACGCCTTCGCCTGCTGGTAGTAGGCGGCGTGCAGTTCGTCGAACGTGACATTGCGCGCGCCCGGATCGTTCACGTCAGGCGAAATGCTCGCGGTCTTCGGCGTCGGTCCGATCGCGCCGGCGACGAAGCGCGGTTTGTCGGGCGTCGAATACTTGTCGCACGCGGCGCGCGCGAGCTTCGCCGACTCCAGATTCATCTCGACTGCAAGCGCTTCCATGCCGTAGTCAGCCTGCGCGACGGTGGTCGCGCCGAACGTATTCGTTTCGATGATGTCGGCGCCCGCAGCCAGATACTGCTCGTGAATCTCGCTGATGATCTGCGGCTGCGTGATGGACAGCAGTTCGTTGTTGCCCTTGATGTCGCGTCCGTAGTCCGCAAAGCGCTCGCCGCGATAGCGTGCTTCGTCGAGCTTGTAGCGCTGGATCATCGTACCCATCGCGCCGTCCAGAATCAGGATGCGCGACTTGAGCAGCGCGGGCAGTGTCGCGCCGCGCGTGTAATCGCGCTCGGGACGGATAGGCTTGACGGTTTGGGCAGGCTGGTTCATGGCTGACGATGGCTTGGGCCGGCTTTTCTGGGACCTGTCATTGTAGCCGCAGCCGGGCTATCGCGCCGGGCGCGGCACTGGGCGGCACTAGGCGGCGCGGGGCGACACAGCGCGCCCGGCCGCGCGAAACGCGCTTTGCAAAAAGAAAACGGTCCAGCGCGCCTTAAGCCCGCTGAACCGATTCCATTAAAACCGACCGCCTTGTGAAGCGCGCCCGTGAAGCCGGGCGGCGGCGTCGGCAAATGTCGCCAACAACGTCGAGATGCTCGCAACGCCTAAACTCAGGCGCTTCCTGCACTCCTTGCGGTTAGTGAAGAATGACCGGCTGATGCATCAGGCTGTCGAACTGGCCGAGGAATTCGTCGACCTCATCGAGCGACGGTTCCTCTTCGATCAGCTTTTGCACGCTCTCGCGAAACCGCGCCGCCATTGCACCGTCGATGTAAATCTCGCGCTGCATGTTCTTGTCGACGATCTCATAGCCACCCGATTTCATGGCCAGCGGACCTTCCTGCGGCGGAAATTCGACGACACAATAGTTGGGGCTGTTGTAGATCATTTGCATGGCGACACTCCTTATTTCCGTTGGCTCCTGGCCGTTCCTGCGCCTTACGTGGAGCTTGTGGTCTGGAATTCAAGGGGTGGGTCCGGATTGACGCATGTAAAAGTTCCGAACCTACCGGTTAGACCGGCCTTCAAGAAACGTTTCAAGCAGTGCGGCAAACCGTTGGGACTGCTCGACAGGCGCGAGATGAGCGGCGTCGAGCAATTCGAACTGCGCGCCTTCAATGGCATCTGCTATTGCCTGACTAGCAGCAGGCGCCGTGCCCGTGTCGTGGCGTCCAGCCACCACCAGGGTTGCGCAGCGAATGCTTCCCAGCTTACCCCGTACATCGAAATCGCGCAGCGCTTCGCACGCCAGGGCGTAGCCTTCCGGCAACGTGCGCACGAGCGCCTCGCGGATCGGCTCGACGGCTTCGGGATGCGCGCGGCGAAACTCAGGCGTCAGCCAGCGCTCGAGCGTGGCGGGCGCAAGCGATGCCATGCCGTCCCGGCGTGCGCTCGCGGCGCGTTGATCCCATAGTGGGCGGGCTTCAGGGAGATTGGCGGCGCTGCTGCCAGCAATGGTGAGCGTGTCCACGCGCGAAGGGTGATCGAGCGCGAACTGCTGGGCGATCATGCCGCCCATCGACATGCCCACGAGGTGCGTGCTCGGTGCACCGAGCGCATCGAGCAATGCGGCGAGGTCGCCGGCGAGATCGGCAATCGTGAACGGCTCCTTCGATACCGCCGTCTCGCCGTGGCCGCGCACGTCGTAGCGCAGAACCGTGTAGTCGTCGCGGAAATAGCCGGCGAGTTGGTCCCAGACCGACAGATCGCCGCCGAGCTGATGAATGAACGTCAGCCACGGGCCACCACCTTCATTGCTCAGCACGTAGCGTGTCTCGATACCGTTGATGTTCACTTGCATGCAAGCTCCTTCGAGGGAATGCAGTGGGAGAGTCCGTCGGCGCTGGTTGTTGCATGTCGCTGCCTGGCGTTTGTGCGCAGCGGCCCGCCGAACGGTTGCATCAGATGATGAAGAGTCGGCGGCCAGGCGGAAGTTTCGCGGAATGTCAGAGGCACCATTCGGGTGCGCCGCTTGCCTTTGCGCGTTCAGGCGAATGGCATGTCGTTATGGCTTGATGTTGCCGGAAGTGTCGTCGGGAGCGGTCGAGTCGACCGGTGAGGGCGGTGCTGGCTCGGGTGCCGCTGCGGGCGCAGCGGAAGGCGAGGTATTGGCGGACCCATCCGGCGAATCGGTGCCCGCGCCGTTATCCGCGTTCAGCTTGCCGCGCCACACCAGCTCGAACTGCGTGCCGTTCGGCTCCGTCTGCACGATCCGCGCGGGCAGCCAGCCGAGCGAAGGCGCGAGCCATACGTCGATGCGGCGCTGATCGCCCTCGCGACGCGGCAGGCGTTTGAAATGGCGCGTTTCGAGGTAGCCCTGCGCGGTGCGGATGGTTTCATCGCCGATGGTCTCGACCGGCCAGTTCTCGCCGCTGTCGCTGTCCACCACGAAGAACTGCCGCGTGACGCCCGGCTTGTACGCAGTGGGGTCGCCGCGCACGAGACTCGCCAACTGCATCACCATGCTGAAGCGGTCCTGCGCGCCGTCGGGCAGCGGCAAGGTGGCCGGCGTGCGCGTGAAGGCGATTTTCCGGTCGGCGCGGTTGAAGATTGAAATGTCTTCCGCGCGATGGCCGCGTTTTTCCACGTATTGCTCCGGCGCGAGACCGAATGCGTCGATACGGCCGTGACTCGAATAGACGAACGTGCCGACAAAAGGTAAGGGCACCGAAACCACCATTTCGTAGCGCTCGCCGCTGCTCGTCCAATGGATGGTGCCAGGCTGATTGCGCACGCCGTTGTAAAACGTGTCGTACTGAAGATCGCCGGACGGCGGGACAGAGAACTTTGCGCCGGGAACTGGTTGCGGCGCGGTTGCGTTTGCCGATGCACTTGCCGACGCGCCGCTCGCGGAACTCGCTGAACTCGCTGAACTCGCGGGCATCGCGTTTGCGGCGGCCGCGCTCGCCGCGGCGTCCGATGCAGCGCTCGCCGCTTGCATTGCCGCCCGTTCGGCCGATTGCATTGCTGTCAGCACATGTTCTCGCGGCTTGCTCGCGGCGGGCTTGCGCGTCGCGGGCTGCGCGGCCGGCGTGGGCGGCACGGCCGCCGGATTGCGCTCGATACGTTCGGGCTTCAGAAGCGCGACCTGCACGGGCACGTGTTCGTCGTCCGAAGGATTCAGGGTTGCGCGATGACGCTCGACCCATTGCGCGGCGATCCAGTGAAGCACGCCCACGACGAGCAGCACGACGATCCATCGCCACATGCGCGAACGGGCGCGCGGCTCGTCTGGCGGCGTGACAGTGGCTTCGGCGGAACGTGCGGCGAAAGGGAAGGCCATCGGCGGAAAAATGGGCGAGCGGACGGAAAGCGGCGTGCGCTTTAGCGAGGCGTCGGACTATACCCCAGCTCGTACGAAAGCTTGCGCGCGCATTCGCGCAGGGCAGTGTCGATCTCGCCGCCCCAGCTAATGTCGAACGCGCCTTCGTGACCGAGCGCGACGAGGCCGAGCGCGAGTTCGCCGGTCGAGTCGAACACCGGCATGCAGAACGCGTGGATGGTCGGCAGCAGCATGCCTTCGACGCGCGCCGCTTCGTGCTCGCGCACTTCCGCGAGCGCGCGTTCGACTTCCTCGCGCGTGCGCGGCACGCCGATATGCGACGAGCGGCGCGTGTCGGCCAACTCGCGCTCGAGCATCGCTGCGGTTTTGCCTGTGGGCAGATAGGCCGCGAACAGCAAGCCGGTCGCGGAACTGAGGAGCGGCATCACGTCGCCGAGCTTGAGCGACGCTTTTGCCGGGTGGCTCGACTCCATCCAGTGGACCATGGTCGGCCCTTGGTTGCCCCACACGGCGATGCCGACCGTCAGGTCCAGGCGGTCGCGCAATTCGGCGAGCGCGATACGCGCGAGCTTCACGCCGTCGACGCGCGCCAGCCGCGCGAGTCCGAGTTGCAACGCGAAGCCGCCGAGTTCATAGCGCCCCGACAACGGATCCTGCGCGACGACGCCGAGCCGCAAAAAGCTCACCAGATAGCGGTGCGCTTTCGCCGGACTCATGCCCGCGCGCTGCGCGAGGTCGCGCAGCATCATCGCGCGCGGCTCGTGAGTGAGCACGTCGAGCAGCCTGAAGCCGACTTCGATCGACTGGATTCCCGAGCGCAGTTTTTCTTCGCCGGCGTCGGCGGTGTCGTCGTCGGTTTCGGGCGCTTCCGATGCGTCGAGCGGTTCGGCTGCGGCGTCAGCATCGTGAGCAATGGCGCCGGAGCGGGCAGTGTGCGGCATGAGCAAAGGCGCTAAGCGCGTTCAAAAGCAATGTAGGAAGAACCGGCTGCGGCGCGCATGCAATGCGCCTCTTGCCGGCCAGGGCGCACCGGACTTGGGCCGCGCCGATTCACCATCGTAGAATAGATTCCCCTTATCGTCACTAACACGGTTCATTCCTCCATGAAACTTGCCACGCTGAAGGACGGCACGCGCGACGGCCAACTGATTGTCGTGTCCCGCGATCTGCATACCGCTGCCGTTGCCGACGCGATCGCGCCCACGTTGCAGCGCGTGCTCGACGACTGGGCCTTCTACGCGCCGCAATTGCTCGACCTGTACGACGCGCTCAATCAGGGCCGCGCGCGCAACACCTTTTCGTTCGACGCCAAAGACTGCATGGCACCGCTGCCGCGCGCGTTCCAATGGGCCGACGGCTCCGCGTATGTGAATCATGTCGAACTCGTGCGGCGCGCGCGCGGCGCGGAAATGCCGCCGGAGTTCTGGACCGATCCGTTGATGTACCAGGGCGGCAGCGACGATTTCATCGGTCCGAAAGACGACGTGGTGTGCGCGTCCGAAGCGTTCGGCATCGACTTCGAGGCGGAAGTTGCCGTCATCACGAGCGACGTGCCGATGGGCGCCACGTCCGACCAGGCACTCAGAAGCGTGCGCCTCATCACGCTCGTCAACGACGTCTCGCTGCGCAATCTGATTCCCGCCGAACTCGCGAAGGGCTTTGGCTTTTTCCAGAGCAAGCCGGCCACGTCGTTTGCGCCGGTTGCGGTCACGCCCGACGAACTCGGCGAGCATTGGCGCGAAGGCCGCGTGCATCGGCCGATGATCGTCCATTGGAACGGCAAGAAAATCGGCCAGCCGGATGCCGGCACCGACATGGTGTTTCACTTCGGCCAACTGATCGCGCACGCGGCGAAAACGCGCAATTTGCGAGCGGGCGCGATTGTCGGCTCGGGCACGGTGTCGAACAAGGACGCGAAGCGCGGCTATTGTTGTATCGCCGAAAAGCGCTGCCTCGAGACCATCGAGCACGGCGCGCCGCAGACCGAGTTCATGAAGTACGGCGACACGGTGAAGATCGAAATGTTCGACGAAGCGGGTAAGTCGATTTTCGGTTCCATCGAGCAGAGCATCGCACCGCTTGACTGACGCGGCACGCGCGCCGGTCCGAAAGGGTTTCGCCCGATGCCGCTGCCATCGCGCGCCGCTACACTGACTGGCGCAGCGGCATCGGCGGATGATTAGAACGAAGCAGAACAAAAACTCATGTGAGGAGACACCATGCGGCGAGCTGGATCGTTGGAAGCGGGGATGGCGGGCGCTTGCGGGCAGCCTGCGCGTGCGGGCATAGGGCGCGAGTTCGCGGAGCGGTTCGCGCAGCAGGTTGCGCGACAGGAGAAGCGGTTTGCCTGGTTTCTGCGCTTGATGCCTCTTGTGCGTCGCCCGGCGATTTTGTTCGCGATGTTTGCCGCACTGTCGCCTGCCGTCGCGCTTGCTCAGGTCAAGATCGGGCTCGTGCTGTCGCTGACAGGACCGGCCGCGTCGCTCGGCATTCCCGCGCGCGACACGGCGAGCTTGCTGCCTAAACAGATCGGCGGGCAGAGCGTCGAATACATCGTGCTCGACGATGCCTCTGACACCACGCAGGCCGTGCAGGACACGAAGAAGCTGATCTCCGAAAATCACGTCGACGCGATTATCGGTTCTTCGATCACGCCGAATTCGCTCGCGATGATCGACGTGGTCGCCGACGGAACGACGCCGATGATCTCGCTGGCGTCGTCGGCGAAAATCATCGAGCCCGTGGATGCGAAGCGCCACTGGGTATTCAAGACCCCGCAAACGGACGCGATGATGGCCTCGGCGATTGCCGAGCACGCGAGCACGCGCGGCGTTAAAACGGTCGCGTTCATCGGCCAGGCGGACGCGCTCGGCGAGACTTTTTACAACGAAGTCGCGAAGTTCGCGCAACTGCATCACATGCAGATGGTGGCGAGCGAGCGCTTTAACCGCACCGATCCGAGCGTGACCGGCCAGGTGCTGAAAATCCTCGCGACGCATCCCGATGCCGTCGTGGTCGGCGCGGCCGGCACACCCGCCGCACTGCCGCCGAAGACGCTGCGCGAGCGCGGCTACAAAGGGCTGATCTATCACAATCACGGCGTGGGCAACAACGACTTCCTGCGCGTGTGCGGCGCCGATTGCAACGGCACGTTCCTGCCCGCGAGCCCGGTGCTGGTGGCGGCGCAATTGCCGGCGGATCATCCGGCGAAGCGTCTTGCACTCGATTACATCGCGCGTTTCGAGGCGCTGCGTGGCGCAGGCACGGTGTCGGCGTTCGGCTCCTACACCTGGGACGCGGGCATGCTGCTCAATCATGCCGTGCCGATCGCATTGAAGGCGGCCTCGCCGGGCACGCCCGAATTCCGCCGCGCGTTGCGCGACGCGCTCGAAACCACGCGCGGTCTCGCGGACACCAACGGCGTCGTCAACATGAGCCCCACGGACCACCTCGGTCTCGATCAACGCGCACGCGTGATGGTCGAAATCAGGAACGGCAAGTGGGTTTATCAGCCGCGTTAGCGTTAAATCGACTCACGACGCGCGCCACGCGCGCCTTTACCGACACACGGATCGATCGCCATGTCAGAGCAAGCTCACAGCAACGACGCGTTTTACGCACACTACCGGTCGCTTCGACTGCGTCGCCATCAGCACGGCGTACTTGAAGTGGTGATGAGCGGCGAGGGCGCGAACAAAAGCGCGCTCGCCACCGCGGACGCGCGCATGCATTACGAGCTTGCGGAAATCTGGCGCGACATCGACCGCGATCCCGACACGCGCGTTGCGATTATTCGCGGCGAGGGCAAGGGCTTTTCGGCGGGCGGCGATCTGCAACTCGTCGAAGACATGGCGACCGATTTCGATGTGCGCGCACGCGTGTGGCGCGAGGCTCGCGACCTCGTCTATAACGTGATCAATTGCAGCAAACCGATTGTCTCGGCGATGCATGGTCCGGCGGTCGGTGCGGGACTTGTCGCCGGGTTGCTCGCGGATATTTCGATCGCGTCGAAAACGGCGCGCATCATCGACGGGCACACGCGGCTCGGCGTCGCTGCCGGCGATCATGCGGCGATCGTCTGGCCGCTTCTGTGCGGCATGGCGAAGGCCAAGTACTACCTGATGCTGTGCGAGCCGGTGAGCGGCGCGGAGGCGGAGCGCATCGGCCTCGTCTCGCTTGCCGTCGACGAAAACGATCTGCTGCCCAAAGCATTCGAAGTCGCGCAAAGGCTTGCGCACGGCTCGCAGACGGCGATCCGCTGGACCAAGTATGCGTTGAACAACTGGCTGCGCTCGGCCGGCCCGGCGTTCGATACGTCGCTTGCGTTGGAGTTCATGGGCTTCGCGGGGCCCGACGTGCGCGAAGGCGTGAACTCGCTGCGCGAGCGGCGCGCGCCGGATTTCGGCGGCGCCGATCCGTGGCGCGAGCGGTGAGGGCGGTGAGGGCGGCGGCTCGTTCTGACGGCTCGTGCGCCTGATGCGCACCATGAGAGCCGTGGCGTGATGGGGTAGAGGCGGCGCATGGTGAGTACGCTGTGAGCCGCGGCCCGATCTGGCGGCATCAGCGCGTCGCGAGTACGGCGACAGCCACGGTGCGATCAGGCAACGCCGCGCGCGGTATGATCGGATTCAGATGCGTGTGCGCGGTACTCAGCGCGTTTGTGCGCTCTTTGTTCCGTGCTTTTTCAGTTAATGCAGCGAGGCGACAAGCATGACCGACACACCTGGCTCAACGCCGCCGTTTCCTGGCTTCCCTGGTTTTCCGCCCGCCGACATGCTCGAGAGCATGTGGGGCATGATGCGCCTGTCGCCGTTCGGCTCCGCGTTTTCGGGCGCGCAGCCGGGCGCGAGCCTCGGCCCATCGCTGTCGATGATGTCCGACATGATGGCGCCGCTCACCAATGTCGAGGAACTCGACAAGCGCATCACCGACATGCGCGCCGTCGAGCAGTGGCTCAAGCTGAACCTGAGCATGCTGCAGTCCGCGATCCAGGCGCTCGAGGTGCAGCGCGCGACGCTTGCGACGCTGCGTGCGTTCGGCGCGTTCGCGCAACAGTCGATGGCGCAGCCTGCGGCGGCCGCCGAAGCGCAGTCGCCGGCGCCCGCGCCGAGCCCGTCGGCGGCGAGCGGTTGGCCGAATTCGCCGGCGTCGGCTTCGGCCTCCAGTTCGGCGGAAAGCGCGAGCGCCGCTGAATCCGCGAGCGATGAGCAAGCCGAGCCCGCCACGCCGAGCTTCGATGCATCGGCATGGTGGAATCTGCTGCAATCGCAATTCAATCAGATCGCCCAGTTCGCGATGACGCAGCCGGCGGCCGGCGCAGCGGGTGCTGCCGGCGCTGCTGGCGCGACCACGAGCGGCGGCGCGCAAGCAGATTCAACCGAAGACCACCTGGACGAGGCAAGCGAAGCGGTAGGCGGCGCGACGGATGTGCCGCGTCCATCGCCGGCGGACGTTGCAGCGGCAGCCGCGGCGTCCGGTGGATCGAGCGGCAGCGCTGAGTCTGCCGCCAAGCGTCCCGCGGCGAAGCGAGCGCCGACCGCGACGAAGCGCACCGCCGCCGGCACCGGCAGCAGCGCGTCGAAAGCGCCGAAAAAGTCACTGTAAGCACGCGCGCTGGACGGCGGCGCGCATCGACTGTCGGCTGCAAACAACAACGGAAATCGCCGACTGTCACCGTTTTGTCCCCGATCGCCCGTCACACTCCGCCGATTGCGCGCGTCATTGAGACACGTCAAGCGGGCACCGGAATTGCGTCTGTCCCCGCGCGGGTTTGGGCAAATCAGCGTGCTATCATTGGAAGGTATTTGTTTGGCTTTTGGGCGTGCGCTGAAAAACAACCAATCCAGCCGCCCTTGCTCCATTCGCCGCCGGCAGGACCGGCGCAGGGCTGGACGGTGCGGTTTTCATCGCAGACTGGCTCGACCTCAGGCATAGGGTATCCCTCACCCACGGTTGGCCGCGCAGCGCGTAACGTTGAGCATGCAAATTTTGCGTTAGCCGCTCTTCGCGCAAGCGCCCGGACCTCTTCGCTGCCCGTGCATCCAGGCGGCCGGTTACCGCGTAAAATTGAAGGCTTGGCCGGCGAACGGCGCGGCATTCGGGCACAACGCCCGGTGCACCAGGTTCGTCGTCAGCAAGAGTGCTACACGTAGTAGTGACAGACACACACAGTATGTGCAGAACAGGGGTGGGACTATGAACACCATGCTTTATCCGGAACTTTATAAATCGCTCGAATCCGTTCGATGGGACATGGAGAAAGACATTCCCTGGGACAAGTTCGATGCATCGCTATTGACCGACGAGCAGGCCGCGACGATCAAGATGAACGCGATCACCGAATGGTCGGCGCTGCCTGCCACGGAAATGTTCTTGCGTGACAACCATCACGACAGCGATTTTTCCGCGTTCATGAGCGTGTGGTTCTTCGAAGAGCAAAAGCATTCGCTGGTGCTGATGGAATACCTGCGCCGCTTCAAGCCCGAAATGTGCCCCACCGAAGAAGAACTGCACGCCGTGCGCTTCGAATTCGATCCGGCGCCGCCGCTCGAAACGCTGATGCTGCACTTCTGCGGCGAAATCCGCCTGAATCACTGGTATCGCCGTGCGGCCGAATGGCACACCGAGCCGGTCATCAAGCACATCTACGAAACCATTTCGCGCGACGAAGCGCGGCATGGCGGCGCCTACCTGCGCTACATGAAGAAGGCGATGGTGCAAACCGGCGACATCGCGCGCGCTGCGTTTGCGAAGATCGGCGTCCTGATGGCGTCGGCGCGCCGCACCGAAAAGCCGCTGCATCCCACGAATCTGCACGTCAATCAGGCGCTGTTCCCGCGCGACACGATCCAGTCGCGTCTGCCCGACCCCGAATGGCTCGAGCGCTGGCTCGACGAGCAGATCCGTTTCGACGACAGTTGGGAAAAAAAGGTCGTCGAGCGCATTTTGCACAATCTGTCGCTGCTGTTCGAACGCACGTTCAACACCGCGCAGGAACTGAACCGCTATCGCAAGGAAGTGGTGGCGCGCCTGCAGGCCGACCAGAAATCGGCCGAACAGCCGGCTTAATGGCCGAGCGCTCGTAAGTTCCGGTTCGACGCTTCTGATTCGTAAAAAAGACGGCCCGGCAGGCATCAGCTTGCCGGGCCGTTCCGTTTCATGACTCAGTTCGATTCGCTCTATTTGAGCGGCTTCGCTACGTTCTTTTTTGATCGATTTTGCGTTCTCGATATGGCTCGCGGTGTATCGTGACGGCGCTCCTTCTGTCTCTTCCACATCCTCATGGCTGCCATTTTCGAACGCAAGATTCTCACGCGCGACGCACTCGTCGCATTGCGCCCTTCACTGAAGTCGCCGGTCGTCTTTACGAACGGCGTGTTCGACATCCTGCATCGCGGGCATGTGACCTATCTCGCCGATGCCAAAGCTCAAGGCGCTTGCCTGATTGTCGGCGTGAATAGCGACGCGTCGGTGCGCATGCTCGGCAAGGGCGACGACCGTCCGATCAACAACGAAGCCGACCGCATGGCGCTGCTCGCGGCGCTGGAAAGCGTCGATTACGTCGTTTGCTTCACGGAAAAGACGCCGGTCGATCTTATCTCGGCGGTGCGTCCGGACGTGCTCGTGAAGGGCGGCGATTACGACATGGATGCGTTGCCGGAATCGGCCATCGTGCGTGGCTGGGGCGGTAAGGCGTTGGCGATTCCGTTCGAGCACGATCGCTCGACTACGGCGCTGCTCAACAAGGTTCGCACGCAGGGTTGAATGTGGCGCGCGGTTTCACCGCTATTGCGGTAACGCTGACGCCGCGATCGGCGCAGCCGGGGCCGGCGCGCCGACTACTGCCTGGTCGCCCGCCTCGGCGGCAGTGATCGGGCGCACCTTCAGCCCATCGGGATGCACTTCCCGGCTCAGATGATTGGGTTCGCGTCCGCTCGCGGTGGGCGTCGGACCGAATACGCCGCGCACCGCGACGAATGCCAGAAGGTTGGCTAGAAACAGAATGGCAATCAGCCAGCGCAGCATCGTTTTATTTTCCCATCTATAAGCTGAGTCAGTTTAGCCGCCGGTATCGCCGCTGCGAGTTCGAGTCACGCCGCTGGACCACGACATCGAGCCGTGCCGATGATATTCGACTGTGGCTTCAAGCGCCGTGATGCGAAGCGCGCTCCGAAGCGATCAATGCGAGCCCGGATAAGACCAGCGAATCGTGGCGAGTATGCGGCACTTTCAACGCGCTCGCCACTTCGTCCGCCGCGCCGCCGCCGATCACGAGGCGCACCGGCACCTGCCATTCATCCTGCAAGTCGCGCCACATCCGTTCGACGAGACCCGCTTGCGCGAGCGTGCAACCGGCAGAGAGCGAACGCGGCGTGTCTGTCGCAAAGGACGGCCCGCGACGGGCGGCGTCCCGCGTGCCGCGAGCGTCGTCGTCGAGAAGGCCGCGCGCGGCGTCCGCGTCGAGCGTCGGCAATTGCGCCGTGTGCTCGCCGAGCGAGCGCATCATCAAGCTCCAGCCCGGCGCAATCAGTCCGCCGACGAAGCAGCCGTCCGCGCGCAACGCTTCGAGCGTGGTCGCGGTGCCGAACGTCGCGATCAGCAGATGCTCGCCCGGAAACGCCGCGTGCGCGCCGATCATGCCGGCCCAGCGGTCGCTGCCGAGCGCATGCGGCGTCGTATAGCTGTTGGTCACGCCGCATTGGCGTTCGCGTGCGCGGATCGTGGTGAGCGGCAAGCCCGGCCACTGCGTGTGAACGAGTTCGGCGATGCGCGCCGCGACCGCATCGCCGGCGACATTCGATAACCACGCGCCGCCCGGCGCGGGCAGCTTTGACCACTCCGGCGAATCGCCATCCCCATGCGCAAGCGCCCCGGCCGCAATCTGCGCACCGTCCGCCGCCACCAACGCCCATTTGACGCGGCTATTGCCCGCGTCGATCAAAAGATGAGGCGCGCCGCGCGTCATGCGGCACCGTCGGCGAGACGCAGCGACACGTCGCCGGTCGCGATGCTTTGCCGTCCGGCAGCCGTATCGAGCAGCAACTGACCGCGTTCATCGACGCCCGCAGCCACGCCGCGCGTGACTTCCTGGCCTTGCTCGAGTAGCACGACCTCGCGGCCCGCGTACGCGTGCACCGCGTTCCAGCGCGCCTGGAAGGGCGCGAAACCTTCCGCGCCGAAGCGCTGCAACGCGGGCTCGAGCGCATTGAGTTCGGCCGCGAGCGTATCGGTGAGATTAGCGTTCGGCAGCGCGCGCTGCAACGCGGTCGGCGCCGTGCCGCGCGCCTGCGGCGGCGCGTCGGCGTTCAGCGCGCCGATCTTCGCGGCGAGTTCGTCGGCGCCCTTCACGTTCGTGCCGATGCCGATCACGACCGCGCTCGCGTGCTCCGTGCTCCACGCGGTTTCGATCAGAATTCCCGCGAGCTTGTCGCCTTCGAGCAGCACGTCGTTCGGCCACTTCAGCGCAATCTGGCCGGGGCCCGCGACCGGCAACGAACGCAATCCGTCGACGAGCGCAACACCCACCGCGAGGCTCAATCCCGCGAGCCCTTCGAGCGGACGCGGCAGCACACAGGCCACCGAAAACAGCAGCGCATTGCCCGGCTCCGCGTACCACGGACGGCCGCGCCGGCCGCGCCCGGCGGTCTGCAGATAAGCGACCCGCACGATCGGCCGCGGCAGCGCGCCCGCTTTGCGCGGCAGCGCCTTCACGCGCGACATGAGGTCGGCATTGGTCGAGCCGGTTTCCTCGACGATTTCGATCGGCCAGTCATGCGCATGCGCGCCGAAAAGCGCGACGGCGCGTTCACGGTCGATGCGCCAGTCAGCTGCGTTCGCGGCAGCGGCCGGACCTTGGGGCGGAGTGCGGGAAGCGTTCATGTCCCATATTGTAACGACAGCGAACCGCGCGAGGCCGCCCGCACGGTCGTTCCGCTGCGCCTTCGCTACAATGGCCGCTAATCCGATAACCAGATTGCAGCGATCCTTGAACTACGACACTCCGCCCGGCCTCGAAGTCGCGGCCGGCAGCCAAGGCAAGATCGTCCGGCTCTCGGGCCAGTGGACGGCGCTCGCGCTCGCGCGCGATCGCGCAACCGGACACGTGATCCCGCAACTGCGCTCGCTGGAGGGCGCCGAAGGCATCGGCCAGTGGGACCTGTCGCGTATCGACCGGATGGACCATGTGGGCGGCCAGGCGCTGTGGCGCGTGTGGGGCCACAGAATGCCGCCCGACACCGAGCTGACCGACACGCAGCGCGACATTTTCGAGCGCATCGCGTTGCTCGACACGGTTCGCGAGACGGCTGAACCGGTCGTCAGATTCGATCCGTTCACGCGGCTCGGCCTCGCGATTTTCTCGTTCTTCGAGCATCTGTACGGCGGCGTCGCGATGCTCGGGCGCGTCGTGCTCGATCTGCTCGCCATCGCGCGCAAGCCGGCCATTACGCCGTGGACGGAAATCTCCGCGAACATCTACAACGCCGGCACGAAGGCGCTGCCGATCACCGCGCTCGTCGCGTTCCTGATCGGCATCGTGCTGAGCTATCTGTCCGCGCAGCAATTGCGGCTCTTCGGCGCGAATCAGTACATCGTCAATATTCTTGGGCTTTCGGTGATTCGCGAACTCGGCCCCGTGCTGTCGGCGATTCTGGTGGCCGGCCGCTCGGGCTCGGCGATCACCGCGCAGATTGGCGTGATGCGCGTGACCGAGGAACTCGACGCGATGCGCGTGATGGGCATTCCGCACGGCTTGCGGCTGATCCTGCCGCGCGTGATCGCGCTCGGCGTGGCGATGCCGCTGCTCGTGATGTGGACCGACATCATCGCGCTGACGGGCGGCGCGGTCGCCGCGAAGATCGTGCTCGGCATCGACATGAGCTACTTCGCGCGCGCGTTGCCGGGCGTCGTGCCGGTGGCGAATCTGTGGATCGGGCTCGGCAAGGGCGTCGCGTTCGGCATGCTGATCGCGATTGCCGGCTGTCATTTCGGGTTCCGTATCAAGGCGAATTCGCAGAGCCTCGGCGAAGGCACGACGACATCGGTGGTGACGTCGATCACGATCGTGATTCTCGCGGACGCCGTGTTCGCCATCCTGTTCCAGAACGTGGGGCTCGGATGATCGCGCCGCTCACTCAGGCCGTGCGCGGCCAGCCGATGCCTTCGATCGCCGAGCCGGTGATCGAGGTGATCGACGTCACCAAGCGCTATGGCCGCAACATCGTGCATCAGCATCTGAATCTCGACGTGCGGCGCGGCGAAATCCTGTCGATTGTCGGCGGTTCGGGATCGGGCAAGACCACGCTCGTGCGGCAGATTCTCGGCCTGGAGCGGCCGTCGTCGGGAACCATCAAGCTGTTCGGCGAGGACCTCGCGACCATTTCGCCCGAAACCGCGCTGCTGATGCGCAGCCGCTCCGGCATGCTGTTTCAGCGAGGCGCGCTGTTCTCGTCGCTGTCGGTGTTCGACAACGTCGCGCAGCCGGTGCGCGAACTCGGCAAGGTGCCCGAAGACCTGCTGCGCGACATCGTGATGCTGAAGCTGGAGATGGTCGGCCTGCCGTGCAAGCACGCGTCGAAAATGCCGTCGGCGCTGTCGGGCGGCATGATCAAGCGCGTCGGCATTGCGCGCGCCATCGCGCTGGAACCGGAGCTGCTGTTTCTCGACGAGCCGACGGCCGGCCTCGATCCTCAGGCGTCCGATGAGTTCGTCGAACTGATCTCGGCGCTGCATCGCGCGCTCGGCCTGACGGTCGTGATGGTCACGCACGACCTCGACACGATGGTCGCGCTGTCCACGCGCGTCGCGGTGCTTGCGGACCGCAAGGTGCTGGTCGCCGCGCCCGTTGAAGAAGCGGCGGGCGTCGATCATCCGTTTATCCGCGAATATTTTCTGGGCTTGCGCGGACGCCGCGCGTTGCAGGCGCTGCCGCCCGAGCGCCGCGCGAAGCTGCCGCGCGCGGCGCTCGAGCCGGCGTCGTCGGAATTGCCGCTGTGAAATTGCCGCTGTAAATCAGGGAACCTGGTAATGGAAAACAAATCACATGCGTTCTGGGCTGGGCTCTTCACGATCGTGCTGCTCGGCGCGATTGCGACGGCGGCATTTTTGTTCAATGTCGACCGCGCCGTGCGCGTGCCGTACGATCTGATTGCGCGCACCAACGTAACGGGCCTGTTTACCGATGCCGCCGTGCGCTATCGCGGGCTCGACGTCGGCAAGGTGCAGTCCATCAAGTTCGACCGCGCTCATCCTGGGCAGATTGTGATCCGCATTCTCGTCGACACGCATGCGCCGATCACGCATTCCACGTTCGGCAGTCTCGGCTTTCAGGGCGTGACCGGCATCGCGTTCATTCAGCTCGACGACACCGGGCGCGATCCGTCGCCGCTCGCTTCGTCGCCGAAACAGGTTGCGCAGTTGCCGATGCGTCCAGGCTTGCTCGATCAGTTGCAGCAACGCGGCGACGTGCTGCTGAAGAAGCTCGAAAAAGTCACGGACGACGTCGACAATCTGTTGTCGCAGGAAATGGTCGACCAGTTGCACGGCACGGCGGCCAGCATCCAGAAAGCCGCGGACGGCGTCGCCACGCTCACGCAGCAGATGACGCCGGCGGCCGGCAAGTTGCCCGCGACCATCGACAAGCTGGACAGGACGCTCGTCTCGACCAACCAGTTGATCACGAGCTTGAACCGCCCCGATGGTCCGTTCGAGATGAACCTGAACAAGGTAGGCACCGCGGCACAACAAGCCGGCGACGCGCTGACGCAGATGAACGGCTCGTTGCAGGAACTGTCGGCGCGAGTCGGCTACGACACGCTGCCCCGCGTCAATTCGCTCGCCGAGGACGTGCGCTCGGCGGCGCGCTCGGTCGACCGGGCCGCCGATACGTTCAGCACCAGTCCGCGCAGCGTGTTCTTCGGCGCACCGACTGCGGCGCCTGGGCCCGGCGAGGCCGGCTTTACGTGGCCTGCCACGGGCGCCGGGAAATGAATCGAATCTGAAGGTTTGAAGAAAGGAAGATTGTCATGTCACGCTCCATTCACCGGTTGTTGTCCTCGCGCGTCACGCGTGCGGGTGCGGCGTGCGCGGCGCTCGTCGCCGTCGGTCTGCTGGCCGCGGGCTGCACGAGCACGCCGGCGGCGCTGTCGGACATCCGTTATGACTTCGGTCCGCCGAAGCCGGCATCGTCGGCGGGAACACAGCCGGCCGTGAAAGTGCTCGACGTGAGCGCGCCCGAAGTGCTGCGCTCCGACAAGCTCGTGTACCGGATCGGCTATGCGGACTCGCAGCAGGTCGCCGCGTACGCGAACAGCCATTGGACGATGCCGCCATCCGAGCTGCTCACGCAGCGTCTGCGCGGCGCGCTCAGTTCGCGCGGCACGGTGCTGACGGGCGCCGACGGCGTTCCGGCGCCGGTGCTGAAGGTCGATCTGAACGAGTTCGAGCAGGTTTTCGACAGCCAGGCGCAAAGCCATGCGGCGGTGACCGCGCGCGCCACGCTGACGCAGAACGGCAAGGTGATCGGCCAGCGCACTTTCATTTCGCGTGCGCCGTCCCGTTCCGCCGATGCCGCCGGCGGCGCGCAGGCGCTCGCCGCCGCCAGCGACGACCTCGTCGCGCAAATCGGCGCGTGGCTCGGCGTCCAGGCGCTGGTCGCCGCGCAATGACGCCCGCGCAGCGCACGCAACGGAGCGCTGCATGAGCGAACGATCCTGGCTGCGCCGCCCGTCGGTGCTCTCGCGGCAAGCGTTGGTGCTGTACACCGCGCTGATCGTCTACGGTTCGTGGTATCCGTTTTCGGGCTGGCGTTCGCTCGGCCTCGGTCCGTTGGCGTACCTGTCGGACCCGATGCCGCAGTACCTCACGGCGTTCGACGTCGTCACGAATGTGCTCGGCTATATGCCGTTCGGCGCGCTGATGGTGCTCGCGCTTTATCCGCGCTGGCGCGGACCGCTCGCGGTTGCGTTGGCGTTCGTGCTGGGCGGACTGCTGTCGGGCGTGATGGAAGCCGTGCAAACCTATCTGCCGACGCGCGTCGCTTCCAACCTCGATCTCGCGGCCAACGCGCTCGGCGCGCTGCTCGGCGCGGCGATCATGTCGCCCGCCACCGGCGCGCTGCTTGACCGCGGCTTGCTGCGGCGTTTGCGGCTCATGTGGTTCGAGCGCGACAGCGCGGCGCTCGCGTGTCTCGTAACGGCATGGCCGTTTGCGACGATGTATCCGTCGCCGCGTCTGTTCGGACTCGGCAACTGGCCGCGTGCGTTGTGGACGCGGTTCGATTCGACGACGCAGGACGCGCTCTTCGCGTGGGCGCCGGCCGGCTGGCACGTCGGCGCATGGCCGGCGTGGGTCGCCGCGTGGTTGCCGGACGACGGCTGGGAAGCGCTCATCACGACGCTCAATCTGTTCGCCGCGCTGGCGCTCGCGTCGCTGACGGTGCGCCGGCATGCGCCGCGCGTGCGGCTGCTGCTGCTGTTCATCGTCGTGGCTTTGGGCGTGAAGGCGGGCGCGACGTTTCTGCAATCGCAATCCGGCCTCGCGTTCGATTGGGCGACGCCCGGCGCGCTCGCGGGGCTCGGCTGCGGCGCGCTGCTCGGGCTTGCCGCGCTGCGTCTGACGCGCAGCGCGCGGGCGGGGCTGGCCGCCAGTGCGCTCGTCGTGACGCTGGTGTTCGTCAACCTGCTGCCGGTGAATCCTTATTTCGACGTCGTGCTGGCCGACTGGCGGCAAGGGCGGTATCTGCACTTCAACGGCCTCGCGCGCTGGCTCGCGTGGGTCTGGCCGTATGCGGCGCTGGTGTGGCTTGCGTTTGTCGTCGAACGGGTGTGGTTGGGGCGGCGCACTCGGCGCGCTTGAGGGCGGGGGCGGGATGCGTGTGGCGGGGTGGGGCTTGCCCGCTCGCTATAATTGTTTGCTACGGGCGGTCGGCAAGAGGCTCTCGGTCGTCCGCACGCCAACAGTTACCGCCCGCCGCTACGATCAGCGAACAAAACCTCGCGCCGCTGCGCCGAACCGCGTTCTGCTGCACTATTGCCCTTCCGACAGTCTCCCTCTGCGTACATCATGGATTCCTTCTACAAGTATCACGTCTTCTTTTGCCTGAATCAGCGCGAGCCGGGCGCGGAGCGGCCGAGCTGCGCGAATTGCAACGCGCAGGCCATGCAGGAGCACGCAAAAAAGCGCGTCAAGAAACTCGGTCTCGCGGGGCCCGGCCAGGTGCGCATCAACAAGGCCGGCTGTCTCGACCGCTGCGAGCTGGGTCCGACGCTCGTGGTCTATCCGGAGGGCGTCTGGTACACGTACGTGGATGAAAGCGACATCGACGAAATCGTGGACTCCCATCTCGCGAACGGCAAAATCGTAGAGCGTCTGAAGATCGATCAATAAGCGCCGCCATGAACGTACACACGAAGAAGTATTTGATCGACGGCCCGGTCGGCAAGATCGAGGTCGCGCTGGACCTGCCCGACGAAGCGCGCGAAAACGGCGCCGCGCCGCGCGGCATTGCGCTCGTCGCGCATCCGCATCCGCTCTTCGGCGGAACGATGGACAACAAGGTCGCGCAGACGCTCGCGCGCACGCTCGTCCAGTTGAACTACGTGACGTATCGCTCGAATTTTCGCGGCGTCGGGCAAACGCAAGGTGAACACGACGCCGGCATCGGCGAGCGCGACGATCTGCGCGCCGTGCTCGATCACATGCGCGCGCAGCCGGGGCACGAAGAACTGCCGCTCGTGCTGGCGGGTTTCTCGTTCGGCACGTTCGTGCTGTCGCACGTGGCCGCGAAGCTGCGCGACGAAGGCCAGGCCATCGAGCGCATGGTGTTCGTGGGCACCGCGGCGAGCCGCTGGGAAGTCGCGCCGGTGCCGGAAAACACGCTGCTGATTCACGGCGAAACCGACGATACCGTTCCCATTCAATCGGTTTACGACTGGGCGCGGCCGCAGGAATTGCCGGTCGTCGTGATTCCGGGCGCGGAGCATTTCCTGCATCGCAAGCTGCACATTCTGAAGCGGATCATCGTCGACGCATGGCGTTGATGCGGCGGGCGCCGCGCGTTTTCCGGGGTACAGGTACGCGAAAACGCACAATTAATCGCCTGCCACTACGCGAAGTTACCCGAGCAGCGCGCGTATAATGGGCGCTCTTTTTTGGGCGCAGCACGGCTTGTGCGGCAGTTCGCGCGACGCGTAGCTTCTTTTCACGCGCGCAGCGGTGCCGCCTCCAAGTGCTGCGCGAACCGATCGCGTGGCCGGAAGTCCAATGGGCGCCCGCGCCGTTACGCTTGATGTTGTTGCGGCCCGACGCTCGCCGACCGGCTCTTCCCACTCTGCGCCCTGCGCGTTGTATTTTTCTGCACGAACCGACCCTATGCGTTTTTCGACCTCCGGCCGCCTGTCTTTCCCCTCTGTTGCATCCTTTGTTCCTTCCACGCCAGCCCGCGCATTCGCGCTCGGCGTCGTGCTGCCCGCAACGCTCGTGGCCAGCACCGCGTTCGCGCAAGTGCCGCCGCCGGCGGTGAACGCGCGCTCGTGGGTGCTCGTCGACGCGACCAGCAATCAGGTGCTCGCGTCGGGCAATCCCGACGAACGCGTGGAACCCGCTTCGCTCACAAAGCTGATGACCGCGTATCTCGTCTTCGAAGCATTGCAGACGAAGAAGATCACGATGGACCAGACGGTGACGCCGGGCGAAGCGGTGCGCCGCGTGCGCACGGACGAATCGCGCATGTTCATCGAGGCGAACAAGCCCGTCACCGTGCACGATCTGGTGTACGGCATGATCGTGCAGTCGGGCAACGACGCAGCGATCGCGCTGGCCGAACTGGTCGGCGGCAGCGAGTCGCAGTTCGTCAACATGATGAACACCGAGGCGCAGCGCCTTGGCATGAAGCACACGCATTTCGCCGACGTGAACGGCATGCCTGACCCGCAGCACTACACGACCGCCGGCGACCTCGCGGTGCTGTCGGCGCGTCTGATTCGCGACTTCCCTGACTACTACAACATCTTCTCGGTCAAGGATTTCACGTACAACAAGATCAAGCAGCCGAACCGCAATCGTCTCTTGTGGATCGACCCGACAGTGGACGGCCTGAAGACCGGCCACACGCAGGCCGCCGGCTACTGCCTCATCGCAAGCGCGAAGCGTTCGCTGCCGGGCACGCCGGACGCATCGCGCCGGCTCGTCTCCGTGATGATGGGCGAGACCAAGGAACACGACCGCGTGCAGGACAGCCTGAAGATGCTGAACTACGGCTACTCCGCGTACGACACGGCGCGCCTCTACAAGGCGAACCAGGTGGTCGGCACGCCGCGCGTCTACAAGGGCGCGCAGGACACCGTGCAGATCGGCGTGAAGAGCGATCAGTACATCACCGTGCCGAAAGGCATGGCCGACAAGGTCAAGCCGCAGATCGAGCAGATCGATCCGCTGATCGCGCCGATCGCCAACGGTCAGCAGGTCGGCACCGCCAAGCTGGTTGCCGACGGCAAGGTGCTCGCGCAATTCCCGGTGGTCGCATTGCAGGCCGTGCCGCAGGCCGGCGTGGTGGGCCGCGTGTGGGATTCGCTGATGCTCATGTTCAACAAGAAAAAGTAAAGACCTGACTGCGATGACCGATCTTCCCGATGTTTCGCTCGAACCGATCGTTTATCTGAACGGCGAAGTGGTGCCGTTGTCCGAAGCGCGCGTGCCGGTTCTCGACCGCGGCTTTATTTTCGGCGACGGCATTTACGAAGTCGCGCCGCTGTATGCGCGCGCGAGCGGCCGCTTGGCGTTCCGCTTCGAGCATCACCTGGCGCGCCTTGCGCGTTCGCTCGAGAAGATCGGCATCGTCAATCCGTTGGACAACGCCGGCTGGCGCGCGCTGATCGAGCGCGTGACCGAGGCGAACGAAGCCGAGGCCGGTCTCGCCGCCGACCAGGACGCGATTGCGTACATCCAGATCACGCGCGGCGTCGCGAAGCGCGCTCACGCGTTTCCCGCAGGCATCCAGCCGACGGTGTTCGTGATGGTCACGCCGCTCACTCTGCCGGGCGCCGCACAGCGCGCGGCGGGCGTGCGCTGCGTGAGCGCCGAGGATCGCCGCTGGCTTCATTGCGACATCAAGTCCGTGTCGCTGCTCGGCAACGTGCTGATGGCGCAATACGCGGCCGAAAACGATGCGCTCGAAACCATCCAGTTCCGCGATGGCGTGCTGACCGAAGGGTCGTCGTCGAATGTGTGGGTGGTGAAGAACGGCGTGCTGGCCGCGCCGCCGCGCAGCCACAAGATTCTCGAAGGCATCCGTTATGGGCTGATCGAGGAACTCGCGGCGCAATGCGGCATTCGCTTCGAAGTGCGCGAGATCGCCGAAGCCGAGGTGCGCGCCGCGGACGAAATCCTGATCAGTTCCGCGACCAAGGAAGTGCTGCCCGTCACGCAGCTCGACGGCAAGCCGGTCGGCGACGGCAAGCCGGGCGCGGTGTTTGCGGCGCTGTATGCGGCGTATCAGCGAGCCAAGGCAGAACAGGCGTGAGCGGCAAGGAGCAAGCCATGAATCCGGCGGAAGAATCACTTATTGAGTATCCGTGCGATTTCCCGATCAAGATCATGGGTAAATCGCATCCCGAGTTCGCCGAGACGATCGTCTCGGTGGTCCGGCAGTTCGATAGCGAAGTCGACGCATCGCGCGTCGAAACGCGTCCGTCGAGCGGCGGCAACTACACCGGACTGACGGTGACCGTGCGTGCGATCAGCCGCACGCAGCTTGACGACATTTATCGCGCGCTGACCGGGCACCCGATGGTCAAGGTGGTGCTTTAAAGTTTTGCGCGCCGGTTTGTGCCGCGTTAGGGCGCGACGCGCAATGCGTTCGCGTTCGCCGTCCCGCCGGTGCTTGTTGCGTTTGCGGCACCTTCAGCGCTCTTGCTTGCGACACGCGCCGCCGGCCCGGCCTCGCAGACCTGGTCGAAAAGCAGCTTGAACCGCCCCACCTCCCCGAACACCCAGTCCCGGAACGCCTTCACCCTCGCTGTTTCCAGCATCTGCGGCGTGCAGATGAAGTAGTACTGCCACGGGCTCGGCCCATCCACATCGAAAAGCCGCACGAGGCGGCCCGCGGCGATCTCGTGCATCGCCAGCGAGCGGCGTGTGAGCGCGATGCCCTGACCGTCGATAGCCGCCTGCAACAGATTCGACGAATCCTGATACAGCACGCCGCGTTTCGGCTCCGGCCAGTCCGTGAGCCCGGCGGCGTCGAACCACGGACGCCACAGTTCGTCGTCGGAACGCAGCAGCGGCAGATTGGCCAGATCGGCCGGCGTTTTCGGCAGCTTGCCGCCGTTGAAATTCGGCGCGCAAGCCGGGAAGAAGATTTCCTCGAGCAGCAGCTCGGAATACAGCCCCGCATATTTGCCGTAGCCGAAACGGATTGCCACGTCGACGTCGTCGCGCGCGAAGTCCGTCAAGGCGTTGGTGGACAGCAGTTCCAGATCCCACTGCGGATGCGCCTCGATAAAGCTGCCGATGCGCGGCGTCACCCAGCGCGCGGCAAACGATGACAGCATCGACACGACCAGCCGCCGTTCGCGGTCGCCCGCGCGAATTTCGCGGGTGGCGTCGGACAGCGCGGTAAGCGCCGTGCGCACGTGGCTGGCGTAGCGCCTGCCGGTTTCGGTGAGCCGCACGCGCTTGCCGTCGCGCGCAAAGAGCGACACGCCAAGCTCGGCCTCGAGCGCCCGGATCTGATGGCTGACCGCGCCGTGGGTGACGAAAAGCTCGTCCGCGGCGCGCGAAAAGCTTTCGTGGCGGGCGGCCGCTTCAAAGGCCTTGATCGCATTCAGTGGTGGAAGATGGCGCAGCTCCATCGCAATTTTTCTCACATAGAGGTGAAAATTGATCGTTTTGCGTAAGCCCTTGCTACGCCTACGATTGTAGCCATGAAACGACTTTTGGCGAGGGCATCATGCGAGAAATATCCTCTAGCATCGCGTATGAAATTCATAGCGGCGAAACGCTGCCCCTGAAGGTGGCGCGCAGCACCAAGCTGGTCGTGCGCGGCGGCGCGGTGTGGGTGACGCGCAGCGACGATACCGAAGACTACTGGCTGCAGCCCGGCCACACGCTGAGATTGCGGCGCGGCGAACGGCTGTGGCTGAGCGCCGAGGGCACGCCCCGCGCGACGGTCGCGTTTTCGGTGCCGACGCGTTGCGACGAGCGCGCGCTGAACTGGTTTGCGCGCATCGGCGAGCGCCTCGCGGCGCGGATGCGCGGAGGCTGGCGCACCGTTTGACGGCGGACGCCGCGGCGTGTCCGCGGCGACGTCGGGCGGGCATTGCCGTATTTCGGTAAACTGCCGGGATCATGTCCGCCTCTCCGGTTTCTTCATCTCTATTGCCCGCCGCGGCGCCGCTCACGCTGCGCTGGCGCGGCAACGAACCCTACGAAGCCAGTTTCGAAGCGATGCGCGCGTTCACCGACGCGCGCACCGCCGACATATCCGACGAAATCTGGCTGGTCGAACATCCGCCCGTCTTCACGCTTGGCCAGGCCGGCGATCCCGCGCATCTGCTGGCTGCCGACAGCGGCATCCCGCTCGTGAGAGTGGACCGCGGCGGCCAGATCACGTATCACGGCCCAGGCCAGGTGGTGGCCTATCTGCTGCTCGATCTGCGGCGCCGCAAACTGATGGTCCGCGAGATGGTCACGCGGATCGAGCAGGCCGTGATCGACACCCTTGCGGCGTATAATCTCGCCGGAGAACGCAAGGCGGGCGCGCCCGGCATTTATGTCGCGCCCGGGCCGCAGGCCGGCTTGCATGCCGGCGCGAAGATTGCCGCGCTCGGCCTCAAAATCCGCAACGGCTGCAGCTATCACGGCGTCAGCCTGAACGTGAAAATGGATTTACGGCCGTTTCTGGCCATCAACCCTTGCGGCTACGCGGGGCTCGAAACAGTCGACATGGCAACGCTCGGCGTTGTGGCCGGCTGGGACGACGTGGCCCGCACCCTTGCAGCACGCCTCACCGCAAACCTCGACGGCAGTCCCGCGGCCGTCGACCAACCGCAGGCCGGTGCGCTCACCGCCTGACTGGATCGAACGAATGACTGACGTTACCGCGAACCTCGCAGCTTCTCCCGCGCCCGAAGGCGTGCCGGCATCCGCTGCTGCCTACGACGCCACGGCGAAGCAGAAAGCTCAAGCCAAAACCGCCCGTATTCCCATCAAGATTGTTCCGATTGAAAAGCTCAAGAAGCCGGACTGGATTCGCGTCAAAGCGGCAACCGGCAACTCGCGCTTCTACGAAATCAAGCAGATCTTGCGCGAGCACAATTTGCATACGGTGTGCGAGGAAGCGAGCTGCCCGAATATCGGCGAATGCTTCGGCAAGGGCACTGCGACCTTCATGATCATGGGCGACAAGTGCACGCGGCGCTGCCCGTTTTGCGACGTCGGACATGGCCGTCCCGATCCGCTCGATGCGGACGAGCCCGCGAACCTCGCGCGCACCATCGCCGCGTTGAAGCTCAAGTACGTCGTGATCACCAGCGTGGATCGCGACGATCTGCGCGACGGCGGCGCGGCGCACTTCGTGGAATGTATCCGTCAGACGCGCGAGCTGTCGCCTGACACGCGCATCGAAATTCTGACGCCGGATTTCCGTGGACGTCTCGACCGCGCGCTCGGCATTCTGAACGCCGCTCCGCCCGACGTGATGAATCACAACCTCGAGACCGTGCCGCGTCTGTATAAGGAAGCCCGGCCGGGTTCGGACTACGCGCATTCGCTGAAGCTGCTCAAGGACTTCAAGGCACTGCATCCGGACGTCGCAACCAAGTCAGGTCTGATGGTGGGCCTCGGCGAAACCGAAGAAGAGATCTTGCAGGTCATGCGCGATCTGCGTGAGCACGACGTGGACATGCTCACCATCGGTCAGTATTTGCAGCCTTCCGAACACCATCTGCCGGTGCGTTCTTATGTGCACCCGGACACCTTTAAGATGTACGAGGAAGAAGCGTACAAGATGGGCTTCACGCACGCAGCAGTGGGCGCGATGGTGCGCTCCAGCTACCACGCCGATTTGCAGGCGCATGGAGCCGGCGTGGTGTAAGCGCCTCGCGCTTTGCTCCGCCGGTTTGAAGAATGCCCGCACATGCTGCGGGCATTTTTATTCGCGGTAGGCAAAACGCAAAATGCAAAACGCGAAACGCCGGCCCGCGAGCGCGGCGACTGCGGCGCGCTACCGGTAGTACCGCGCGAGCAACATGCAAACGGATGCGAGCGTGCCGCCGACTATCGAAAACGGAATCGTGAATGCGATAAAGCGGTCGCGCACAGCCGGATTTTCGATGACGTAGTCGATGAGATTGGGCATGTGAGTTCTCCGGTAAGCGTGAGCAAAAAGTATATCTGATCACGTTAAATTTAGTTAGGTTAACGAATAATGCGATGCGGCGAACGACGCGGCGACCACAGCGGTCATGACGAGTGATGGCCACATCAGCGTTCCTTCCTGCTTGCCGTCACGGCGCCGATAGCCAGGGCGGCGTGTGGAATCCACCGCGCCGAACGAAACCAGAATCGACGCGACGACGATAAAGCCGACGTACCACAACAAGCCCGCCAGCATCAGCGCAAGTGTGCCGCGCGTCGGTGCATCGCCCAGCGCGCATCCAATCTCGTAGCAGGCGCTCGCGCACATCGAAATGACGACCCATAAAAGTTGTCCGTCGCGTATCGATCGGACAGCAATTCCCTTCGACGTCTGTCGATACGAGCGCGAGAAACTCAGGAGCGGCAGCAGCGCAATCGGACCCAGCGCGGGCACGCCGATATTGAAAAAGAGCCAGCTCGAGCGGCTAAGAAATTCGATCATGAAAGAGGTCAGGCGATGAAGACTCACGCATCATCCCGAACGCATCCTACAAGCGTCAATCAGCCGAATGGCCAGCTTGTTTTAAGGCATCGCAATCGCGCATCATGTGTGGAAGCCGGCGCACTGAGCGTTCGAGCAGCGGCTCGCAACCAACGCAACGTGAAAAGCAATGCTCGAACAGCGTGATTTGCAATCGCGGATTTGTTAGAACCGCATAAGGGCAAACTCCCTATAGTCGAAAGCCTCCCAGACAACATCCGCTACAAGGGGCTTTTTGATGAACCGTCTCCGCCGTCCGCTCGCTGCGTTTGCGACGCTGCTTGCCATGTCCGCGCTGTTCGCTTCCACCGCGCGCGCCGACGCCAAAGAAGTCGTGATTGCGTATCAGGACATGGTGGTGCCGTGGCGCTACGCGCAGGCAACGGGTGAAGTCGAAAAGGCGACGGGCTACAAGGTCACGTATCGCAAACTCGGCAGCGGCGCCGACGTGATTCGCGCGCTCGCCTCAGGCTCGGTGCAACTGGGCGAGGCCGGATCGAGCCCGATCGCGGCGGGCTTGTCGCAAGGTGTCGACATTTCGTTGTTCTGGATTCTGGACAACATCAACGACGCCGAAGCGCTCGTCGCGCGCGACGGCTCGAATGTCGCGAGCATCGCAGCACTGAAGGGCAAGAAAATCGGAGTGCCGTTCGTGTCGACATCGCATTTTCATACGCTCGTGGCGCTGCAAAGCGCGGGCGTGAATCCGTCGGATGTGAAGATCGTCAATCTGCGTCCGCCTGAAGTCGCGGCCGCGTGGGAGCGTGGCGACATCGACGCAACGTATATCTGGGACCCGGTGCTCGCGAAGGTCAAGAAGAACGGCAAGGTGCTCATTACTTCGGGCCAGATCGCGCAGCAAACCGGCAAGGCGACGTTCGACGGATTCGTCGTCGATCGCAAGTTCGCGAAGGACAACGCGGAGTTCGTGGCGCGCTTCGTGAAGGTGCTGGCCGCCAACGACGCGAGTTATCGCGATCACACATCGGCGTGGACCGCGGCCTCGCCGCAAGTCCAGGCCGTCGCCAAAGAGTCCGGCGCGAACGCGCAGGAAGTGCCGGCGAGCCTCGCGCTCTATGCGTTTCCGACGCCGGCGCAGCAGGCGTCGAATGCGTGGCTTGGCGGCGGCGCGCAATCGGGCGCAGCGAAGTCGCTTGCGGCAACGGCTGCGTTCCTGAAAACGCAGGGCACGATTCAGAACGTGCTGGCCGATTATTCGGCTGGCGTCGATCCGCGGTTCGTGCAGCGCGCGGCGCAATGACCGCCGCATGAGGCTTCACGTGAGCATGACGAGGTCCGCCCATGAGCGCTCTTGAAATCCGCCGATTGCGCGTCGCCTACGAAGGCGCGCGCGGCGCGGCGCCGCAACTCGCGCTCGACGACGTCGATCTGCATATCGAAAGCGGCGAGTTCGTCGTTGCATTGGGCGCGTCCGGTTGCGGCAAGACGACCTTGCTCAACTGCATCGCCGGCTTCGTTTCGCCGACGCAAGGCGAGGTGCGGTTAAACGGCGAGCGCGTCGTCGGACCCGGCGTGGATCGAGGCGTGGTCTTTCAGAAGTACGCGCTGATGCCGTGGCTTGACGTGCTCGACAACGTCGCGCTCGGTCTGCGTTTTCAGCGCGTGCCGAAGGCGGAGCGCGAGCGCGTCGCGCGTGACATGCTTGCGCTGGTCGGGCTCGAGAAGCACGCGCATTCGCGCGTCCATGCGCTCTCCGGCGGCATGCAGCAGCGCGTGGGCATCGCTCGCGCGCTGGCGAGCGATCCGCAAGTGCTGCTGATGGACGAACCGATGGGCGCGCTCGACGCCATGACGCGCGAGTCGATGCAGGAACTCGTCTTGGATGTTTGGGGGCGCACGCACAAGACGGTGTTCTTCATCACGCACAGCGTGGAGGAAGCGCTTTTTCTCGCGACGCGTCTTGTCGTGATGACGCCGGGTCCCGGCCGCATCGCCGAGAGCTACGAGTTGCCGTTCGCGCGGCGCTTTCTGAAGACGCGCGATGCGCGCGCGGTCAAGTCGTCGGCGGAATTCATCGAATGGCGCGAGCGGCTGGTGCGGCACCTGCATCGGCGCAACGAGGAAGAGGTGAGTCTATGACGGCTTCGCGCGACTCATTGGCCGATGTGCGGCTGGCCGACGCCGCGCAAGGCGAGCGGCGTCGAACGCGGCCGCCGAAAGCCTGGCGTCTGCCGGGCGAAGGGCCGACTGCCGCGCTTAGCGCGGCGTCGGTGGCGGGGCTCGCGGCGCTCTGGTGGGTGGCCACGCATCTGCACTGGCTGCCTCCGCTCTTTCTGCCGACACCGGAAGCCATGTGGGCGGCTTTCGTCGATGCGTCTCGCGGACACATTCAGGGCGGCTTGCCGCTCGCGCAGCATCTCGCGTGGAGTGCGCTGCGCGTGTTCGGCGCGTTCGCACTGGCTGCGCTTACCGCGGTGCCGGTCGGCATTCTGATGGGCGTGAGCCGCGTCGCGCGCGGTCTACTCGATCCGCCGCTCGAGTTTTATCGACCGCTTCCTCCACTCGCTTATTTGCCGCTGGTCGTGATCTGGTTTGGTATCGACGAAACGGCGAAGATCGTCGTCATCTATCTTGCCTGTTTCGCACCGATCGCGATGGCGGCGCGCGCCGGCGTGCGCAGTGCGACGACCGAGCAGATTCATGCGGCGTATTCGCTCGGCGGCAGCTTCGGTCAGGTCGTGCGTCACGTCGTATTGCCGGCTGCGCTGCCGGAGATTCTGACCGGTCTGCGGATTGCAATTGGCTTCGGCTGGACGACGCTGGTTGCCGCTGAAATGGTCGCGGCCACGGCCGGGCTCGGTCAGATGGTGCTCAACGCGTCGAGCTTTCTGCGCACCGACGTGGTGGTGATGGGCATTGTGCTGATCGGCTTGATCGCATGGGTGTTCGATCTGGGTATGCGCGCGCTTGAGCGGTGGCTGGTGCCGTGGAAGGGCCGGGCTTAACAACCCCGCATATGCGTTGAACGGCGCGCCACCGCGTGCGCTATGCAAAAAGCTCAATCACCGGCCAACCCCGCTCATTCGCGATCGCGCGCAAGCGCGCATCGGGATTCGTCGCGACAGGATGCGTGACGCGTTCGAGCAAGGGGACGTCGTTGATCGAATCGCTATAAAACCAGCTTTGCGGAAAGTCCTGCAAACAGTGACCTAGCGAGGCCAGCCAGTTCTCGGTGCGCGTGATTTTGCCTTCGCGGAAAGTCGGAATGCCGACCGACGCGCCCGTGAAGCGCGCGAGCGGATCGCCGCCCTCGGTGCCAAGCTCGATGCCAAGCAGATGCTCGAAGCCGAGCGCCTTGCCGATCGGCGCGGTCACGAACACATTCGTCGCCGTGACGATGCAGCACAGGTCGCCCGCGTCCCTGTGACGTTGCACGAGCTCGCGCGCGGCCGGCAGGATGGCGGGCGCGATCACCTCCTGCATGAAGCGCGCGTGCCAGAGGTCGAGTTGCTCGCGCGAATGGCGAGCGAGCGGCGCCAGGGTGCGCTCCAGATAGGCCGCCATGTCGAGCGTGCCGGCCACGTATTGCCGGTAATACTCGTCGATGTCCTGCGCATGCCGCGCCGCGCCTTCTATTCCGAGTCCGGCGACGAAGTGAGCCCATGCCTGATCGCTGTCGAGCGGCAGCAGCGTATGGTCCAGGTCGAACAGCGCGAGATTGCGGCTCATCCGGTTGTCCTCGTCATCAGGTGACCAAAGCGTTAGCGGCATACGGTTGATATGAGCACGACGTGCGCAGCAAAAAGCCGCCACGCCGCGCTCGACATCGTTGCGCGAGCGTATATTTAAAAGCACAAAATTACAATAAGGCAAAAATGTGCAACACTACTGTCATACGCCCCGGATGCCGTGCGCGGCATGCGGTTCCGGTTACGGCAGCAGAGAACGAGTGCGCAGTGCCTTATGTTGATTCTCCTTAACCTTCTCGCAGGCGTGGCACTGCTCGTGTGGGGCTCGCATATCGTGCGCACGGGCATCCTTCGCGTGCTGGGCGCCGATCTGCGCGGCGTGCTCGGGCGCAGCACGCGCAACCGCTGGCGCGCGTTTCTGTCCGGCGTCGGCGTCACCAGTCTCGTACAGAGCAGCAACGCGACCGCGGTCATCCTCATGTCGTTCGCGGCGCAAGGGCTCTTGCCGCTCACCAGCGGGCTCGCCATCATGCTCGGCGCCGACGTCGGCACGGCGCTAATGGCGCGGGTTCTCACACTCGATCTCTCGTGGTTGTCGCCTATCCTTATTCTGTTCGGCGTGCCGCTCTTTCTGTCGCGCAAGCAAACACGCGCCGGCCAGGTCGGCCGCACGCTGATCGGTCTCGGCCTGATCCTGCTCGCGCTGCATCTGATCGTCGAGGCCGCGCAGCCGATGATGCAAGGCGCCGGCGTGCGCGTGATGTTCGGCGCATTGACGGGCGACACGATGCTCGACGCGCTGGTGGGCGCCGCGTTCGCCGTCCTGTCGTACTCGAGCCTGGCAGCGGTGCTGCTCACGGCGACGCTCGCGTCGTCGGGCGTGATTTCGTTGAAGGTGGCGCTGTGCCTTGTGATCGGCGCGAATCTCGGCAGCGGTCTCGTCGCCTTGCTCGGCGCGGCCGCGCAGAATTCGGCGGCGCGGCGTCTTGCGCTCGGCAGCTTCACGTTCAAGCTCGCGGGCGCGTTGCTGATCCTGCCGTTCGCGTCCTTGCTCGCGCGCTGGCTGCCGATGCTGATCGCCAATCCACGCGAAGCCACAGTCGGCTTTCACCTGATCTACAACGCGCTGCGCTGCGGCGTATGCCTGTCGCTGATCGATCCGGTCGCGCGTATCTGCGAGCGCGTACTGCCCGACCGGCCCATGCCGAACGGCGAACTGCGGCCACTGCATCTCGATGCAGCCGCGCTGTCCACGCCGACGCTCGCGCTCGCCAATGCCGCGCGCGAAGTGCTGCGTATCGGCGACATCGTGCGGACCATGCTCGACAATGTGGCCGAGCTGATTCATCACAACCGTCTCGACAAGGCGCGCGAAACGGTTCGTATGGACGACGACGTCGACGAACTGTACGCCGCGGTCAAGAACTACCTCACGCTGATTTCACGCGAGCAGCTTGACGAAGCCGATAGCCGCCGTTGGACCGACATCATTTCGCTGACCATCAACCTCGAGCATGCGGGCGACATCATCGAGCGGATCGTGGGCGACATCGAAGAGAAAAAGATCGCGCACCGGCTGTCGTTTTCCGAAGAAGGGCTCGGCGAACTGGACGATTTGCAGACGCGGCTCGTCAGCAATCTGCAGCTTGGCCTGTCAGTGTTCCTCAACAACGATCTGCGTTGCGCCGAGCGGCTTCTCGCGGAGAAAGAGCGCTTTCGCGATCTGGAGCGCGCGTATTCGTATCGGCATCTGGATCGACTCGCCGGGCAGACGCTGCGCAGCATCGAAACCAGCGCGCTGCATCTCGATCTGATCAGCGACATGAAGCGGCTCAATTCGCTGTTTTGCTCGACGGCTTATCCGGTTCTGGATGCCGCGGGCGCGCTGCACGACACGCGCTTGCGCAAGCGTGTGCTCGATACCATGCATGTGAAGGAATGATTCCGCGAAGCGCGGCAATCCGCGTGAAGCTTCACGCTCCGCGCTTCACGCCAGCACCACTTCTTCCAGCTTCTTTTTCAGCGCACCGAAATCAGCCGCATCCGCGGCCTTCTTATTGGTGACGAGCACGTCGATCTGCTCGACCGGGCAATACGAAATCCGGCTGCGCTGCCCGATCTTGCTGTAGTCGGCGAGGATCACCACACGGTCCGCATTCGCGACCATCGCGCGCGCCACTTCGGTTTCGGCGTGATCGTAATTCGTCGCGCCATGCCGATGGTCGATGCCGACCGGCGACAGCAGCGCGAGGTCCGCGCGATACCGCTGAATGTCGAGCACGGTGGTCGCGCCGGTGGTCGCCATTGCGCGGTCGCTGATCGTGCCGCCGAGCAGAATCACTTCGTTGCCGGCTTCCGACTGCTCGGCCGCGCCGCGCATTTTCAACGCGACGTCGATTGAATTTGTGACGATGGTCAGATTCGCGAGCTTCGCCAGTTCTTCGGCGAGCGCGGCGGTGGTCGTGCCCGCGTCGATAAAAAGCGTCTGGCCGCTCGCAATCAAACCGATTGCCGCTTTGGCAATGGCCGTTTTCGATTTGACGCGCATGTGGGCGCGCTCGGCGATCGGCGCTTCGTCGGCGGGTTTGATCGCGCCGCCGTGCACACGCCGCAGTTCACCGAGCGCTTCGAGATCGAGCAGGTCGCGCCGCACGGTTTCGCGCGACACGCCCAGGTCCGCCATGATCCGTTCGGTCGACACTCTATGGAGCGTCGACAATAACGCGCGTATTCTCTGATGACGGTCTTCCTGCCACATGCATTTTCCTTGGATGCGAAGGCGCTCGCACAACGTGTTTCGACTGACGACATCGTGGACATGAATGTGTGTCGAGACGATGTCAAGCGTACTACTTCAGCCGGATTGTGTTGTATTTTTTTGGTAGCTTGCAAGTTTGTGTATTTGACTTTAGCCTTCGCAAATCGAAGCGCCGCCTGATTCGAACATCGAATCGTCGAAGGCAAAGTTAATCTGTGCTTTCGCGCATTGTCATGGCGTTTTTTGACAAGACCTTTGGCGTCGGCGCGCGGCGAAACGCGCTTATTCTGAGTGAAAGGTGACGGGACGTGGCAAACGGGATCGATCGTGCATCACCTGCAGACTGGCCGTATCCGCCGCTCGTCGCGCATCGCTGCGGCGGCACGCTTGCGCCGGAGAACACGTTAGCGGGCTTCGACGCCTGCGTGCGTTACGGTTACCGCATGGTCGAATTCGACGCCAAGCTTTCCGTCGACAACCAGCTTTTCCTGCTGCACGACGACACGCTCGAGCGCACCACCAACGGGTATGGCGCGGCGGCGGTCTACACATGGGCGCAGCTTGCGTTGCTCGATGCCGGCGCCTGGTACGGGCCGCAATTCGCGGGCACGCGTTTGCCGACGCTCGCCGATGCGGCCGCGCGTTGCGCGCGCGATGGCATCGCGGCGAACATCGAGATCAAACCCTGTCCTGGTCGCGATGAGATCACCGGCCAGCTCGTCGCGAGCGCCGCGCTCGAGTTGTGGAAAGACCAGACGCCGCCGCTGCTGTCGTCGTTTTCTTTCGACGCGCTCGCGGCCGCGCGCGACGCCGCGCCTTCATTGCGGCGCGGCATGCTGTTCGAGGAAGTGCCCGCGGACTGGCTGCGTATCGTGCGCGAACTGGACTGCGTGTCCTTGCACGCGAGCCACCTTTATCTGACCGAACCGCTCGTCGCGGAAATTCGCGCGGCCGGCTTGCATGTACTCGCTTACACCGTCAACGATCCCGCGCGCGCCGAATTGCTCGCGCAATGGGGCGTCGACATGATTTGTACAGATCGCATCGATAAGCTGTCGCACGACATGCTTTGAGCGCCGCAGCCGGCGCAGGCATGGCGTGGGCGCGCAAGCACGAAAGCACCAGCGGACGAGTGCGAGCGAGCTGTGCCCTTGAAGTCGAACCTGCAACTTTCCAAACGCAACAACTTCGGCAGAGGATGGGGAAAACTATGAACCGCACCGTGTTAGCTCGGATACTTTCGATGTCGGCCGTCGCGGGTGTCGCCGCCGCCGGCGCGAGCAGCGCATCGGCCGCGCCGCTCGACGCATTGATCGCCGCCGCGAAGCAGGAAGGCCAGCTCACCGTGATCGCGTTGCCGCACGACTGGTGCAACTACGGGCAACTCGTCGCGGGTTTTCAGAAGAAGTACGGCATCAAGATCAACGAACTGAATCCGGACGCGGGCTCGGGCGACGAAGTGGAAGCCATCAAGGCGAACAAGGGCAACAAAGGTCCGCAAGCGCCCGACGTGATCGACGTGGGTCTGTCGTTCGGTCCGACCGCGAAGGCCGACGGCCTGCTGCAACCGTACAAGGTGTCGTCGTGGAACTCGATTCCGAAGGAGTCGAAAGATCCGGACGGCTACTGGTACGGCGATTACTACGGCGTGCTTGCGTTCGAAGTCAACGCCGACATGATCGACAAGGCGCCGTCCGACTGGAGCGATCTGCTCAAGTCCGATTACAAGAACGCCGTGTCGCTCGCGGGCGATCCGCGCTCGGCGAATCAGGCGATCCAGGCGGTCTATGCGGCGGGCTTGTCGCAAAGCAAGGGCGATGCGGCGAAGGCGGATAAAGCCGGCCTCAAGTACTTCGCCGACCTGAACAAGAGCGGCAACTTCGTGCCGGTGATCGGCAAGGCGGCATCGCTTGCACAAGGGACGACGCCGATCGTCGTCCGTTGGGATTACAACGCGTTGGCCGATCGCGATACGCTGAAGGGCAACCCGAAGGTGCAGGTCGTGATTCCGAAAACGGGCGTCGTCGCAGGCGTCTATGTTCAGGCAATTAGCGCCTACGCGCCGCATCCGAACGCAGCGAAGCTGTGGATGGAGTACCTCTATTCCGACGAAGGCCAGCTTGGCTGGTTGGCCGGCTATTGCCATCCGATGCGCTACAACGAACTCGTGGCCGCGAAGAAAGTGCCGCAAGCGTTGCTCGACAAATTGCCGCCGCCGTCGTCGTATAAGAACGTGGTGTTCCCGACGCTTCAGCAGCAGGACGCGTACAAGGAAACCATCACGAAGCATTGGGACGAAGTGGTCGGCGCGAACGTCAAGTAAGCGCAGCTTTAGAAAGCGCGAAGTCATGTGTGCGCCGCGGCGCCGTTCGCAAAGAGCGGCGTTTGCGGCGTTAGTCATCAAGCCCAAAGGTGAGCTATGAGCGCTTCATCGGATGCTGGATCGGTGCCGCCGGATCTGCTGGTGCCGCCCGTGCCCACGCCGACGCCGCGCGTCGACGGACCGGGCCGCGCGTCGCAGATGCTCGCGTGGATCGGCGTCGTGCCGTTCTTCACGTTCGCGCTGCTGTTCCTGATTCTGCCGACCGGCTTTCTGATGATCGGCGCGTTCCAGGACGCGCAAGGTCACTTCACGCTCGCCAATCTACGCGATCTGTTTCAGCCGTCGATACTCGACGCCTACTGGATCAGCTTCAAGGTGAGCGCGGCGTCCGCGGCGGGCGGCGCGCTGATCGGCTCGCTGCTCGCGTGGGCGGCGGTGCAGGGCAAGCTGCCCGGCTGGATTCGTCCGACGTTGATGACATTCTCCGGCGTCGCGTCGAACTTCGCGGGTGTGCCGCTCGCGTTCGCGTTCATCTGCACGCTGGGGCGCGTCGGGCTCGTCACCGTGCTGCTGAAGAAATACCTCGGCTTCAATCTTTACTCGACGGGCTTCAGCATCTTGAGCTTTTCGGGGCTCACGCTCACTTACCTCTACTTCCAGATTCCGTTGATGGTGCTGATCGTCACCCCCGCGCTCGACGGCCTGAAACGCGAATGGCGCGAAGCATGCGATTGCCTCGGCGGCACCGCGTATCAATACTGGCGCCACGTCGCGTTGCCCGTGTTGTGGCCTAGCGTGCTGGGCGCGACGCTGCTGCTCTTTGCCAATGCGTTCGGTGCGGTGGCCACGGCTTACGCGCTGACGGGCAGCTCGCTGAATATCGTGCCGATCCTGCTGTTTGCACAAATACGCGGGGACGTCATGCATAACCAGAACCTCGGCTACGCGCTCGCGCTCGGCATGGTGCTCGTGACCGGGCTTTCGAATGGCGGCTACATCTGGCTGCGTTCGCGCGCCGAAAGGGGCCGTCGATGAAAAGCCAATCTCGCGTCGGAGCGTGGACCGCGACGGTGATCGGTTCGCTGTACTTCCTGATCCCGCTGATCGCCACGTTCGAATTCAGCTTGCGGATGAAACGCGGCACCTACAGCTTCGAGGCGTATAGCGTCGTGCTGAGCGATCCGCGCTTTCAGGCCTCGTTCGGCTATTCGATCCTGATGGCGCTGCTGACCATCGTCGTCGGCATATTGCTGGTGGTGCCGACCGCTTACTGGGTGCAGTTGCGTTTGCCGAGGCTGCGGCCGGTCGTCGAATTCATCACGCTGCTGCCGCTCGTCGTGCCGGCTATCGTGATCGTGTTCGGCTATCTGCGCATCTACAACAGCAGTTCGATTCTGCCGCTCACGGGCAACGAGCGCGCGACCGATCTGCTGCTCGTGTTCGGCTACGTGACGCTCTCCTTGCCCTACATGTACCGCGCGGTCGATGCGGGCCTGCGCGCCGTGGACGTCCGCTCGCTCACCGAAGCCGCCGAATGTCTTGGCGCGAACTGGCCGACCATTCTGTTCAAGGTGATCTTTCCGAATATCCGCTCGGGCATTCTGTCTGGCGCCTTTCTCACCTTTGCGGTCGTGATCGGCGAGTTCACGCTCGCGAGCCTGCTCGACCGCCCCGCGTTCGGTCCGTATCTGCAACTGATCGGCGCGAACCGCGCGTATGAACCTTCGGCGCTGGCGATTATCGCGTTCATGATTACGTGGGCGTCGATGGGATTGATACAGGTGTTCGGCTCGGCCCGCGCGTTGAGCGGCCAGAAAATCTGACGCACAGAGGCAGCGAACCATGGCATTTCTCGAGATAGAAAATCTGCACAAGTCCTTCGCGTCGAACATCGCGCTGCATCACTTCGACATGAAGATCGAGCGCGGCGAGTTCGTCACGTTCCTCGGACCGTCCGGTTGCGGCAAGACGACCGTGCTGCGCATGATCGCCGGATTCGAGACGCCGACGCGCGGCATTATCCGGCTCGACAACAAGGACGTCACGCATCTGCGCACGCGGCAGCGCAAGGTCGGCATGGTGTTCCAGTCGTATGCGCTCTTTCCAAACATGACGGTGGCCGAGAACATCGGCTTTGGGCTGAAGATCACGCATCGGCCGCAGGCAGAGATCAATCAACGCGTCGAGGAGATGCTGCATCTGATCAAGCTGCCGCAGCTCGGCGGCCGTTATCCGTGGCAACTGTCGGGCGGTCAGCAGCAGCGCGTGGCACTCGCTCGCGCGCTCGCGGGCAAGCCGCAGGTGTTGCTGCTCGACGAGCCGCTGTCCGCGCTCGACGCAAAAATCCGCATCTCGTTGCGGCAGGACATTCGCGCGTTGCAACGCGAACTCGGCATCACGTCGATCTTCGTCACGCACGATCAGGAAGAGGCGTTGTCCATTTCCGACCGCATCGTCGTGATGAACGAGGGTCGCGTCGAACAGATCGGCTCGCCATCGGAAATCTACAACTATCCGCGCACGCGTTTTGTCGCGTCGTTCGTCGGCACGCTGAATATTCTGGCCGGGCATGTGATTGATCCGGCGACGGGCAAGATGGCCGTGGACGGTCAGGAGCTCATCACCACGCAGCAACTTCCTTCCGCCGATGCCGGCAAGAAGCGCCTGCTCGCGTTGCGTCCCGAAGCGATCGTGCTCGAACCGGCGGCACCGGGCCGCAACACGCTGAATGCGACCGTCGAAGAAGTGAATTTTCTCGGCGCGGTCGTGCGCATCAGAACGCGCGTAAAAGACGCAGTGATTTCGCTCGACGTATTCAACGATCCGAATCGCGGTTTACCCGAAAGAGGGCAGCCGGTGTCGCTCGGCTTTTCGCACGACAACCTGCTGGTGCTCGAAGAAGGCAACGCCTGACAATCCGCCAACGCCCGCCAAAGCCCGCCGAAGCCCGCCCGCAAAGGCCTCGGGTTTTCCCGAAGGTTTGCGCGGCGGCGAGTCCGGGTTTCCCGACGCCGCTCGTCCGGATTTCCGGAATCCCGGAAGGCGCGCGCCAGGTCTTACGCGCAAACCCATAAGAATCAAGGGTATGTCTTAGGCATCAAGCTGGCATCGACCTTGCAAAATAGATAACGCGGCCGCAACGGTCCGACAACTAAAGCAAGGAGACAACGATGTCTGATTTCCCTTCCCGGTATTTCTGAATTCGTCGTCTTGTCGCGGCCTAATGCCGTGCAGAGGCGACGTTCATTCGTTCGCATGATGCGCAGCGTGGCAGGCCATGGGCTCACCCACATCGCAGGAAACATCGTGAAGAAACCTATCCACAAAGTGCTGTACGTCCAGGTGATCGTGGCGATCATCATCGGTATCGCGCTCGGCCATTTCTATCCGACCTTCGCCGTCGACATGAAGCCGCTCGGCGATGCGTTCATCAAGCTCATCAAGATGGTGATCGGACCGATCATCTTCTGTACGGTCGTGACCGGCATCGCCGGCATGGAAGACATGAAGAAGGTCGGGCGCGTCGGCGGCAAGGCGCTGCTGTACTTCGAAATCGTCTCGACGTTCGCACTGCTGCTCGGCCTGGCGGCGACGCACCTGCTGCGGCCTGGCGTCGGCTTCAACGTCGATCCGGCCACGCTGAACGGCAAGGAAGTCGCGTCTTATGCTGCGAAGGCGCACGGTCAGACGACCGTCGACTTCCTGATGCACATCATTCCGGACACGCTCGTGTCGGCATTCTCGCAAGGCGAAATCCTGCAGATCCTGCTGATCGCGCTGCTGTTCGGGGCGGTGCTCGCGCACATCGGCGAACGCGGCAAGCCGGTGACGAGCTTTATCGAAAGCCTGTCGAGCATCCTGTTCGGCATGGTCGGCATCATCACGAAGCTCGCGCCGATCGGTGCATTCGGCGCGATGGCGTTCACCATCGGCAAGTACGGCATCGGCTCGCTGCTGCCGATGCTCAAGCTGATCGGCACGTTCTATCTGACCGCGATCGTGTTCGTGGTGGTGGTGCTCGGCGCGATTGCGCGTGCGGTGGGCTTCAATATCCTGCGCTTCATCGCGTACATCAAGGAAGAGATGCTGATCGTGCTCGGCACGAGCTCGTCGGAAGCCGCGTTGCCGCAACTGATGCTGAAGCTCGAAAAGCTCGGCTGTTCGCGTTCGGTGGTGGGCCTCGTCGTGCCGACCGGTTATTCGTTCAACCTCGACGGCACCAACATCTACATGACGATGGCCGTGCTGTTCATCGCCCAGGCGACGAACACCGACCTCACGTGGACGCAGCAGCTCACGCTGCTCGCGGTGACGATGCTGACCTCGAAAGGCGCGAGCGGCGTGACCGGCGCGGGCTTCATCACGCTGGCCGCGACGCTGGCGGTGGTGCCGACCATTCCGCTGTCGGGCATGGTGCTGATTCTCGGCATCGACCGCTTCATGAGCGAATGCCGTGCGCTGACCAACATCGTCGGCAATGGCGTGGCGACCGTCGTGGTGTCGGCGTGGGAAAAGGAACTGGACCGCAGCAAGCTGGAAGCGGCGCTGCGCGGCGATGTGCCGGTCGACGAACCGGCCAGCGTCTAAGCCGGACGTCGTCGGGCATCGCCTGAAATAGCGTGATGTTTGCGGCCGCGGACACCAGCCCATGCAACCGGTGAACGCGCGCCCAACCCCAGTGCCGTCGGCCGAGGAAGCGCAGGCCGACGGCGCTTCGCCTTATGCCACAATATCCGATCCCACCCGACCGGATAGTGCCAACGTGACCCGCCGCCTGCTGATCCTCTTCGCGCTCGTTGCCGGGCTCGTTGCGGCGTGCGGGCTCACCTATAGCGTCGCGTGGCAAAGCGGCATCGACAGCTTGCGGTTGAATGCGGCGGGGCGCGTCGACCGTACCGCGAGTTCGCTCAAGAGCACGCTCGAGCGCTATGAATCGCTGCCGTATCTGCTCGCGGAACATCCGATCGTGCAGGACGTGCTGGTCGATCCGTCGCCGGCCAACGTCGAGCGCGCGAATCTCTATCTCGAAGACCTGAACCGCCACGCGCGCGCGACGGTCACCTACATCATTCCGCTCGACGGCTACTGCGTGGCCGCGAGCAACTGGCAAGGGCCGGGCAGTTTCATCGGCGCGGGCTATCAGTTCCGGCCGTATTTCGTCGATGCAATCAAGGGCGGCGTGGGCCGCTTCTTCGGCATCGGCACGATCTCGCAGGCGCCGGGCTATTACATTTCGCAGCCGGTGCGGCGCGACGGCAAGATTGTCGGCGCGGCGGTCGTCAAACTCGATCTCGAATGGTTTCAGGGCTCGGACGCGTCCGAGCCGTTGCTCGTCACCGACGATCACGGCGTGATCTTTCTGTCGTCGGTGCCCGCGTGGAAATACCACACGATACGACCGCTGTCGGGCCAGGTCGCCGATTCGATTTACCAGGCGCGTCAATATGCGCAGCAGCCGATCGCGCCGCTGCCGGTGACGATCGAACGCAAGCTGGAAGGCGACGCGCAGATTGTGCGCGTGGGCGGCGGCCGCTATGCGCCGCGTTATCTCGCGTCGCGGCGCGGCATGGGCGAACCCGATTGGCATCTGATCACGATGGCGCCCGGGAGCCCCGTCGATGCCGACGCGCGCAACGCGACCATCGTCACGGGTTTTGGCTATGTGTCGCTCGTGCTGCTCGCGTTCTACTGGAGAATGCGCCGCTCGCGCGTGCGCGAGGTGATGCGCAGCCGTACGCTGTTGCAAAAGGCGTATGCCGAACTGAATCAGCGCGTCGCGGAACGCACCGCCGATCTGTCGCAGGCGAACGAGCAGTTGCAGAAGGAAGTCGCCGAGCGCACGCGCGCCGAGCAGGAACTGCGCGCCGCGCACGACGAGTTGATCCAGGCCAGCAAGCTCGCCGCGCTCGGTCAGATGGCGGCCGGCATCACGCATGAACTGAATCAGCCGCTCGCTGCGTTGCGCGGTTTTTCCGACAACACGCGCGTGCTGCTCGAGCGCGGCGATCAGGCGTCGGCGCGTGAAAATCTCGAAGCGATCGCGGCGCTCACCGAGCGCATGGGCAAGATCACGAACCAGTTGAAGCTGTTCGTCGGAAGGGCGCGGCCGCGCAGCGCGCGCGCGTCGGCTGTGCGCGCGCTGCGCAATGCGCTCGCGCTGTTGCAGAAGCGCTTTCAGGGCGTCGAACTGCAGCTTGCGCTATTCGATGTCGAAAGCGGTACGCGCACGCCGCTCGATCTTGCCGACGATCATCCCGACCTGATCGCGCATTGCGACGATCTGCGTCTCGAACAGGTGCTGATCAATCTGCTCGGCAATGCGCTCGACGCCACCGCCGGCATGAGCGCGCCGCGCATTTCGGTGCATATCGAGGTGGCTTCGGACAATCTCTCGTTCGCGGTGGGCGACAACGGTCCAGGCATCGCCGAAGACGTGCTGCCGCGCCTGTTCGAACCTTTCTTCACCACCAAGGAAATGGGCCAGGGACTCGGTCTCGGGCTCGCGATTTCTTCGTCGATCGCACGCGATTGCGGCGGCACGCTGGTGGCGCGCAACGCGCCGCAAGGCGGTGCACTCTTCGTGTTGACGCTGCGCCGCGCCCGCGTGCAGACGAGCCCTACCGCGGACCCGCTCACCACGGGTTCCTGATTCCGATGAGAACGACATGCTGAACGACGGCTTGCAAGTGCTGTATATCGAAGACGACGAACTGGTGCGGCGCGCGAGCGTGCAGAGTTTGCAACTGGCGGGCTTCGATGTGGTCGGCCATGCGTCGGCGGAATCGGCGGCGAAGTCGATCAGTGCGGATTTTTCCGGCGTGATCGTCAGCGATATTCGGCTGCCTGGCGCGAGCGGTCTCGAGTTGCTCGCGCAGTGCCACGAACGCGCGCCCGATGTGCCCGTGATTCTCGTCACCGGTCACGGCGATATTTCGATGGCCGTGCAGGCGATGCGCGACGGCGCCTACGACTTCATCGAAAAGCCGTTCGCCTCCGAGCGGTTGATCGAGACCGTGCGGCGCGCGCTGGAGCGGCGCAAGCTCGTGCTCGAAAACCTCGCGCTGCGCCGCGAACTCGCGGGGCAGAACACGGTGGCGCCGCGGATCATCGGCCGCAGTCCGGCGATCGAGCAGGTGCGGCGGCTCATCGCGAACGTCGCGCCGACCGATGCGTCGGTGCTCATCAACGGCGATACCGGCGCGGGCAAGGAACTGATCGCGCGCAGTTTGCACGAGTTGTCGCCGCGGCGCGACAAGCCGTTTATCGCGGTGAATTGCGGCGCGCTGCCCGAGCCGATGTTCGAGTCCGAGATGTTCGGCTACGAGCCCGGCGCGTTTACGGGCGCGGCCAAGCGCCGGATCGGCAAGCTCGAACATGCGTCGGGCGGCACGCTCTTTCTCGACGAAATCGAAAGCATGCCGCTCGCGTTGCAGGTCAAGCTGTTGCGCGTGTTGCAGGACGGCGTGCTAGAGCGGCTCGGTTCCAATCAGCCGATTCGCGTGAATTGCCGCGTGGTCGCGGCGGCGAAAGGCGATATGGCGGAACACGTCGCGGACGGCTCGTTCCGCCGCGATCTGCTGTACCGGTTGAATGTGGTCACGATCGCGCTGCCGCCGCTCGGCGAGCGTCGCGAGGACATCGTGCCGCTTTTCGAACACTTTCTGCTCGACGCGGCGGTGCGTTATCAGCGGCCCGCGCCGATCCTCACCGACCGTCAGCGCGCGAGCCTGATGCAGCGCGACTGGCCGGGCAACGTGCGGGAACTGCGCAACGCCGCGGACCGCTTCGTGCTCGGTGTCGCCGACGATCCCGTGATGTCTTTCGGCGACGAAAGCGGGCAGGCGCAGCCGCTCAAGGAGCGCGTCGAGCAATTCGAGCGCGCGGTGATCGCGGAAGCGCTCGAGCAGTGCGGCGGCGTGGTGGCGGTCGCCGCCGACCGGCTTCAGCTCGGCAAGGCGACGCTCTACGAGAAGATCAAGCGGTATGGCCTCGCGGCCAAGGGCGATGGGGAGAGGTGAAATAGAAACGCCGGCAAGTGGGAGTGCCGGCGTTTTTGTTTGAGCTTGCGGTGGCGTGGCCTGGATTTGGCTTGCCTTCGCTTGGCGGCTGCTTAAGCCGCGTTCAGCGCCTTCTCCAGCAACTGATCGAGTTCCGCGAACTGCGGTTCGCCGACGTAGCGCTTCAGAATCTTGCCGTCTTTGTCGACGAGGAAGGTGGTCGGCGTGAGCTGCACGTTGCCGAACTGTTTGGCGGCCGAGCCGTCGTCCATGGCGACCTTGAAGGGCAACTGGCGCGTTTGCGTGTAATTGGTCACGTACATCGGCGCGTCGTAGCTCATGGCCACCGCGACGAATTCGAGCCCTTTGCCTTTGAAGCGGTTATACGTCTGCACCATCTGCGGCATTTCCTTCATGCAGGTGTCGCAGCTCGTCGCCCAGAAGTTGACGAGGTAGACCTTGCCTTTCAGGTCGGCGGTCGTGACTTTCTGGCCCGACAGCAGCGTGAAGGTCGCGTCGGGCACGCGCTGCTGGCCGGCAAACGCGAAATAGCCGGCGATGCCGATCGCAATCGCCACCACGGCGATGATCAGGTAGCGAAGCGGATTCGTGCGCTTGACGGCGCTGGTCGATGCGATGGAACTCATGAGCGGAACCTCGGAAGTCGCGCAAGGGCGCAGGACAGTGCGTCGGCTGGGGCTTGGAGCGTGCCGCAACGGAGCGTTGATATTGTAGTCCTATTCGGGATGCGGGGCAGGGAGCGCAACCCGCAACCCGCGTTGCGCCGGCACAGCCAAACGGGCGCTTGGCCGCTTCCACGCGCTCCATCAGCTTGCAGCGGATAATGGCGTTTTGCGCTTCACGTCAACTTCACCGCTTCACGGTCTCTCTTGCTCATGTTCCAGACAGTTTTCCGCATCTATTCCCTGTTCGTTCGAATTCCCTCGCGTCTGTTTTCCAGCCTCGTCTTCCATGGCAATGCCGCGGCTCGCATGCTGCGCGGCCAGCCACGCGCGCAGTCGATGACCCGCGCGGCGGTTTGCGCGCTTGCTATCGGCGTCGCGCTGAGCGGCTGCTCGCCGACCTTCGACTGGCGCACCGTCATGAATAACGACAACGGCTACAGCATCGACTTGCCTGCCAAGCCCGGCAACGATCAGCGCGCGGTCCAGGTCGACGGCACGCCGATGCAGATGGCCATGCAGACGGCCGAGGCCGGCGACGCCGTGTTCGCGGTCGGCACGATCATGCTGCCCGACGACAGCGAAGCGACGCAGCGTAAGGCGCTCGAGTTCCTGCGCACCGGCCTCGCGCGAAACGTGGGCGTGACGCCAGAGGCGCGCGCGGTGCAGATTCCGCTCGCGGCAGGCGGCAAAGTCCTGGGGCTCGAGATGACGCTGAGCGGCGAGGCCGGCTCCAGCCATGAAAAGCGGACCGTCTATGCGCGCCTCGTGGCGCGTGGCCGGCACGCGTATCAGGCCGCGATCATCGCGTCAGGGCCGCTGCCCCAGGAACAGGTGGACCAATTTTTCTCGTCGTTCCAGCTCTATTGAACCGGTAGATTTGGCCGACTCGGCGCCGACCTGACGCCGAAGCGACGCGCGCACGTACTGAAAGTTCCTTCGCAGCTTTCGGCGCTAATTCGCGGTTTACGTTGAAGTTTTCCACCTCGCCGGGCGTCCTGTGGATAACTCTGTTGAGAAGTCCGCTTTTTTTGCCGCAGATGCCCGCGCCGTGGGCATTCCGTCAGTCTGAATGTAGTTGGTGCAGAAGAAAAAATCCTTTGAAATCAATGCCGTTTGGATCTGACTTTCTAAGTACCTTTCAGATGTTTCTAAATCTATCTGGAACGCGGGCATGTGCATAAGTCAAGTCTTGACAGCATTTTTTTCTCCTCAACCAGAGCCAAAAGCCCGTCGGTACTGAACCGCCTCGCCGATCTGCGCGGCGCTCGGCATGCTCGCGCCCGCGAGGTCGGCAATCGTTCGTGCGACTTTCAGGACGCGGTAATATGCGCGCGCCGACCAGCCGAAACGCTCGCCCGCTTCCCGCAGCAGCGCCTCCCCGGCCGCGTCCGGACGGCACACTTCGTCGACTTCTTTGCCCGTCAACTCACGGTTGGTTTTGCCTTGCCGAGCCAATTGCCGTTCGCGCGCGGCGAGCACCCGCCGCGCGATGACCGCGCTCGTTTCTCCGGCGGCATGCGCTCGCGCGGACAATTCCGCCGACGTCAGCGCCGGCACTTCTAGCTGAATATCGATCCGGTCCAGCAGCGGGCCCGATAATTTGCGCAGATAACGCGCCGCAATCTCCGGCGTGCAGCGACAACGCCCATTCGGGTCGCCGCGCCATCCACAGGGACACGGATTCATCGCCGCGATCAGTTGGCACGCCGCCGGAAAGTCCGCCTGCAGCGCCGCGCGCGAAATCGTGATTCGCCCGGCCTCCAGCGGTTCGCGCAGCGTTTCGAGCGCCTGGCGGTCGAACTCCGGCAGTTCATCGAGGAAAAGCACGCCCAGGTGCGCGAGCGTGATCTCGCCCGGTTGCGGCGGATTGCGCCCGCCCACCAGCGCCGCCGCGCTCGACGAATGATGCGGCGCCCGGAACGGCCGCTGCCGCCATTGCGCCGGCGTGAAACCGGCGCGGCTCGCCGACAGCAACGCGGCCGAACTGAGCGCCTCGTCGTCGGTCATCGGCGGCAGCAGACCGGGCAAGCGGGCGGCGAGCATCGACTTGCCCGCGCCCGGCGGGCCGATCAGCAGAACATGGTGCCCGCCGGCCGCGGCGACTTCGAGCGCGCGGCGCGCGCCGCGTTGGCCGATCACGTCGCCCATGTCGGGCACGGCGGCAGGGCGCGTATCGGCCAGGTTTGGCGCGGCGACCGGATAGAGGCGGGACTCGGGCGCATCGGCGAGATGCGCGCATAGCGACGGCAGATCGCTCGCGCCGTACACATCGACGCCGGGGACGAGCGCGGCTTCCGCCGCGCTGGCCGCGGGAAGGTAGAGCTGCGGATTACGCTCTGGCGCCGCGTGCCCGGCCGCGCTTTCGGCGAGACCAGGAGCCGCCGCGCAAACCGCCGCGCCGCGCGCGGTGCCGCAAGCCATCGCGAAGGCGCCGCGCATCGGACGCAGCGCGCCGGTTAAGGAAAGCTCGCCGGCAAATTCGCGATTGACGAGCGATTCGGCCGGGATTTGCCCGCTCGCCGCGAGAATGCCCAAGGCTATCGGCAGATCGAAGCGGCCGGATTCCTTCGGCAGATCGGCGGGAGCGAGGTTGACCGTGATGCGCCGCACGGGAAAATCGAAGCCGCAGTTTTGCAGCGCGGCGCGCACGCGCTCGCGGCTTTCGCGGACTTCCAGATCGGGAAGTCCAACGATCGAAAAAGAGGGTAGCCCGTTGGCGAGGTGAACCTCGACGGTTACTTCGGGCGCGCGGCCGGCGGCCGGCGCGCGACTGCGCACCACGGCAAGCGACATGTTTTCTCCCGTCGGACCGCGCGCAAGTGGCGCGCTGCGGTCCCCTTAATACGCTGATGACGTCACGGCTCGCTTGCCTGTGATGTGCAGCTCGATGCAGCTAACGCGCTGCCTGCGAAACCGTCAGAGCGTTTGCGTCGTGACGGGCAGCTTCTGTTCGAGTTCCGCGACGCGGCGCTCCAGTTCTTCGAGGCGCGCACGCGTGCGCACCAGCACCTGGGTCTGCGTATCGAATTCCTCGCGCGTGACGAGATCGAGCTTCGAGAAGCCTTGCGACAGCATCGCTTTCACATTGCGTTCGACGTCTTTGGCCGGCGAGTTCTTGAACAGCTCGCTCATGCGCGCCTGGATGTCGTTGAAAACGTCGTTTGGTTGTTTCATGGTGTTCCCCTTGATGCACAAAAAATGTGCAGCGTTTCGTTACGTCTGTGCCTCGCGTCTGACGATGCGCTGCGTTGGTGCGTGCACGCCGGCTGTGCTTCGCCGCGTGAGCCCGTTTGGTGCGCGTCGGCGCTTGCAGACCCTGCGGACACTCTAGCAATGATCCAGGCGGCGCGCCACAGCGCAGCGCGCGCGTTGGCCATCTGGACAAGGGCGGCTGCGCCCCTTGCCGGGCGTGCACCGGCGGCAGTCTGACACAACATGGCATACGAGTTGCTCTTACTGCCCCGCGCGTTCTGCCGGCACGAATTTCCGGCAGGGCAACGAGACCAGGCGAAAGGGCAACGAGTACCACCAGGCTTGCGCGAGCGGGCTACAGGCAGCTTACGAGACGGTTACGCGGCGGTTCCGCGGCGGTTACGCAAACGGGTTAGCAACGGTTTTTGGCAACTAAGCGAGGGATTTCATGAAACTCATCACCGCAATCATCAAGCCGTTCAAGCTCGATGAGGCGCGCGAAGCCTTGTCGGCGATCGGCGTCTCCGGCATCACGGTAACCGAGGTCAAGGGGTTCGGCCGTCAGAAGGGCCATACGGAGCTGTATCGCGGCGCGGAGTACGTCGTCGATTTCCTGCCGAAAGTGAAGATCGAGGCGGCTGTCTCGGACGACATCGTCGATCAGGCCATCGAGGCGCTGGAACGCGCGGCGCGCACCGGCAAGATCGGCGACGGCAAGATTTTCGTCACGCCGATCGAGCAGGTCATCCGGATTCGCACCGGAGAGACCGGCGCGGATGCTCTGTAACACCAAAAGATAGCGACACAGATAGCGACAAGAGGAAACGAAAGATGCGCAAATTATTGATGTCCTTGCTGATGGCCGGTTCGCTGCTCGCGGGCGGTATCGGCGCCGCCCTCGCGGACGACGCTTCCGCCCCCGTAGCCGCCTCGGCCGCTGCATCCGATACGGCGGCAAGCGCGCCGGCAGCGGACGCTTCGGCGGCCGCAGCAGCCTCGGCGCCCGCCGCCGACGCCTCGGCTGCACCTGCAGCAAGCGCCGCCGCGGCCGCCCCCGCCGCATCGGACGCCGCTCCGGCTGCGCCCACCGCGCCGTTCTCGGTCGACTCGTCGAAAATCAATTCGGGCGACACCGCCTGGATGCTGACCTCCACCGCGCTCGTGCTGTTCATGACGATCCCGGGCCTCGCGCTCTTCTACGGCGGCATGGTCCGCAAGAAGAACGTGCTGGCGACGCTGATGCAAAGCTTCGCGATCACCTGCCTCGTGACGATCATCTGGGCGGTCGTGGGCTACAGCCTCGCGTTCACACCGGGCGGCTCGTTCATCGGCGGCTTCTCGCGCTTCTTCATGTCGGGCATGAACTACATCAAGGGCGACAAGGCCACGACGCTGACCGTCAGCCATCTCGCGCAGACGATCCCCGAAACGGTCTACTTCGTCTATCAGATGACGTTCGCGATCATCACGCCGGCGCTGATCACCGGCGCATTTGCCGACCGCATGAAGTTCTCGGCGATGCTCGTCTTCATGAGCCTGTGGTCGATCATCGTCTACTCGCCGATCGCGCACATGGTCTGGGAACCGACCGGCTGGCTGGCGACCGCGGGCATCCTCGACTTCGCGGGCGGCACCGTGGTGCACATCAATGCCGGTATCGCCGGTCTGGTCTGCTGCCTCGTGCTCGGCAAGCGCGTCGGTTACGGCAAGGAAGCGATGGCTCCGCACAACCTCACGCTGACGCTGGTCGGCGCCGCGATGCTGTGGGTGGGCTGGTTCGGCTTCAACGCGGGTTCGGCAGTGGCGGCAGACGGCCGTGCCGGTTTCGCGATGTTCGCAACGCAAGTGGCGACCGCAGCAGCAGCGCTCGCATGGATGTTCGCCGAATGGGCCGCGAAGGGTAAGCCTTCGGTGCTCGGTATCGTGTCGGGCGCAGTGGCGGGTCTGGTCGCCATCACGCCGGCTTCGGGCTTCGTCGGCATGACGGGTTCGCTCGTGATCGGCATCGTGGCGGGCGTGGTCTGCTTCTGGTCGGCAACGTGGCTCAAGCACAAGCTCGGTTACGACGATTCGCTCGATGCGTTCGGCGTGCACTGCGTCGGCGGTATCGTCGGTGCGCTGCTGACCGGCGTGTTCGCGGTGAAGGACATCGGCGGCTTCGACGGCAGCGTGCTGCTGCAAGCCAAGGGCGTCGTGACGACGCTGGTCTACAGCGGCGTGGTGAGCTTCATCCTGCTGAAGGTCATCGACATGACGATGGGCATCCGCGTGACGGAAGAACAGGAACGCGAAGGTCTGGACGTGAGCCTGCACGGCGAACACGTCGAATAACGAAGGCGTTTCACGAGCCCGCGCTCCCGGGCTCGCCGAGCCTCACCGGCTCATAAAGGTAGCAACAGGCAGCAACAGGTAGCAACAAGCGCAGCGATTTGGCCCGCCTTCATGGCGGGCTTTTTTCTTGCTCGCCTTCTTGTTCACGACAGTTTCCCCTGCCTATCATTGCGATAGGGAGAATGCATTCCGGCTGGCTTGCGAATGGAGAAACCATCCCCAAATGGGCAAAGCATTTGCTTTACAATCTTTTTTCTCCAGTCTGCGAGTGATCAATGGTTCCGCACCTAGTTACGGCGTTAAACGGCCCGCTGCTCGATCTCGAGCGGAAGATCCTCGACGCTACTCCCGCAATCGAACGCTGGTTCCGGCTCGAGTGGCAGGAGCACACGCCGCCGTTCTATTGCTCGGTCGACCTGCGCAATGCGGGTTTCAAGCTCGCGCCCGTCGACACCAATCTGTTTCCCGGCGCGTTCAATAATCTGCCGCAGGAAGTGCTGCCGCTTGCCGTGCAGGCGGCGATGGCGTCCATCGAAAAAATCTGCCCGGACGCGAAGAATCTGCTCGTCATTCCCGAGCGCCACACGCGCAACGCGTTTTATCTGGAGAACGTCGCCCGGCTCGCCGCGATCATGCGCCAGGCCGGCTTGAACGTGCGTTTCGGCACGCTCGACGAAAGCATCAACGGGCCCGTCACCATTGCGCTGTCCGACGGCCAGAAACTCGTGCTCGAACCGCTCGAGCGTTCGCAGCGGCGCCTCGGGCTGAAGAATTTCGATCCCTGCTCGATTCTGTTGAATAACGATCTGTCGGGCGGCATTCCGCCCGTGCTGGAAAATCTGCACGAGCAGTATCTGCTGCCGCCGCTGCATGCCGGCTGGGCCGTGCGCCGCAAATCGACGCACTTCTCGTGCTATGACGACGTCGCGAAGAAATTTGCGAAGATGGTCGAGATCGATCCGTGGATGATCAATCCGTACTTCGCGCATGTGGAAGGCGTGGATTTCCAGGAGCGCACCGGCGAGCAGGCGCTGGCCGACGCGATCGACGGCGTGCTGAAGAAGATCGCGAAAAAGTATCGCGAGTACGGCATCTCCGAAAAGCCGTATGTCGTCATCAAGTCGGATGCGGGCACGTACGGCATGGGCGTGATGACGGTGCACGACGCGTCGGAAGTGGCCGCGCTCACGAAACGCGAACGCGCGAAGATGGCGGCGACGAAAGACGGCCTCGAAGTGCACGACGTGATCGTGCAGGAAGGCGTGTACACGTTCGAGCGCATCGGCGAGGAAGTGGCCGAGCCGGTCGTCTATATGATCGACCGGTATGTGGTGGGCGGCTTCTACCGTGTGCATGGCAGCCGCGAGCGCGACCAGAACCTGAACGCGCCGGGCATGCACTTCGTGCCGCTCGGCTTCGAGCATACCGCGCTGCCGGACGCGCACGCGAAGCCGGGCGCCGCGCCGCCGAACCGCTTCTACATGTACGGCGTGGTGGCGCGGCTCGGCTTGCTGGCTGCGTCGGTCGAACTGGAAAAGACCGATCCGGAAGCCATTCAGGTTTGAACGCAGCCGTGTGAGATTGCGGGGCACGGGCAGCGCGTAGGCCGCCCCGCGCCGTTTTCATCGACGATGTTCACGCCGCATTCACGCGTAATACACGCTCGATTCACGATCAATGCCAGGCCCTCCAGGGCGCAACGGGACCTTCATGGACATTCTTTTCATCGCCGATCCGCTCACGCAGTTCAAGATCTACAAGGACTCCACTTACGCGATGATGGCCGAGGCCGCGCGCCGCGGCCATACGCTGTACTTCTGCGAGCCGAAGCATCTCGCGTGGACGGGCGGCGACGTCGAAGCCAACGTGCAGCGTTTTGCGATCACGGGCGACGTGACCGATTTGCACCGCGACGAATGGTATGCGGCAGACGCCGCCGCGCCGCGCTCGCTGAAGGACTTCAGCGCGGTCGTCATGCGCAAGGACCCGCCGTTCGACATGGAATACGTGACGTCCACGTGGCTGCTCGAGTTGGCCGAGCGCGCGGGCGCACGCATCTTCAACAAGCCGCAGGCGATTCGCGATCATTCGGAAAAGCTCGCTATCGGCGAGTTCGCTGAATTCGTCGCGCCCACGCTGGTCACGCGCGATCCGGCGCGACTCAGGGCGTTTCACGAGCAGCATGGCGACGTGATTCTGAAGCCGCTCGACGGCATGGGCGGCATGGGCGTATTCCGCGTGAAGCCGGACGGCATGAACCTGGGCTCGATCGTCGAAATGCTGAGCCACGACGGCGCGCGTTCAGTGATGGCGCAAAAGTTCATCCCCGAAATCAAGGACGGCGACAAGCGCATTCTGCTGATCGGCGGCGAAGCCGTGCCGTATTCGCTCGCGCGGATTCCGCAAGGCAACGAGGTGCGCGGCAATCTGGCCGCGGGCGGGCTGGGCGTGGCGCGTCCGCTGACCGACCATGACCGCAAGATCGCCGATACGCTCGCGCCCGTGCTGGCGGCACGCGGTCTGCTGCTGGTGGGGTTGGACGCCATTGGCGACTGGCTGACCGAAGTGAACGTGACGAGCCCGACGTGCTTCCGCGAGATCATGGATCAGACGGGCTTCGACGTCGCCGCCATGTTCGTCGACGCGCTGGAGCGCGCGGCGGGCTGAGCGGCCGTCTTGAAACTCGGCGGCGGCCCCCAAACTGACAGACAGGATCAGCATCATGTCCGCTGCGGGCGGAACGGCGGCGCGGGCCCGAAAAACGGGCCTGCTACAATGCCCGCTCTCCGCGTCGATTTGTAGCGATACGCTCCGCAAGGAGTCATCGCATGCACGGCGGAGCCTTGAAACGGGCAGGTTCGACGGGCGCCGCTGCGGCGTCGCATTCGAGGTTCTGTTCGCGAAAGGCGTATTTCCGGCTCTCATGGCCAACGGCCGGCCGAGGGCGCGAGCGTTTCGGACAGCGTTCCGATCCACGTTTGGGGCCGTCTTTTTGCAGTAGGCTGACATGGCAGGCATTCTGATCATTGCGCACGCACCGTTCGCCACCGCGTTGCGCGACTGTATTTCGCATATTTACGGCGGTTTGCCGGCTCGCATCGGCGTGATGGACGTATCGCCCGACTGCGATCCCGCGCAAATGGTTTCCTTCGCCGAGTCCGAGATTGCGCGCCTCAAAGAAGAGAACGGCGCGCTCGTGCTCACCGACATGTTCGGCGCCACGCCCGCGAATATCGCCGGGCGGCTGGCTTCCGTGCCCGACGTGCGCGTGCTGTGCGGTGTCAATCTGCCGATGCTCGTGCGCGCGGTCTGTTATCGCGCGACGCCGCTCGACACGCTGGTGGACAAAGCGCTCGCCGGCGCGACCAAGGGCATTCACGCGATCGGCCCGGCAGCACCCGCGCCCGCCGAGGCCGCGGCTGTCACCGCCGACTGTCTGCCCGCGTTGCCGGCCGATGCGGACCTCGCACAGAAGACCGGGCCGGCCGGTTTATAGTCGCTCGCAGCGCAAGCTTGCAGTGCAACCTTCGCAGTACACCCTGATTCGCAGTTCTACTTTTCACAACAACACTTACCCGCGCTTCGGACCAACACATGCTGCAACAGGAAACGACTATCGTGAACAAGCTGGGGCTGCACGCGCGCGCGTCGGCCAAGTTGACGCAACTCGCAGGCAACTATCAGTCGGAAATCTGGATGAGCCGCAACGGCCGCCGCATCAATGCGAAAAGCATCATGGGCGTGATGATGCTGGCTGCGGGCATCGGCAGCACGGTGCTGATCGAAACCGAGGGCGCCGACGAAAAAGAAGCCATGGACGCATTGTTGAAACTGATCGCGGATAAATTCGGCGAAGGCCAGTGAGCTGGCGAATCGACAGTGCAATGAAGAAGAACGCCGCGGCTATCGCTCCGCGGCGTTTTTTTTAGCGCGCGACAATATGCGGACATGCATGAATACGCGGCCGTTGTGCCTCGCTCTTACTACGCGCTTTCGTGCTGCACTGCACACAGCATTCGCGTACGTCTGCGGCGGCGCGGAATTTATAATGACGACGAGAGTCTGAGAGCATTGCAGCGGTTTGCCGCGGCATCACACAACTAGAGGAGGTGCGCGTGTCGTTCACGCTGCATGGAATTCCCGTGTCACGCGGTATCGCCATCGGGCGGGCCTATCTGATCGCCCCGGCTGCACTTGACGTAGACCACTATCTGATCGAACCCGCGCAGATCGAGAGCGAGGTCGAGCGCTTTCGCACGGCCCAGCAACGCGTGCATGTCGAGCTCGACGCGTTGCGCGCCGACCTCGCCGCAGACGCGCCTAGCGAAATGGGCGCGTTCATCAACGTTCATTCAATGATCCTGAACGATGCAATGCTCGTTCAGGAAACCATCGACCTCATTCGCACGCGCCGCTACAACGTGGAGTGGGCGCTGACCGAGCAGCTCGAACGGCTGTCGCGTCATTTCGACGACATCGAAGACGAATATCTGCGCGAGCGCAAAGCCGATATCGAGCAAGTGGTGGAGCGCGTGCTCAAGGCGCTGGCGGGTGCGTCGGCTACGCTCGTGGACGGCGTGCACGGCGCCTGCAGCGAGATGATCGTGGTCGCGCACGACATCGCGCCGGCCGACATGATGCAGTTCAAAACGCAAACGTTTCAGGGCTTCGTCACCGATCTCGGCGGCCGCACGTCGCATACGGCGATCGTCGCGCGCAGCCTCGGCATTCCTGCCGCGGTCGGCGTGCAGCACGCGAGCGCGCTGATTCGTCAGGACGACCTGATTATCGTCGACGGCGATCATGGCATTGTGATCGTCGATCCCGCGCCGATCGTGCTGGAGGAGTACTCGTACCGGCAAAGCGAAAAGGCGCTCGAGCAACGCAAGCTGCAGCGCCTCAAATTTTCGCCGACGCAAACGCTGTGCGGCACGCGCATCGAACTGTGCGCGAACATCGAGTTGCCGGACGACGCGCGCGCCGCGCTCGATGCGGGCGCGACCGGCGTCGGCCTGTTCCGCACCGAGTTCCTGTTCATGAATCACAAAGACCGCATGCCCGAGGAGGAGGAGCAGTTCGAAGCCTACCGGCGCGCGGTCGAGTTGATGAACGGGCTGCCCGTCACGATTCGCACGATCGACGTGGGCGCCGACAAGCCTCTCGATTCGATGGGCGGCGGCGACGGCTACGAGACCGCGCCCAACCCGGCGCTCGGGCTCAGGGCGATTCGCTGGAGCCTGTCCGAGCCGCAAATGTTCCTCACGCAATTGCGCGCGATTCTGCGTGCATCGGCGTTCGGCACGGTGAAGATTCTGGTGCCCATGCTCGCGCATGCGCAGGAGATCGATCAGACGCTCGACCTGATTCGCGAAGCGAAGCGTCAACTCGACGACGCGGGGATCGCGTACAACCCGAACGTGCAAGTCGGCGCGATGATCGAGATTCCGGCCGCCGCGATTGCGCTGCCGCTCTTTCTGAAGCGGCTCGATTTCCTGTCGATCGGCACCAACGATCTGATCCAGTACACGCTCGCTATCGACCGCGCGGACAATTCGGTCGCGCATCTGTACGACCCGCTGCATCCGGCGGTGCTGCATCTGATCGCGTTCACGTTGCGCGAGGCGAAGCGGGCGGGCGTGCCTGTGTCGGTCTGCGGTGAGATGGCGGGCGATCCGACGTTGACGCGTCTATTGCTCGGCATGGGGCTCACCGAGTTTTCGATGCATCCGAGCCAGTTGCTCGAGGTCAAGCAGGAAGTGTTGCGCTCGCATCTGAAGACGCTGGAGAAGCCGGTGGCCGATGTGCTGGCATCGTTTGAACCGGAAGAGGTGCAGGCTGCGCTGAAGCGGGTCGCGCAAGCCTGATTGATCGATCACACACACGCGTGAATGACAAACGCCGCACATGTGCGGCGTTTGTCGTTGTGGCTTACCCTTTGAACGTGCTTAGTGGCCGTGGCGTTTTCCGCAGACGGGGCAGTCCGGCTGGCGCGCAATGCGCATCGTGGTCCATTCCATTCGCAGCGAATCGAGCATGGTCAGCCGCCCGGCGAGCGACGTTCCGATTCCGCCGATCACCTTCAGCGCTTCGGCCGCCTGCATCGAGCCGATGATGCCGACCGTAGGCGCAAACACGCCCATCGTGGAACACGCAACTTCTTCGAACGGCTGGTCTTCGGGGAACACGCACGCGTAACACGGCGATGCTTCGTCGCGGAAATCGAATGTGCTGATCTGGCCGTCGAAGCGCAACGCCGCGCCCGACACGAGCGGCACGCCGTGCTTCACGCAGGCGCGATTGATCGCATGGCGGGTCGCGAAGTTGTCCGTGCAATCGAGCACGACCGTGGCGCCCGGCACTTGCCGATCGAGCCACGCATCGTCGACGCGTTCGGCGACCGCGTTCACATGCACTTCGGGATTGATCTGCGCGAGCGTGTCGCGGCCGGACTCGACCTTCTTGCGTCCGACCGACGCGCTCACATGCAGGATCTGCCGTTGCAGATTGGTGAGGTCGACCGTATCGGCATCGACCAGCGTCAAACGTCCGACGCCCGCCGCCGCGAGGTACATCGCGGCAGGCGAACCCAGCCCGCCCGCGCCGACGATGATCGCGTGCGCGTCGAGAAAACGCTGCTGCGCCTCGATGCCGATTTCGTCGACGAGAATGTGGCGGGAATAGCGAAGGAGTTGATCGTCGTTCATGGCGGGAGCCGGCGTGTCTTCGCGGCGCATTGACCGCGAAGACACGTGAGGTTGCTTGCGCGACTACTTGCCTTGCGTGGCCGGAGCCGACGCCGGAGCCGGACCCGACGCGCCGGGCACCGGTTGAGTCGGCTTCACAGCAACCGGCGCGGACGCCGACGTAGCCGGCTTGTTCTGCGCGAGACGCCGTTCGGTCACCGACTTCGACTCCTGCACCGGCTTGCCTTCGAGCTTGTTCAGCGCCTGCGTCAGCATGAAGTCGTCGGCGGAACCGAATTCGACCGGCTTGCGCTCACGATCTTTCTGACGCTGTTCCGGCGTCTTCTTATCGTTCTGCTCTTCGAGCTGACGCAACTGGTCCATGCGATCCTGCTCGCGCTTCTCGGCTTCCTTCTTCTCGTTCGGATCTTGCGTGTTGGCGAGGTGGTTCGAGTAGTCGACTTCGCGCGTGACGAGTGCGTCGTCCGGATCGCCTTCCGCGTATTGATCGACCGCGATGTCAGGACGGATGCCCTTGTTCTGGATCGAGCGGCCGCTCGGCGTGTAGTAATACGCCGTGGTCAGACGCAATGCGGTGTCGGCGGTCATGGGGCGCACGGTCTGCACCGAGCCCTTGCCAAAGGTCGTCTTGCCGACGATCAACGCGCGATGCTGATCCTGCAACGCACCCGCGACGATCTCCGACGCCGACGCCGAATACGCGTTGGTCAGCACGACCATCGGCACCGTCTTGAAGATCGGCGCTTCGTCCTTCAGCGGATCGCTGTCGAAAGATTGCAGACGGTAGTTGTCGTAACTGTCGCGATAAACCTGCTTCGAATCGGGAATCTGCCCGTTGGTGGACACCACGACGGAGTTCGGCGGCAGGAACGCGCCGGCGACGCCGACCGCGCTTTGCAGCAGACCGCCGCCGTTGTTGCGCAGGTCGAGCACGAGGCCCTTCAGGTTCGGCTGCTGACGCGCGATGTCCTGCAGCTTCGCCGCGAGGTCAGGCGTGGTGCGTTCCTGGAAGCTCGTGATACGCACGTACGCGTAGCCCGGCGCAAGAATCTTCATCTTCACCGACTGCACCTTGATGACGGCGCGCGTCACGGTGAGCGGGAACGTGCGGTCGTCGGTCTTGCGGAAGATGGTGAGCGTGACCTTGGTGCCCGGCTCGCCGCGCATCTGCTTGACGGCCTGGTCGAGCGTCATGCCGCGCACCGGCTTGTCGTTGATGCGCGTGATCAGGTCGCCCGGACGAATGCCGGCGCGGAACGCAGGCGTGTCTTCGATCGGCGAGATCACCTTGATCAGGCCGTCTTCCGACGAGATTTCGATGCCGAGGCCCGCGAAGCGACCTTTGGTCTGCTCCTGCAGTTCCTCGTAATCGGTCTTGTCGAGGTAGGACGAATGCGGGTCGAGGCTCGACACCATGCCCTTGATCGCGGCGGTGAGGAGCTTTTTATCGTCGACGGGTTCGACGTATTCGTGCTTGATCTGACCGAACACTTCGGCAAAGAGCCTGAGCTGGTCCAGCGGCAAGGGCGCGGCGGCGGCGCTGGCGGGCTGCTGCGCCGAAGCGGAAAGTTGCAGGGTGGCAAATACACCGGTAGCAAGGCCCGCGGCGATCAGGCCGATATTTTTCAGGTTCTTTCGCATAGAGTCTGTTGCGGTCGGAAGCGCGTGGCAGCGTCGATAGAGATGGGGACGGACAAGTATAACTGCACACCCGCCAACAGAGGGCGCGGGGCAGGCAATCGTGATTCGACAGCGGGATGCGTGCCGGGTTCGGCGCAATGTGCGCGCGGCTGCGAAGTAATGTGCCGTAACGGAAGACGGCGGCCAGAATGGCGCGCTCAAAACAAACGGACCACGCTGACCGGTACGTCTTGCCGGTCGGCGCGGTCCGCTGGCGACGTGCTGCTGCGTTTCTCGTCACCTTCTTTAACAAAGAGTGGCGGCCAATGAGCACGCCATGCCGGCCAACCTTAGCCGGCTTTGCCTTGCTTCGCGACGGCCGCCTGCGCCTTCGCGATCGCTTCCTGGTCGCCCAGATAGTAGTGCTTGATAGGCTTCAGGTTTTCATCGAGTTCATAGACGAGCGGCACGCCGTTCGGAATATTCAGCCCGACGATGTCGTCGTCCGAAATGTTGTCGAGGTACTTCACCAGCGCGCGGATCGAGTTGCCGTGCGCGGCGATCAGCACCTTGCGGCCCGACTTGATGGCCGGCGCGATCGACTCGTTCCACAGCGGCAGCACGCGCGCGACCGTGTCTTTCAGACACTCGGTGAGAGGCAGTTGCTCGCGCGGCACCTTCGCGTAGCGCGGGTCGTTGTACGGCGCGCGCTCGTCGGTCGGCTCGAGCGCCGGCGGCGGCGTGTCGTAGCTGCGGCGCCAGACCAGCACCTGTTCGTCGCCGAACTTGGCTGCGGTTTCGGCCTTGTTCAGACCCGACAGGGCGCCGTAGTGACGCTCGTTCAGACGCCACGAATGGACGACGGGGATATACATCTGATCCATCTGGTCCTGCACGTGCCACAGCGTGCGAACGGCGCGCTTGAGCACCGACGTGTACGCGATGTCGAACGTATAGCCGTTTTCCTTCAGCAGCACGCCCGCCTGCTGCGCTTCACGGTTGCCCTGTTCAGTGAGGTCGACGTCGACCCAGCCCGTGAAGCGGTTTTCCTTGTTCCACGTCGATTCGCCGTGGCGGATGAGAACGAGTTTGTACATAAGATTGCCGGTCGGTAGTGAGGAAGCGGTAAAGCGCTGCGAAGCGCCCGCCGAGGAGCGCCGCCATCGCGTCAGACGCTTATTTTATAATGGGCGGATTGCCCTTTCCGATTTCTCTCTTTTTCGGCGGATTTTCCGTGAAGTTTTTCACTGATTACACAAACCTTGTCCTGATCGCGATCGTCCTCATCTCCGGTGGGTTGCTGCTGTGGCCGACCATCAGCCGGCGCGGCCGCGGTGGCCTGTCGGCCGCCGAAGCCACGCAACTGATCAACCGGCGCAACGCGGCCGTTATCGACCTGCGTCCGTCGGCCGACTTCGCCAAGGGTCATTTGCCCGCGGCGCGGCACCTCGAATTCGCCGAGTTGCAAGCAAAGGTCGCGCAACTGGTGAAGAATAAGAACAACCCCGTGCTGCTGGTCTGCCAGACCGGCCAGCAGTCGAACAAGGCAGCGCGTATCGTGCAGGACGCAGGATATGCGGAAGTCCACGTTCTGGAAGGCGGCGTCGACGCCTGGCAGAAAGCCGGCATGCCGGTTGTGAAACAAGGAGTAGCCAAGTGAACAAAGTGATCATGTACAGCACGCAGGTGTGCCCGTATTGCCAGATGGCCGAACGTCTTTTAAAGTCGCGCGGCGTCGAGAATATCGAAAAAGTACTGATCGACAAGGACCCGGCCCGTCGTGAGGAAATGATGACCAGGACCGGTCGTCGCACGGTGCCGCAGGTGTTCATCGGCGAGAAGCATGTCGGCGGGTACGACGACCTTTCCGCGCTGGATCGCGCGGGCGGTCTGACGCCTCTGCTCGAAGCCGCCTGAATTCGCGCGCCTTTCGTGCGCGCGTGTCGGCGGGTGAAACACAAGCCGGCGCATCGTTGCTCCTGAAAGGGGCGGACGGCGCGCCGCAACTATCTGGCGGCCCTTGAGACTCAGGGGCCGCCGCTACGCATATCTATCAGGGAATCACACCATCATGTCCGACGAGAATAACCAGCCGTTCTTCAACATCCAGCGCATCTATCTGAAGGACATGTCGCTCGAGCAGCCGAACTCGCCCGGCATTTTCCTCGAGCAGGATATGCCGTCGGTCGAAGTGGAAGTCGACGTGAAGGCCGAGCGCCTCGCCGACACCGTCTTCGAAATCCTCGTGACCGGCACCGTTACGGCCAAGGTCGCGGACAAGGTTGCGTTCCTGATCGAAGCGAAGCAAGCGGGCATTTTCGACATCCGCAATATTCCGGCTGAGCAGGTCGATCCGCTCGTCGGCATTGCATGCCCGACGATCCTGTTCCCGTATCTGCGTTCGAACATCGCGGACGCGATCACGCGCGCCGGCTTCCCGCCGATCCACCTCGCCGAAATCAACTTCCAGGCGCTGTACGAGCAACGCCTCGCGCAGATGGGCGGCGAGAACGGCGCGGCGCAAAACGGCGTCACGCATTAAGTGTCCCAGGCAGTGCCGGCTATGAAGGTTGCTGTCCTCGGAGCCGGCGCGTGGGGCACAGCCCTCGCCGGCCATCTGGCCGTTCGGCACGACACGGTGCTGTGGGCGCGCGAGCCTGCGTTGGTTGACGATCTCGCCGCTTCGCATGAAAACGCCCGCTATCTGGCGGGCGTTGCTTTGCCTGCGGCGCTTCGCTACGAAGCGGATCTCAACGCAGCGCTCGACCATGCGCTCGCCGACGACGCGTTATGCGTCGTCGCGACGCCCGTCGCCGGACTGCGCAGTCTCATCCAGTGGATGCGCGATGCCGGCAAAGTGCCGGCGCATGTCGTGTGGCTTTGCAAAGGCTTCGAGGCCGACTCGCAGTTGCTGCCGCACCAGGTCGTCGCGGCCGAATTGCCGGAGCACGGCAGCAACGGCGTGCTGTCGGGGCCGAGCTTCGCGCGCGAAGTGGGCCAGGGCTTGCCGGTCGCGCTGACTATCGCAAGTGCTTCGGCGGCGTGCCGCGAACGCACGGTCGCCGCGTTTCATCACGGCGCGATGCGCATTTATACCGGCGACGATGTTGTCGGCGTCGAAGTGGGCGGCGCGGTGAAGAACGTGCTGGCTATCGCGACGGGTATCGCGGACGGCCTCGGTCTCGGCCTGAACGCGCGCGCCGCGTTGATCACGCGGGGTCTCGCCGAAATGTCGCGCCTCGGCGTGACGTTGGGCGGACGGGCGGAGACGTTCACCGGCTTGACCGGTCTTGGCGATCTGATTCTGACCGCGACCGGCGATCTGTCGCGCAACCGCACGGTGGGTGTGCAACTCGCCGCAGGCCGCTCGCTTGCCGATATTCTCGGCGGCCTCGGGCATGTGGCCGAAGGCGTGCGCTGCGCGCAAGCGGTTCTCGTGATCGCACGCGCTCATGCGATTGAAATGCCGATCACACAGGCCGTCTGCGCCGTGCTGTTCGACGGCGTGGCGCCCCGCGACGCCGTCAGCGCTCTGTTGCGGCGCGATTCCAAGGCCGAATAAGCTGGAACAAGCAGGAAAAAGCCGTCTTGCGGTTCTTCCTCGTGCCGTTCCAATCAGCCGTTCGGTGTGTAAAACGCTGAACGGCTGTCTGCTCTCGCTGTCCACTGTCTATCGACGCTTCGGATCAGCGAGGTTCACATGCTCAGTATCGATCGTTGCACGCTTGAAGCCCGCGTGGCCGACATCACCACGCTTGACGTGGATGCCATTGTCAACGCAGCCAATACTTCGTTGCTCGGCGGCGGCGGTGTGGATGGCGCGATCCACCGCGCGGCCGGCAACGAATTGCTGCGCGAATGCGAAGCACTCGGCGGCTGCGCAACCGGCGACGCCAAACTCACGCGCGGCTACCGTTTGCCCGCGCGTTATGTGATCCACGCGGTGGGCCCCGTATGGCGGGGCGGCACGCACGGCGAGGCCGACTTGCTGGCCTCGTGCTATCAGCGCTCGCTCGAAGTGGCGCGCGAGGCGAATTGCGCGAGCATTGCGTTCCCCGCGATCAGTTGCGGCATCTACCGTTTTCCCGCCGATCAGGCGGTCCGCATCGCCGTGGAAACGGTGCTGGAAAATCTGCCGCGCATGCCGCAACTGCGCAGCGTGATCTTCGCCTGCTTCGACGACGCGATGTTCGAGCGCTATCAGGCGGAATTGAAAAGCCGTCAGGCGCCGCCTTCGAATCCCATCTGACGCCACGCTTCGAACACTACGATTGCCACCGTATTCGACAGATTCAGGCTGCGGTTGCCCGGACGCATCGGCAGGCGCACGCGCTGCTCGCCGGCGAATTGCTCGAGCACCGAGTCGGGCAGGCCGCGCGTTTCCGCGCCGAACACAAACCAGTCGCCCTCCTGAAACGCGTGCTCGTGAAAGCGGCCCGAGCCGCGCGTGGTGAACGCGAACATGCGCGAGGGATCAGGCGATTCCTTCGCGATAAACGCGGCCCAATCGGCATGCACATTCATTTGCGCGTACTCGTGATAGTCGAGGCCGGCGCGGCGCAGCTTGGCGTCGTCGAGCGGAAAGCCGAGCGGCTCGATCAGATGCAGACGTGCGCCGGTGTTCGCACAAAGGCGGATGACGTTGCCGGTGTTCGGCGGAATTTCCGGTTCGACAAGAACGACATTGAACATAAGGTGACCAGGTAGAGACTAGTTTTTCGGTGTGCGCAGCGCGACGAAGTTGGTGACGCGCCGCGCGCCCGCTGCTTTCAGTGTGCGAGCCAGCGCTTCGAGGGTTGCGCCGGTCGTCATGACATCGTCGACGATTCCGACGTGCAGCCCTTGCACGTTGCCGGCAACTTCGAATGCGCGCCCGACGTTCATTCGGCGCGCATCGAGATCGAGCCGCGACTGTGGCGCCGTATCGATCACGCGGCGCAGCAGCGTCGCGTCGTGCGGCACATGCAACGCGCGAGCCAGCGGTTTGGCGATCTGCCATGCCTGGTTATAGCCGCGCTTTCGCAGACGCCGGTCCGCAAGCGGCACAGGAGCGATCACGTCGGGACAGTCCGACGGATCTTGCCAGGCATCGTGCGTGAGAAGCGCGAGGCGCCGCGCGAATTCCCGCGCAAGCACGAGCTGCGCACGAAACTTGAGGCCGACGGCGAGCGTGTCGAGCGGCGCGCGATAGTCGGCGAGCGCGAAGGTGGCGTCGAACGGCGGCTTTTCGGCGATGCAATCTCCACAGCAATATGACGCTCGACGCCCCCGATATGTGACAGGCAACGGAACCGCGCAAACGCAGCATCGCAAAGCGCCTTCATTCCAATAGGATTCGTCGCAAAAGCAGCACAGCGCGTTATGCGACAAATTGCCGCATAACGCGCATGCGTTAGGCAGTATCGCCTGCATCGCATGCGGCCACGCCGAGCGAAAGCCGCGCGCGAATCGCGTGAAGGGGCTTCGTGAAAACGGAAAACGGGCTCGGAATGACATGCATGGGCGGCCGCAAAGGCCTTTGGCGCTGAATCGAACGAAGCGAACGAGTATACTTCGGGCTCCACGCCAGCACGACACCCATGTCCCCAACGCCCCCTCAATCTGGCCGTCCGGCCTATGACTCCCGGCGCCTGCGGCGGATTTTCGACCGCCGCGCAGCGACTTTCGACGACGTCGCCTTCCTTCCGCGCGAAATTTCGCAGCGCATGCGCGAGCGTCTCGATTACATCAAGGTCGCGCCGGCGGCCGTGCTCGACGCGGGTTGCGGTGCAGGCGAGGACATCCCCGCATTGCGCGAGCGCTTTCCCGAAGCACCGGTGTTCGGCACCGACCTGTCGCGCGGCATGCTCACGCGCGCGCTGCGCCACGATTCCGGCGATACCAGTTGGCGGCGTTTCTTGCCGGCCACGCTCGGCAAGGCGCTCGGCGCACGCGGTCCGCGCTTCGCGCAAGCGGACTTTGCCGCGCTGCCTTTCGCCGCGGGCGCGTTCGAATTCATCTGGTCCAATCTCGCGCTTCACTGGCACTCGCGCCCGGATCTCGTCTTCCCGGAATGGCAGCGCGTCTTGAAGGTGAACGGCCTGCTGATGTTCAGCACGCTCGGCCCCGACACGCTGAAGGAGTTGCGCGGCGCCTATGCCGAAGTCGAAGCGGCGCATGGCGTCGGCTCGCGTAAGCACGTGATCGACTTCGTCGACATGCATGATCTTGGCGACATGCTGGTCGAAAGCGGTTTCGAGATTCCCGTGATGGACCAGGAAACTATCACAATCACCTATAAGTCACCCGACTCGCTGCTCGCGGACGTGCGCCGTTGGGGCGCGTATCCGTTCGAGCGCGAAGCGTCGTCGGGTGCGGCGGCACGGCGGTTGCACAAGGCATTGCTGGCAGCGCTCGAAGCGCGCCGGCGCGGCGACGGCACGATCGCGCTGACCTTCGAGGTGATCTACGGACACGCATGGAAAGCGGTGCCGCGCACGACGGCCGAAGGGCATGGCATCGTGCGAATCGAGGACATTGGACGAGGCTCGTCAAGGAATCGCTGAAGCGGTAAAGAGGACATCTGTTATGTCTGAAATTACCGTTTCCAGACACGCGCAAAACATGCGGCAAAACGGCGCGGAGGCTTGTCGCGCCTAGCTTGTGAGGCAGCCGGGGCTTGCTTGTGGATGCTATGGATCGCGCCTATAATGCGTCAGTTTGTCGCCCGGAGTTCCCACATTTGGGGCGGCAGGCCCGAGGCACAGGGCAGCAAGACTGGTTGGCGCGGGGTTGGTGCGGTAATGGTCAATAGAGGTCGATAGCGGGCCTTTGGGACGATCGGCAGGAGGCAGCGATGGAAGCATCTGATCTGCTGGCGGATTCGGAACCGGTCCTTAAAGACTGGACGATGAAGCGCAACTGTTCCATGTCGCCGCGGCAGTTCGTATGTTTCTACGTGTCGCTTGCGTTGTTCTCGTTGGCAATTGCTTTCATGCTGGTTCTGGTCGGCGCCTGGCTGGTGTTGCCGTTCACCGGTATCGAATTGCTGGCGGTGGGCGTCGCGTTTGCCATCTATGCGCGTCATGCTGTCGATTACGAACGCATCCGGCTGTTTCCGAACCGGCTCGTGATCGAACAGGTGAGCGCCGAGCAGGTCACGCAGTTCGAGTTCAATCCGCGCTGGGTGCGGATCGAGGCTGGCGCAACACCGCGTGATCAGATCAGACTGGTCTCGCGCGGCGAGACGATCATGATCGGGCAGCACCTCGCGCAGCACCGGCGCGCGCAGTTTGCCGGCGAATTGCGCAGATGGCTCGCGCGTTGTTAGTCGCGTCGGGGCATGCGGCGTTCGCGGCAGCGGAGCAGCGGGTGATCGGGGCGAGCGGGCCGGCGGGGTCGAAGGTTTGAATGGAAATTTTGGGTAAGGAAGCTATGAAAACAATCAAGCGAGCGCTCATGGGCGTGCTGGCGATGAGCGGACTGCTTTTCGCCGGTGCCGCCCTGGCAGTGGGCGATGTTCCGGGCGGCCCCGCCGTCAACGAGATCAATCTCCAGCCGCCTGCGACGAAAATCGCTGAGGAGCTCTACAGCCTCCACACGCTAATGCTGATTCTGTGCACGGTGATTTTCATCGGCGTGTTCGCTGTGATGTTCTATTCGATCTTCGCTCACCGCAAGTCGAAAGGACATAAGGCTTCGAATTTCCACGAAAGCACCACCGTCGAAATCATCTGGACGATCGTGCCGTTCATCATCGTCGTGTTGATGGCGCTGCCGGCCACCAAGACGGTCGTCGCGATGAAGGACACGACCAATGCCGACGTCACCATCAAGGTCACCGGCTACCAGTGGAAGTGGGGCTACGACTACGTGAAGGGTCCGGGCGAGGGCATCAGCTTCCTCTCCACGCTCGCCACGCCGCGTTCGGAAACCGACGGCCGTCAGCCGATTTCCACTACCTATCTGCAGGAAGTCGACAATCCGCTCGTCGTGCCGGTCGGCAAGAAAATTCGCATCATCACCACCGCGAACGACGTGGTCCACTCCTGGTACGTGCCGGCTTTCGGCGTGAAGCAGGATGCGATTCCGGGCTTCGTGCGCGACACGTGGTTCAAGGCCGAGAAGGTCGGCACGTTCCGCGGCTTCTGTACCGAACTGTGCGGCAAGGAACACGCGTTCATGCCGGTCGTCGTCGAAGTGCTCTCCACCGACGACTACGCGAAGTGGGTCGACGCGCAGAAGAAGAAAATGGCCGCGGGTCAGGACGATCCGAACAAGACGTACACCATGGCGGAACTGATGGAACGCGGCGGCAAGGTCTACGCGGCGAACTGCGCGGTCTGCCACCAGCCGACGGGCAAGGGCGCGGGCGCGTTTCCAGCGCTCGACGGCAGCAAGGTCGCCAACGGCGCGATCGCCGAGCATGTCAGCATCGTGCTGAAGGGCAAGAACGCCATGCCTTCGTGGGCGCCTACGCTGAACGACGTGGAGATCGCATCGGTTGTCACGTTCGAGCGTAACTCGTGGGGCAACCATACCGGCGACATTCTCCAGCCGAAGCAGGTCGCGGACGCCCGCAACGGCAAGCTGCCCGAAGGCGGCAACCATCTGGCCGACACGGGCGCGGCCGCAAGCGGCGCTGCTGCTTCGGGCGCCGCGGCTTCGGAAGCATCGGGTGCACAGGCAGCGGGTGCACAGGCAGCTTCAGCGGGTTCGGAAAGCGCGGGCGCATCGCAAGCTGCGCTGCCCGCCAGCGTCTACTTCGATACCGGCAAGAGCACGCTGCCGGCCGACGCGAAAGCGGCAGTCGAGGCAGCCTCGGCTTATGCCAAAGCGCATCCGGACGCGAAGTTCACGCTGTCGGGCTTCACCGACGCATCCGGTTCCGCCGACACCAACGCGAAGCTCGCAAAGAGCCGCGCCGAAGCCGTGCGCGACGCGTTGAAAGCAGCCGGCATCGCCGAAGACCATATCATTTTGAAAAAGCCGGAAACGATCACGGGCGGCGGCGACGCGAAAGAAGCCCGACGTGTTGAAATTAGTGCGGCTGCAAGTCCGGCTGCCTGACGTGTTCATGATCGCACCGCAGTATTCGCTTTAGGAGATTGTCATGTCTAGCATCGGACACGATGTAGTCGCGGGCCACGAGCACGTGCACGGCGACCATGCCCACGAAACGCCGCACGGCTGGCGTCGTTGGCTGTTCGCAACCAACCACAAGGACATCGGTACGCTGTACCTGATCTTCTCGTTCACCATGTTCCTCTCCGGGGGCGTGATGGCGCTGATGATCCGTGCCGAACTGTTCGAACCGGGTCTGCAGATCATGCGTCCCGAGTTCTTCAACCAGTTGACCACCATGCACGGCCTGATCATGGTGTTCGGCGCGATCATGCCGGCCTTCGTCGGCTTCGCGAACTGGATGGTGCCGCTGCAGATCGGCGCATCGGACATGGCTTTCGCCCGCATGAACAACTTCAGCTTCTGGCTTCTGCCGGTCGCGGCTGTTCTGCTGGTCGGTTCGTTCTTCTCGCCGGGCGGCGCGACTGCCGCGGGCTGGACGCTGTACGCGCCGCTCTCCACGCAGATGGGCCCGGGCATGGACTTCGCGATTTTCGCGGTCCACCTGATGGGCGCTTCGTCGATCATGGGCGGGATCAACATCGTCGTGACGATCCTGAACATGCGCGCACCGGGCCTCACGCTGATGAAGATGCCGATGTTCGTCTGGACCTGGCTGATCACCGCGTATCTGCTGATTGCCGTGATGCCGGTTCTGGCAGGCGCGATCACGATGGTGCTGTTCGATCGCCACTTCGGCACGTCGTTCTTCAATGCGGCAGGCGGCGGCGACCCGGTCATGTACCAGCACATCTTCTGGTTCTTCGGGCACCCCGAGGTGTACATCATGATCTTGCCGGCGTTCGGCATCGTGTCGCAGGTGATCCCGGCGTTCTCGCGCAAGCCGCTGTTCGGCTATAGCTCGATGGTGTACGCAACGTCGTCGATCGCGATTCTGTCGTTCATGGTCTGGGCGCACCACATGTTCGCAACCGGCATGCCGGTTACGGGTCAGCTCTTCTTCATGTACGCCACGATGCTGATCGCAGTGCCGACCGGCGTGAAGGTGTTCAACTGGGTTGCGACGATGTGGCGCGGTTCGCTGTCGTTCGAAACGCCCATGCTGTTCGCAGTCGGCTTCCTGCTGGTGTTCACGTTCGGCGGTCTGTCGGGCCTGATGCTGGCAATGGCGCCGCTCGACATTCAGTACCACGGCACTTACTTCGTGGTGGCGCACTTCCACTACGTGCTGGTGGCGGGTTCGCTGTTCGCGCTGTTCTCCGGCTGGTACTACTGGGCGCCGAAGTGGACCGGCTGGATGTACAACGAGACGCGCGGCAAGATCCACTTCTGGGCGTCGATGTTCTTCTTCAACCTCGCGTTCCTGCCGATGCACTTCGTGGGTCTCGCCGGCATGCCGCGTCGTTATGCCGACTACCCGGCGCAGTTCACCGACTGGAACCAGGTGATCTCGATCGGCGCATTCGGCTTTGGTCTCGCGCAGGTCTACTTCCTGTTCGCGGTCGCGCTGCCCGCGTATCGCGGCGGCGGCGAGCACGAAAAAGCGGCCGACAAGCCGTGGGACGGCGCAACGGGCCTCGAATGGACCGTGCCGAGTCCGGCTCCGTTCCACACGTTCGAACACCCGCCGACCGTCGAATAACCGGCGTTGGGCGAGACGGCCGGTTCCGGCGGCGGCATGATGGTTGTGCCGTCATCGGAACCGGGCAGCCGCCGAAGCGGCAACCGCGGTGATCGCGGCAACCGCAGTGACAAAAGCAGCAGCAAGGTATTCAGAAATTCGAGCATGACGCGCAATCCACAGGAAAGACGTACCCCGGAGCAGATTCGCGCGAGCAACAGGCGGTTAGGTCTCGTGCTGCTTGCCATCGCAGCGGTTTTTTTCACCGCCGTCATCATCAATCAGGGCTGGTTTTCCTGACCAGGCGGTAACTCTGGTTTGCAGGTTTGTTAAGGATTGAGATGTCGACGCAGCCGCCGGCTCAGGCCGATCGCTCTTTTAACCGTTCGATGCTGATCAAGCTGTTCGTCGTCGCGTTGATGATGTTCGGCTTTGGTTTTGCGCTGGTGCCCATGTACCGCGCGATCTGCCAGATCACCGGGATCAACAACCTGGTGCAGCGCGACGCGACGGTGCGCGAGGCGAAGAACACGCAAGTCGACATGAGCCGCACGATTTCGATCGAACTGGATGCGAACGCGCGCGGCCCGCTCGGTTTCAAGCCGGAGCAGCGCAGCCTCGACGTGCATCCGGGCGAAGTGACCACGGTGATGTACGAGGTGAGCAACGAACAGGCGCGCTCGATCCAGGCGCAAGCCATTCCGAGCTACGCGCCGAAGCAGGCGACCGAGTACTTCAAGAAGATCGAGTGTTTTTGCTTTACGCAGCAAACGTTGAAGGCGAACGAAACGAAGCGGATGCCGGTGGTGTTCGTCGTCGATCCGAAGCTGCCGAAGGATGTGAAAACGATCACGTTGTCGTACACGTTTTTCGAGTTGAACACGCCGGCAACGGCGAAGGTTGGAAGCGCGGCGCTTCCGGCTGAGACGGGGGCCACGGCCGCCAATCCCGCCTGATGGTAAGGGCCGAAACCCAGGCCAAGGCGCAGGCCCAGGCGAAGGAAGACAGCAATGAGCGATAACAGCGGCGGCCCGCGCAAGAGCAGCTTTGGCCAGTCGATGCGGGCGGTGTTCTGGTCGTTTTTCGGCGTGCGCAAGCGGCGCGATCTCGAAAGCGACGCCACGCAACTGAACCCGTTGCATGTGATTATCGCGGCGCTGATCAGCACGGCTATTTTCATCGGCGTGCTGATTCTGGTGGTTCGCGCGGTGGTCGGCTGAGACCATCGAGGCGACTCGCGCAGTGCGACGATGCAGGAAGGACCGGGCGCGGCAGCGCCCACGAATTAGAGTGAAGCGGTGCGGTAGCCACGCGCCGTCGAAGATACAGCCGGAGCTTCCGGAACAACTGGACTGAAGTGGAGAATCAAGAATGAGCGGTCAAAACGAGAGCCCGTACTATTTCGTACCGCATCCGTCGCGGCATCCGATCACCGCCGCCGTCGGCTTGCTGATCATGCTCGGATCGCTGGCGGCCTGGATCAACGAACATGAACTGGCGCCGATCGGAGTTGTCGTCGGTCTGCTGTGGCTGCTCTTTACGTTGTGGCACTGGTTCGGCGACGCAATTGCGGAGTCCGAAGGCGGCATGTACGGCAAGAACGTCGACAAGTCGTATCGCTGGAGCATGAGCTGGTTCATCTTCTCCGAAGTCATGTTCTTCGGCGCGTTCTTCGGCGCGCTGTTCTACGCACGCGCCATCGCGCTGCATGAACTGTCGAGCCTCGACTACAAGCTGATCTGGCCGGACTTCTCGGCGGTGTGGCCGAACAACGGTCCTGCGGCGCTCGTGTCGACCTTCAAGTCGATGACGCCGTGGCCGGTGCCGACTATCAATACCGCGCTGTTGCTGTCGTCGGGCGCGACGCTGACGGTCTCGCACCACGCGCTGCGCGAAGATCATCGCAAAAAGGCGATCATCTGGCTTGCGGCCACGCTCGTGCTGGGCGTCTGCTTCCTCTTCCTGCAGGGCTTCGAATATTTCCACGCGTACAACGAACTGAACCTGACGCTGGCTTCGGGCGTGTATGGCTCGACGTTCTTCCTGCTGACCGGCTTCCACGGTTTCCACGTGTTCCTCGGCGGCACGATGCTGGCGGTGGTGCTGGCGCGCATGATCCGCGGCCACTTCACGGCGGAGCACCACTTCGCGTTCGAAGGCGCGGCCTGGTACTGGCACTTCGTGGACGTGGTCTGGCTCGGACTGTACGTTGTCGTGTACTGGCTGTAAGGCTGAACTGTCCGCGCGGGCCGGCGCTTGCCGGAACTGCGCGGGCTGTTGCCCAACGTGTTTTTCGGCGGGCGCTCAGGCTGTACGCAATCAGCAGTACGCAGAAGCAGGCATACCGGTTTGATGCAGCGCCGCCCTCGACCCTGTCAGGGCGGCGTTTTGTTTAGAGCGGTAAAACCTCTTGCCGGATTCAGCGCCCGTACGGAATGCCCGTCGAGTGAATCCAGCCCATCCAGTAAGCAAACAGGATGAAGAGGAACAGCGAGATCGACAGTCCGACTCGCGTGGCGAGCGACCAGACCATCCGCTTGGTTTTGCCCTTGTCATGCATCATGAAGTACAGCGCCGACACCATGCTGGCGATGATCAGTGCGAAGGCAATGGGAACGAGAATGTGCATGGAATCTGCTGAAACGGAAAAGCGCAAAGGCGAGACGTTTATTATCTCACCGCGCGTCGGCGTTTGCCCTGCGTTCCCCGCGGCGCTCAATGCAGGCAGGGAGTATCGTCGATGAAATTCCGGCTCGTGCCCGCGTTATTGATCCTGCTTGTGGTCGCGGTCACTATGCGGCTCGGCTTCTGGCAGCGTGACCGCGCGCATCAGAAAGAAGCGCTCGAGGCGCGCATCACGCAGTTCGAAAACGCGCCCGCTCAGCCCGTGACCCGCGCGCCGGTGGCATTGAAGGACATCGAATTTCATCGTGTGAAGGCGCGCGGCACGTTTGTCGCGGACAAGGTCGTCTACCTGGATAATCGTCCGTATAACGATCAGCCGGGCTTTTACGTCGTGATGCCTTTTAAACTCGCGGACGGCGGTTATGTGCTGATCAATCGCGGATGGTTGCCGCGCAATATGAGCAATCGCGAGACGATCGCGCCGTACGTCACGCCGCAGGGTGAGATCGAGATCGAAGGCATAGCGCGCGCTGATGCGTCGCGTGCTTACGAACTCGGGCAGGGCGGTTCGGCCGCGCATCAGCCGATTCGCCAGAACCTGGATATCGCCGCATACGCCGCTGAAACCGGACTGCCTTTGCAGCCGTTCGTGATCCAGCAATTGAGCGACGACGGCGACAAGCTCGTGCGCGACTGGCCGGCTCCGACCAGCGGCGTGGAGCGCAATTACGGCTACATGTTCCAGTGGTGGGGCATGGCGGCGGCGGCGGTGGCCTTCGGCCTTTACGCCGCGCGCCGCGCCGCCAGAAAAGAGCACGCGCCCGGCGTGTGACGCAGCGTGTTTCGTGTCGTTCCATGTGAGTTCGACGCGAGCCGCACAATCATTGAAAGAGGTCACGTAGTGTCGACGCAATCCCCCCGTTCGCCCGAGACCGGCAAATCCGGCGGCAAATCCGACGGACAGTCCAACGCGAAACCTGGCAACGCGAGCCCCGCCGCCGCCCAACGCGCTGCAGCGAAACCAATGCCCGGCCAACCGAACGGCCGCGGCTCGTGGCAGCGCGGCCGCTGGATGCTGCTGCTGCTGGCCATCGTCTGCGGTGCGCCGATCGCCATCTCGTACTTCATGTACTACGTCGTCAAGCCGACGGGCGGTTCGACGAGCTACGGCACGCTGGTCGAACCGCAACGGCCGATTCCCGAGTCGCTCGTCGTGACCGGCGAAGACGGCAAGCCGCTCAAGCTCGCCACGCTGCGCGGCCACTGGCTGCTGGTATCCGTCGACAACAGCGCCTGCGACAAAGCCTGCGTCACGAAGCTGTACTTCATGCGGCAAATCCGCGCGGCACAGGGCCCGGAACGCGAGCGTGTAGTAGAAGTGTGGCTGCGCACGGATGCAGGCAACGTCGCTGACGTGATACAAAAAGCGTATCCCGACACCAACATGCTGATTGCCGATCCGGCGCAAGTGTCGGCATGGCTGCCCGTCGACAAGGGCACTCGAGTGACCGACCACCTCTATATGGTCGATCCGAACGGCAATCTGATGATGCGTTTCCCGAAAGATCCCGACCCGAGCAAGATCAAGGGCGACCTGACCAAGCTGCTCAAGTGGTCCCGCATCGGCTGATGCCGCAACCAGGGTAATCAAGATGTTCGTATTGCAATTGGGCCTGATCGGTTTGTGTATCGCGTTGTTGCCGCTGTCCTACGTGTGGGTCAAAGCCGACGACAACAAATTCCGCAAGCTCGTCTGGCTCACCACGTTCCTCACGCTCGACCTCGTGATGTTCGGCGGCTTCACGCGTCTCACCGATTCCGGGCTCGGCTGTCCGGACTGGCCGGGCTGCTACGGCACGTCGTCGCCGTTTATCGCGCACGCGGCCATCACGGCCGCGCATCAGGCGATGCCGACCGGCCCCGTCAGCATGACGAAGGCCTGGATCGAGATGATCCATCGTTACTTTGCAATGGCCATCGGCGTGCTGATCGTCGCGCAGACGGTCATCGCGTGGGTCGCGCGCATCAAGCGCCGCCCGCTGCACGTGTCGCCGTGGTGGCCGACGTCGCTGCTGCTGCTGATCCTCGTGCAAGGCGCGTTCGGCGCGTGGACGGTTACGCTGAAGCTGCAGCCGGTCATCGTGACGACGCATCTGCTGCTCGGCCTCGCGCTGCTCGGCATGCTCGGCTGGCTCGCCGCGCGGCAAACGCCGCTGCCCGCTTACGAGCCCGAAGCCGCGCGCTGGCGCACGGCGGCGCTCGCGGGTCTCGCGTTGCTGATCGCGCAGATCGCGTTGGGCGGCTGGGTCAGCACGAACTATGCGGTGCTCGCCTGCACCGACTTCCCGACCTGCAACGGCCAATGGCTCCCGCCGATGGACTTCGCTCACGGCTTCCACCTGTGGCGTGCGCTCGGCATGACGGGCGACGGCGACATGATCACGCAGGAGGCGCTCGTGGCAATCCATTGGACGCATCGCACGTTTGCGTTCGTGGTGATTGCCTACCTCGTGTGGTTTGCGCTCAAGCTGCGCCGCTTCGAGTCGCTGCGGCGTCCGGCGAACGGCGTATTGCTGGTGGTGTTGATCCAGTTCATCACGGGATTGTCGAACATCGTCCTACAATGGCCTCTGCCTATCGCGGTAGCTCATAACGGCGGCGCGGCGGTCCTGCTGCTCCTGCTCGTTATGCTAAACTTTCGAATCGCTTATAGCCGTCCCGGCCGTGCCGTATTGCCCGCGCACGATGCCGCGCCAGCGTGACTCCACATGGACAGCACAACACTTCCCCAAACGCCCGGTAGCAGGATGTCGCAGTACATCGCGCTCACCAAGCCGCGCGTCACGCAACTCGCGGTGTTCTGCGCCGTCATCGGCATGTTTCTGTCGACGCCGGGCATGGTGCCGTGGCCCGTCCTGATCGGCGGCACGGTCGGCATCTGGTTGCTGGCCGGCGCGGCGTTCGCGATCAATTGCCTCGTCGAACAGAAGATCGACGCGAAGATGCGGCGCACGTCGTGGCGCCCGTCGGCGCGCGGCGAAATCACCACCTCGCAGATCCTGCTGTTCTCGGCCGTGCTCGGCGGCCTCGGCATGTGGACGCTCTACACGTTCGCCAATCCGCTCACCATGTGGCTCACGGTTGCCACTTTCGTCGGCTATGCGGTCATCTATACGCTGCTGCTCAAGCCGGCCACGCCGCAGAACATCGTGATCGGCGGCGCGTCGGGCGCCATGCCGCCCGCGCTCGGCTGGGCTGCGGTCACCGGCCATGTACCGGGCGACGCGTGGATTCTCGTGCTGATCATTTTCGTGTGGACGCCGCCGCACTTCTGGGCGCTCGCGCTGTATCGCCGCAAAGATTATGAAAACGCCGGCCTGCCGATGCTGCCGAACACACACGGCGAGAAGTACACGCGGCTGCACATTCTGCTTTACACGGTGATCCTGTTCGCCGTCACGATGATGCCGTTCATCTCCGGCATGAGCGGCGTGGTGTACCTTGCCGCGGCCGTGCTGCTCGGCGCGCTGTTTCTCGCCTACGCGTGGAAGATCTACCTCGAGTATTCGGACGATCTGGCGCGCCGAACCTTCCGTTATTCGATCGTCTATCTGTCGCTGCTGTTCGCCGCGCTGCTGGTCGACCACTATGTGCGCGTCCTGATCGGCGTGTAATACCCATGCTCAATATCCGCTTCGCGCGCGCCGCGCGTGCTGCTGTGATCGCCTGCGCGCTCGGCGGCGCGTTGTTTGTCGCCGGCTGCGGCAAAGAGCAGCCGGCATTCCAGAATCTCGACATTACCGGCAACACGCAATTCGGCAGCAACTTCTCGCTGCCCGACACGTCCGGCAAGATTCGCACGATGGCGGATTACAAGGGCAAGGTGGTCGTGCTGTTCTTCGGCTATACGCATTGCCCGGACGTTTGCCCGACCACGATGGCCGAACTCTCGCAAGCGCTGCAGCAACTCGGTCCCGACGATGCCAAGCGTGTGCAAGTGCTGTTCGTCACCGTCGATCCCGAGCGCGACACTGCCGCGTTGCTCGGGCAATACGTGCCGGCGTTCAATCCGAGCTTCGTCGGTCTGCGTCCCGCCGACGACGCGCAGGTCAAGAAGGTGACGAAAGACTTCCGCGTCTACTACGCGAAGGTGCCGGGCAAGACGCCCGACAGCTACACGATGGACCATACCGCGGCGAGCTATGTGTTCGACACGGACGGCAAGCTGCGCCTCTTCGCACGCGACGGCCAGGGCGCCGCGCCCTGGGTGCACGACATCAAGCTGCTGCTGGATTGATGCAGCGAAACCCAGGTCAAAAGCACGTAGCAACCACACCAACCCGCGACAACCTCAAGCCGGCATCGGCAGATTCAATCCCGGCGCGAGCCGCGTGGTCTTGAACTCCGTCACCTCATAACGCGCGAGCTTTTGCACGGCGAACGGATCGGTCGCAAGGATCGCATCCAGCTTCTCGCGCTCGATACGTACCGCCAGAATGATCCCGCCGTCGCGCGGCACTTTCGGCCCCGCAGCCACGAATACGCCTGCTTCGAATTGCTCCGCGAGAAAGGCGCGATGCGCTTCGAGCGCGTCGTCGATCCTTTCGAGCGAAGCGGTGTAGATCAGGTTGATGACATACATGGATAGGCGTCCTCACACGCAAATGAACATGCCGCGCACACTCGCGGCAACGTTTCAGATTATCCGTCACGGCGTGACCTTTCGCCGCGAACCGTGAACCGCGGGCCGCGCGCTGCATACTCATATGCGATTGCGGTATTTCCCATCTTGCAGCGCATATGAGACGATTTACGGTGCAGCCGGCGACGCCCTTCATTGCGCGGTGACGCGCGTGTCGTCAGCGTCTGTCTTCGGCTATCACCCGAGTCCCTTGCAAATGGATTCGACCAGAAACAGAGAGAATGAAATGCAGCGCAGAATTATCATCAAAGCCCTCTCCGCAGTAGTCGCCGGCGCGGCGATCGTCGCCAGCTTCGGCGCGCACGCCGACGACAAAGCCATCAAGGTCGGCACGATTAGCGGCCCCGATGCGCAGATCTGGGAAGTCGTCACCAAGGTCGCCAAGCGTGAAGGGCTGAACGTGAAGGTCGTCGAATTCAACGACTACGTGCAGCCGAACGCCGCGCTCGACGCCGGCGATCTCGACGCCAACAGCTTCCAGCATCAGCCGTATCTCGACAGCCAGATCAAGCAGCGCGGCTACAAGATCGTCAGCGCGGGTCTCACGTATATCTCGCCGCTCGGCATCTATTCGAAGAAGCTGAAGTCGGTGAAGGACTTGCAGCAAGGCGCGAAGGTCGCGGTGCCGAACGACCCGTCGAACGAGAACCGCGCGCTGCTGCTTTTGCAAGCGCAAGGCGTGATCAAGCTGAAGGCCGGCGCGGGCACGAACGGCAATAACGCGACGGCGCTCGACGTCGCGGAGAATCCGAAGAAGATCAAGCTGGTCGAACTGGATGCCGCGCAATTGCCGCGCTCGCTCGCCGATGTCGACGCGGCCGCGATCAATACCAACTTCGCACTGGCTGCGGGCCTGCAGCCGACCAAAGACGCGATCGCGCTCGAGGACGTCCACAGCCCGTACGCGAACCTGATCGCCGTGCGCACGCAGGACAAGGAGAAGCCGTGGGTGAAGAAGCTGGTTGCCGCGTATCAATCGGAAGACGTGCGCCAGTTCATCAAGACGCAGTTCAAGGGTTCGGTGGTGCCGTCGTTCTGACGCGGCCGTCTATAAGCCGAGCTCCCAGCGCTCGACGATCAGGTCCTTGCCGAAACGGCGCTCCGGCGCCGCGCTGACCAGTTCGAAACCGGCGCGCTTGCACAGGCGCCGCGGTTCCTCCAAAGCGCTGGCCGTGGTCAGCGTCAATCTCGTATAGCCGGCGCGCCGCGCGAAGCGCGTCGCTTCGGCGATCAACCGCGTGCCGATGCCGAGGCGCTGCAGGTCCGGTTCGACCCACAAGAGCCGCAGGCCCGCTACCGTCGTCGACACCGCGACGACGCACACCGCACCCGCCACCATGCCGTGCTGATCCGCGACGATGCACCGTTCGCGAACCGTATCGTTGCGCTGCGTGTAGTCGGCGACCACGCGCGCGAGCAGTCCCTCGAACGATTCGTCCCAACCGTATTGCGCCGCGAACCACTGCGCCTGCCGATGCACAAGCCACCCGCATTCGCCGGGGCGCGGCGCGCGCAGTTCCGCCGTGTCCGGCCGAGGCTTGTCGCCAAGCAGCCTTTCGACGATGTTCATCGCGGCAATCAACTGCTCCTGCGAGCCCGCGGTGAGCCGGCCCAGCAGGTCGAGCACTTCCTGGCTCGCGGCAGCGTCGAGCGGCGCGTAGGCAGCGTGGCCGTTATCCGTCAACGCGATCAGCGACTGACGCGCGTCGGTCTCGGACGGCCGTCGCGTGATGAGATTGCGTCGTTCGAAATTGGTCAGCAGACGGCTCAGATAACCGCTGTCCAGTCCAAGCGCGCGGCCGAGCACCGACGCGGTTTGCTCGCGCCCGCGCGACAGCTCGTGCAGGACGCGCACCTCGGTCAGCGAGAAAGTGCTGTGAGCCAGATGCTCGTGCAGAGCGCCGATAAGCCGCGTGTAAAAGCGATTGAAGCGGCGGACTGCCTGAGCCCGCCGCAGCGCCTCGGAATCGGTCAAATGCTGATCTCCGGATTTTTATGCGTTCGCTATCACTATATTGGAACGCGCCCTCATTAACAAAGCCGCGTGTCCGGCAGGCGGGAATCGACTGGTATCAAGGCGGTATGAAGCTGCGGCGCGCGTGCCCGCGCAATTGGTCTGCAACTGGTCACTTGCGCGTCCCAAACGACTCGAATACGGGTAAATCCTGGGGTGTGGAAAGCGGCCGCGAGCGCGCATTGACCACCGCCAAACGCTTATGCGGCAAGGCTTTGCGCCAGAACGTACCGGCCTATAACCAGTTCGTTGACTGGTATTATGTTGGTTATATAATGGGCTCTCATTTTTGCAGGCCGAACCTGGTCGAAGGCCGCCGGAGCGCCATGGAAACTCGCTGGTCCGCACTCATGCCTGACGCTCGCAACGTCACGCCGCTGTACTTGCAGCTCGCGCGCAATCTGGCGACGGCGATCCACTGCGGCGTGTGGTCCGCGGGCGAGGCGCTGCCTTCGGAGCGCACGCTGTCGGACGCAATCGGCGTGTCGCGCATCACCGCGCGCAAGGCAATCGAACTGCTGGTCGAGCAAGGTCTGATCCGGCGGGCGCGTGGTGCGGGCAGCTTCATCACGCCACGCGTCGAAGACCCGCTGTCCAGGCTCACCGGTTTCACGAAGAAGATGCAGCAGCGCGGCTTTCGTCCCGACTCCGTCTGGCTCGAGCGCGATATTCGCGCCGCCAATCGCGAGGAGCTGGTGCACCTGGGCTTGTCGCCGGGCGCCGCGGTCGCCAGCCTGCGTCGCTTGCGCCGCGCCGACGGCATCGTGATGGCGGTCGAACATTCGGCGCTGCCGGTTGCAATCGTTCCCGATCCGCTCGCCATCGGCGTCTCGCTTTATAGCTATCTCGAGCAACGCGGCGCGGCAGTCGTGCGCGCGTTGCAGCACTTTCGCGCGGTCAACGCTTCGAGCGAGATCGCTTCACTCATGGACATCGAACCGCGCTCGGCGCTGCTGGTCATTACCCGTATCGGTTACAGCGCCGACCAGCGCGCAATCGAATTGACCGACACCTATTGCCGCGACGACTACTACGACTTCGTCGCTGAACTGCGGACCTAAGCGCGGCGCCGCCGACCAGTTCAGCCATGCCCCGTATCACGCCTTGCAAGAGAGACTCATGCTGACCGGAAACATACTCACCACCGAAGGGTGGATTCACGGCACGCTCGAATTCGAAAACGGCCGCATCACCGCGCTCACCGGCGAGCGCGTCGATCCGGCGACGAACGATGCGCCGTACATCCTGCCTGGCTTCATCGACCTGCATGTGCACGGCGGCGGCGGAGCGGACGTGATGGAAGCCGGCGACGCGATCCAGACGATCACCCGCACGCATGCGCGCTACGGCACGACGAGCCTGCTCGCCACCACGATGACCGCGCCGCGCGACGAGCTGATGAGCGTGGTCGCCGGTCTCGGCGACGTCGCGCGGGTGCGCACGCCGGGCTGCGCGCGCGTGCTCGGCGTGCATCTGGAAGGGCCGTACATTAACCCCGGCAAGCTCGGCGCGCAGCCCGACGCAGCCGTCTCCGCCGTGATGGACGAAGTGCTGAAGTATCTGTCCATCGCGCCGATCCGCGTGGTGACGCTCGCGCCGGAGATTGCCGGGCACATGGACATCATCTCGGCGATGGCGGCGCGCGGCGTGCGCGTGCAGCTCGGCCATTCGCTCGGCACTTATGACGACGCCGTCGCCGCGCTCAAGCACGGCGCGTGCGGCTTCACACATCTGTTCAACGCGATGTCGCCGCTGCATCACCGCAATCCAGGCCTCGTCGGCGCCGCGCTCGCGCACGCCGAATTCGCCGAAATCATTCCCGACCTGCTGCACGTCCATCCGGGCGCGATCCGCGCCGCGTTGCGCGCGATTCCGCGCCTCTACGTGGTCACGGACAGCACGTCGGCGACCGGCATGCCCGACGGCGAATATCGCCTCGGCAGCCAACACGTGACGAAGTGTCTCGGCGGCGTGCGTCTTGCCGACGGTACGCTTGCCGGCAGCACCCTGACGATGGATCAGGCGCTGCGCAATCTGGTGTCGATCGGTCTGCCGATCGCCGATGTATCAAACCGTTTGTCGCGCTACGCCGCCGACTATCTCGGCATCGAAGACCGTGGCCGTATCGCGCGCGGCGCGTGGGCCGACGTCGTCGTGTTCGATCGTGAACTGGCGTTGAGCGCGACTTACGTCGAAGGAGAAGCAATTGTCGAATATGCTTAAAGAGGCGCTGGCGTCCGCTGAAACGGTCGCCGCGCAACTCACGGACACCTCGCGCGTCGAGGCGCTGGCCGCGCGGCTCGCAGAAAAGCTGCGCCATGTCGCGCTCACGGTCGCACGCGGCAGTTCGGATCACGCGGCGAGTTACTTCGCATCGCTAACCATGAGCCGCCTTGGCGTGCCGGTTGCCTCGCTGCCGATGTCGGTCGCGACGCTGCAGCAGGCGCCGCTTCAGGTGCGCGATCAGCTTGCACTCGCGTTTTCGCAATCGGGCAAGAGTCCCGATCTCGTCGGCACGATGCAGGCGCTGCGCGCAGCCGGCGCGTTGACCGTTGCCGCCGTGAACGCGCCCAGCTCGCCGCTCGCGGATGCTTGCGAATGGCATCTGCCGCTCGTCGCCGGTCCCGAGTTGAGCGTCGCGGCTACTAAAAGCTATATCGCGATGCTGTCGATCTCCGCGCAACTGGTCGCGCACTGGCAGAACGACGCGGCGCTGCTCGGCGCGCTGAACACGCTGCCGGATGCGCTGCAAGACGCGGGCAAGCTCGACTGGTCGAAGGCAGTCGACGAACTGCGCGGCATCGAACGCATGATCGTGATCGGCCGTGGTCTGGGTCTCGCGATCGCGCAGGAAGCCGCGTTGAAGCTGAAAGAAACCTCCGGCATTCAGGCCGAAGCGTTCTCGAGCGCGGAAGTGCGTCACGGTCCGATGGAACTGATCGACCGCGACTATCCGCTCCTCGTATTCGCGCCGCGCGGACCGGAGCAGGCAGGCCTGCTGCAACTCGCGCGCGATATGCAGGCGCGCGGCGCACGCGTGCTGCTGGCCGCGCCGTCCGACGTGCCCGAAGCCACGCTGCCGCTCGCCACCACCGCTCATGCGGCGCTCGATCCGATCGCCGCAATCCTGTCCTTTTACGTGATGGCCGCCGGCCTTGCGGCCGCGCGCGGGCGCAATCCCGATGCGCCGCGCCATCTCAACAAAGTCACCGAAACTCACTGACGAGAAATCAGATGCGACGTGTCGAGGAGTCCCGTTTAATGAGCCATTCTGAAGGCCATATTGTTTTGCTCGCGCCGATGACCGGTCCGGTCGTGCCGCTCGCGAACGTGCCCGATCCGGTGTTTTCGGGCGGCATGTTCGGCGACGGCATCGGCGTCGATCCGCTCGAGGGCCGGCTCGTCGCACCGTGCGACGCAACCGTCACGCATCTCGCGCGCACCGGTCACGCGGTGACGTTGGCGACCGCGGAAGGCGCCGAGATTCTGCTGCATATCGGCATCGACACCGTCGAGCTGAACGGCAAGGGCTTTGCGCCGATGGTCGAGCAAGGCGCCAAGGTGCGTGCCGGCGATGTGCTGATCGAGTTCGATCAGGATCAGGTGGCGCTGCGTGCGCCGAGCCTCGTCTCGGTGATTGCGATCGCCAATTCCGATGCGTTCGAAATTGTCGAGCGCGCGCAAGGCGGCATGCTGAAGGCGGGCGAAACGCCGCTGTTGCTGCTGCGCGCCCGCGACGGCGCGGCGGCTGCGGCGTCGCGTCAGTTGAGCGCGACCGGCGTGACCGAGGAAGCGCGTGCGCAGATCACGCTGGTCCACGCCGGCGGTCTGCATGCGCGGCCGGCAGCGCGCGCCCGCGAAGCGGCGCGTGCGTTCGATGCGCGCGTCGAAGTGCGTTATGAAGGACGCAAGGCGGCAATCGAAAGCGTGGTTGGTTTGCTTGGGCTCGGCGCGGGCCAGGGTGCGACGGTCGAACTGCTCGGCGTCGGCCCGCAAGCCAAAGCCGCAGTCGACGCAATCGCTCACGAACTGACGCGCGAGGCCCACGGCGAAGTGGAAGAGAAGCCGGCGCGGCAAAGTTCGCCGGCGCCGCAAACGGCGGCGCCTGCCGCCGGCGAAGCGCTCGCGCCGAATACGCTCGCGGGCGTGTGCGCGTCGCCGGGCGTTGCTGTCGGCAAGCTAGTGCGCTGGGACGACGCGGACCTCGATCCGCCGGAACAGGCGAGCGGCACGTCCGCCGCGGAAAGCCGCCTGCTCGACAAGGCGATCGCGACCGTCGACGCCGATCTCGGCACGACAGTGCGCGACGCGTCGCAACGCGGCGCGGTCGGCGAGGCGGGCATTTTCGCGGTGCATCGCGTGCTGCTCGAAGATCCGACGCTGCTCGACGCCGCGCGCGATCTGATCAGCCTCGGCAAGAGCGCGGGCTTCGCGTGGCGCGAAGCAATTCGGGCACAGATAGGCATCCTGAACAATGTCGAAGACGCGTTGCTCGCCGAACGCGCTGCCGATCTGCGCGACATCGAAAAGCGCGTGCTGCGCGCGCTCGGTTATACGAATGCGGCCGCGCGCACGTTGCCGGATGAAGCCGTGCTCGCCGCCGACGAATTCACGCCGTCCGATCTGTCGTCTCTCGACCGCTCGCGTGTCACGGCGCTCGTGATGGCGCGCGGCGGCGCAACTTCGCACGCGGCCATTCTCGCGCGCCAGGCGGGCATTCCGGCGATGGTCGCCGTCGGCGACGCGCTGCATGCGATTCCCGAGGGCGCGCAGGTCGTGGTGAACGCGACGAACGGCCGTCTCGAGTTTGCGCCGACTGAGCTCGATGTCGAGCGCGCGCGCCTCGAGCGCAATCGTCTCGCGGGCGTGCGCGAAGCGAACCGCCGCATGTCGCAGCAAGCGGCAGTGACAGCCGATGGCCGCGCGATCGAAGTGGCCGCGAACATCGCCACGCTCGACGACGCAAAGACGGCTGTGGAAAACGGCGCCGACTCCGTTGGCCTGTTGCGCACCGAGCTGCTGTTCATTCACCGCGCCGCCGCGCCGACCACGGACGAGCATCGGCAGAGTTATCAGGGCATTGCCGACGCACTCGGCGGGCGCACCGCGATCATCCGCACGCTCGACGTGGGCGCCGACAAGGAAGTGGATTACCTCACGCTGCCGCCCGAGCCGAACCCGGCGCTCGGCTTGCGCGGCATTCGCCTCGCGCAGGTGCGCCCCGACCTGCTCGACGATCAGTTGCGCGGGCTGCTCGCGGTCAAGCCGTTCGGCGCCGTGCGCATTCTTCTGCCGATGGTGACCGACGTCGGCGAACTGATCCGCATCCGCAAACGTATCGACGAGTTCGCTCGCGAGCTTGGTCGCACAGAGCCGATCGAAGTGGGCGTGATGGTCGAAGTGCCGTCGGCGGCGCTGCTCGCCGATCAGCTTGCGCAACACGCGGACTTCCTGTCGATCGGCACCAACGACCTCACGCAATACACGCTCGCGATGGACCGCTGTCAGGCCGATCTGGCCGCGCAGGCCGACGGTCTGCATCCGGGCGTGCTGCGTCTGATCGCGGCCACGGTGCAGGGCGCGAACAAGCATGGCAAATGGGTCGGCGTGTGCGGCGCGCTCGCGGGCGATCCGCTTGCGATGCCGCTGCTTGTCGGCCTCGGCGTGACCGAGCTTTCGGTGGACCCGGTGTCGGTGCCGGGCATCAAGGCGCGTGTGCGCAACCTCGATTATCAACTGTGCCGCCAGCGCGCCCAGGATGCACTGGCGCTCGAATCGGCGCAGGCGGTAAGAGCAGTCAGCCGCGAAACCTGGCCGTTGGACTGAACTCCGCACGGCTTGCATCGCTACATAACTTAACGACGTCCGTCGACAACGAGACAAGGATTGGAGGTAATCAATGGATGGGAATCCGTTTCTGAAGATACAGCGCCTGGGACGCGCGCTGATGCTGCCTATCGCGGTGCTGCCGGTTGCCGGCCTGCTGCTGCGCCTCGGCCAGCCCGATGTGTTCAACATCAAGATGATCGCCGACGCCGGCGGCGCGATCTTCGATAACCTGCCGCTGCTGTTTGCGATCGGCGTGGCCGTTGGTTTTGCGAAGGACAACAACGGCGTCGCGGGTCTCGCGGGCGCGATCGGTTACCTGATCGAAGTCGCGGTGATGAAGGACATCAACGACAAGCTCAACATGGGCGTGTTGTCGGGGATCGTGGCGGGCGTCGTCGCGGGACTGCTGTACAACCGGTACAAGGACATCAAGCTGCCGGATTACCTCGCGTTCTTCGGAGGGAAACGCTTCGTGCCGATTGTCACGGGCGTGGTCTGTCTCGCGCTCGGCATTGTGTTCGGCTACGTGTGGCAGCCGGTGCAGGGCGTGATCGATACGGCCGGCCATTGGCTGACCACGGCGGGCGCGCTCGGCGCATTCGTGTTCGGCGTGCTGAACCGGCTGCTGCTCGTGACGGGTTTGCATCACATCCTCAATTCGCTGACGTGGTTCGTGTTCGGCAGCTTCACGCCGCCGGGCGGCGCGACGGTGACGGGCGACCTGCATCGCTTCTTCGCGGGCGACCCGACTGCCGGAACGTTCATGACGGGCTTCTTCCCGGTGATGATGTTCGGCCTGCCGGCCGCGTGTCTCGCGATGTTCCACGAAGCACCGAAGGAGCGCCGCGCGGTGGTCGGCGGCTTGCTGTTCTCGATGGCGCTCACGTCGTTCCTCACGGGCGTGACCGAGCCGATCGAATTCAGCTTTATGTTCCTCGCGCCGGTGCTGTACGTGATCCACGCGTTGCTGACGGGTCTCGCGCTCGCGATCTGCTCGGCGCTCGGCATTCACCTCGGCTTCACGTTCTCCGCGGGCGCCATCGACTACGTGCTGAACTACGGTCTGTCCACCAAGGGCTGGCTGGCGATTCCGGTTGGCATCGCGTATTCGGTGATGTACTACGGGCTGTTCCGCTTCTTCATCCGCAAGTTCAACATGGCGACGCCGGGCCGCGAACCGGCCGCTGCCGACGAGCAGGTCGAATCGTTCACGGCTGGCGGCTTCGTTTCGCCGGCTGCCGGCGCGGCCGTGCCGCGTGCGCAGCGCTATATCGCGGCGTTGGGCGGTGCGGCGAATCTGTCGGTGGTGGATGCGTGCACGACGCGTCTGCGTCTGTCCGTCGTCGATTCGAACAAGGTCTCCGAGAGCGAACTGAAGACGATCGGCGCGCGCGGCGTGCTCAAGCGCGGCGCGACGAACGTGCAGGTAATCATCGGACCGGAAGCGGACATCATCGCCGATGAAATTCGCACGGTGATCGGGCAGGGCGGCGGTGACGCGGTTGCGGCAAAGCCGGCTGCTGTAGTGGCTCCTGCTGCTTCGGCTCCCGCGGCCGTTGCAACTGGCGCGGCGAACGGTCCGCTCGATCCCGATCCGTTGCGCTGGCTCGCGGTGTTTGGCGGCGCGGGCAATGTGGTGTCGCTCGATGCCGTCGCGGCGACGCGTCTGCGTATCGTCGTGCGCGATCCGTCGGCGGTGGATCGTCAGCGTCTCGCCACGCTCGATACCGCGTGGGTGTCGGCGGACACGTTCCATATCGTCGTCGGCGATGCTGCGCGGCGTTACGCCGAAACGCTGGCAACCCGCATCCCGGCGAGCGGCGGCGCGGCGCCTCTGCCTGCGTGATTGGATGAAGGCGGCAGCCAGGCTGCCGCCGCTCTCTTCGCGCTGAGAGATCACAGCGCGTATAAAAAAACCCTGCCGTCGTGAGACGGCAGGGTTTTTCACTTACAGCGTTTATTCGAAACGAACGTTACGCGTACTCGGTCAGCGCGCCGCGCATCTTCTTCATCGCGCTGGCTTCGATCTGGCGAATACGTTCCGCCGACACGCCGAACTCGTCGGCCAGTTCGTGCAGCGTCGAGCCGCCCGAACCATCGTCCTGCACCTTCAGCCAGCGGGCTTCGATGATGCGGCGGCTGCGGGCATCGAGTGCCTCCAGTGCCGTCGCGATACCGTCGCTCTGCAGCTTGTCGCGCTGACGCGAGGCCAGCACGGCGGTCGGCTCGCTGTGCGAGTCGGCGAGATACGCAATGGGCGCGTACGACTCTTCGCCGTCTTCAACCTGGCCTTCCAGCGCGATGTCGCCGCCCGACAGGCGCGTTTCCATTTCGGCTACTTCTTCGCGCTTGACGTTCAGTTCCTTGGCGAGACCTTCGATCTCGTCCGGCGTGAACGAGCCCAGGCCCTGCTTGTGGCTGCGCAGATTGAAGAACAGCTTGCGCTGCGCCTTGGTCGTGGCGACCTTCACCATGCGCCAGTTGCGCAGAATGTATTCGTGGATCTCGGCCTTGATCCAGTGCATCGCGTACGACACCAGGCGCACGTTCTGCTCGGGATCGAAGCGCTTCACGGCCTTCATCAGGCCGATGTTGCCTTCCTGGATCAGGTCGGCGTGCGGCAGCCCGTAGCCGAGATAGTTGCGCGCGATCGAAACGACCAGCCGCAGGTGCGACAGCACGAGCCGGCGCGCGGCCTCGAGGTTGTCGTGCTCGCGGAATTCTGTGGCGAACTGGCGTTCTTCTGCCGGCGTCAGCATCGGAATCCGATTTACGGCCTGGATGTAGGCGTCGATGTTGCCCAGTTGACCGGGCAGCAGGGAGGAATGCGAGAGCGCCAGCGCACCTGCCGGAGCGGCCTTAGCCGACGACGGGCTCAGAGTACTCGGAAGGGTCAATGCATGGCTCACGTGGAAAACTCCTTTGGAATCAGGCAAAAGCTTGTTCAGGTAACGACTCCAGCGTTGGATGTTAGCACTCTCGTTTTCCGAGTGCTAATACTTAGAGGCCGTAGGGGCTTCCAAGTTCCGTAAATTCCTATCGACATCAAAGCTTCAATAGCCATGATACGCCCCTTCAAAGCGGAATGCAGAGGCGTATTAATTACCTGACAAAGCGCCTTCATTTATCACTTTCGACCGATTTTTTCACTTTTTAACGTCAGTAATTGCGAAAATTTAAGTTTCTTAAGATGATCCGCCGACTTCGGATTCTCTTTAGAATAAGCAAGACTGTTACAGATCGTTCAACCTGTTGAGCTCGGGTGTCAGATGAACAACAAAAAGAATGTCGTGCGTGGACTGGCTCTAAAAAGCGTCTGCGCGGCCCTGCTGTTTGGCCTTTCAGGCGTCGCCGCGGCGGATCAGTTCGGAATCCAGGTCGCCGGCGGCCTCGGCGATCACCATGTCAAGAAGCTGGATCTCGGCTTTGTGTGGGACCCGAATCTCACGTGGTGGCAGATCGGCGACTGGCATTTCGCGCTGATCGGCGAGGCGCACGTGGCCTGGTGGCATACGAACGAAGGCAATGTGCACGAGAACATCGGCGAAATCGGTGTGACGCCTATCATTCGCTTCATCAAAGGATCGGGAACGATCCGGCCTTTCGTCGAGGCCGGCGCGGGCGTGCGGCTTCTGTCGAGCCCGAGAATCTCTTCGACCTTCACGCTTTCCACGGCGTTCCAGTTCGCCGATATGGCGGGCGTGGGCGTGCAATTCGGCGGCCGCCAGCAGTACCAGGCCGGCTACCGCTTCCAGCATGTGTCGAACGGCGGTATCAAAGAGCCGAATCCTGGTATAAATTTCCACCAGCTATATCTGCAATATAACTTCTGACCGTGGCCGCTACGGCTCACCGGTACAAGGGGCTGAGCAATGGCGGCAAAGACAATCGAGGCGATTCGCGGGCTGGAGCGGGAACGCTTTCGCGCAATGGTCGACGGCGACGGGCAGTCGCTCGACGCGCTGCTTGCCGACAACCTGAGCTACGTCCACACGAACGGCAAGCGCGAAACGAAGCAGCAGTTCATCGACGGCATTACGGGCGGACGCCGCCGCTACCGGCAGATCGAAGTGCAGACGCAGGACGTGCTGCCGGTCGGGCGGGAAACCTGCGTCGTGACGGGCCGCGCGCTGATCGAGATGGAAGCCAATAACGGCGCGCTGCTTTTCCCCATTGCCTACACGGCGATCCATACGCAGGAAGAGGGCCAGTGGCGCCTCATTGCGTGGCAGGCAACGCGCTGCGCAATCGAGTGAGCTTACGACGGCGTTCTGGCGACATCCACGATCAGTTCGACTTGCCGCTCGATCGCGCCGGGCACCGGCGCCTCGCCGCGCAGCACGGCGCTGATCCACGCCGCGGTCGTCGCGGCGTCGCGCGCTTCGGGTAATTCGACCTCCGGCGCGTCTCGCGACGAGCGCTCATGCGGCACCCGCGTCTCGCAGATGCCGTCGTGCAGCCAGTCGATCTGCACCTGACGCCGCGTGTCGGCCACCGCTTCACCTTCGGTGCCGCGCGCGAGCAGCGCGCCGCCCTGCGCCGCCTCGGGATGCGCGCTGAATAGCTGGGTCAGGCTGTCCCGATACGGTGGATGCGTGTAGTTCACGAGCCGCAAACCGGCGGGCGCGAACGGCTGCAGAATTTTCACCAGCGTGTGCGTCGAGTTGCGCACGCCCATGCGCCGGCGCAGCGCGAGCAGACGCGCGAGCTTCGGCGCGAGAACATCGATGGACGCAAAGGCCACGCGCCGCTCGGCGAGGCCGTCTTCGATATCGTCGTGCGAGCTTGCGTGCGGAATCCGCAGATGCGTGAAAATTTCGGCGCTCGTCACGCGGCCGGGATCGTCGGTGACGCCGTGCACCAGAACCGGCACGCCCTCGCGCGCGAGCAGCAGTGCGAGGAGCGGCACGAGATTCGGCTGCTTGCGCGCGCCGTTGTAGCTCGGGATCGACACCGGGCTGAACTCGCCCGGCGGCAGATGAACCGGCTCGAACGACGCATGAGCGCCGGCGAGCATCGCGGCGAGTTCGTCGGCGGTTTCGCCTTTCACGCGGTAGGCGAGCAGGATCGCGCCGAGCTCGAGTTCGCCGACGCGGCCGTCGAGCATGGCGGTGTAGAGCGCGCGGGTGTCGTCGGCGGTGAGCGCGCGGGCGCCGTTCGGCCCGCGGCCAATCTCCTTGATGAAGCGGGCGCAAGGGAACGGGTTGGCGGTGTCGGCGGAGTCTGTCATGAGGGCAATGGACTTGCTGGCGCGCCGACTTTGAGCCGGCCGCCACGGTATTCAAGGGACGTTGTCTGGTGTGAGTATCGCATCTATGGCGCTGCGGCGAGATCCTGGCAACGGCGTGGCAATGGCGCGGCGCTGTCGCGAACGGCTGCCGGACTGACGCGCGCCGCCTGTTGCCGCGCGTTAAACTGGCTGTCTGTTTGTCTGTCTATCGCCGCGCCGCGGCTTCTGTCTGTCTAACAACGGAGAACCGGATGAGTTACGTATTTGCACCGGCACCGGTAGTTGCAGTGCCGGTTGTCGGGTCTAGCGAGCAGTTCCCTGTGCGTCGCATTTACTGCGTCGGCCGCAATTACGAGGCGCATGCCCGTGAGATGGGACACGATCCGGATCGCGAGCCGCCGTTTTTCTTCGCCAAGCCCGCGGATGCCGTTCTGTATGTGCCGCCGGGCGAGACGGGCGAATTCCCATATCCGTCGCAGTCGAAAAACGTGCACTTCGAAATGGAACTGGTCGCGGCGATCGGCAAAGGCGGCAAGGACATTCCGGCCGACCGCGCGCTGGATCACGTCTACGGCTACGCGCTCGGCCTCGATATGACGCGCCGCGATCTGCAGGCCGAGGCGAAGAAGCTCGGGCGTCCGTGGGACACCGCAAAGGGCTTCGATCACTCGGCGCCGCTTGGGCCGATCCATCCGGTTTCGACGGTCGGCCACGTCGGAAAAGGCGCGATCTGGTTGTCCGTCAACGGTGAGGACAAGCAGCGTTCGGACGTGTCGCAGCTCATCTGGTCGGTCGGCGAAACTATCGCTTATCTGTCGACGCTCTTCGAGCTGCAACCCGGCGATCTCATCTTCACGGGCACGCCGGAAGGTGTCGGCGCGGTCGTGCCGGGCGATCTGATGAAAGGCGGCGTGGACCGGCTCGGCGAGTTGAGCGTGCGCGTCGTTTGACGCGGGGATGGGGAGGAGACAACAACATGAAGCTCTACAGCTATTTCCGCAGTTCGGCGTCGTATCGCGTGCGCATCGCGCTCAACGTGAAGAATCTGCCGTACGAGTATGCGCCCGTGCATCTCGTGCGGGACGGCGGCGAGCAGTTGAAGCCCGAGTACCGCAAGCTGAACGCCGACGGCATCGTGCCGACTCTGGTGGACGGCCACGAGGTCATGCCGCAATCGCTCGCGATCATCGAGTATCTGGAGGAAACGCATCCGGAGCCGCCGCTTCTGCCCAAAGCGCCGCTCGATCGCGCGTATGTGCGTTCGGTGGCGTTGCAGGTGGCGTGCGAAATTCATCCGCTGAACAATCTGCGGGTGCTCAGGTATCTGAAACACACGCTTTGTGTCGACGACGATGCCAAAGACGCGTGGTATCGGCATTGGGTGGAAGCCGGTTTTGCGGCGCTCGAGACGCACCTCGCGAGCGACGCACGCACGGGCAAGTTGTGCTTTGGCGACGTGCCGACGCTCGCCGACGCCTGCCTGATTCCGCAGGTCTTCAACGCTCAGCGCTTCAAGGTCGATACGGCGAAATTTCCGACGATCCAGCGCATCTACGATCACGCGATGCAAATCGATGCGTTCGCGCGTGCGGCGCCGGGCGCGCAGCCGGACGCTGAATAGGCTTGCTACGGTGAATGCGAAAAGGGCACTCCGCGGAGTGCCCTTTTTCGTTTGGCTTCGTTTCCCTTCGGTTCCCTTCGTCTGCCTGTGCTGGCGTTCAGCCGCCGAGCAACGCGTCCGAAAACTCCTCGGCGCTGAAGGGCTGCAAATCCTCGACCTTCTCGCCGACGCCGATGAAGTAAACCGGAATTGGCCTTTGCCGCGCGATTGCCGCGAGAATGCCGCCCTTCGCCGTGCCGTCGAGCTTGGTGACGATGAGGCCGGTGAGGCCGAGCGCGTCGTCGAAAGCCTTGACCTGTGCGAGCGCGTTCTGCCCGGTATTGGCATCGATCACGAGCAGCACCTCGTGCGGCGCGCCGTCCTGCGCCTTGCCAATCACGCGCTTGACCTTGCGCAGCTCTTCCATCAGATGCAGTTGGGTCGGCAGACGGCCGGCCGTGTCGGCCATCATCACGTCGATCTTGCGCGCCCGCGCGGCGCCGACCGCGTCGAAAATCACGGCGGCCGGGTCGCCGCTTTCCTGCGCGACTACGGTCACGTTGTTGCGCTGGCCCCAGATGGCCAACTGCTCGCGCGCGGCCGCGCGGAACGTGTCGCCGGCGGCCAGCAGCACCGACTGGTCGAAGCTCTGCAGATGCTTGGCGAGCTTGCCGATGCTGGTCGTTTTGCCCGCGCCGTTGACGCCGGCGATCATCATGACGAGCGGCTTGGCGCGCCCGAGCATCAGCGATTTTTCGAGCGGCCTCAGAAGGTCGACGAGCAGCGTGCGCAGGGCGGCCTTGACCTGCTGCGGCTCCGTGAGACGCTCGGCGCGCACTTTCTCGCGCAGCGCTTCGAGCAGGAATTCGGTGGCGTCGACGCCTGCGTCCGACATCAGCAGCGCGGTTTCGAGCTCTTCGTAAAGATCTTCGTCGATCTTTGCGCCGACGAAAATGCCGGTGATGCTCGAACTCGTTTTCGACAAGCCGGTCTTCAGGCGAGTCAGCCATGAGCGTTTCGCGCTCTCGTCCGGAACCGGCGGCGGCACGATCTCTACCGTTTCTAACGACGCTTCTTCGACGTCGGTTTCTGGCTGGGCTTGCGGCACAAATTGGGGCTCAGCGGCTGCAGGCGGTGTCGCGATGCTGCCGGGCGCATCGGCACGCGGCGCGGCCGGTGCTTCTACCGCAGGCGGCTCGTCGAGAAGATCGTCAGGCGCGGTCTGCGATTCGTCTGGCGCGTTTTCGGACTCTTTCGAACCCTTGAATCGTTTGAAAAAGCTGAACATGATCTGGCGTGGTGAGAGCGCGCGCCGAAGCGCGCAGCCGGCACAGCGCCGGCGGGAGCGGCAGGCAGCGTTGCAATGCGGGATGCAGGGCGCTGGAAGCCGCACATTTTATCAGGCGCGCCGTCGTGCGTCGTATCGGCCGAATGGCCAGGGTGGACGCGCGGCGCCCCTGTGGTAACGTTGGCGCTCCAGTCCGCTCGCGTGGCGCTTCGCGTCGATGTGGCGGACGCTTTCCACAAACGTAATCGAAACTGCATGCCCCGTTCTGCTCCTTCACGCGCCCACGGCGCTTCGTCCAAAAGCGGCAAGCCGCACGCGATCCGGATTATCGGCGGCGACTGGAAACGCACGCCGCTGCCGGTGCTCGACCTCGACGGTCTGCGGCCGACGCCGGACCGCGTCCGCGAGACGCTGTTCAACTGGCTCGGGCAACGTCTGGACGGCGAGCGCTGTCTCGATCTGTTCGCGGGCAGCGGCGCGCTCGGTTTCGAGGCAGCGTCGCGCGGCGCCGCGCGGGTGCTGATGGTCGAGCGCAACGCGCGAGCCGCCGCCCAGTTGCGGGCGAATCAGGAGCGCCTCGCCGCGCGCACGATCGAAATTGCCGAGGCCGACGGCTTGCGGCTTGCTGCAAGCCTGCCGCCCGCTTCGTTCGACGTGGTGTTTCTCGACCCGCCTTTCGGCGACGATCTGCTGGACAAAGCGCTGGCGCTGGCCGCGCCGCTCGTCAGCCAAGACGGGTTTCTGTATGTGGAGGCCGGCGCGGCTCTCGACGTCGACGCAAACGAAGCGCTGGCCGGGTGGAAAATCGTGCGGGAAGGGAAAGCCGGCGCTGTCCACTTCCATTTGCTGCAGCGCGAAAATGAGGAATAATGCGCCTTCCATAACAAGCGCCGGACGATTTCACGTCACGCGCGCGGCCGGTGCCAAATGCGTCGCGTGGACGCTTTGACGTGCCCATCTGTCTGAAGAGAGGAGAAATCTCATGGTAGTCGCCGTGTATCCGGGCACGTTCGATCCGCTCACACGCGGTCACGAAGACCTCGTTCGGCGCGCGTCGAGCATCTTCGACACGCTGGTGGTCGGCGTTGCCGACAGCCGCAACAAGAAGCCGTTTTTCACGCTGAAAGAGCGTCTCGACATCGCTCATGAGGTGCTCGGCCATTATCCGAACGTGCAGGTCATGAGCTTCAAGGGGCTGCTGAAGGACTTCGTGCGCACGAATAACGCACGCGTGATCGTGCGCGGGCTGCGAGCGGTGTCGGACTTCGAATACGAGTTCCAGATGGCGGGCATGAACCGCTATCTGTTGCCGGACGTGGAAACCATGTTCATGACGCCGTCCGATCAGTACCAGTTCATTTCGGGCACGATTGTCCGGGAGATCGCGCAACTGGGCGGCGACGTCAGCAAGTTCGTGTTCCCGTCGGTCGAAAAATGGCTGAAGGAAAAGGTCGCGGCATTGGACGCGGACAACGGCGCTTCGGCGGCGCAGCCGTAACCGGCGTAAACTGTCGGTTTGACGGAACGAAGCCGGCTGCGGCCGGCATGAAGTGAGAGAAGCATGGCCTTGATGATTACCGACGAGTGCATCAATTGCGACGTGTGTGAGCCAGAGTGCCCGAACGACGCGATTTCGATGGGCCCGGAAATCTATGCGATCGACCCGAAAAAGTGCACGGAGTGCGTCGGCCATTTCGACGAGCCGCAGTGCATTCAGGTGTGTCCCGTCGAGTGCATTCCGCGCGATCCCGAGCATCTGGAAACGCCGGAGGGCCTGATGGCGAAGTATCACGCGTTACAGGCGGCAAAGAGCGCGTGAAGTTGTGGTCAATGGAATTGAAAACGGCGAGGCGCGGGCCTCGCCGTTTTTTTGCTGCGCGCCGACTAGCTGATTAGCTGACTAGCTCACGTAGGCGCTGAAAATGTAGCGCAAGGCGTCGAGCAGCATGTCGCACTCGGCGTCGGTTCCGACCGAGATGCGCAGGTGCTGATCGATTCTCGGCGCCTTGAAGTGGCGCACGAAAATTTCCTTCTCACGAAGCCGTGACACCAGCGCCGCCGCGTCGTATCCGGGGTGGCGCGCGAACAGCAGATTGGCTGCCGACGGCACGACATCGAAACCCAGCGCCGTCAGGCCCGCAGCCAGCCGTTCGCGGCTCGCGATCACTTTGGCGCACGTGTCGCGGAACCACGCTTCGTCCTGATACGCCGCGCGGGCCGCGACTTGCGCGAGGCGGTCCAGCGGATACGAGTTGAAGCTGTCTTTCACGCGATTGAGCGCGCCGATCAGTTCCGCGTTGCCGAAGGCAAAGCCGACGCGCATGCCCGCCAGCGAGCGCGACTTCGACACCGTCTGCACGACGAGCAGGTTCGGATAGCGGTCGATCAACCCGATCGCCGATTCCGCGCCGAAATCCACATACGCTTCGTCGATCACCACGACCGAATCGGCGTTCGTTGCGAGCAAGCGCTCGATGTCCGCAAGCGGCAGCGGACGTCCCGTCGGCGCGTTCGGATTCGGAAACAGGATGCCGCCGTTCGGAATCATGTAGTCGTCGACGTGAATCGCAAAGGCGTCGTCGAGCGGAATAGTCCGATAGTCGACGTCGAAAAGCCGCGCATAAGTCGGATAAAAGCTGTACGTGATGTCAGGAAACAGCAGCGGCTTGTCGTGCTTGAGCAAGGCCTGGAAGGTGAGCGCGAGCACCTCATCGGAGCCATTGCCGGCGAAAACCTGATCGGCGCGGATGCCGTGGTACGCGGCCACGGTTTCACGCAGCTTGAGCGCGGTCGGGTCGGGGTAGCGGCGCAACGATTCGCCCGCATCGCCCAGTTCCTCGCGGATTGCCTCGAGCACGCGCGGCGAAGGCGGGTAGGGATTCTCGTTGGTATTCAGCTTCACCGGATGCGCGAGCGCGGGTTGTTCGCCAGGCACATACGGCGTCAGACGATGAACGATGTCACTCCAATAGCGGCTCAAAGGGTTCTCCGATGCAAAGCGGTCGATCTGGCGCGGCGGGTTCTAAGTCAATGCGATGATCAGCTTGTGTTGTTAAGCGCACGGCCGGCAGAACGCGCCGGTTGCACGCAACGCAGCGGGGCCGTCCCGCGCAAAACAACAGCGCTTACGAATCGCGCTTACGAATTCCGATGCAGTTGCATCATTGCGCGTTCAAGCTCGCCTTTGATGATCTGCGGCATCACTGCCAGCCCACGCTCCATGGCCGCGTCGATCGCGTCCTGCTCCTCGCGGCGCGGCGGCTTCAGCACGTAGTTGGCGACGTCGGGCTTCGCGCCGGCGCGCGCGCTTTCAGGAATCAAATCCCGCGGATGGCCGATGCCGATGCGCAGCCGCCAATACTGCTGCGACGACAGATGCGCGGTGATGTCCTTCAAACCATTATGCCCGCCGCTACCGCCGCCGAGCTTCAGCTTGACACTGCCGGGCGGCATGTCGAGCTCGTCGTGCGCGACGAGGATCTCGTCGGGAAGAATCTTGAAGAACTGCGCCACCGCGACGACCGACTGACCCGAGCGGTTCATATAAGTCTGCGGCTCGAGCAGATGCACTTCCTCGCCGTGAAGCCGTGCCTTCGCGTAGAAACCGTGGAAGCGCCGCTCGTCGCGCAGGGTTGTGCCTGCGTCGCGCGCCAGTTGATCGACCAGCCAGAAACCTGCGTTGTGGCGCGTCGCGGTGTATTCGGCGCCCGGATTGCCGAGCCCGACGATCAGCTTGATCATGATTGCGTGGGTCCATCTGGCCCGGAAGCAGCGCGCGGCCGAGCCGAAAAAAACCGAAAAAAAACCCGCCGGGGCGAACCTCGGCGGGTCACGTCGACCGTTTCACTGAAACGGATCGAGAGGATTGCTTGCTCAATGCGCGAACGGCGCTTAAGCAGCCGGCGTTTCACCTTCAGCGGAAGCAGCGTCGCTTTCCGACACTGCGCCAGCCGGGATCGTTGCCGAAGCGACGACCGGGTTTTCAGCGTCGACGTGAGCAACCAGCGACACGCCTGCCGGCAGCGGAATATCTTTCGCGTGAACCGATTGACCCGCTTCGATCTTCGCCAGGTCGACTTCGATGAATTCGGGCAGTGCCGACGGCAGGCACTCGACTTCGATTTCATTGATGACGTGCGAGATCACCGCGCTCGCCAGCTTGACTGCCGGGTTCGATTCCTGGTTCATGAAGTGCAGCGGCACCTTGGTGTGCAGCTTCTTCGTTGCGTCGACACGCTGGAAGTCCACGTGCAGCACGAGCTGACGGAACGGATGGTATTGCACGTCGCGCAGCAGAACCTGTTGCGACTTGCCACCGACTTCCAGATCGAGAATCGACGAGTGGAAAACTTCTTTCTTCAGCGCGTGCCACAGCGCGTTGTGGTCCAGTTCGACCAATTGCGTTTCAGCACCAGCGCCATATACGATGCCCGGGGTCTTGCCCGAGTTACGCAGGCGGCGGCTCGCACCCGTACCTTGCAAAGAACGCTCGAAAGCGACAACTTTCATCTTGAATCTCCAATGCACTGCCCGCGACCAGGCAGTAAAAACGGGGCCCGCAAGCCGTTATGGCTGAGGCCCCAGAGCTGCGGCATGAACCTTCGTTCGTTCACGCCGATTGTGCAAAAGCGCGGCGTTGCCTTGTAGCAATACGCCGCGCCTTCGCAAATACTTAACTTTCAGCGAACAGCGACATGACCGAATCGCCGCGGCGGATGCGCGAGAACGTTTCGGCCAGCAGACCGGCGCTCGTCAGCGAACGGATCTTCGCGCACGAGCGGGCTTCTTCGCCGAGCGGGATTGTGTCCGTGACGACCAGTTCGTCGAGAGCGGATGCGGCGATACGCTCGCCCGCGCCGCCCGACAGAACCGGGTGCGTGGCGTAAGCGAAGACCTGCTTCGCGCCACGTTCCTTCAAAACCTGTGCTGCCTTGCAAAGCGTGCCGGCGGTGTCGACCATGTCGTCCATGATCACGCAGGTCCGGCCTTCGACTTCACCGATGATGTTCATCACTTCGGCAACGTTCGCCTTCGGGCGGCGTTTGTCGATGATTGCGAGGTCGCAGTTGAGCTGCTTCGCCAAAGCCCGGGCACGCACCACGCCGCCGACGTCCGGCGAAACGACCAGCAGGTTCTCGTAGTTCTGCTTGCGCAGATCGCCGAGCAGCACGGGCGTAGCGTAGATGTTGTCGACGGGGATGTCGAAGAAGCCTTGAATCTGGTCAGCGTGCAGATCCATCGTGATGATCCGCTCGACGCCCGCGATTTCCAGCATGTTCGCCACGATTTTCGCCGAGATGGCGACGCGCGCCGAACGAGGGCGGCGATCCTGGCGTGCATAACCGAAGTAGGGGATGGCTGCGGTGATCCGGCCGGCCGATGCGCGCTTGAGCGCGTCGACCATGATCATCAGTTCCATCAGGTTGTCGTTCGCCGGTGCGCACGTGGACTGCAGAACAAAGACGTCTTTGCCGCGCACGTTTTCCTGAATCTCGACCTGGATTTCACCGTCCGAGAAACGGCTCACCATTGCTTTGCCGAGGGGAATACCGAGGATTTTGACGACTTCCTGTGCAAGCGCGGGATTTGCGTTGCCAGTAAAAACCATCAGGCCGTCATGGCTGCTCATCGTGCACCTGCTTCAGGCTGGGGGCGAGGGGAAATGCGAGAATTTTTGGCAGGGGAGAAAGGATTCGAACCTTTGCATGCCGGAATCAAAATCCGGTGCCTTAACCAGCTTGGCGACTCCCCTACACTAACTTTGAGCCCCGCCGAACGTGGAGTTTCGTTCGACGATGCAAAACCTATGACGCGAAAGCAAAGAGTGGATGCTGCGCCAGACTGGCGGCCACTGCGCTGTTCCATTCGCTCGGCAGTTTGGCTTGTGCCGCTTCTGCTTCAGCTTTGCTACGGAACGCTGCAAAGACACTTGCACCAGATCCGGACATCCGCGCCGGCGCGATATTTTCAAACCATCGCAGCACTTGCGCTACTTCCGCGTACTTTCCTACGACAACCGGCTGCATGTCATTGCGGCCAAAACTGTCTGGCCATTCAGTGTTGCAGCTAAGTTCTGCAGGAAAGTCCGTAATTGTGAGGGCTTTTGAATCTCTTGTCAACGCTTTTTCGGAAAAAATCGCTGCAGTCGGAACATGAACCCTCGGCGTCACTACCAGGAAATGACGCGGCGGCAATTGTACAACGTCTAACGTTTCTCCAACACCCTGGGCGAACGCATTTTTTCCGAAGACGAAGAACGGCACGTCGGCGCCGAGTTTCAGTGCCAGCGCCTGTAATTCGAGCCGCGGCAGCTTCAGCTTCCACAGACGGTTTAGCGCGAGCAGCGTGGTCGCCGCGTCGGAACTGCCGCCGCCGAGCCCCGCGCCCATCGGCAGGCGCTTTTCGATCTCGATGTCGACGCCTTCCGGCGAGCCCGTATGCGCTTTCAGCAGATTGGCTGCGCGCACGGTGAGGTCGTGTTCCGGCGCTACGTCGGCGATTTCGGTGCTGCGGGTGACGAGCCCGTCGTTGCGCCGCGTAAAGTGCAGCGTGTCGCCCCAGTCGAGTAGCTGAAAGACGGTTTGCAGCGTGTGATAGCCGTCCGGCCGGCGCCCGGTGATGTGCAGGAAGAGATTGAGCTTCGCTGGCGCGAGGCAATCGCGCAGCGAGTGGGTTGTTTCGATCATGGGTCGGGGCTACATGCGCCAAACAGGCGCCGAATAAGCGGCAAGTGCATGCGAAACAACAGCGCGCAAGGCACGCCGTCGGTTACTGGTCCAGCACGAGCTTGATGTCGAGCGGAGGTTCCGAACGCGTCAGATTCACACGCTTCACGCCGGTGGCCGGCGCGTCGGCGTAGGCCAGATAGTCGATCGTCCAGCCGTCCTGGGTGATTTCCTTGAAGCGCGACGGTTGCTCCGGATCCTTTTCAGTCTTCGCGCGCGAAGTCGGCGCGGGCGAAGGCTGCAGCCAGTAGCGCAAGCCTTCGACGGGCAACGCGAAGCCCAGCGCATTCTGCATCAGCGTTGACACGTTGTCCGCGGTGAGCGGCTGGCGGTTCGGCAGTTCGAGCGTCGCCGAAGCCGGCGACGACGTCACGATTGCGAGCGTCTGGCCAAACGGATTGCGCAACTGCAAGGTGACGGTGTCGCCGGTTTCCTGCCACGAGAAATTGCCGTACGCATTGCGCTGCTGGCCATTCTGATCGTTGTACTGGACGGCGAAGCGGCCCTGGTAAGCGCGGCTGGTTTGCGCGGTCACCGCGGTCGCGGCATTCGACGTGGACGGCCCTTGCGGTTTCACCGACGCGCAGCCGGCGAGTACGACGACGGCTGCCGCCGCGAGCCCGAGCGCCGCACGACGCGGCGCAAGGGAGTGAGTATCAAGACGGGAAAGACGCATCAAAGATCGTTTACCTGAAGACGTTGCAGCGTTTTGACGAGCGTTTCGTTGTCCGGTTCGAGCTTGCGCGCTTCGCGGAAAGCGGCGCGAGCCTGGTCCTGATTGCCGGATTTCCACAGCACTTCGCCGAGGTGCGCGCCGATTTCGGCGTTCGGCTGAATGTCGTAAGCCTTGCGCAGCACCTTGATCGCGTCTGTCGTGTCGCCCATGCGGTACTTGACCCAGCCGACGCTGTCCATGATGAAGGCGTCGTTCGGCGCGAGCGACGATGCCTTCTCGACCAGCTTGTCGGCTTCCGCGAGACGCTGATTGCGATCGGCCAGCGAGTAGCCGAGCGCGTTATACGCCTGCGGATTGTCCGGCTGCGTCTGGATCAGCTTGCGCAATTGCGCTTCCATCGTGTCGAAGTGGCCGTTCTTTTCGGCGGCCATCGCGTAGTCGTAGGTCAGATCGGGGTCGTCCGGGAACGCCGCCGTGGCTTCCTGCAGGCGCGTTTCAGCTTCGCCATAGCGCTTCGCGTCGAACAGAATCGCGGCGTCGGTGCGCACAACCACCGCCTGATCGCGCGGATCGGCGGGGCGCAGCCTGGCGAGCTGCCGGCGCGCGTCGTCGGGCTTGCCCTGCTTGGCGAGCAGTTGCGCGCGCGTAATCTGCGCCGGCAAGTACTGCTGGCTGGACGGCGAAATCTTGTCGAGCCAGTCGGCGGCAGCCGCTTCGTTCTTCTGTTCGAGCGACAACTGCGCAAGGTAGATGTACGCCTGGCCAGGATCGGCGCCGGGCGTTTTCTCGGCTTGCTGCGCGTATTGCGTGAGGTAAGCCTGCGCGTCGTTGAAACTCTTCTGCTGGATTCTGATGAGCGCGAGCGCCATGAGCGGCGTCAGGTCGTTCGCGTTCGCCTTGTGCATGATCTCGAACTGCTTTTGCGCGTCGTCCAGACGGTCGCTCGCCAGATACATTTGCGCGAGCGCGAGACGCGCGTCATGCGACTTCGGATTCTGCTGCACGTATTTCTCGAGCGACGCAATGCCTTCCTTGCGCTCTTCCGGGCCCATCTGCGACAGCGTCAGCGCGGCCGGCAAATAGTCGGGCTTGAGCGCCAGCGCCTGTTCGAGCGACTTGCGTGCGCCGGGTGCGTCGTTCGCGACCAGTTGCTGACGTGCGACGGCCAGTTGCGCTTCCGGCCGGTTCATGTCGTTCTTCAACATCTCCTGCAACACATGCAGGCCGCCGATCCGGTTCGGTCCGCGCGAGAGCAGCAACTGCAGCGCGAGGATCGCGTTGCCGCGATTGTCCGCCGGCACCTTCGCGAGTTCGCGCTCGAGCAGCGGCTGCGCGTCGTCCGGCTTGCCCGACAGCACGAGCAGCGACGCGTCCAGCTGGGCGGCGCGCTCCGAACTCGGCGCATACTGCTGCCACAATTGCGCGGCGGCGAGTGCGTCCGATGGACTTTGCGCGGCCAGCGCGATTTCGGTGGCGCGTTGCGCCATGCGCGGATCATGTGTGTCACGCGCGAGCGCGAGGTACGTCTGATACGCGGGCGCCGGCTGATTGCGTTGCAGCGCGACTTCGGCGGCGAGTACCTGGAATACGATCTGGCTCGTCAGCTGCACGCTCGGCAGCGATTTCTGTTCTTCCGCCGACGGCGGCCCGAGCGGATCGCTCAGCGTGACGGAGGTATCGTCCGAGTCGGGCGACGGGTCCTGCGCGTGCGCGGGCGCCGCGGCGAACGCCCACAGCGCGAGCGCGGCAGCACCGAGCACGCGCCGGGCGGACACTGCCTCCGGCACACGCAATGCGCTAGCCGGGCGCTTCAAAAACAGCTTCACGAAGGACAAGTTCATGGAAATCCGTTCAATGTTTCGGACGATTGTAACGCGCTCGCTACAATACGCGCACAACCACTCACGCAAGTTGCAGACCAGTCAGACATGCCAGAGTTGCCAGAAGTAGAGGTTACCCGACGAGGAATCGAACCGTATGTGTCCGGCCGCAAGGTCGAGCGCGTCGATGTCCGCACGCCCGCGCTGCGGTGGCCGATTCCGGCGGATCTCGCGAAGACTTTGCGCGGTCATGTGGTGCGCAACGTCGAGCGGCGCGGCAAGTATCTGCTGTTCGAAACCGACGCAGGGTGGTTCATCGTGCATCTTGGCATGACCGGCACGCTGCGCGTGCTGCGTCACGTGCCGCATCCGCCGGCCGCGGCGAAGCACGACCACGTCGACTGGATCTTCGACGAGTTCATTTTGCGCTTTCGCGATCCGCGGCGCTTCGGCGCGGTGCTGTGGCATCCGCGTGAAGCCGGCGACGTGCTCGGGCATCCGCTGCTCGCAAGTCTCGGCGTCGAGCCGTTCTCGCCGGCCTTCTCCGGCGCGCTGATGCACCGGCTCACGCGCGGGCGCAAGGTCTCGGTGAAGCAGGCGCTGCTGGCGGGCGAAATCGTGGTCGGCGTGGGAAATATCTATGCATCGGAGAGCCTTTTTCGCGCGGGCATTCGGCCGACGACCGCAGCGGGCCGCGTTTCGCTCGTGCGCTATGGACTGCTGGCCGACGCCGTGCGCGTCACGCTTGCCGCGGCGATAGAAAAAGGCGGCAGCACGCTGCGCGATTTTGTCGGCAGCAACGGAGAAAGCGGCTACTTTCAGCTCGATTACTTCGTTTATGATCGCGCGGGGCAGCCTTGCCGCGTGTGCGGTACGCCGATCAGACAGATCGTGCAAGGTCAGCGCTCCACTTACTTTTGTCCCACCTGCCAGCGCTAAATTTCAATGCCCTCCCGCTTAACTTCGCGCTCCGCCGAGCGTTCGTCGCCGTCGGCCGCGCCCGCAGCATCCGCCTCTTCGCTCACGTCCGATTTTTCCTCGCGGCTGGTCGCGTGGCAGCGCAAGCATGGCCGCCATGACCTGCCGTGGCAGAACACGCGCGATGCGTATCGGATCTGGCTGTCGGAAATCATGTTGCAGCAGACGCAGGTGTCGACGGTGATTCCGTACTACGCGAAGTTTCTCGCGCGTTTTCCGGATGTCGCCGCACTGGCCGCCGCGCCCGTCGATGACGTCATGGCCTTATGGGCCGGCCTCGGCTATTACACGCGCGCGCGCAATTTGCACCGCTGCGCGCAGGTGGTGGTCCAGCAGTATGGCGGCGCGTTCCCGGCTTCCGTCGACGAACTCGCGGAATTGCCGGGCATCGGCCGCTCGACGGCGGCGGCGATTGCGTCGTTTGCATTCGGCGCGCGCGCGACGATTCTCGACGGCAACGTGAAGCGCGTGCTCGCGCGAGTGTTCGGCGTCGAAGGTTTTCCGGGCGAGAAGAAGGTCGAGAATGCAATGTGGACGCTGGCGGAATCGCTATTGCCGTCGAATGCATCGGACGACGAAGTCAGCGCGTACACGCAAGGGTTAATGGACCTCGGCGCCACATTGTGCGTGCGCGGCAAGCCCGACTGCTTGCGCTGTCCGTTCGCCGCCGATTGCGTCGCTAACGTAACGGGGCGTCAGCGTGAACTGCCGACGGCGCGCCCGAAGAAAGCCGTGCCGACCCGCCGCACGTGGATGCTCGTGCTGCGCGACGGCAATGCGGTGATGCTCGAAAAGCGTCCGCCCTCGGGTATCTGGGGCGGTTTGTGGAGCTTGCCGGAAGCGGCTGACGAAGCCGCGCTCGCGACTCGTGCGCGCGAGTTCGGCGGCGGCGCCGGTGTTTCATCGCTTGCGCCGCTTGCACCGCTCACGCACGTATTCACACACTTCAAGTTGGACATCGAGCCGCGGCTCGCGGAACTGGAGCGAGGCGTCGGCGCGCTCGCCGCGTTGGGCGATGCGGACACCGCCTGGGTCGCATTAAGCGATCTCGATTCGTTCGGCGTGCCCGCGCCCGTGCGGAAACTGCTGGATGGTCTGCAAGGTTCGCTGATCTGACGAATTGCGTCGGCGTGTCGCCGATAACGGCTAGAGCAGTTGATGCTGCTGCATATAGCGATGAACCACTTCGATGCGCGCGCCGGCGTCCTGCATCTCCATCAGTTTCTGGCGCGCACGCAGCGCGATCGGCAGTACTTCGGCGAGACGGTTCGATACCCACGACGGGTCCTCGAGTCGGAACGGCTCGGCAAACGGCAAGCTTTCCGGATCGCGCTCGCGGATTGTCGCGATGATCCGTTCGAGCACCTCCGCGCACGCGCCGAATTTTGCCAACTGCTGATTGCCTTCGAGCGGCTCGTCTTCCCCGAGCGGCTCGGCCATGCCGACCAGCAAACCGCTGCTTTCCACGCGATGCGACAGCAGCCGGAAGCGCCGCGTGCCGCGTGCGCGGATCAGCAGCATGCCGAACGCTTCGACGTCGCATTCGTCGATTTCGGCGAGACAGCCAATTGATTCGGGTACCGAAGGCTCATTTTCCCGCGCGACTTCGGCGCCGCTTTTCAGCAGACACACGCCGAACGGCGTCTTTTCGCGCAGACAGTCGCGCGCCATGTCGAGGTAGCGCGCTTCGAAGATTTTCAGCGGCAGAATTCCGCCGGGAAACAGAACCGTGTGCAACGGGAACAGCGGCACATCGGCGAGCACAGTGGAAGTAGAGGACATGGCGCAACGCTTCGAGTTAAGGCCGCGCGATGCGGCCGGTTAAGCCACTAACTTCGAAGACGCGCCGGCGTCGACCGGTGCGTCGCGGTGCCGCACGATTACATTCGCTGCATTGGCGAGACGCGCGGCGAGCGTCTCGGCAATGAACACCGAGCGGTGCTGGCCACCCGTGCAACCAATCGCGACTGTCAGATAACTACGGTTGTCGTCGCGGAAATGCGGGAGCCATTTAGCGAGAAACTTCTCAATGTCGTCGATCATTTCATGCACGACCGGCAGCGCGTCCAGAAAATCGATCACCGGTTTGTCCAGGCCCGTAAGCGGGCGCAGTTCATGATCGTAGTACGGGTTCGGCAGCGTGCGGACGTCGAACACCAGATCGGCGTCGAGCGGCACGCCGCGTTTGAAGCCGAACGACTCGAACATCAGCACGAGTCCCGCATGCTCCTGCTCGATAAAGCGCTTGACCCATTGGCGCAGCACGTTCGCGCGCAGATTGCTCGTGTCGATCTGATGGCCGAACTCGGCGAGGCCCGCGACGAGTTCACGCTCGCGCTCGATCGCTTCGGCGAGCGACGTCAGCAAACCGACGTCGGCATCATGCGCGGTGGAGCCCGACAGCGGATGGCGGCGGCGCGTTTCGGAAAAGCGCTGAATCAGCGACTGCGTGCTCGCGTTGAGGAACAGCACGCGCACGTCGTGAGCGCGCGACAGATCGCGGATCATCGCGGGCATGTCGTCGAGCGACGCGCTCGAACGCGCGTCGATCGCGACCGCGAGGCGGTCGTGTCCGTCTTCGGCAAGGTAAGAGGCGAGCTCGGGCAGAAAGCGCGGCGGCAGATTATCGACGCAGTAATAACCTGCGTCTTCGAGCGCGTTTAGCGCGACGGATTTGCCTGAGCCGGATATGCCGGTGATGAGGATTATGCGCATGGGGTCGTGAAATCGGTCCGTTTCATCATAGCATCTGAGCCCTTTCGCGCGTACCCGCGGACAGCCGCGGGCTGCGGCGTCAACCGGGTCGACATGCCCGCCGACTCAGATCAGTTTGCCGGGAAACTGGCTATCCGGGTCCTGCATGGCGAGACGCTGGCGGTCCATGAAATCGCGCAACGTGTCGATGCCGCGCAGTTGCAGGATCGTGTTGCGCACGGCCGCTTCGACCAGCACCGCGAGGTTGCGGCCGGCCGCAACCTGGATCGTCACCTTGCTGATCGGCAGGCCGAGCACGTCGACGGTTTGGCTTTCCAGCGGCAGCCGCTGGAACTCGCCGTCAGGACGGCGTACCAGTTGCACGATGAGCTTCAGCTTCATTTTGCGGCGCACGGCGGTTTCGCCGAAAATCGTCTTGATGTCGAGCAGGCCCAAGCCGCGCACTTCCAGCAGATTCTGCAAAAGCGGCGGGCAGCGCCCTTCGACGAAGTCCGGGCCGAGGCGCACGAAATCCACTGCGTCGTCAGCGACGAGGCCGTGGCCGCGGCTGATCAGTTCGAGGCCAAGCTCGCTCTTGCCGAGGCCCGAATCGCCGGTGAGCAGCACGCCCATGCCGAGGATGTCCATGAACACGCCGTGCAACGTGGCGCGCGGCGCAAGAATGCGCGACATGTAAAGGCGCAGGCTGTCGATCACCGCGGCCGCCGACATCGGCGTGGTGAAAAGCGGCGTGGACGAGCGCGTGCAGCGCAGCACCAGTTCCGGCGGCGCGGCAACGCCGCCCGCCACCACGAGGAACGGCGGTTCCAACGCGATGAGCTCGGCCATGTGGCGCGAGCGGTCTTCGTCGGTCTGGCGTTTGTAGTAGTCGATTTCGGCGTCGCCGAGCACCTGGATCCGGTTCGGATGGATCAGGTTCAAGTGGCCGACGAGGTCGGCGCTCGACGTGGCATTCGCGACCGATTCCGAAGAAAAGCCGCGTTCCCAGCCTTCATGCCCTGTCAGCCAGCTCAGTTTCAGCGTGGCGGCGTTATCGTCGAAAATGCTCTGGGCGTTGATGCTGGACGTATCCATGAGTCAGTGACTCCAGTGTTGGCCGCTTGCCGGGCACAGCGCGGGCCGCGCTAACGCGCGCCGTGAGCCGGGCCTGGCGATATCCGCACGCGGGCGGTTGGGCGTGCGGATAGGCGGCGTGCGGATGACCGCCGCTGCATCAAGGTTGCCACTGAGTGAGCAGACGATGCAATGATTCGCGGTCTTCTTCCGTGTGCAGGCGCTCGCGTGCCTCGCGGTCGGACAGCAGTTGCGCGATTTCCGAAAGAATTTCGAGGTGCTGCTGCGTGGCCTGTTCGGGCACGAGCAGGAAGATGAGCAGAGAGACCGGCTGACCGTCGGGCGACTCGAAAGGAATGGCCTCGGCCAGGCGGACAAACGCGGCGAGCGGCTGCTTGAGTCCTTTGATCCGGCCGTGCGGAATCGCGACGCCTTCGCCGAGCCCCGTCGATCCGAGGCGCTCGCGCGCAAACAGATTGTCTGTGACCGTGCTGCGGGCGATGCCGTTCTGGTTCTCGAAGATGAGGCCCGCTTGCTCGAACACGCGCTTTTTGCTGGTGACCGATAGTCCGACGACGACGTTCTCGAGGGGAAGAAATTTGGCTAAACGATTCATGTTGACAGGCGAAAACGTGGCCTGGGTTCTCCTCGCTGGGGCGATTGATTGGTGTTCCATTCGTTTGATGCTCACGGCGACGTACGTTGGAGTCCGAAAGCACAGGACTCCGGCACACCGCCTGCATGCGAGCTAGACCCCGATGGTAACCGGAACATTATAGAACAGGGTAGCAGCGTATGGTGCGGCGCGCCATCAATGCGCAATAGGTTCTTTCTTCGGATTGGCCGGCGTGGGTGCAAACGAAAAACGCAATGAAAAACCCAACGAACAACGCAACCAAAGCCCCAACAAAAAACCGCCCGGTTGCGGGCGGTTTCGGTGAGCGAACTGAAGCAGTGCTTGCGGATTCGCTTACTGCGGCGGCACGTCCAGTTGCGGTGCCGGTTGATACTTGATCGCTTCGTGCTGATGGCCTTGCAGGCGATCCTTGTGGCGTATCACTTGCCGGTCGAGCTTGTCGATCATCAGATCGATCGCAGCGTAAAGGTCGCTGTCACAGCTCTCGACAAAAATGTCCTTGCCCTTCAGATGCAGGTTGATTTCAACCTTTTGCCGCTTTTCCTTTTCCTTGTGGTTGTCGACCGAGAGGACCACACTGCCGTCGATGACCTGATCGAAATGTCTTAGCACCCTATCCAATTTGGAGATCACGTATTCGCGCAACGCAGGCGTAACTTCGAGGTGGTGTCCACTGATCTGCAGATTCATAGTGCTTCTCCAAGCTAGTGGCCGCTTGGTCCGCACGATGACGTAGGTCCGGTCGATCTGTCGGCTTGCCTGAGTCGCCCCCCGGTGACTGACTTCTGGCAGGTCGCATCGGCCGGCCTGTCCGCCAACTTGCGGAGCGGCCGGTAAATGCCCGCCACGGAAGGCGACGGGCTACAGAGACTTGCGCAGGTTGACTGCCGGGATTCTGAGCGCTTCGCGATATTTCGCCACGGTGCGCCGTGCGACCACGAAGCCCTGTTCCGCCAGCAGTTCGGCTATGCGGCTGTCTGAGAGAGGCGTTTTTGCGTTTTCCGCTCCTATCAGTTGCTTGATGAGCGCGCGAATGGCGGTTGAAGACGCCGCGCCGCCCGTATCTGTCGAAACATGCGAACCGAAGAAGTATTTGAACTCGAGCGTCCCGAACGGGGTGAGCATGTACTTACCGGTTGTCACACGCGAGACAGTCGACTCGTGTAGGCCCAGCGTATCAGCAATTTCCCGCAAAACCAAGGGGCGCATGGCAATTTCGCCGTGCACAAAAAAGCTCTTTTGACGCTCGACAATGGCTTGCGCGACCCGCAGGATCGTCTCGAAACGCTGCTGGATATTCTTGATCAGCCAGCGCGCTTCCTGCAGTTGCTGGCGCAACGAACCGCTGCCCGGATCGCCCCGGTTATTGCGCAAAATGTTGGCGTACAGGTGGTTGATGCGCAGCTTCGGCACGACTTCGGGATTGAGCTCGGCCTGCCAGCCCTGGGCGGTTTTGCGCACCATGATGTCCGGCACCACGTAGTCCGCTTCGGCCTTGCCATACGCTGCGCCGGGAAACGGTTCGAGAGAGCGGATCAGCATGTGCGCGTCGCGCAGATCGTCGTCGTTTGCCTTCAGATGCTTGCGCAGACGCGTGAAATCGCGCGCTGCAAGCAGTTCCAGATAATGGCTGACGATGTCGAGCGCAAGCGCCCGCGTAGGCGAGGGTTCGAGCCGCAACAATTGCAGCTTCAGGCATTCGGACGCGGAACGCGCGCCGACGCCCGCGGGGTCGAAACTGTGCAGCAGCGCGAGCGCCGCATTCATTTCGTCCAGGTCGACTTCGAGTTCTTCGGGCAAGTCGGCGAGCACTTCTTCAAGCGTGGCGGCAAGATAGCCGTCGTCGTCGAGCGACTCGATCAGGAAGGTGACGAGCGCGCGGTCGCGCTGACCGGCCTGCGTGACGCGCAGTTGCGCCATCAGGTGATCGCGCAGCGAAGTACTCGATTCGTGAATTTGCAGCGGCGGCAAATCGTCGTCGTCGGAGGCGTTGCCGGAGCGGCCGTAGTCGTCGAGATTCCATTGCGACGCGTCGCCGTTGCCGTCGCCCGAGAGGCCGTTGTATTCGTCCACGCCTTGCGGCTCGCCGTTCTCCGAGCGCTCACTGCTGCTGGACGACGAGCCATTGCCGCCCATCTGCTCGGGCGGCGCGGACGAACTGGGCGCCTGCGTGATCAGAGAGCCGTCGGACGCCACGCGCAGCGGGCTCGCGATCCAGTCGTCCTCGTTCTCGAGGAGCGGATTCTGCGAGATCGCCGTTGCCACTTCCTGCTGCAGTTCGAGCGTGGACAGCTGAAGCAGCCGGATGGACTGCTGCAGTTGCGGGGTCAACGCAAGATGCTGCGATAGGCGGAGTTGGAGGCTGGCTTTCATGGCAAGTTCAGATTCATTGTAGAGAGTTTGCCACGACCGCGATACCTTGCGAATTCGCAATTACCAATGCGTCCGCTTTCGACGGCGCCCGACGCGAGCCGCCCAGCTCGAAAACGAGCCGGAAACAACGCAAGGGGCCGACAACGCGCGCGGCGCCGCCGGTTCCCTGCGCCTTTACATGCGGAAATGCTCGCCCAGATAGACGCGCCGCACGCTTTCGTTTTCGATGATTTCGCTCGGCGCGCCGGCCGCGAGCACGCTGCCGTCGCTGATGATGTAAGCGTGGTCGCAGATGCCGAGCGTTTCACGCACGTTGTGATCGGTGATTAGCACGCCAATATTGCGCTGCTTCAGAAATTTAACGATCTTCTGGATTTCCAGCACCGCGATCGGGTCGACGCCCGCGAACGGTTCATCGAGCAGAATAAAGCTCGGATTCGTGGCGAGCGCCCGCGCGATTTCCACGCGGCGGCGCTCGCCGCCCGACAGTGAAAGCGCCGGATTTTCACGCAAATGCGCGATTTGCAGTTCGTCCAGCAGCGCTTCGGTGCGGTTCGTGATGGCGTCTTTGGACAGGCGCTTGCCGTTTTCCTCGTGCTGCAGTTCGAGCACCGCGCGAATGTTTTCCTCGACGGAAAGCTTGCGGAACACCGAGGCTTCCTGCGGCAGATACGACAGCCCGAGCGAAGCGCGCTTGTGGATGGGCAAGAGGCTGATCGATTTGCCGTCGAGGTCGATTTCGCCGGCATCGAGCGGCACGAGGCCGACGATCATATAGAACGACGTCGTCTTGCCCGCGCCGTTCGGACCGAGCAGGCCGACCACTTCGCCGCTTTTCACATCGAGCGAAACGTCTTTGACGACCGTGCGCGAACCGTAGCGCTTTTTCAGATTCCGTACGACCAGCGAACTACTCGTACCTGCGGGCTTGCGATTGGGTAGGGACGCGGAGGTGCTCACTGATTCGGCGCTCCCTGAATCGTGGTGGACGGCGCGAGCGTGGCCGATGCGCCGTTCAGCGGCGCAGCGCCGCCGTTGCGCGGCGACAGCATCGCGCGCACGCGGCCGCTCGGGTTGCCCGGGCCGGCGACGTCCTTGCCCGCCTTCGCGGTATAGAAGTCTTTCTGGCCGTCATACGTGATGACGCTGCCGTGCACCTGATCGATCACGGTGGACAGACCCTGCAGGCGCTTGACGGTCGCATTCGTGGTAAGCGTGGTCAGATCCTGCTTGCCGTCGTAGTCGATACGAATAGCCGTGCCTTCGATGTATTCGTCGAGACCTTCGCGCTTCTGGCGGAAGTACGACAGATTGCCGCCGCTCGACGTGCCGGTCGCGTACTGATAGCCCTGCGGGTCTTGCGTCACTTCGACGCGATCGGCCTTGATCACGATCGTGCCCTTGGTGGCGACCACATGGCCGGTGAAGATGTTGACCTGCTTCAGGTCGTCGTAAGTCATGTTGTCCGCTTCGATGTTGAGCGGCTTGTCCTTGTCGGCGCGGTCCGCGTGCGCGAGCGGCGCGAAGCCGGCGAGCGGCAAGGCGACCAGGAGCGCAGCGAGTCCGGCGCGGCACGCCGACACGGCGCGCGAGCGGCCGGTATCAAAACGGGGGAACGATTCGTTCATGCAGTCACGCCTGGAATGGATTTACCCGGGTTGCTTGGGCGAGCTGCCGCCGGCGTCGGACGCGGCGATCGCGCCTTTTACGTTGCCGAAGAGCTTCATCACCCGGGTGACGTTGTTGTAGTTCATGCCGCTGGCGGTCATCACGGACACGCCGCGCTGAAGTTTAACCGGCTTTTCTGTCTCGATCACATCGTCGTTGACGAGCACGCGGAAATGCTCGGAATCGGCCTGCATCTGCGGATCGCCGTAGCCCGCGGAGCGCAGAATGCGGGCGTTGCCGTACAGATCGACGATGGACGCGTCGCCGTTCACCTTGCCCGTGTCGCCGGTCGCGGTCACAACCGGCTTGCCGGGCTGGAACGCGCGCATCGCGGGCTTCACGAGATCGCTCAGTTCGTCGTCTTCGTAATGAATCAGCGACTGCGCGGTCAGGCGATATTGCGTCGAGCCCGACTGGTCGAGCTCGGACACCGAGAAGTTGTCGGCGAAGTAGTCCGGCGTGTGTTCCTTGGGACGCACCACGCCTTCGTTTTGCCGCGGCAACGTAGCCTGCAAAAGCCACCACGTGATGCCCGCGAGCGCGGCCATCGCGACGAGCGGAATCAGCGAAGTCAGGCGAAACTGGTTGTTCATCCCACGAGGCCTCGCGTTTCGCCGCTACAGGCGGCCGCGAGCAGCGCCTCGTACTTGTGCTGGGCGCGCAGCAGCGTGTCGCAGACTTCGCGTGCCGCGCCGTGACCGCCGCGCGCCTCGCTGACCCAATGCGCCCGCGCGATCACTTCAGGATGCGAATTGGCCGGCGCCGCCGCGAAGCCGACCTTCAGCATCACGCCGAGATCGACCCAGTCGTCGCCCATGTAGCCGCATTCGTCGGCGCTCATGCCGGTTGCTTCGAGCAGATCGGCGAATGCCTGCGGCTTGTTGTCGATGCCCTGATACACATGCGTGATGTGCATTTCCTTCGCGCGCGCCGCGACGATGCCCGACTTGCGGCCGGTGATGATCGCCGTTTCAATGCCGGCCTGGCGCAGCAGCTTCATGCCGTGGCCGTCCATGGAATTGAAGGCTTTCATCGTGTCGCCTTCCGCCGTGAAGAGCAGGCCGCCGTCGGTCAGCACGCCGTCGACGTCGAAAATCATCAGCTTCACGCGGCTCGCGCGTTCGGTAGCGGTAGGGGGCGCGACGGCCATCAGATCACCTTCTTCGAGAACAGGTCGTGCATGTTGAGCGCGCCGATCAGCTTGCCCGCTTCGTCGACGACCAGCATCTGATTGATGCGATGGCGCTCCATCAGTTCCACGGCTTCGACCGCGAGATGATCGGGACCGATGGTGCGCGGGTCGGCGGTCATGACGGCGGCGATGGACAGCGCGCGGAAATCGCCGTCGCGCTCCAGCACGCGGCGCAAATCGCCGTCGGTGAAAATGCCTTTTACGCGGTCTTCCTGATCGACAATCGCGGTCATGCCCATGCGCTTCGCGGTCAACTGGAACAGCGCGTCGCGCACGGTGGCTTCAGGCGTGACCTTCGGCACCTGGTCGCCGGTGCGCATGACGTCGCTGACATACGTGAGCAGGCGGCGGCCGAGCGCGCCGCCCGGATGCGAGCGCGCGAAATCGTCGCGGCCGAAACCGCGCGCGTCGAGCACCGCGACGGCGAGCGCGTCGCCGAGCGCAAGCGCTGCGGTGGTGCTCGCGGTGGGCGCAAGATTCATCGGACACGCTTCTTTCGCGACGCCGGAATTCAGATGCACGTCGGCCAGTTTCGCCAGACTCGACGACGGCCGGCCGGTCATCGCGATCAGCTTCGCGCCGATCCGTTTGATGAGCGGCAGAATCGCCACGAGTTCTTCGGTTTCACCGGAATTGGACAGCGCGAGGAAGACGTCGTCGGCGGTGACCATGCCGAGATCGCCGTGGCTTGCTTCTGCCGGATGCACGAAGAAAGCCGGCGTACCCGTGCTCGCGAGCGTGGCCGCGAGCTTGCGCGCCACATGTCCCGACTTGCCGATGCCCGAGACCACCACGCGCCCACGGCAACCCAGGATGAAGTCGACCGCGCCGACGAACGCGTCGTCGAGCTGATCGCGAAGCGCGCGCACGGCGTCCGCTTCGATGTCGAGCACGTCGCGAGCGAGCGCGAGTGCCCGGTCGCCATTGATTTTCGCTATCATTCGCGAAGTATAGCAAAGGCGCCTGTTCGCCGCGCCGGGCCTGCTGTGCAAAGCCGCTGCCTCCATTGCCCGCTTTATCGCCCTGTATAACGGCCCCTCAACCTTGTCGCACGGCGTGTTCCGTGCGCGGTTCCGCTGACGAACGAGGACGCTTTACCCATGCGTTTTTGCCGATGATTTCCCCGCTGGAGATGACGCTGTTCCTGCTGCTGGCATCAGTGGCGGGCGTGGTGGTTTTTCGCTTTCTGAATCTTCCGCCGATGCTCGGCTATCTGACCGTCGGCATCCTCGTCGGGCCGAATGCGCTCGGTCTCGTTCCCGATTCGGTCGGCGCGCAGAATCTCGCCGAATTCGGCGTCGTGTTCCTGATGTTTTCCATCGGCCTCGAGTTCTCGCTTGCGAAGCTGCGCTCGATGCGCCGCCTCGTCTTCGGCCTCGGCCTGTTGCAGGTGCTCGGCACGATCGTGGTCGCCGTGTCGCTCGGTTTCGCGTTCGAGCGCTGGGTGCATATCAAGTGGCAGGCGAGCATTGCACTCGGCGGCGCGCTCGCGATGTCGTCGACGGCAATTGTCAGCAAGATGCTCGCGGAGCGCCTCGAGATCGAGACCGAGCACGGCCGCAATATCTTCGGCGTGCTGCTGTTTCAGGATCTCGCGGTGGTGCCGCTCCTCATCATCATTTCGGCGCTCGGCGGCGATTCGAAAGACCTGATGAACGCGCTCGGCATCGCGGCAATCAAGATCGTCGTCGCGTTGTCGCTGCTGTTGATCGTCGGTCAGAAGTTCATGACGCGCTGGTTCAACGTGGTCGCGCGGCGGCGCTCGCAGGAACTGTTCATTCTCAATCTGTTGCTCGTCACGCTCGGCTCCGCGTTCATCACCGACAAGTTCGGTCTTTCGCTCGCGCTCGGCGCGTTTATCGCCGGCATGCTGATCGCGGAGACGCCGTATCGTCATCAGGTGGAAGAAGACATCAAGCCGTTTCGCGACGTGCTGCTCGGGCTTTTCTTCGTCACGACCGGCATGCTGCTGAATCCGCGCGTGATCTGGGAGCATCCGCTGATCGTGCTCGGCTTCCTGATTGGGCCGACCTTGCTGAAGGCGGTGATGATCACCGGGCTTTCGCGTCTGTTCGGCGCGTCGCCGGGCGTCGCCATGCGCACGGGCCTCGGCCTCGCGCAAGCCGGCGAATTCGGCTTCGTGCTGCTGAATCTGATTCTCGACAAACATCTCGTCGACGCCACGCTGTTGCAGGCCATTCTCGCCGCGATGTTGCTCTCCATGCTCGCCGCGCCGTTCCTGATCCAGAACGCGGACCGTATCGTGCTGCGCCTGTCTTCGACCGAATGGATGATGCAGTCGCTGCAGATGACGCGCATCGCCACGCAGAGCCTGAAGCAAAGCGGCCACGTGATCATTTGCGGCTACGGCCGCGCGGGGCAGAACCTTGCGCGCATGCTCGAACATGAAGGTCTTTCGTACGTCGCGCTGGACCTCGACCCGGATCGCGTGCAAGCGGCGGCGACGGCGGGCGAATCGGTCGTGTTCGGCGATGCCGGGCGGCGCGAGTCGCTGCTTGCGGCCGGCATTCACCGCGCCGCGGCGATCGCGATCACGTATGCGAACACGCCGTCGGCATTGCGCGTGCTGCACAACATTCATGAACTCGAGCCGACCTTGCCGGTCATCGTTCGTACCGTCGACGACGCCGATCTGGAAAAGCTGCTGGCCGCAGGCGCAACCGAGGTGATTCCGGAGATTGTCGAAGGCAGCCTGATGCTCGCATCGCACACGCTGGTGGTGATGGGCGTGCCGATGCGCCGCGTGGTGCGCCGCGTCGAGGAAATGCGCGACGAGCGCTATGCGCTGCTGCGCGGCTATTTCCACGGCGCCGACGACATGGACGACGACGACGGTCACGAACAGGTGCGGCTACAATCGGTCCCGGTCGATACGAATGCCGACGCGGTCGGCCGCACGCTGGCGGAGCTGGGCCTTTACGAACTCGGTGTCGAAGTCACGGCGATTCGCCGGCACGGCATTCGCGGTGTGGAGCCCGATCCGTCGACCAAGCTGCGCGCGAGCGACATCGTCGTGTTGCGCGGCTTGCCGGAGCAACTGGCGCAGGCCGAGGAGCGGCTCTCGAAACACCGCCGCGCGGGCGCCGCCGCGGCATAGCGAATGCGCGGCACGGTCCGCGCGTTCAGCATCGATTCAGCTTTTCATTGGGCCTTACGCGGTCCATCCGGAGACATCATGTCAAACGCGCTTGCGAGCGCGCCGCTCGACGCGGCCGACTACATCAAGAGCCACATTCGCACGGTTCAGGACTGGCCGCAGGCCGGCGTGCAGTTTCGCGACATCACGCCGCTGTTGCGCGAGCCGAGGTCGCTGCGTGTGCTGATCGACCTCTTCGTGCAGCGTTATATCGATGCGAAGCTCGACTACATCGCCGGGCTCGACGCGCGTGGTTTCATCATCGGGCCGATTCTCGCGTATGAGCTGAACCTCGGCTTCATTCCGATCCGTAAGGAGGGCAAACTGCCCTACAAGCGCGCGTCGCAATCGTACGAGCTCGAATACGGCACGGCCACAGTAGAGATTCACGAGGACGCGTGCAAGCCGGGCGACCGCGTGTTGATCGTCGACGATCTGATCGCGACCGGCGGCACGATGATGGCCGGCAAGATTCTGCTCGAGCGGCTCGGCGCGGTCGTCGTTGAAGGCGCGGCGATTATCGACTTGCCCGAGCTTGGCGGCTCTAAGCTGCTCGCGGGCGGCGGCCTGCCGCTTTATACCGTGACGAGTTTCGACGGTCATTGAGCGCGGCGCCACGCCGCTGTGTGCGCCTTGCTGTCCGCATAAAGAAAGGTAGGTAAGAACGATGCCCAACTTCGCCTTGTTCCTCGCCACGTCGATTGCGATCACGATGGCGCCCGGTCCCGACAATCTGCAAGTGCTCGCGCGCGGCATCTCGCAGGGCCGCGCCGCGGGTCTCGTCGCGGCGCTCGGCTTTGCGACGGGCATCACGTTCCACACGACACTGGCCGCGCTCGGCGTGGCTGCGTTGCTGCGCTCGTCGCCGCTCGCGTTTGAGGCCATCAAACTGGCCGGCGCCGCGTATCTCGTGTGGATCGGCATCAAGGCGCTGCGCAGCCAGGGCCTCGCGACCGCTCACGAACGCGCGCCGCAACCGTTGATGACCGTGTTCCGTCAAAGCGTGCTCGGCAATCTGCTCAATCCGAAAGTGACGCTGTTCTTTGTCGTGTTCCTGCCGCAATTCGTGCAGACCGGCGGTGCACAAAGCGTCACGGTGCAGATGCTGGAACTCGGCGCGCTTTTCATGTTGCAGACGCTCGTGGTGTTTTCGCTGTTCGGCGTGTGCGCGGGAATGATCGGCGGATGGCTGAGGCGCCGGCCGCGCGTGGGCGTGTGGCTCGACCGTCTTGCGGGCGCGACCTTTATCGCGCTTGGGATTCGCGTCGCGTTGCGCGACTAATCAGCTACGCGGCTGACGACGTGCCGCACTTGTCGTCCAGCCTCGCTGGAAAAATGTGGAGTGTCGAATGAGTTTGCCTTGCCTCGTTGCCGCGCGCCGCTTCGATGCTCACGCGCATCTGCCGCTCTGGATCGACGCCGAGCAGGTCGGCTGGATTCGTTCGGACGACGTACGTTTGCTCGCGCGCTGGCCCGACGTGTTCGAGATCGACGATGCGCGCGTGAAGCTCGCGCCGGCCTTCAACACGGTCGATCTGCGCAGCGCGGCGCTCGGTTCGGTGATCGGCGCGCTTGCCGCCGACGGGCGCATTCCAGGCTGGCGCAACGAGACCTACGCGATCCGCAATGCGTTCGACGCGCGGCCGCTTGCGTACATCGAGCGCGCGGCGTCGCGCTTCTTCGGCACGATGACGTACGCGGTGCATCTGAACGGCGTCGTAGAATATGCGGACGGCGGCGCGCCGGGATTGTGGATCGCGCGCCGCAGCGACACCAAGGCGACCGATCCCGGCATGCTCGACAATGTCGTGGCGGGCGGAATCGGCTGGGGTTTCAGCGTCGAGACGACGATCGTCAAGGAATGCTGGGAAGAAGCCGGCATTCCCGAGGAAATCGCCGTGCGCGCCGTGGCGGGGCGCACCGCTTATGTGCTGCAATCGTTGCCGGAAGGCACACAGGCCGAGCAGATTTTCATCTACGACCTCGCGCTGCCGGCCGATTTTGCGCCGCGTAATCAGGACGGCGAAGTCGGTGAGCATCGCCTTGCCCGCATCGACGAAGTGGCGCGCTGGATCGAGGAAGGTGCAATGACCGTCGACGCGAGTCTCGCCACGCTCGACTGCCTGCTGCGTCGCCGCTGGATCGACGAAGAGGCATGCCAGGGAATAGAGGCGCTGTTTACGCCGCCCATAATGGGTTGACAGCAGCGCGGCGCGAGACGCCTGGCGTTGAAACCAGCGACACCGAACAAACCACGCATTGAAGAAGGGAGTCACCCAGGTCATGTCGACCGATCACAGCTTTATCCTCAAACTGTCGTGCGCCGATCGGCCCGGCATCGTCCACGCCGTGTCGGGCTTTCTGTTCGAGCGCGGCAGCAATATTCTCGACTCCGCGCAGTTCGGCGACAGCCGCACCGGCGAGTTCTTCATGCGCGTGCATTTCCAGCAGGTGGGCGGCGATCCGGGGCTCGACGCACTGCGCGTGTCGTTTGCGACGCTCGCCGAGCAGTTCGGCATGAACTGGGAGTTGCACGATGCATCGGTGAAGCCGCGCGTCGTGATCATGGTGTCGAAGATCGGCCATTGCCTGAACGACCTGCTGTTCCGCTACCGCACCGGTCAGTTGAACATCGAGATTCCGGCGATCATTTCGAACCACAAGGAGTTCTATCAGCTCGCCGCGAGCTACGACATTCCGTTCCATCATTTTCCGCTGCTGGGCGGCACGCCCGAGGCCAAGGCGGCGCAGGAAGCGCGCGTGCTCGAAGTGATCGACGAGCATCAGGCGGATCTCGTCGTGCTCGCGCGCTACATGCAGATTTTGTCGCCGAAGCTGTGCGAAGCGCTCGCCGGACGCGCGATCAATATTCATCACTCGTTCCTGCCGAGCTTCAAGGGCGCGAAGCCGTATTACCAGGCGTTCGACCGCGGCGTGAAGCTGATCGGCGCAACCGCGCACTACGTGACGACCGATCTGGACGAAGGTCCGATCATCGAGCAGGAAGTGGAGCGCGTGGACCACAGCATGACGCCGGAGCAGTTGACGGCGATTGGCCGCGACGTCGAATGCGTGACGCTCGCGCGCGCGGTGAAGTGGCACGTCGAGCATCGGGTGGTGTTGAACGGGAGTAAGACGGTGGTGTTTCGGTAGGAGGTTGGGGCCGCGGCCGCGGCTCGGCGTGATGTTGAGCGTCGCGGCGGCGCACCTTCGTTGTAGTTGATGTGAAGCCGGTGCGTTTCGCACAATGCGTACGAACGTGTTAACGATGCGCACTGCCAAGGCGTGGCGCTTGAAGATGCCGCCGCGATGAATTGCTCTCCTCCCGCCGCCTTATTCCGACGCCACTTCTTCTCGTGACCGCTCCGGCATCCGGTCGGCGTTGCGCGCGACTGGCGCTCTCTGAGTTTCCTCCACGCTCTGAGCCTTCCTCGCCTTCACCGCCGCCCCTCGGCGCGCATTCAGCTTCCTTAGCCAGATCAGCAATCCAGTCGCGCTCAGCATGGCCACTGCGACCCCGACCGCGCTAATCAATATCCGCCCGCCGACACCGAGAATACGACCCGAATGCAGCGGAAATTGAACCTGCATGAAGATGTCGCCGGCCGTGCCCTTGCCGGGAATCTGCTTGCCGAGCAGTTTGCCGGTGGCCGCGTCCCAGTACATCCACGGGTTGCCGAGGCCCATGTCGCCGTGATCGTTGCCCGTCTCGTAGAAGCCGACGCCGTAGGTGTGCAGGAACTCCGCGTAGTAGATGCCGCCCGGCGGCACGGCGATGTGCTGCGCCTTGCCGGCTTCTTCGGCGAGCTGCACGATGCGCTCGCGACTGAGCATGCCGTCGCCGGGCTTGGGCGCGCGGACGATCTCGGGATTGTTGATCGGGTCCGGCGTGAGCGTCGAAAACATCGACACGATGGGGCGCACAACGGGTGCGGCGAGGTTCATCGACACCGACGTCAGCGCGACGATCATGAGCAGGCCCCAGATCCACACGCCGCCTGAGCGATGCAGGTCGAATGTGAGCGCATAGCCGCCGCGCCCGAAGCGGAACGCGAGCGACTTGCGCCACGCCTTGAGACTCGGAAACGACAGGCCGAGCGCAATGATGCTGTCGAACAGCCAGACGATGCCGACCACGCCCATCAGCCAGACGCCGACATCGACGCCGCCGGTAAACGGCAAATGCAGCGTGTAGTGCAGCTTGTAAATGAACGGAATCAGGTTGATGCGCGACAGGGAAAAGGCGCCCCATTCGCGGCGCCCCTGCACGTCGCCGGTGGCGGGATCGACGGCGATCTGGTTGAAGTCCAGCTTGTACGGCGCTCGCGTGGCCGGCTCGATGCGCGGAAGCACCATCATCTGCAACGTATGACCGGGCTCGGCCGCGAGCGGCAGATACGTCACTTGCACGCGCGGATCGGCGGCCTCGACGCGCCGCGCCAGTTCCAGCCCCGACAACGCCGGCCCTGGCGTGCGCGCCTCGAAGAAGGACGGGTTGAGCGCGGCGTCGAGTTCGTGATCCCACGCGATCACCGCGCCGGTCAATCCCGCGACGATCAGAAACAGCGCCGTGGCCACGCCGAACCAGCGATGCAGGCGAACGAACTGGCGCCTCATGAGCGGGCCAACGAAAGCAAGGAAAAATCCGGGTGACGTGTCACTGCGAGAGTCGGCGCGTAAATGGGAATTGTTCGCATCTTAAGCGACGCACGTTGTCGGCGGCAAGTTCTCTGAAAGGTTTGCTAAGGCGATAGTTGCTGCGACGCGTCACAACCCGTTGAAGTCCCGTGGCGTAAGGCTTGGGTCACCGTCCGCGCGCGCGAAGTGCGGCAAAATGTCGCATGCAGGGGCTTACAATCCGCATAGTTTTTCGGCATCATCCCGTCCCGTGTAATGGGAATGATTCTCATTCGTTAAGTGAATCACCGACGACGGGAAAGGGAATGAACAAACATAACGGGGAAGCGCGTCCACAGAAAACGCGCACGAAGCGTCGATTGCACTGGGCCGCGTGCCTGGCGCTGACGGCCACTCAGGCGGCGCTCGCACAGTCAGTGCCGCCGGCGTCGACACCAGCGTCGCCATCGGCATCGGCGGATAGCGAAGACAAGGCGCTGCCGACGGTCAAAGTCACTGCGGGGCAGGACACCACGCAGCATCTGAAAGAGGACGTCGGCAGCGGAGCGCTCGGCACGCGTTCGCAACTCGATACGCCGTTTTCGACGACCGTCGTGACGAGCGAGGAGTTGCAGGATCGCCAGCCGTCGAAACTCGGCGACGTGTTCGCCACCGACGCCTCCGTGTCCGACAACGGCAACGCGTACAACGCGTGGGCCACGTATCTGACGGTGCGCGGCATGCAGCTCGACTGGCAGTCGGGTTTCAAAATCGACGGCATGCCGTTCAACAGCTATGGCATCACGATGCCGTACGAGCAGCTCGAAAAAGTCGAGTTGCTGAAAGGCCTGACCGGCTTCATGTACGGCTTCGGCGCGCCGGGCGGCGTCGTCAACTACGTGACGAAGAAGCCGCCGGTCTCGACGACGCCCGTGCGCAGCGTCGACGTCGGCTATTACACGGACGGCGTCTGGACCGAGCACGCGGACCTCGGCGGCCGCGTCGGCCCCAACGGTATGTTCGGCTATCGCCTGAACGCGACGCACGAGGAAGGCAAAACCTATAACGACGGCAACGTGCGGCGCGATTCGGTGTCGGTCGCGCTCGACGCCCGCATCACGCGCGACCTCAAGGCCACCTTCGGCGCGCTGTATCAGGAGCGCCATTCCACCGGCATCACCGGTTCGATTTCGACGGCGCAATACACCGGCACGTCGCTCCCGCATACGATCAGCGGCGGCACCGGCGACCTGTCCGGTCCCGACCAGCATCTGAATACGAACCTGCAGCTGTACACGGCGGGGCTTCAGTACAACCTCGGCGAGAACTGGACGCTCAATGCGAGCTACAGCTACAGCAAGAGCTCGCGCGATCGCAACGAAAGCACGTACTACCTGCTGAACGGCGCGGGCGATTACACCGACAGCCGTTTCGCCGGCAAGGAAGGGCATCAGTTGAGCTTGTGGCAGGTGTCGGCGGAAGGCCAGGTGAAGACGGGACCGCTGCAGCATCAACTCGTATTCGGCGCCGCGTATCAGCGGCAGACGAACGACTACGGCGCGAACAGCTTCTTCGGGCAGATCGGCACGGGCAACATCTACCAGCCGAATACGAATACGTTCGGCGGCGCGTCGAACTACTACACGTATCGCGACAGCGACATCACGCAGAAGGCATTGTTCGCGAGCGACACGATCCAGTTGACGCAGCGTTGGTCGGTGCTCGGCGGCGTGCGGTACACGAACTACGAGCAGCACGGCTACTCGACCAGCGGCGCCACAACGTCGACGTACAGCCAGAACGGCGTGGTCACGCCGACCGTCGCGGTGATGTTCAAGCTCGCGCCGACCACGACGCTTTACACGAGCTACGTGGAGTCACTGGAAGCGGGCACGGTGGTCGGCGACACGTATGCAAACCGCGGCGAGCTGCTCAAGCCGTTGCGCAGCAAGCAGTACGAAGTCGGCATCAAGACGGAGCAGGGACGCTGGAGCGCGACGGCCGCGCTGTTCCGCATCGAACGCGGCGCGGCTTACGCGAACAGCGCGAACGTCTACACGCAGGACGGCGAGTCGATCTTCCAGGGCATCGAGATGGGCGGCGACGTGCGTCTCGGCAGCCACTGGAATGTCGGCGGCGATCTCATGTGGATCAATACGAAGTACGAGCGTGGCGCGGCCAACAACGGCAATCGCGTGGCGGGCGCGCCGCAGTTCGTCGTCGCCGGTCATGCGACTTACTCGGTGCCGTACGTGCCGGGTCTGCGCATCGGCGCGGACGCCAAGTTCACGGGCAATACGAACGTGCGGCCGTCGTCGAATCTGAACGCGCCGGGCTATATGCTCGTGAACCTCGGCGCGAGCTACGCGACGCGAATAGGCGGCTACGACGTGACGTTCCGCGCGGCCATCGACAACCTGCTCAACCGCCGTTACTGGGAATACCAGTACGCGGATTACGTGACGCCGGGCGATCCGCGCACGCTGTCACTGAACGCGCGCATCGACTTCTGACGATGAAAAAAAAACGGCACCGCGGTGCCGTTTTCCTTGCCTGCGAGCCGAGCGGCGCGCAACGAACCTAAACCAGCCTCAGATAAATCAGCTCACGCTTGATATACGCATAGAAGATCGGCGCGGCGACCACGCCCGGCAGACCGAACGCGGCTTCCATGACCAGCATCGCCACGAGCAGTTCCCACGCGCGCGCCTCGATCTGTCCGCCGACGATCCGCGCGTTCAGGAAGTACTCGAGCTTGTGGATCAGGATCAGAAACGCGAGCGACATGACCGCGGCAGGAAAGCTGACCGACAGCGCGACCGCCACGATAATCGTGTTCGAAATCAGATTGCCGATGACCGGCAGCAAGCCGACGATGAACGTGATCAGCACCAGCGTTTTCGACAGCGGCAACTGGTCGTGAAACATCGGCAGCACGACCAGCAGGAAGATGCCGGTGAATACCGCGTTGATCGCGGAGATTTTCACTTGCGCGAACACAATGCGGCGAAACGCGTCGGCGAAACGCGTCACGCGCGTGACGAACGCGGTGGACAGCGGCAGCCGCTGCATATGCTTCTGCGCGCTGACCGCGATAATCGCGCCGATGATCATGCCGATCAGAATGTGCGTGAACGCGCGCGCCGCCGTCTTGCCGCTTTGCTGGAGCATGTTCGCGTGCGTCTGCATCAGCTCGCCGGCCTTGGCTTTCATCTGCTCGGTGTCGACCGGCAGAGAGCTCGCGATGAATTGCGGAATCCGGCCGCGCGCCTGATCGATCAGTTGCATCGCCTGGTCGAGCAGCTTCTGCACGCTCGGCACATCGTTCTCGAAGTGCTCGATGACGCCGAGCGTGAGGCCCGTGAGCGCGCCCACGATCACCGTCGACAGAATCACGACCGCCAGCCAGCGCGCCCGCCCGCTCGACATATGCCGCTCGATGCGCGGCGCGATGGTATGCACGAGCTGGAACACCAGCAGCCCGGCGAGCAGCGCGCCGAGCAGCCGGAGCTGGATCACCGCCCACATGCCGAACAGCATCAGCACATAGCTGCCGATCTCGACCGCCGAGAGTTTCGGCAGGCTCATATTGCTGGTCAGCCTGACCGGGCGTGGGCGCAGGTCCTGCACTTGCCCTTCTTCGCTCGCCTGATTCCGCTTGGCCATGGCTTATCCGTCTCCAACCCGTGTTGTGCAGCGTTACTTTTTACTGGCCGCGCGTTTCAGCAAAGGCGCCAGGTATCTACCGGTAAAACTTGCTTTGGACTTCGCGATCTGCTCGGGCGTGCCTTGCGCGATGATCTGGCCGCCGCCCGCGCCGCCTTCCGGACCCATGTCGATGACCCAGTCGGCAGTTTTAATTACATCGAGATTATGCTCGATGATCACGACGGTATTACCCTGGTCGCGTAACCGATGAATAACTTCCAGCAGCAGCGCAATGTCATGAAAGTGCAACCCGGTCGTGGGTTCGTCGAGAATGTATAGCGTGCGACCGGTATCACGCTTGCTCAGTTCCAGAGATAGTTTGACGCGCTGCGCCTCGCCGCCCGACAGCGTGGTCGCCGACTGCCCCAGCCGGATATAGCCGAGGCCCACGTCGAGCAAGGTTTTCAGCTTGCGCGCGACGACCGGCACCGGCCTGAAGAACTCGTACGCATGCTCGACGGTCATGTCGAGCACTTCGCTGATGTTCTTGCCTTTGTACTGCACGTCGAGCGTTTCGCGGTTGTAGCGCTTGCCGTGGCAGACGTCGCAAGGCACGTACACGTCCGGCAGAAAGTGCATTTCGACCTTCAGCACGCCGTCGCCCTGACAGGACTCGCAGCGGCCGCCCTTCACGTTGAACGAGAAACGCCCCGGATCGTAGCCGCGCTCTTTGGCGGCGGGGACGCCCGCGAACAGTTCGCGAATCGGCGTGAAGAGGCCCGTGTAAGTGGCCGGATTGGAGCGCGGCGTGCGGCCGATCGGCGACTGGTCGACGTTGATCACCTTGTCGAAATGCTCGAGTCCCTCGATCGACTCGTACGGCGCGGGCTCCGTGGACGACCCGTAAAGGTGATGCGCGACCGCCTGGTACAGCGTGTCGTTGATGAGCGTGGATTTGCCCGAGCCGGATACGCCGGTCACGCACGTCAGCAGCCCGACCGGCAGATCGAGCGTGACGTGCCGCAGATTGTTGCCGTGCGCCTCGACGATGCGCAGATGCCGCTCGTCCGGGTCCTTGCGCTCGTCCGGATACTCGATGGTGCGCGCGCCGGACATGTACTGCCCCGTCATGGAGGCCGCGTTGGCCTGCACCTGCTTCGGCGTGCCCTCGGCGATCACCATGCCGCCGTGCTCGCCCGCGCCCGGACCCATGTCGACCACGTAGTCGGCCATGCGGATCATGTCTTCGTCGTGCTCAACCACGATCACCGAGTTGCCCAGATCGCGCAGGTGTTTGAGCGTGGAGATCAGCCGGTCGTTGTCGCGCTGATGCAGTCCGATGGACGGCTCGTCGAGCACGTACATCACGCCGGTAAGGCCGGAGCCGATCTGCGACGCGAGGCGAATGCGCTGCGCCTCGCCGCCCGACAGCGTTTCGGCGCTGCGTTCGAGCGACAGATAATCGAGCCCGACGTTGTTCAGGAACATGAGCCGCGCGACGATTTCCTTGATGACCTTGTCGGCGATCTCGCGCTTCGAGCCTTCGAGGCGCAGCGTCTGGAAGTAGCCGAGCGCATCGCGCAACGGCCAGCCGCTGATTTCGTAGATGCCGCGCGCGTCGCCGTCCGCGCCGATCCGCACGAAGCGCGCTTCGCGGCGCAGCCGCGTGCCCGCGCACGCGGGGCAGGGCTGATTGTTCTGGTACTTGGCGAGTTCCTCGCGCACCGCGGCCGAATCCGTCTCGCGGTAACGCCGCTCGAGATTCGGAATGATGCCTTCGAACACATGCTCTCGGACCGACGCGCGCCCGCGCTCGTTGATGTACGAGAACGGAATTTCCTGCTTGCCCGAGCCGAACAGCAGGATCTTGCGGACCTTTTCCGGCAGGTCTTCGACGGCGGTGTCGATGTCGAAATCGTAGAACGCCGCGAGGCTTTGCAGCATCTGGAAGTAGAACTGGTTGCGCCGGTCCCAGCCCTTCACCGCGCCAGCCGCAAGCGACAGCGACGGATGCGCGACCACCCGCTTCGGATCGAAGAAAGTAATCTGGCCGAGGCCGTCGCATTCCGGACACGCGCCCATCGGATTGTTGAACGAGAAGAGCCGCGGCTCCAGTTCCTGAAGCGAATACGAGCAGATCGGGCAGGCGAACTTGGAGCTGAACAGATGCTGCTTGTCCGTGTCCATTTCGAGCGCGATCGCGCGGCCGTCGGCGAGACGCAGCGCGGTTTCGAACGATTCCGCGAGACGCTGCTTCATGTCGGGACGCACCTTCAGGCGGTCCACGACCACGTCGATGGTGTGCTTGTCGTTCTTCTTCAGCTTCGGCAGCGAGTCGACGTCGTAGATCTTCGCGGCGCCTTCGTTGGCCGTGCCGCCGCCCGAGCGCACACGGAAACGGATGAAGCCCTGCGCCTGCATTTCCTCGAACAGTTCGACGTGCTCGCCCTTGCGGTCGGCCACGACCGGCGCGAGGATCATCAGCTTCGTTTCGTCCGGCAACGCGAGCGCCGCGTCGACCATTTGCGACACGCTTTGCGCCTCGAGCGGGATTTCGTGGTCCGGGCAATAGGGCGTGCCGACGCGTGCGAACAATAGCCGCAGGTAGTCGTGAATCTCGGTGACGGTGCCGACCGTCGAACGCGGGTTATGCGAGGTGGCCTTCTGCTCGATCGAGATGGCCGGCGACAGGCCCTCGATCAGATCGACATCGGGCTTTTCCATCAATTGCAGGAATTGACGCGCGTACGCCGACAGGCTTTCGACGTAGCGCCGCTGTCCTTCCGCATAGAGCGTGTCGAACGCGAGCGACGATTTCCCCGAGCCGGAAAGACCGGTAATAACGACGAGCTTGTGACGTGGTAGGTCGAGATTGACGTTCTTCAGGTTGTGGGTGCGAGCCCCACGAATACGGATTTGTTCCACGGATTTATTCCATGAACTGCGGAAAGAGGAAGAGGCTAAACCTGCTACTATAACGACTTTTCAAGGCCGCCGTTACGGCTTCCTGACGGCCTCAACAAGGCCTTAGGCGTGCTGTAAGACTGCGGCCAGGCGCTGCGGCAAAAATCTAACTGGGGCCGTTTTCCGTCAGTGCAAGGCGTCTCCCGGGAAAGCCGTCCGGCCGTGCTGCCCGGTCCGCGACCAGCTCATTCAAAGAACGCTTCCGATGTCCAATCCGTCCGCCACATCTTCACGCATGAGCGCGCCTGAACTGCGCGCGACCGTGTCGCTTGCCGCCATCTTCGCGCTGCGCATGCTCGGTCTCTTCATGATCATGCCGGTGTTCTCCATCTACGCGAAGACGATTCCCGGCGGTGACAACGTGCTGCTCGTCGGCATCGCGCTCGGCGCGTACGGCGTCACGCAGTCGATGCTCTATATCTTCTACGGCTGGGTTTCCGACAAGGTGGGCCGCAAGCCGGTCATCGCGACGGGGCTCCTGATCTTCGCGCTTGGCAGCTTCGTCGCGGCGGGCGCGCACGACATGACGTGGATCATCGTCGGCCGGGTGATTCAGGGCATGGGCGCGGTGTCGTCGGCGGTGATTGCTTTTATCGCCGACCTCACCGCCGAAGAGCACCGCACGAAGGCGATGGCGATGGTCGGCGGCAGCATCGGCATGTCGTTCGCGGTGGCGATTGTCGGTGCGCCGATCGTCTTTCATTGGGTCGGCATGAGCGGGCTGTTCACGCTGGTCGGCGTGTTTTCGATCCTGGCCGTGGGCGTCGTGCTGTGGGTCGTGCCCGATGCGCCGAAGCCCGTGCACGTGCGCGCGCCGTTCGCCGAAGTGCTGCACAACGTCGAGTTGCTGCGCCTGAATTTCGGCGTGCTCGTTTTGCACGCCACTCAAACGGCATTGTTCCTCGTCGTGCCGCGCATTCTGGAAGCCGGCGGCCTGCCGGTCGCGTCGCACTGGAAGGTGTATTTGCCGGTCATGGGACTGTCGTTCGTGATGATGGTGCCGGCGATCATCGCCGCGGAAAAGCGCGGACAGATGAAAACCGTGCTGCTCTCTGCGATCGCTCTTATCCTGTTCGGACAGTTGTTATTGGGCGTCGCTCCGCATACGATTCTGAGTGTGGCGGCCATCCTCTTTGTGTACTTTCTCGGCTTTAATATTCTCGAGGCGTCGCAGCCTTCGCTGGTGTCGAAACTGGCGCCGGGCAACCGCAAGGGCGCGGCTGCCGGCGTGTACAACACGACGCAGTCCATCGGTCTCGCGTTGGGCGGCATGATCGGCGGCTGGCTGTTGAAAGTGGATGGCCCCAGCACGGTGTTTTTTGCGTGCTCGGGGCTCGTCTTATGCTGGCTTATAATCGCCGCAAAGATGAAACAGCCGCCGCGCAAGGCCTGAAGAATTTCGCGGCGCACGCAGCACATTCGGGGCCTATCCCGGCATCACCCAGAACTCACCCGGCGGCGGGCAGAGGCGCATTCCGATCCACGGCCCGCAGGCCATGAGACGCGAACCGCGAATTGCCGCGCCGCCCGACATGGAATCAACAGGAGAAACTCATGGCATCCGTGAACAAGGTCATTCTCGTCGGCAATCTCGGAGCCGATCCGGAAGTCCGTTATCTTCCGAGCGGCGACGCAGTGGCGAATATCCGCCTTGCCACGACGGATCGGTACAAGGACAAGGCATCCGGCGAGATGAAGGAAGCCACCGAATGGCATCGCGTGTCGTTCTTCGGCCGCCTCGCGGAGATCGTGTCCGAATATTTGAAGAAAGGATCTTCGGTCTATCTGGAAGGACGTATTCGCACCCGCAAGTGGCAGGCGCAGGACGGCACCGACCGTTACTCGACGGAAATCGTTGCCGAGCAGATGCAAATGCTGGGCGGCCGCGGCGGCTCGATGGGCGGCGGCGATGAAGGCGGCTATAGCCGCGGCGAGCCGTCGGAGCGCAGCGGTGGTGGCGGCGGCGGCCGTGCGATGTCGGGCGGCGGTTCGCGTGGCGGCAGCGGCGGTGGTGCTGGTGCTGGCGGCGGTGGTGGTTCCAGCCGTCCGAGCGCGCCGGCCGGCGGTGGGTTCGATGAGATGGATGACGATATTCCGTTCTGATCGGCCCGTAGCGCAAAGCCAGCAAAACCCCGCTTCCTCGCGGGGTTTTTTCTTTTCAGCCGTCGTCACCGCCCCAAATGCGCCAACGCATCCCGCATCGGCGCACTCGAAATCATGATCGGCCCGGTCAGCGGCGTATCGAGATCCACGATCACATAAATAGCCGACGCAATCGACACAGCCCCGAGCGTAATCGTCACTAGCGCCAGTGCATTGCGCGGCGCGATCAACCCGAAGCTCAGGAAGATCACGCAAAGCCAGAACGTCAGCGTCTTGAAGAACGGCTGCGAAATCGAGCTATGCGCTTCCTCGATAATTTTCCAGCGCGCGTCCACGACGCGGCGAAACTGCGTGAGGCTGTCGTCGAGTGCGTGTTGTTGCAGCGGGTCATGCGCGCGCAACTGCCGCAATTGCCGGCCGACCGACGTCAGCAAATCTCCGAGCCGCACGTTTTCCAGTTTCTGCGAGTTGTCGGGCGAGCCGAGGTTTTTCGGGTAATCGCCGGCCGGCGCCGGCTCGCGCGGCCATGTCGATGCAACGGCCGCCGCCGTGTAGACGCGCAACAGCTTGCGCGCCGCGTCCGTGTCGCTGCCGTACTCCCTGAGCGTCGTGTCCAGCTCGATGATGTCGGCGGCGTAGGTGCGCAAATCGTTCGCGGCCGTGTCGAAGCTCGATTTCGCCGATGCCGTCATCAGACCGAGCACCAGCGCCGCGAACGTCACCAGCATGCCGATCACTAGTTGCACGAGTTGCACCGTTTCGTGCGCCTTGTGCTCCTCGGGCAGCAGCGGCCGCAGCCACACGCCGAACCCCGTCGCCACCAGCAGCAGAACGAAAACCAGCAGAGCCGAGCCTATTTCCGACATAAAAGTGCTCCCAGTGGCGCTCGCGTCGACAGGCGGCATCCGGCTAGCGTGCCACGAACCCGGCGGGCCCGCCATGCGGCGCTTCGAGGCCGGTTGCCGTCGTCGAAATGTTGATGCGACGCAAACGCTTGCGTCATCACCATAAAGTTTCCAGTTATTTCGCCGTAGTCCCTATCTGTGGCATTCGCTTAAATTCTGACAAAAGTTGCGGACCATGCCGAACGGGCTTGGGCGCAGCACGCGTGGCCGGGCACATTTTCACTGAGTATTCGGTCAGGCAGCCCAAATGGAGACTAGCCCGATGCTGAAAAATCTGTCGATTCGCAGTTGCCTTACCTTGATGATCGCGTTCTTTGCCGCCGCGCTGCTGCTGGGCGCCGCGGCCGGGCTTCTGTCGCTGCGCTCGAGCAACGCGTCGCTGCAGCAGATGTACACCGTCGATACGCCCGCCGTCGCCGATCTTGAAGGCAGCGCCGGGCAGTTGCTGCGGCTGCGCCTCGCGCTGGCCACTTATTCGTCGCTGGTGGATCTGAACGACCAGGACGGCGCGAACGCCGTGCTCAAGCGCTTCGATCAATACCAGAAAGCGTCCGACGAACGCCTCGCCCACTATTTGAGCCGCGCCAGCGCCGACGAAACCGAGCAGCGGCTGATCAAGGACATGCAGACGAAGCGCGACACGTTCCTGCACGAAGGCGTCGAACCGGCGTTCGCCGCGTTGAAGGCGGGCGACCATCCCACGTTCCAGCAATTGCAGGCGCGGAAGCTGCCGTCGCTGTACAGCGCCTATGAAAAAGCGATGCTCGCGCTCGAACAGCTCCAACTCGATCACGGCGCGCAGCGCTATCAGAGCGCACAAGACCTGTTTTACGCGATCTGCGTGACGGTGGCGGTCGGCATCGTCGTGTCGCTGCTCGGTTCGCTGATCGGCCGCGCGGTGCTGGTGCGCGCAATCGTGACTCCGGTCGATGCCACCATCGCGCAGTTCCAGCGGATCGCGAATGGCGACCTGACCGGCCGTATCGTCGTGACGAGCAATAACGAAATGGGGCGCCTCGCCGCCGCGCTGCGCAAGATGCAGGAATCGCTGATCGCGACGGTGACGTCAGTGCGGCAAGGCACGGAATCCATCGACAGCGGCGTGAGCGAAATCGCCGCCGGCAACACGGATTTGTCGCAACGCACGGAAGAACAGGCTGCGTCGCTCGAGGAAACGGCGGCGAGCATCGAAGAGCTTACGTCGACGGTCAAGCAAACGGCGGACAACGCGAAGCAGGCGAGTTCGCTCGCCCAAGGCGCATCGACGCTCGCTGCTCAGGGCGGCGAACTGGCGGACAAGGTGGTCGGCACGATGCACGAGATCGTCGACGACTCGCGGCGTATTGCCGACATTGTCGGCGTGATCGAAGGGATCGCTTTCCAGACCAACATTCTCGCGCTGAACGCGGCCGTCGAGGCGGCGCGTGCCGGTGAGCAGGGCCGCGGTTTTGCGGTCGTCGCGAGCGAGGTGCGTTCGTTGGCACAGCGAAGCGCCGCGGCTGCGAAGGAGATCAAGGCGCTGATCGACGCGTCGACGGCGCGCGTCGAAAACGGCTCGCAACTGGTCGAGCGCTCGGGCTCGACGATGAGCGAAATCGTGCAGGCGATCTCGCGTGTGAGCTCGATCATGGGCGAGATCGCGGCAGCGGCAACCGAGCAGAGCGCGGGTATCGACCAGGTGAATCTCGCCGTCGCGCAAATGGATGAAGTCACGCAGCAGAATGCCGCGCTCGTCGAGCAAGCCGCGGCGGCCGCGAGTTCGCTGGAGGAACAGGCGCGAAGGTTGACGTCGGCGGTGGCTGTGTTTCAGACGGAGGGTGGTTCGTCGTCGCGGGTCACGGCGGGCTTAAGTCGTGGCAACGGCAACGGCGTTGCGGCTCAGTTTGCGACAAACGAGGCGGATGAGTTCGTCGCTGCTTGATGCGTTTGTGAGCGGTTTGGCGGGTGAGGCGAGGCGCGGTCGGGTGCGTCAGGTGGCGGCGCGCTGAGCCGTACCGCACGGCGAACAAACGAACCGCCAACAACGCACCGCCAGCAACGCACCGCCAGCAACGCACCGCCAGCAACGCACCGCCAACAACGCACCGCCAGCAACGCACCGCCAGCAACGCACCGCGAACAACGCACCGCGAACAACGCACCGCCAACAACGCACCGCCAACAACGCGCGTCCTCTGAAGCCCGCCTTACTGCATAGCCGCATAATACTTCGCAAGACTATCTATCTCCGCCGACGTCATCTGCCGCGTCACATTGCGCATCTGCTCATTGATGTCGTTGCGACGCGCGCCCGAAGCAAACGCCCGCATTTGCGCGGCCAGATAAATCGACGACTGCCCGCCGAGCCACGGCGCTGACCCTTTGCGGTCGAGCTGTCCGTGGCACGCCGCACACGGCGCGATATTGCGCTGCGGATCGCCCTGCATCGCGAGCCGCACGGCGTTCGCATCGGGCGTGCTGCCGGTCGGCGCGACTTCCGCTGCCGGACCTCGCGGCAGTGACGCATAGTAAGCCGCGAGATCGTGCAGATCCTGATCGCTGCGGGCCGCGACGATCGGCTGCATGATCGAGTTTTGCCGCACGCCTTGCTGATAATCGCGCAACTCCTTGTAGACCACATCAGCGTATTGACCCGCCAATGCGGGCGCCGTGACCTGCACCGTGCCGAGCACGCCGTGGCACATCGAGCAGTTCTGCGTCGCGATCGTCGCGCCGCGCCCGATCGAATCCGCGTCGGCCCGCACGCGCCGCAACGGCGGCAGCACGACAACGTCGCTCGGCGCCGGGCCCGCCACGTTCGCGCCGCCATACCAGCTCGACGGCGCGCCCGCCGCGCCGCAGATGGTTGCCCACAAGCCGCGGCCCGCGAACGCGCTATTCGCCGAAGGCAGCCAGACAAAGCCGATCAGTATCGCGATGACGGCAATCGCGAGCGTGCCGCCGACGCTCACCGTGAACCACGGGTTGCGCAAGCTGAAGACGCGTTCCTGATTCATCGCTGGGCTCCGACGACGACCGCGGGCACCGAAGTCTGCGGCAGTTTGAGCAATTGAACGATGGGCACGCTGTAATTGACGACGGTCAGGCCGATCATCAAGGCGACCCACAAGCCGAAGGTATTCAGCGCGGCCGGCACGCGTTCCACCGGATGAACCGCGCTCGCGAAGCGGAAGCGTTGCTGCTCAACCGCGGGCCCGAACTGCGACTTCGCGAGAATGTAGATGAAGAGCGCGCCCGATACCGCGAGAATCAGGCCGCCCACTGCCGACACGCCGACCCAGAACGCCTGCGATTCGAGACCCGGCATCTTGTAGTCGTAGTAAGCCATGCGGCGCGGCGCGCCGAGCAGGCCGACGTAATGCCACGGCAGCGTGACCACCAGCATGCCGATGAACCATAGCCACAACTGCGTGCGTACGAGCTTCACCGACACGATCGCGCGGCTCGTCAGTTGCGGCCACAATTCATAAGCGATCGCGAAGTACATGATAACGATCGCGCCGCCGAAAATCAGATGGAAGTGCCCGGTGACCCACTGCGTGTTGTGCACCGTCGAGTTCAACTGATAGCTCATGTTGATAAGGCCGCCCGCGCCGCCGAGCCCGAGCATCACGAACGAGAACGCGATGACGAGCATCATCGGATTCTGCCAGGGCAATGCCGTGAGCCAGCCGAACGCACCTTTGCCGCCGCGCAGCCTGCCGGCAATTTCCACCGACGCGCAAATCGTGAACACCGTCAGCAGCGTGGGCACCGACACCATTCCGGTGAAGACCGCGTGCAAAAACTTGAAGCCCGAGCCGACCTGCGGATCGACAAACAGATGGTGAATGCCGATCGGCATCGCGAAGACGAGAAACAGAATGAACGACACGCGCGCCATCGAATCGCTATAAAGCCGCCCGCCGATGGCTCGCGGCACCAGCGTGTAGTACGCGATGTATGCGGGAATCAGCCAGAAGTAGACGATCGCGTGCAGCGTCCACGAGAACAGGATGCGTGAGAGGCCGGCGTCGATCGTATTGGTGAGGCCGAGCGCGACCGGCAGAATCTGAAAGAGGATTTCGAGCGCCGCGCCGACCGCGGTCCACGCCCACAGGTACGCGCCCGCAACGTTGGCGAACATCGCAAGCGGCACCGGTTTGCCGGGGTTCGCGCGCCTCCAGATGCGCAGATTCACGTGCATCAGCGCGACCCAGATCCATGAGCCGACCACCACCAGCACCACGCCGAGGTAATAGAAAGGGCTGCCGATCATCGGCGGATAGAAGGTGTAGAGCACCGAGGCTTTTCCGAGTGCCACAGGCACCATCGCCATCACCGCGCCGACCGCCAGCATGATGAACGCGGCCCATGCCCACTTGAGGCCGGCGAGGCGCTGCGCGAGCGCAAGCTCGACGATGGCGTAACCGAAGCCCATCGACACCAGCGTCGGCAGCACGTAGGCCATGACGGACCCGTGCGCGGTCACCGAGCGGTAGTAGAGTTCCGGGTCGCCGATCCAAGGCGCGAGCGGGCTGCGCACCAGCATCTGCCAGGCGCCGAGAAAGAGCGCAATGATGAACGCGATAAAGGCGAGCCAGAAATGCGCGAGAACGAGTCGCTTAGCGTGAAACACAGCTCAGCCTCCGTGTTTGTCGGGCCTGCTCGAAGAAGGCCGCTTTGTCGATCACCTTCACATGCGCCCACATCGCCTGATGACCGAAGCCGCAGAACTCGTGACAGGGCATGGTGTGATCGGCGGGCGCGTCGAAGCGCGTGTTCAGCGTCGCGACGTAGCCGGGTACGACCATCGTGTTGATGTTGGTGTCGGTGACGAGCAGGCCGTGCACGACGTCGGCGCTCGTCGTGCGGATCGTGATCGGCGTATCTGCGGGCACAAGCAGGCACTGCGGCGTGAACGAATACTGCTGCGCGATGAAACGCACGATCACCGAGCCGTCCGGCTCGACGGCGCTGCCGAGATTGTTTTCGACGAATTCGCCCGAGAGTTGCAGGCGCGACGGGTCGATGGTTTCCACGCGCGACGGCGGCATCATCGCCCAATGCAGTCCGGAGTACACGATCACGGCGAGCATGAGTACGATCAGCGCGCTGACGAAGATCGCCCAGCGGCGTTCGGCGCGCAGCGCGACCGCGTGGCCGCTGCCTGGTGGATGTTGAGGTTGCGGTTCGGTGGACATGATCAGTGCACGACGCCGCGCGGCAGAAACACGAGGAAGTAGAAGCCGAACCAGATCGCCATCACGATCAGCGTAGCCACGCCCGCCACCGCAACGGCGCCGTGCGGACCGGCGGCCACCACGCGTTCGACGTCTTCATCCGTGGATGGGCCCGCGGTGCGGGTATCGTTCGCTTCCATCAAGGGCTTCTCCAGTTTCCGATGCGGCGGTTCAATCGCGGCTGCTGCCGCTACGGGACATGCCGCGCTAATGCAGCGGCGCCTTGCGCAGTTCATTGACTTCGCGTGCGGTCACGGGCTTGCCGTGATTGCCCCACGCGGTGCGGATATACGTCACGACGGCGGCGGCTTCGGTGTCGTTCAACTCCTGCGCGAAAGGCGGCATGCCGTAGGGCTCCGGGTTGCGTCGCGTGCCAGGCGGGAAGCCGCCGTTCAGCACGATGCGGATCGGGTTGACCGCGGAGTCCATTTCGATCGACTGGTTCGCAGCGAGCGGCGGATAGTGTTGCAGCTTGCCTTCGCCTTTTGCGCCGTGGCACAGCGCGCACTTGTCGGCGTAGATCTTTTCGCCGAGCGCGAATACGTTGGTGTTGGTCGCCGCCGACGGCCCGGACTTGCGGCCGCGATTGTCCGGCAGCGTCTTCAGATACGCGGCCATCGCCTTGGCGTCTTCGTCGGTCATGTATTGCAGGCTGTGGTAAGTGACCTCGGCCATCGGGCCATACACCGCGCCGCGATCCGAGATACCCGCTTGCAGCAGATCGACGATGTCCTTGATGCTCCAGTCGCCGAGGCCGCCGTCCTTGTCGGAGGTGAGCGAGGGCGCATACCAGTTCTGCACCGGAATCAGCCCGCCGGCAAACTGCTCGCTTTGCGACGAGCCGCCGAGCATGTTGATCTTGGTGTGGCACATCGTGCAGTGCCCGAGTCCTTCGACCAGATACGCGCCGCGATTCCATTCGACCGAACGAGTCGGATCGGGCTTGAACTCGCCTTCGCGGAAATACAGCGTGCGCCAGCCGTATAGCAATTTGCGCTGATTGAACGGGAAGCGCAGCGTGTGCTTGTGGTTCGCCTCGCGCACCGGTTCGACGGACTTCAGATAAGCGAAGATCGCGTCCGAGTCCTCGCGCGTGACTTTGGTGTACTGCGCAATCGGCATCGCCGGATAAAGCAGCTTGCCTTCGGGCGTGATGCCGGTGCGCATCATCCGGAAGAACGCGTCCTCGCTCCATGTGCCGATGCCGTATTGCGCGTCCGGCGTGATGTTCGGCGAATAGAGCGTGCCGAACGGCGTTTCCATCGCGAGGCCGCCCGCAAACAGTCTGCCGCGCGGCGCGGTGTGGCAGGCCACGCAGTCGCCCGCGCGCGCAAGGTATTCGCCGCGCTTGACGATGTCGGGACGCGTGTCGGCGGCTGCGCCGGGTTGAACTGCTGCGCTTTCCGCGGCACGAGCTTCGGCGACGACGAGCGGCAACGGCACGGCCATGCGCGCAAGCATCGCGCTGCCGCATACGAGCGCCGCGGCGGCGAGCAGCGCGAAGCGGCGGCGCATCGGCGTGCGAGGCGGACGAAGTGTCGGTTTCATTGCGGTTGGCTCCCGCATGCGAGAGGCAAGCGCTCCGCCGATGCCGGCGCGGGCCGCGGATCGGCTGGACGCGGTTGGCGCGCGAGCCACGTGGATACTGCGGTGATGTCCTTGTCGGTCAGCTTCACGGCGATCGAGTGCATGCAATCCGGCGCGAGCGCGTGGCGTGTGCCCGAACGCCAGGTGCCCATCTGCCCCGCGATATAGCTCGCGTGCAAACCGAGCAGGCCGGGAATGCCCGGCTGCTGGCCGGTCATGCGCGCGCCATGACACGCGATGCACGCGGGAATCTTGCGCGCCGGATCGCCTTGCGTCACGAGCCGCTGACCGGCGGCGAGCACCGCGGGCGAGACGTCGGAGTGATCGGCATTCGGATAGGGCGGCTGAAGATCGGCGAAGTACTCGCTGATCTTGTGCAAATACTCGTCGGGCAGAAATGCGACCAGGTAACCCATCGGCGGATAGGTACGGCCGCCGTCGCGGAATGCGATGAGTTGATTGAAGAGATAGTCGGCGGGCTTGCCGGCGATGCGCGGGAAGTAGTCGTTATTGAGGCCCTGACCTTGCACGCCATGACAAGAGGTGCAGGCGCGCACGCGCTCGTCCATGGCCGAAGGCATTGCGCCGGCTGCATTGCCGGCCGCTAGCGCGGCGCCGCTCCATAAGAGATGGAGCATAAACACAATGGCAAATCCCCAAGCTCTACGATGCACGTCGGGCCTCGCTGGGAAACGTTTTTTTGTCGGCTTGCTTCGCCCGCATTCGCGACTGGGCTGCTTTCCAGTCACCACGCACAGCGGGTCTATCACTTTCTCTCTTACGACAGCACAGACTGCGAAGGGAAGCTTATTCTGGACAATAAAGTTGATTCGCCATTGCGATGCAATTGCTTGATTCAAATCAAGCAAGCGCGTGTATGTGCCGAAGACGGCGGCTCGTTGATTCGTCTCTGACCATCATAGATGCGCTTCAAAGCGCTTTCAATGCTTCAATTCGCACTGCACGCAAATTCCACAGCGGGCGAATGTGACAGTCCGATGTGCTTAACTGAAGAGCCGCATCAACGCTAGGCGCGCATTGCTCACGCGTTCGCTTTCGCCAATTCGGCCCGGCAATAGATGGAATTCGACGGCAGGCAATGCGGGCAAGCCGATGCCGGGCGGGCACGCGATCACGCCCGCGCCAATCGACGATTCGTTCAGGCACGAGATGCCGAGCCCCGCCTTTAACGCGAGCTGCAATCCGGCCACGCCCGAAGCCGAGTGGGACACCACATAGGGCACCTTGTTTTCGTCGAGCAGTTTGACGACGAAGCGCTGCAACTGGCAACTCGACGGCAGCAGCACCAGTTGATACGGCGAGGCGGGGCGCGGACTCGCATCGGCGGCGCTGACCCACAGCAGCTTCTCACGCCTGACCACGGTGCTTTGTGCAGCGCCGCGCCGGACGCCCGCTCGCGAGTTGCCGGTGACGAGCCGCAATGAGAGGCCGATGTCGAACGAGGCGTCGTCGGCGGCGTGGCTGTCGATCACGGCGCTCGGCAAGACGGTGACATGCAGCTTCAGACGCGGATGCTGCTCGGAAAACGTCTTGAGGATGCGGGCGATGTCGTGCGGGCGGTAATAGTCGGTGATCGCGATGCGCAATTCGCCGTCGAGCGAGCGGCCTTGCAGGTCTTCGAACGCCGCTTCGCTCATTGCGATGATGCGCCGCGCGTGTTCGAGCAGGCGGCTGCCCGCAGGCGTCGCGCTCACGCCTTGCTTGCTGCGTACGAAGAGCGGCTGGCCGACGCGTTCCTCGAGTTTTTTCAGTTGCTCGCTAACCGACGATTGCGACAGGAAAACGCGCTCCGCCCCTGCCGACACGCTGCCCGATTCCGCGACGGCGACGAAGGTGCGCAGTTGCGTCAGGTCGAATCCGCGCTGGCTCATGTTTCGTTTGTTCCGATGGATGGCATCTGTATTTCCGGCTTTTCCGATGGAAGCCGTCGCCGTAGCATACCTCCGAAATCATCGCGGAGGAATCATGGCAAACGGATTATCGGCAAGCGGCTTGGTCATCGGCGGACGTGCGGCGAGCCATAAATGGAAGGTGCTGGGCGTCGGTTTCGCGGCGAACGCGAGCTTTTCGGCGGCTTTCTCGGGCATTCCTACGACGGCTGTTTATTTGCGCTCGGGTTATCACCTCGGCAACGAGGGACTCGGCCTCGTCTTTGGCATGCTCGGTTTGGGCATCGCGGTCAGCGAACTGCCGTGGGGGCTCTTGACGGACCGCTGGGGCGACCGTCGCGTGCTGTTGCTGGGACTGTTGTCCACTGCGGCGGCGCTCGCCGGCCTTGCGCTCTTCGCGGCGCCGTTCGGCTCGCATGTGCCTCACGTCACGACGCTGGCGGTCGGCTTGCTGCTGGTCGGCCTGCTCGGCGGCAGCGTCAACGGATCGAGCGGCCGCGCGGTGATGGCGTGGTTTCGTGAAGGCGAGCGCGGACTGGCCATGAGCATTCGTCAAACGGCGGTGCCGGCGGGCGGTGGACTTGGCGCGCTGCTGTTGCCGGCGCTGGCGTCGAGGTTCGGCTTCGTGAGCGTTTATGCGGTGCTGGCGCTGGGTTGCGCGATAACGGCGGGGTTCGCATGGCGATGGCTGCATGAACCGGCGCATGTTGTGGACGGCGATGCGGGCGCGGCGTATGGAGGCGCGGCGCATCGTGCGAGGACAGAGGATGCGGCAGAGGCTGCGGGCGATGCGAATGGTCAGCGTGCCGTAGACGCGGTGGGTATCGTACGTGCTGACGGTGCCGCGCAAGGTGCGCGTGCGGTGCGTGGCGAAAGCGCCGTACGAGCAGCCGATGCGGCGGGCGGCGGACGTGCCGTGCATGCCAACACCAACGGCGCCAAGGTCAACCTCGCCAAGGCCAACGTCGCCAACACCAGCCAAGCCAAAACCCCCTCGCCGCTGCGCGAAATCGGCATCTGGCGCGTCGCGCTCGGAGCGGGCGCGCTTTGCGTGCCGCAGCTTGCCGTCGTCACGTTCGGAACCGTGTTTCTGCATGACTTCGGTCACGCCGACGTGCTGACGATCAGCGTGGCGATGGCGGCGGTGCAGGCCGGCGCGGCGATCGCGCGCGTCTGCAGCGGCAGGTGGACGGATCGGCACGGCAATCGGCGCGCCTACATGCGCGGCTGCAGTCTGCTCACGGCCGTACTGTTCGCCGCGCTTGCCCTCGCGACCGGCGTCGCCGGCATGCAGCACGTCGCGCTCACGCCGGTCACGATGATCCTCGCGTCAATGATCGTGCTCGGCGGCGTGAGCGCGTCCGCATGGCACGGCGTCGCGTTCACCGAGCTCGCGACGCTCGCCGGCACGAACCGCGCAGGTACTGCGCTCGCGATCGGCAATACCTGCGTTTTCCTCACGTTTTTTCTGACGCCGCTTGCGATTCCGCCGCTGCTCTCGCTCGGATCGTGGCCGATGGTGTGGGCGGTCGCGAGTGTGAGCGCGTTGCTCGCGCTGCCGGTTTTCCCGCGCGCTGCGCGCATGGATTCGGCGCGCGTGACGCAAACCTGTTGACGGGGGTTAAGAATTTTCACACAGCGTATTTCCATTTCGCGCGACGTTTATCTGGACGCCGCACAAGCCGGTGTGCAAGACGGTGTTAATGGCGCCTGGTTTGCGCGCCAATCTCCCCCGCGTAGACCTTCGCGAATTATTCACTTTGGGTATTTAAGCCTTTGGCGGTTCGATTCACTACAGGATTAGGAGCGCTCCGATTTTAGTTTTGCGCGGGGTGGTGATTTTATGGTCGTGCCGCGCGCTCACATTCAAATGTCTCCGCGGCGGGACACGCGTGGAGCGTCTTAATCTGTTCTGCGTATCTGATAACTATTCCTACATTCAGCGCGAGAAAATCCTAGTGAACATTCGAATTGTTCTTGCCGACGATCATCCGTTCGTTCTGCTTGGTGTCAGAAGCATGCTTGAGACGCGTGCCGGCGTCGCGATCGTCGGGCAGGCTGGCAGTCCCACGACATTGATCGAACTGCTGCGGCGCACGCCGTGCGACGTGCTGGTTACGGATCTGTCGATGCCCGATCCCGCCGGCCTCATCGAAGACGAATTGCACCTCATCCGCCATATCCAGGCCGAGTGGCCGGGCCTGCGCATCGTCGTCATGTCGACGACAACCAACCCTGCGCTTCTCCACGCGCTTGCAGCGGACGGCGCTGTTAGCTTGCTAAGCAAGAGCGAGTCGACGCGCGAACTGTGGCGCGCGATCGACGAACCTGCAAGCGGCGCGCGATATATCGGAACTTCGATTGCGAGACTTCTCGCAAGACCGGAGACGGGTTGCGATCGGAAGATGGCGCTTCCGCTGTCGGGAATGCAGACGACGGTCGTCAGGATGTTCGTGGAAGGCCACTCAATTGCGGAAATTGCCGCTGCTCTCGGATGTCATCGCCGCACTGTTATTCGGCGAAAGCGTGAAGCAATGACAAAACTTGGCGTTACTAACGATCCTGGTTTATTCTCGTGCATCAGGTCCAGCGAAATTCTTAAGATTGGATCGCATAGCTAAGCAATTAATCGATCCGGTTTTTGAAGTTGTTTCGGACCGATCTTATGTTTAAGGCCATCGTAATGCTTGATGATCAAGCGGGACCGGTTGCGCGGGACACGGTGACGGGAGTCAGAACATGGAGAAGAGGTAGACGATGGGCGACACCGCTGCAATAAGCACACCGGTCCGGGCGATCATCGCGGACGATCATCCGCTCGTCCTGCTGGCGATCGAAAATCTGATAGGCGGCTACCCGAGCATGGAGGTCGTCGGCCGCGCGGCCGACGCGACCGAGCTCTTTGCCGAGGTCGACCGCACAGGCTGTGACCTCGTGCTCATGGATCTGTACATGCCAGGCGGCGCAGACGGCAGCGGAGTCGAGGCCGTGCGGCAGTTCAGGAGGCGCTATCCTGACGTCGCGCTCATCGTGCTCACCATGGAGACCGAGGCCGCAGCGCTGCAAAGCGTGATCTCGCTCGGCGTGGACGCGCTTATCAGCAAGCGCGACCGTATCGATCTGATCCACGTGGCAATCGTCACGGCGCTCGCGGGCGAATGCTATCTGGGACCGGCGGTGCGCACGCTCATTACCAAGGCAGCGGCGATGCAGCGGCTCGACTTCGTGCGCTCGGTGTTGTCGCGGCGCGAGCTGGAAGTATTCACTCAGTACGCGTCGGGGCTCGGCGTCACCGAAATTGCGGGCCGGCTCGGGCGCAGCGTCAAGACGATCAGCGCTCAGAAATGTACGGCCATGCGCAAGCTTTCGTTAAATAGCGACGCGGAACTGTTCCGGTTCGCGGTCGAGCATGGCGTGGTGTCGGAGACGCACACCGAAGGCCGTTAGCGCACCGATAGCTACAAGTGAACGTCGCGCCGGGCCGGCGCGGCGAACAAAAAATGGATTGGCGTTGCCTGGGGAAGTACATCTCGTATTGGGCAGCCAGTCGATAAGTCAAGAAAACAATGACAGACAAAATCCGCGTTATCGTGGCGGACGACCACGACTGTGTTCGCGTCGGCGTGACGCGGTTGCTGCAGGCCACATCGAAAATCGAGATCGTCGGGCAGGCGGCCGACACGCAGGGACTCGCCGAATTGCTCGACATCTGCGAGTGCGACGTCGTTATATCCGACATCGGCATGCCCGGACTGGACGGCGGGAGCAACGCCGTGTCGTTCCTGCGCCGCGTGTTGCGAGGGCGCGCGCATCTGCCTGTCGTCGTCCTCACCATGATTTGCCACGCGCATATGCTGTCAGGGCTGTTACACCTCGGCGTCAGCGCAATAGTGGACAAGCGCGACACGACAGCAGCGTTGATCGACGCGATCCGTGCAGCAATGTCGGGCGGCGTCTATCTGTCGGATCGAGTGCGCAATGTATTGGAGATCAGCGAGACGCCTCCGCAACTACGTGCCAGCGTTCTCAGCGCGCGCGAATGGGAAGTATTTCAGCTCTATACGCAAGGTCTCGCTGTGCACGAAATCGCGAAGCGTCTCGAGCGCAGCGGAAAAACCATTAGCACTCAGAAGCGCACCGCCATGCGCAAGCTGGGTCTCGAGACTGAATCCGACCTCATCGAGTACGCGCGGCAAATCGGACTGGTCTAGGCGACCTGCTGACGCCATGCCCCTATACCGACATCTCGCGGTCCTGAAATTAGGACTCTTCTGATTGGTAGACGCGCCTCGCCGCTACATAGTTGCGAATTAGCTTCGGCCTTTGCTGACGTTAGCCTCATAGAAGCAGTTATTTCTCGAGGCTAGACCGCTCAAAGCCGGGAACTTGAGGCGGGTGTGCTGCAGAAATTTCGCGGCGCCTTCCGCCTTGCATCGCGACAGGAGGGCGGCATGGCCGTGCTAGGTAAGCGGTTGTTGGTCGAGGGCGTAGGTACTGCATGGCTTGTTTTCGTCGGCTGCGGCAGTATTGTGTTGAACACCGGCGCCGTTCAGCAGGGGTACGGCGTACTCGAGGTCTCACTCGCGTTCGGCCTCGCGCTCGCCACGGCCAGCTACTGGTTCGGCGGGACGTCGGGCGCGCATTTCAATCCCGCAGTCACGGTCGGTTTCACGGCCGCGCAACGGTTCCCCGTCAAAGACTTGCTGCCCTACATCGCCGCGCAGATTCTCGGCGCAGTCGCGGCCGCTGCGCTCCTCGTCTATGTGGCGAACGGCCGCCCCGGCTTTGAAATGGGCGCGAGCGAATTCGCGGCCAATGGTTTTGGCGACCATTCTCCTTCGGACTACAAACTGCACTCCGCGCTCGCGATCGAATTCGTGCTGTCGTTCGCGTTCGTCATGGTGAGCCTCTTCGTGGCCACGCGATACAAGGCGGAGGTGGCCGGGCCCGTGGTCCTCGGCGGATGTCTGGCGCTCATCTATCTGGTGTCGATCCCGGTTACTAACGGCTCGGTGAACCCGGCGCGCTCCACGGCGCAGGCGCTTTTCGTCGGCGACTGGGCGCTCGACCAGTTGTGGCTCTTCTGGGCGGCGCCCATGTCGGGCGGGGTCGTGGCGGGCTTTGTGTTCTCGGTCCTGTCCGGCAGATCCGAGCAGTCTGCCGCTGCGCTTGCCGATCGGCAGAGCGAAGCCGCTTGAGTCGCGCCGTGTCTCTGAAATTCACCGCGATGGGCTTCGAAAGGGCCGCGATAGCGCGCGTATTCCGGCGCGTCTGCCTATGTCTCGTGGGACTGGCTCTCTTTGCCGCTGCGCAATCGGCAGCGGTCGCGGAGTCGTTTGGGGATTCCGCTTCGGTGCGGACGGTTGAAGCTTTTCCGCAGAAAATTACCGTCGGCGTGCTCGCGGACAACTGGTTGCCGTTCGACGCGCTGCAGGACGGCCGGCTGACCGGATTGAGCGTCGACTATCTGCGTGCGCTGGTCGGGCCGAACGTCGTGATCGAGGCCAAGGCGTTTCCCGACATGCCGCAACTGCTCGCCGCAGCCTGCGCGGGGGAAGTTGATCTATTGATGAGCGTCGCCCGCACTCCGGAGCGCGAGCGATGCCTCAGTTTCACGGCGCCGTATTTTCGCGCGTCGACATCGGCGGTGGTCCGCAGGGACGGTGAACTGTACGAAGGCCCCGCGCGCGTCGCGGCAGCGTCCATCGCGATCGAGAAAGGCTTTGCGCTCGAGCGCTCTTTGCGCGAACGCTTTCCGCGCGCCCAGATCAGCGCTTTTACGTCGACGCACGCGGCGCTCGCCGCGGTTGCTAGCGGCGATGCAGATGTCTACATGGGCTTCACGCCGGCCATCCAATATGCACTCGCCACCGACGAGTTCCGCAATCTGCGTGTCGCGTTCGGGGAAACCAGCCGGAGCGCGGAACTGCGGTTCGGTGTGCCGCGCAACCAGGTTGCATTGCGCGACCGGCTCAATCGTGCGTTGGCATCCATGAGTCAGGCCGACGATACGGCGATTCGCGTTCACTGGCTCTCGGGCAATTTCGACGCGAAACCCGAATCCGCCACGTCTCGCCTGGAACTGACGCAGCAGGAGCAGGCCTGGCTGCGGTCGCTGCCGCCGTTGCAAGTCGGCTTCGACAGCAGTTGGCCGCCGTTCAGCTATATCGACGCATCCGGGCATCCGGCCGGCATTACCGCCGACTATCTCGCCTACCTGAGCCGCACGCTCGGCGTGGTATTCAACCGCGCGCGGCAGCCCGACTGGCCGAGCACGATCGACGCATTCCAGCGCGGCGAACTGGCCATTCTCACCACGGGCTCAAGCAACGATCCGCGCCTCCAGAAGGCGCGGCACACCCGTGCATACGAAAGCTATCCGCTCGTGATGGTCGGTCGCGACGACGAGCCCGCCGCACGTTCGCTCGGCGATTTTGCCGCGCGGCGCGTCGTGGTGTCGTCGCATGTCGCGGGGGCGGGTCTGCTCGCGTTCCAACGCATCCCGAAGGACCACCTGGCCATCGCGCCAAGCCTCGACGAAGCGTTGCGCATGGTCGCTTCTGGCGAAGCGGACGTCGTCGTGGAAAATGTGGCTGCCGTGGACACGGTGCTCAAGCGGCAATACTCGGGCGTGCTAAAGATTCTGGGCACGGTCGGCGAGTCGGACGCCCTCGATTTCGCCGTGCGCCCGGACCTGAGTCCGCTCGCCGGGCTGATCGACCGTGCATTGCTGGCCATGCCGCCTGCCGAGAGGCAGCGCATCCGGCAGAAATGGGTGACCGGCAACGCACCGGCAACGGGTACGTGGAGCGTGACTGCCGTGCGCCTCTTGCCTGTGCTGATCGGCATCGGTGTCGCGTTGCTGGTCACGTTGCGCGCTTATCTGCTCCTTCAGCGCGAAGTCAGGCGCCGCAAGCAAACCGAGCAGGAGCTCGCGTTGCAACTGAACTTCCAGGAAACCATGATGAAGATGGTTCCCTATCCGCTCGTCGCGCAGGATCTGCAAGGTCGCTACATCGCCGTCAACGGTGCGTACGAAGCGGCATGCGGGCGAGGCCGCGAGGCAGTTCTCGGACGCACCACGATGGACGTTCAGACGTGGGGCGAAGCCAACAGCGATGTGCTGGAGAAAATGAGGCTCGACCTGCTGCAAGGCGGCGACATGGCCCAGGTCGAGCTTCAGTTCGAGCGCGGCCCCGGCGATTTGCGGCACGGCCTGTTCTGGACCAGCATCTGCCGCGGCAATGACGGTCAGCCGGTCTGTTCGCTCGGCACCATGGTCGACATCACCGACATCCGGCGTGCCGAAATGCGCGCGCGCGACACCGAGCGGCGGCTATTCGATGTCACCCGTTCGTTGCCAGCGGTGGTGTTCCAATTGCGCCGCGCGGCGGACGGCGCCTATTCGTTTCCCTACATCGGCGGTGCGCCAAAACTTCTGCTTGGCGAAAGCGGAATAAGGCAGACATGCCTCGAACATGCCGACTTCGCGCGCATTTGCGACGAAGACCGGCCAGTGGTGCTTGCGGAACTCGAACGTTCGGCGCGTCTTGAAACGCCGGTGCTCGTCGAGTTTCGTCTTGGACGCGAACACGAGTTCAAATGGACGCGCGCCGAACTGGTGCCGCGCCGCGAAGCGGACGGGGGCGTCGTATGGAGCGGCTACTGGGTGGACGCGAGCATCGAACACGCGCGTGCCGAGGAACTCGCCCGGGCGCGCGACCTGGCGGAAGCCGCTTCGCGCGCCAAAGACGACTTCTTCGCGATGATGAGCCACGAAATCCGCACGCCGATGAATGGCGTGCTCGGGCTCGTGGAGGTGCTGGAGCGCACGCCGCTCAACTCCGACCAGGGCGAAATGCTGGGCATGATTCACGAGTCGGCGGGCGCGCTGCTGCAAATCCTCGACGATCTGCTCGATTACTCGAAGATCGAGGCCGGCCGCCTGACGATCGAAGCGGAGCCCATCGATCTGCGTGAAATGGTCGACAACGCCGTGGGGCTGCTCGCCGGCCGCGCGCACGAGAAGGGCCTGAAAGTCCGGGTGGACATTGCATCTGACGTCGCGGCCACGCTGCGAGGCGACAGCGTGAGACTGCGGCAGGTGCTTTTCAATCTGCTCGGCAACGCAATCAAGTTCACGCCCGAAGGTCACGTGGACGTGCGCGTGGCGGCGGTTGCGCAGACTGGCGAGCTTCAGACAATCGAAGTCATCGTCGAAGATACCGGTATCGGCATCCCGGCGGAACTGCAGGCGAAACTGTTCGAGCCGTTTGTACAGGCCGAGTCGTCCACTACGCGCCGCTTCGGCGGAACCGGCCTCGGCTTGACGATTTGCCGCAAGCTGATCCAACTGATGGACGGCTCGCTGGCGCTAGACAGCGAACCCGGCCGCGGCACCCGCATGACCGTGCGGCTCAGCATGCCGGTCGAGACGCAGCGCTATTCGGTGAGCGGCTTGCGCGGCAAGCGCTGTCTCGTCGCGACCAACGACGCGCGAGTCGGCCAGGCGCTCGTCCACTTCGGGCAAGCGCTGGGGCTCGACCTGTACCACATTCCGGCAGACGCCGAGGATTTGCGTTGCAGCGCGACGCTACGCGACGTCGACTTATTGTTCGTGAGCGAGGACCTGACGCTGCCCGCCAACGTCACGCACAAGCTGCGCGTGATCTCGCTGACGGAGAAGGCCAAGCCCACGGGCTACCGCATTCTCGAAGACGCCAACGTGCGCCTGAGCATCAACCCCATATCATGGCGCGGGCTCGGTGCGGCGTGCGCGGCGGTCATGACGGGACTTCAGTCCGCGCCGACGCCATCGGCTGGTGCGTCGGCAGCGCGCGAAGGCATCACCGCGCCGCCGGACCGCGAGCGGGCTATGGCGAGCGGCCGCCTGATTCTCGTCGCTGAAGATCATCCGGTGAATCAGGAGTTGATTCGCCATCAACTGGCGCTGCTTGGTTTTGCGTGCGACGTCGCGAACGACGGCGCGGAAGCGCTAACCGCGCTCGAACACACCAGTTATGGATGCCTGATCACCGACTGTCATATGCCGAACGTGTCCGGTTATGAATTGACGCAGCGCATTCGGGAAAGAGAGCAGGAGCATGGCGTTTCGCATCGTCTGCCGATTCTGGGCGTCACCGCGAACACGGCGCCCGAAGACCTCAACCTGTGCCGCGAGGCGGGCATGGACGAGAGCCTCATCAAGCCGACACGCCTCGCCACGCTCCGTGAATATCTGAGCCGCTGGTTCGGCATTGACAGCGCGTGGCAGGCGGCTCCGGCCGAAACCGCTGACGCCACGGATCTTGCCGGGGCCTCAGCAACCGCCGCCGAGCCGTTCGTCCCGGTCGATCTCGGTCACATGACGCAATTGTGGGGCAGCGAATCGACGGTCAAGGCTTTGCTCGATTCGTTCGTTTCTTCCGTGCGCGAAGACGTTCGGTCGCTCACGCCGTTGCTCGAGAACGTCGATATGGTTCTCGTGCGCGAGTGGCTTCATCGGGTGATGGGCGCGGCTAGCGTGCTGCAATACCCGCCGCTCATCAGCGCGCTCGACGAATATCGCCACAGCGTCATCAGCGAGCCGAAGCGGGCGCGCCGCGAAGGACTTGCGCTCATCGACAAGTGCAATGCAATGCTGGACGGCATCGAGCAGCAAGCCGCGCTGCTCGCCTGAACGCTTAGACGAAAAAAAACGCGGCCGAAGCCGCGTTAAAGATTTGGAGACATCCCTCGATGAAGGAGTCACTTCTCGCGAGGTCAAAGCATACCAGGGATCGCCCGGATGATTCATTCCATAATCTGCAAATAACTGTTCGGGAAAATCGCAACAAGCGTCGAGCCGCTCATTTGCTGCGTCCACTCCCACCATCGACGCCCTCCGGCGATTTGCACTAGTATGTGATGGCTTCGCGCGGCCGTGGCGCCGGCGCGGTGCATTTCGTCGGAGAAGACCATGAATACGCTAAAAAAACTCAATATCGCGATGGCTTTGTGGGCGGCAATGGCGGGCGCCGCGTTTGCGGACACCGTTGCGCTGAAGGCAGACCTCGAACCTTCCAGCGAAGTGCCACCGCGTGTGAGTCACGGTCACGGCGCGCTGAACGCAACCTTCGACACGTCGACGAAATCTCTCCAATGGACCGTCACCTATGAAGGGCTCAGCGGCCCCGTCACGGCCGCGCATTTCCACGGTCCCGCGCCGGTTGGGCAGAACGCGAAAGTGCAGGTTCCCATCGACAAAAGCGCGGTAGCAAGTCCGATGAAAGGCTCGGCGGCCCTCAGCGAACAGCAGGTGACCGACCTGATGGCCGGCCAGTGGTACTTCAACATTCACACCGCGCAGAACCCGATGGGTGAAATTCGCGGGCAAGTGCTGCCTGCCAACTAGCGCGCGGTACTGCGTAGCACGGTCGGATCGGCGGATGCGCCTTCACGATTAGAAGCCCCCATCCACCGACGCAGCGGACAACGCACGTACCATGGCGGGACATTTCCGAAGGAGCGTGTCCCGATGAGCTGGCAAAGCGCACTCGCGTGCTGGTTTTTGCGCAGGCAATTTCGCCCTCAAACCCTGAAACCGCATATCGACGTCCACAAGGCGCGCGCGTTGACGGCGAAGCGCGTGTGGTCGCCCGACGTGCCGCGCGGCTGGCGTCTGCGTGAACTCGATGGCGCGGACGGCAAACCGCTGCGCGGCGAATGGATCGAGCCCGCAGCGGACCAACCCGCAGCCGGCGCGCAAGCCACAGTGCTCTACTGCCACGGCGGCGGCTATTACTTCTGCTCGCCGCGGACGCATCGCTCGATCGTGTTCGGTCTCGCCACGCGTGCGAATGCACGGGTCTTTTCGCTCGATTACCGCCTCGCGCCGGAGCACCGCTTCCCGGCCGCACTCGACGATGCGACCGCCGCCTACCGTCAATTGATCGCCGACGGCACAGCGCCGGAGTCGATCGTGATTGCAGGCGATTCGGCCGGCGGCGGCCTCGCGCTCGCGGCGCTGGTCGCGCTGCGCGACGCGGGCGATCCGCTGCCCGCCGGCGCACTGCTGTTCTCGCCGTGGACGGATCTCGCGGCAACCGGCGCGAGCATCGTCGATAACGACGGCGCGGACCCGATGTTCAGCGGCCCGGCAATCTCGCGGGCGGCCAAGATCTATCTCGGCGAGATGCCCGCCACGCATCCGTATGCGTCACCGCTCTACGCGGACCTGCGCGGCTTGCCGCCGCTTTTCACGATGGCGGGCAGCACCGAAGTCCTGCTCGACGACTCGCGGCGCGTCGCCGCGAATGCGCGCGCGGCGGGTGTCGATTGCGAACTCGAGGTGTGGAAAAAGATGCCGCACGTGTGGCCGCTCTTCGCGCCATTCGTGCCCGAGGCGAACCGCGCGCTCGATCGCGCAGCCGCCTTCGTGACGCGCGCGACACGCCACGCCGCCGATGCCGCTCAGGCGCCGAGCGTGACGTCGATAGTCTGATACGCGGCTTTCACCGTCGGCTCGCCGTATTGCCGTTCGAGCCGACGCACGGTGAAGTGGCCGTGCGCGACCTGCTGGAAGTGGTCGATGAAAACCGTGTTGACCATTGCGCCGAGCACCGCGCCGATCGCCGGAATGGACTTCGCGGCGATCTGTTCGCTCACCTGCACGGAGAAGCGCGCGGCGATCGTATTGACGAGGCGCAGCAAGGCGGCCGAGCCGTGCGTGGTGAATCCCTTTGTCGCGATTTCTGACGACGCCTTCGACACCGCCTGTGCCAGCGCGCCGCGCATGATGAAGTAGCCGAAGTCGGCGTCGTCGTCAGCCGTGGATGTGCCGCCCATGCCCAACACCGTCAGACATTGGAGCTGCGTGTCGATCGAGGTCAGATCCTCGCCCTCGCTGCGCGCAATGTCGCAAATCGAGCGGAACATCAGCGTGGTCGTGACCGGCAATTCGACGGGCAGTGCAAAGAGGCCAAATGCGCCGCCGGCCGCGCCGGTCGTGGCCACCGCGAACTTGTGCAGCAGATTGCTCGGCTTCTCGGGCGCGAGCAGCGACGACGCGCCGTCGCGCCGGCCCAGCGTGCGCAGCGCAATGGACAGACACTTGCGCAAAGCCAGTTCGGTGGCGTCCGTGACCTTCTCGTTGGCGAACGCGGGCATGCGCGAAAGCAGCTTCTCCAACGGCGCGCCGACGATGCTCGCCAGCTTCATCGCCAGCGCGGGGCTTTCCAGTTCGTGTTTCGCGCGCCGCAGCGCGCTTAGATCTTCTTCCGACAATGATTGTCCTGCGAGCGAACCTGGCTCCATGCGCCTCCCTGGCGTGATGTGATGTGCTTTTTTCCGTCGACGAACGCGCCCATGCCCGCCGTCGACGTCCTGCTTAGAGCAAACATGCGTGGTATGATTCCCTAATCGTTTGACGCGTCAACTGTTGCTCTATCAAAAATGGCTGTCCACACCGCCGCCCACCATTCGAGTGGGCAAGTCTTGCCGTTCCGGGAATCGCTTTTGGCGATGCTCGGCATTTCCTTCGTCACCATGCTGGTCGCGCTGGACCAGACGGTCGTCGGCACCGCGCTGCCTACCATCGTCGCCGAGCTCAAGGGCTTCGAGCTGTACGCGTGGGTGGCCACGTCCTATCTGCTGACCTCGGTGATCACCGTGCCGATCTTCGGGCGCCTCGGCGACTATTACGGACGCAAGCCGTTCGTGATCGCGTCGATCATCGTGTTCACGGCCGCGTCGGTGCTGTGCGGCATGGCGAACAACATGCTGTTTCTCGTGCTCGCGCGCGGCCTGCAAGGCATCGGCGGCGGCATGCTGGTCGGCACCGCGTTCGCCTGCATTCCCGACCTGTTTCCGGACTCGGTCGTGCGCCTGCGCTGGCAGGTGCTGATGAGCTCGGCGTTCGGCATCGCCAATGCGGTCGGGCCGTCGCTGGGCGGCTTCCTCACTCAGTACTACGGCTGGCGCTCGGTTTTCTACGTGAATCTGCCGGTCGGCCTGCTATCGCTCTTTTTCGTCTGGCGCTTTCTGCCGCATCTGCGGCACGTCGAGCATGAAGGCAAGATGCGGCTCGATTGGCCCGGCGCCGCGCTGATCGCGGTGGCGCTCGGCTCGCTGCAGTTGTTCGTCGAATTGCTGCCGAAGCATGGGCTCACGCTCAGCGCGTGTGCGCTGCTCGTGCTGAGCGCCGCTTCGGCGTATGCGCTGTGGCAATGGGAGAAGCGCTGCCCGACGGCGATCCTTCCCGTCGATATGTTCCGCAACCCGAGTCTCGCCGCGCTGTTCACGCTCGCGGTGCTCGGCGGCTTCACGATGTTCTCGCTGCTTTTCTACGCGCCGCTGTTGTTCCAGGGCGGCTTCGGCATGTCGCCGAAGGAAGCGGGCGTCGTTATCACGCCGCTCGTCGTTTTCATCACGATCGGCAGCATCGCGAACGGACGCGTGGTTTCGCGCGTGCGCAATCCGAATCTGATGCTGTACGTCGGCTTCGCGCTGATCGCGCTCGCGTGCTTCGGCGTGGTGGTCGCCACGCGGTCGATGCCGCATTGGCTGCTCATGTCGTTCATGGTGCTCGGCGGCCTTGGCCTCGGCTTCGTTATGCCGAACCTCACCATCTTCGCGCAGCAGACGGCCGGCCGCGAGCATCTCGGCATTGCAACCGCGCTGCTGCAATCGCTGCGGATGATCGGCGGCATGATCGGCACCGCGCTGACCGGAACGCTCATCAGCCATATGTACGCGAGCGGCGTGCGCAGCGCGCTCGAAAGCGATCGCGCGTCGCAATGGTTCAGCGACCTGGGCGATCCGCAGATCCTCATCAATCACGAAGCGCAAACAACGCTGCTCGGCGAGTTGGCGCAAGCCGGCCATAATGGCGCGATGCTTCTCGAGACCGCGCGCGAAACGCTCGTCTCGGCGATTCACTTTGGTCTCGCGATGGCGGCTGTCGTCGCCGTCGTGTCGGTATGGCAAAGCCGCCGCGTTCCGCCGATCAAGCTCCAGCGCAAGCTCGAGCCGGTGGTCCACGCGGACTGATTTTCGATTGCAGCTTGATAGAACCATCATGGAAGAACAGGACCGCGTAGCCGTCATGCAGCAGTTCGGCCGCACATACCGGGCGTTCATGTCGGCGTTCGAGGCGCAAGTCGGCCACCCGTTGCCGCGCTGGCGCATCATGCTCGCGCTGCATCAGCAGGGGGGCGAATCGTCGCAGAAGCGGCTTGTCGAGCAATTGCGCGTCGATCCCGGCGCATTGACGCGCCAGTTGAAAGCGCTCGAAGGATTGGGCTGGATCGCGCGCAGCATGGACTCGCGCGACAACCGCGTGACCAATGTGCGCCTGACCGAAGCCGGCCTGTCCGCAACCGAAGCCAGTTTGCCGCGCCGCAACGCGTTTCTGCACGACACGATGGCCGCGCTGCCGGACGACGCGCTGAGCGCGTTGTCCGGCGCGTTGAAGATGCTCGAGGCGAGAATCGGCGAAGTGGTGTCGGCGGCGAATGTTGCACAAACGCCTGTCGAGCTTGCCGCCGAAGCGTCGCGAGCGGAGCGCTGAAGCGCCGCGGCGCCTCAGTGCATCCACGCCGCGCCCGTTCTCAAACACAAAAATCAGAAGAACGTTTCGATCACTTCCGTCACGCGGTAAGCCGGATCGACGACCAGCACCTGACGCCATTTGTCGAACGTCAGACACGGGTGCGAGATGTCGAACGCGATCATGTCGCCCACCTTCAGATCGGCGCCTGCGGGAATCCGCATATATGCGTGCTGATCCATCAAGCCGAAAATCTCCCAGCCTTCGCTCGCGGCGATGTCGCGCGGCGCCTCACTGCCCGGCCTGTAATGGCGCGCCGGCTCCGGCAAGCCTGCGTCGAATGCCGAGTCGCGCTTGCCAAGACCGATGATCGCGCGGTCGGGCTCGGGAATCGACTGCACGTAGGCCCATAATTGCAACGCAGGCAGCAAGCCTTCGCCCATCTTTTTAGCGACCGGATTGCGCGCGAAGATGTCCGTCTGCGCCTTGCGATAAATGCCGACGTCGTGCGTCAGATAACAGCCGGGGCGCAGCACGACCTCGACCTTGCCCGTCTGCGACGCCTTCGAGAATTCCTCCGCGACCACGTCGTACCATGCCGAGCCCGCGCCGGACAGAATCGCCGGCGTACGCTCGAAACGCCCGCCGTCGACGAGCGCGCGCGTAACCGCAACGGCGCTTTGCAGAAACTCGCGCACCTCGTGTTCTTCCTTCAGCACGCCTTCATACAACTCGACGCCCGCGAGCTTCAGCACGCCCGGATAGCGGCCGATCGCTTCGAGCACCGCATTGCGCTGCGCTTCGTCGCGCACGCCGGTGCGCCCGCCAGGCACGCCAAGTTCGAGCAGCACTTGCAACGGCTTCTTCACCGACGTGAAAAAGCGTCCCAATTGCTCGACGCCTTCCACTGAATCGACGAGGCAAAAGAACTCAAAGTCCGGGTCGCTCAGCAACTCGGCGACCATCATCATGTTGCGGCGCCCGACGAGCTGGTTGGCCATCAACACGCGCGACACGCCGCCGTGATAAGCCGCGCGCACCTGATGCGCGGTGGCGAGCGTGATGCCCCACGCGCCGGTTTCCAATTGACGGCGGAACAGTTGCGGCGCCATCGTCGTCTTGCCGTGCGGCGCGAGCTTGACGCCGTATTCGGCGACGAATGCCTGCATCCATTTCAGGTTGTGCTCGACGCGGTCCGCGTACAGCACGGCGGCCGGCAGGCTCACGTCTTCGTTCAGCAGATTCCACTCGAGACGCCCGGTGTCCGTGAGCTGGATGCTCGCGCCCGGAACCATGCCCAAGCCCTTGCTATAAGGATCAATCGTTGCGCCCTGATAGTTTGTAACTTTCATGTCTCCTGCTCCATCGTCCGGTTAAATTGCATCCAAGTTGACTTTATCATGTTACCGAAAGTACGATGGACGGAGAAATGTTATTTAGTACCACGCCCTTTCACGAGCCGCGATGAACTCCGCCGCCGAACCGCTGACCTTCGACATCGTCGCGCGCATTGCCGAATGCGCGCCCGAGTTGCGTTCGGCCGAGCGCAAGGTGGCCGCGCTGATTCTCGACGATCTGACGGGCGCCTCGCGCGCCAGCATCGGTGCGCTCGCCGAGCAGGCAGAAGTGAGCGTGGCGACGGTCACGCGGTTTGCGAAAGCGGTGGGCTGCCGCGACGTCCGCGAGTTGAAGCTGAGGCTCGCGCAGGCTGCGGCGGTCGGCCAGCGGTTCTTGCAGGCGGGCACGCCTGCTGGCGCGCCCGAGCACATCGCGACGCGCGTGTTCGACGAATTGCAGACGGCGCTTGCGCACAACCATCGATTGCTGCGGCAGGCGCCGTTGGCCGAAGCGGCTGCCGCGCTGCGCGCCGCGCGCATGATCTACGTGTTCGGCATGGGCGGCGGCTCGACCGCGCTCGCGGACGAAATGCGTTTCCGGCTCGTGCGCCTCGGTCGGCCCGTCGCCACGTATCAGGACGGTCTGTTGCAGCGCATGGTCGCGAGCACGGTCTCGCGCGACACGGTGCTGATCGCGCTCTCCACGACCGGCCGCGTGCCGGAGATGGTGGAGAACTGCAAGATCGCGCGCAGCTACGGCGCGACGGTGATCGCGCTGACCGCGCCGGCGTCGCCGCTCGCGAAGCTCGCCGACTGGCTGATCCCGATTGTCGCGTTCGAGACCGACTTCATTTACAAGCCGTCTTCGTCGCGTTACGCGATGATGATGGCGCTCGACGTGCTCGTCACCGAACTGGCCGTCAGTCAGGGCGACGAGAGCCGCGAATTGCTGCGCCGCATGAAGCACGCGCTCGACACGCATCGTGGCGGCGGCGATCGACAACCATTAGGAGACTGATCCATGCACTCGCATCCCGAAGCCGCCGATACGCTGATTGTCGGCGCGCAACTGTATGACGGCACGGGCGCGCCGCCTGTGGAGCGCGACGTGGCCGTGCGCGACGGGCGCATCGTCGCGATCGGCAATCTGTCGAACTGGCTCGCCGAAGACGTGATCGAGGCCGAAGGCCGCGCGCTGGCGCCGGGCTTCATCGACGTTCACACGCACGACGACACGCACGTGATCCGCTCGCCGCAAATGCTGCCGAAGATCACGCAAGGCGTGACGACGGTGATCGTCGGCAATTGCGGCATTAGCGCGTCGCCGGTTGCGCTGAAGGGCGATCCGCCCGATCCGATGAATCTGCTCGGCGAGCGCGACGCGTTCCAGTACCCGACGTTCGCGGACTACGTGAAGGCGGTGAACGCGGCGCGTCCGGCGGTGAATGTCGGCGCTTTGATCGGGCACACGGCGCTGCGCAACAATCAGATGGACCGGCTGGATCGCGCGGCCACGCCGCAGGAGATCGAAGGCATGCGTGCGCAGCTCGAAGAGGCGCTCGCGAACGGCGCGCTCGGCCTCAGTTCCGGACTCGCTTACGGTTCCGCGTTTGCCGCGCCGACCGAAGAAGTGATGGCGCTCGCCGAACCGCTCGCCGCCGCGGGCGCGCTTTACACCACGCACATGCGCACCGAGTTCGACGCGATTCTCGACGCAATGGACGAAGCCTATCGCGTCGGCCGTCATGCGCGCGTGCCGGTCATCATTTCGCATCTGAAATGCGCGGGGCCGTCGAACTGGGGACGCAGCGTCGAAGTGCTGAACTCGCTCGAAGGCGCGCGGCGCATGCAGCCGATCGGCTGCGATTGCTATCCGTACAACCGCAGTTCGTCGACGCTCGATCTGAAGCAGGTCACCGGCGACATCGACATTACGATTACGTGGTCGGAGCCGCATCCCGAGATGGCCGGCAAGCTCGTGAAGGAGATTGCCGCCGAGTGGGGCGTCACGCAGCAGGAAGCGGGCAAGCGCCTGCAACCGGCGGGCGCGGTGTATCACAACATGTCCGAGGACGACGTGCGGCGCATCCTCTCGCATCCCGCGACGATGGTCGGCTCCGACGGCTTGCCGAACGATCCGCTGCCGCATCCGCGCTTGTGGGGCGCGTTTCCGCGCGTGCTCGGCCACTATGCGCGCGACGCCGGTTTGCTGCCGCTCGAGGAAGCGGTGCGCAAGATGACGAGCCTCTCCGCGCGACGCTTTGGCCTTGCGCAACGCGGCGAGGTGCATATCGGCTATCACGCCGACCTCGTGCTGTTCGATCCCGCGAAAGTGCGCGACGCGGCTACTTTCGAAAAGCCGCAGCAAGCAGCTGACGGCATCGACGCGGTGTGGGTCAACGGCGTGCTGACCTATCGCGACGGCGAAGTAACGGGCGAACGCGCCGGGCATTTCGTTGCGCGCGGCGCGGCGTCGAAGGGCGACGCTGAAGGCGCATTCTGAGTTATCGAGTAATGGGTTGAGGGGTTGAACGATCTATCAAGGCGCGCGGCACTACAGCCACGCGCGCCGAACTTTCAAGGAGCGTAAAGATGAAGCGATATGGTGTTGAAGGCGGTAAGGGAACGGGCGGTCAGCACATGCCGTTTTCGCGTGCGGTGGAAGCCGACGGTTGGCTCTTCGTGTCGGGACAGACGCCGATGGAAAACGGCGAGGTGATCAACGGCGGCATCGTCGAGCAATCGCATAAGGCGATTCAAAACGTGTTCGCGATTCTGAAGGAAGCCGGCTACGGCGCCGAGCATGTCGTGCGCTGCGGCGTGTGGCTCGACGACCCGCGCGACTTCGCGTCGTTCAACAAGGTGTTCCGCGAATACTTCGGCGACAATCCGCCGGCGCGCGCCTGTGTCGTTTCGTCGATGGTGATCGACTGCAAGGTCGAAGTGGATTGCGTCGCTTATAAGAAGCCGGCGGCTTAACGTTATTAGCGCTTCGCCGCGGAGCGTCGAATGAACGTCCGCGGCGATAAGCGCACGTACTTTTTTATTGCCGCGCCAAACGCATGTTGTCCGGCATCGGCAAGTTGTAGTTGGTGCGGAACGGGTTGATGTCGAGCCCGCCGCGCCGTGTATAGCGCGCATAAACCGCGAGCTTCACCGGCTTACACGCCTTCAGCACGTCGATAAAAATCTTCTCGACGCACTGCTCGTGGAAACCCGTGTGATTGCGATACGAGATGATGTAGCGCAGTAAGCCTGCATGATCGATTTGCGGGCCGACGTAGTGAATCTGCACGCTGCCCCAATCCGGTTGCCCCGTCACCGGGCAATTCGATTTCAGCAGATTCGAGAACACCGTTTCCTCGACGGGCGCTTCGTGAAGCGCGGCCGTCAGCAGCGAAGCGTCCGGCGTGTACACGTCCGTATCGAGATCCAGGCGATCAAGCGACGTACCTTCGAATTCTTCCATCTTCAGTTTGCCGAAGTCATGCGGCCCGGTCAGATAGACAGAGACCGTCGCGCCGCACGACGCGGACACGTCGCGTTTGATCGTGTCGCGCACCGCTTCGATCGACTCGAACGCGGTCTGCGCAAACGAGCCGAGATAAAGCTTGAACGACTTCGATTCGACGATGTTCGGCGAGTCCGCCGGCACGAAAAACGTGGCCACTGCGATTTGCGGTTTGCCGCGCTGATTCAGCCACGACAACTCATACGCATTCCAGATGTCCGTGCCGAAGAACGGCAATTGCGCGTGGATGCCGATCGCCTCGCGCGCGTTCTTGCGCGCAATCGGAAAGAGCAGCGAGGCGTCGTACTGTTCGGTGTAAGTGGAGGCCTTACCCAGCGGTGATTGTTCGGGTGTCATGATGCATTCACGATGCCACTCAGCACGTGCCCGGTCGCCGTCACGACGCGGGCCGATTCGCAATGGCCAATTTGGTCGTCGAAGAAAAAGTCCGGCTCGAACTCGCGCAAAAATGCGCTCTTGTCGAGGCCGCCGAGGAACATCGCTTCGTCGATTTCGATGTTCCAGGCCATCAGGGTTCGGATCGCGCGCTCGTGCGCGGGCGCCGAACGCGCCGTCACCAATGCCGTACGAATATGCATCGGCGCGGCTTGATCCGCGAGTTTTTGCAGCCGATGAAGCGCTTCGAGCAAGGGCTTGAGCGGCCCGTCGGCAAGCGGCAAATCCTTGTTGTGCGTCTCGTGGCCGACGAACGCACGCAAACCGTCCTTCTGAAACACGCGCTCGGCTTCGTCGGAAAACAGCACGGCGTCGCCGTCGAAAGCAATGCGGATTTCGTCCGGATACTTGCTCGCCATTTTCGCCGATTCCGGCAGCACGCGTGCGGCCGGGAAACCGGCGGCGAGCGCGTCGCGCACGTCGTCCTGATTCGCGGACAAAAAGAGCGACGCGTTCAATGGCTTCAGATAAGCGAACGGCGCGCGTCCACGCGTGAACACGCCGCGCTCGATCGCGAGTCCATGTTCGCGGCACGAATGAAACGCGCGCAGGCCGCTGATCGGATCGCTGCGCGACAGGATCACCACTTCCACGCGATGCCCGCTCGTGTTCAATGCCAGCAGCTTGCGGATCAGCGGGAACGCGACGCCGGGTTTCGCGGGGACATTGAGCCGCTCGCGCTGCAACGCTTCATAGGCGCGAAGGTCGCCTTCCTCGTACACGCGGTTCTCTTCCTCGAAGTCGAAGAGCGCGCGCGACGAGATCGCCACCACCAGTTTGTCGACAAGCGAAAGAGCCATCTGCGGGTTCAGGTTTTCGTTTCAGTAGTTCAGCCGAGGAACAGCCGGTAAACCGGATTCTGCGTCTCTTCCCAATACGGATAGCCGAGCGTCGCGAGAAAGCGGTCGAACTCCGCGTTATCCGTTTCAGGCACCTGGATGCCGACGAGAATCGAGCTGTAGTCCGCGCCCTGGTTCCGGTAGTGAAAGAGGCTGATATTCCAGTCGGGCGCCATCGACGATAGAAACTTCATCAGCGCGCCCGGCCGTTCGGGAAACTCGAAGCGGAACAGACGTTCGTCGTGTGCGAGCGGCGAGCGGCCGCCGACCATGTAGCGGATGTGCTGCTTCGAGAGTTCATCGAAAGTCAGGTCGACGGTGGCGAAATTGTGCGCCTCGAAGGCGCTTGCGATCTGCGCCGATTCGCTGCGATTTCTGATCTGGACGCCCACAAAAATATGCGCGGATTCGGCCTGCGCGATCCGGTAATTGAACTCCGTGACGCTGCGTGTGCCGACCAGTTCGCAGAATCGTTTGAAGCTGCCGCGTTCTTCCGGGATCGTCACCGCAAATACGGCTTCGCGCGCCTCGCCGACTTCGGCGCGTTCGGCGACGAAGCGCATCCGGTCGAAGTTCATGTTCGCGCCGGACGTGATCGCGATCAGCGTCTGGTTCTCGATGCCTTCGCGCTCCGCATATTGCTTCGCGCCCGCGACTGCGAGCGAGCCCGCCGGTTCGAGCACGCTGCGCGTATCCTGGAAGACATCCTTGATCGCGGCGCAGAGTGCGTCGGTGTTGACCAGCAGCACATCGTCGAGATATTCGCTGCACAGGCGGAAGGTTTCTTCGCCGACGAGCTTCACGGCAGTGCCATCGGAGAACAGACCAACCTCGTTCAACGTCACACGTTCGCCCGCTTTCAGTGATGCCGCCATCGCGCACGAATCGTCGGTCTGCACGCCGATCACCTTGATCTCCGGGCGCACCGATTTCACGTACGCCGCGACACCCGCCGCGAGCCCGCCGCCGCCGATCGGCACGAAGATCGCGTGAATCGGGCCTTGATGCTGACTGAGAATTTCCATCGCGACCGTACCCTGGCCGGCGATCACATATGGATCGTCGAACGGATGCACGAAGGTCAGGTCGCGCTCTTTCTGTAGCTGCACCGCGTGGCCGTACGCATCGCTAAACGATTCGCCGAACTGCACGACTTCGACCGTCGGCCCGCCATGCGCGCGCACGGCATCCACCTTGACCTGCGGCGTCGTGACCGGCACCACGATGATCGCCTTCACGCCCATGCGCGCCGCGGACAACGCCACGCCCTGCGCATGATTGCCCGCCGACGCGGTGATTACGCCGCGCGCGAGCGCGTCGGCGGACATGTGCGCCATCTTGTTGTACGCACCGCGCACCTTGAACGAGAACACCGGCTGGTTATCCTCGCGCTTCAGATACACGGGATTACGCAGACGCGCCGACAGATGCGGCGCGCGTTCGAGCTCGGTCTCGCGGGCCACGTCGTAGACGCGCGCGGTGAGGGTTTTTTTCAGGTAGTCGTGGGAGGCCATGCGAGTGGCGCGATGCGCTCTGGAAGGCGGAAAAGCATCAATGATAGCGCCAACGGTGCGAGCACTGGCCGGCCGGGGCTGGCGCCGCGAAGGGCCAACCCCGCGAAGGGCCAACCCCGCGCATGCTGCAGGCGGACTAGAAGATATGCGGCGGCTTGCCGTCGGTGAGTTCGCGCGGCAACGGTTCGTCGAGCTGCCATTCGACGTGCGGCAACGCAAACAGGTCGCCGTGAAAGTCGACCGGTCCTTCGCTCGTGAAAAGCCCGTCCAGATAGTCGAATTTCAGTTGCGAAGAGACCGCGCGCAGCGCCGCTTCGACCGAATGCGACGGTTCGAGAGCGGGCGGGTCGACGTCGAGCCGCACGATGTAGCGATCGCCTTTCGTTTCCAGCGCGCCGATGTCGATGACTTTGCCGTCGACGTTCTGCGCAAGGACGCGATCGCCGTCCGCGAACAGCCTGAAAGTGGCCTTTAGCGCCGCGGACGCGGCGGGTTGCTTGCTTGCCATCGCGATTCTCCTTGTACCTTGTAGTCTGGCGTTGTCGATGCGGCCTAGCCGTCCTCGCCGACTTCGTTTGGATCGGGCAGGTCGGCGCCGCGGCCCGGTTCGGGCGGCGCGGGTTCGTTCCTCGCCGACTGCTTCTGTTCGTCGGACAGGCGGCGGTCGCCGGCCGTCGGATCGTTCGGCGACTGGCGCGGCGGCGTCGGGCTGGCGGATTCGCTTGTCATGGGAAGTCCTTGTCGTGTGGATTGCGGTGTCGATTGGTGCGTCGGTTGCGGTATCGGCTCAGTCCGGCGAGCGCGTGCGGTCGGCGTCGCTTTGTGAGCCAGGCGGGTTGCCGGGTTTCGTGTCGGGGCTGGCCGTCGGTGCGGCGGTTTCCTGACGGTGGTCATCGCGTCGGTTGTCCGAGCCGTCGGTTGGAATGTTCTCGGTGTGGCCGGGCACCGGTTGCTGCTCGATGTGCCCGGTTTTCGATTCGGGATCTGCCATGCTGAGCCTCCGTGAGTTGGTGGTTCGTCGTTTGGGTCAGCATGCCGCGTGCCGGGCGGTTTTCGCTTCTTGATGGCGCGGGCAGCCGCGTGATTGCGCCGTTATCGCCTGGTTATCGCCTCGTTAGCGGGCAAGGCCGCGACCCGCCTTCTCCGGCAAAAGTCCTCGACGACAAACGGCGCAACCAGTCCCGCGCCGAACGCGACGTACACCGCCGCAATATGCGGTACCCGCAAATGAAACTCGAAGCCCGGCGTAAAGCGCTTGGGCGCGATCACGTAGTCGCTGAAGGCGGCGACGACCGTCAACGCGCTCGCGAGCGCGACGCGTCGACCGTGTTGTGGGCGCGAGTCGCCGCATAACCCGGCGGACTCCTGAACGGCTGCAAGCGTGTACGCATTGACGGCCGCCCATCCCACCGACATCAGATGATGAATCGCCAGCCCCGTCACCAAATGGCGCGGGCGCGGGCGGGCGGTCTGGTTCACTTCTTGCGGCCAGACCCAGTGGCTTACGGCGCTGACAGGCGCGGTCGCGCGCTTGCCGATGAGGCGCGCGCACGCGCCGAGCGCCAGCGTCGAAAGCGCGCCGGCAACGAGTCCGGGCAGCACGATGTCTTCTAACGGTCTTATGTCGAGTCCCATGGTCATCTTCCTTGCAGGTGCTACCGGCATGATTGGCGCGCGAGTCGCGAACGCGCTCGTGGCGGCGGGCCACTCGGTCGTATGCGGCGTGCGCGATCCCGTCCGTGCCGCGCAGCGCTTGCGCGGCTGCCGGCTGGTCCATCTGGACTTCGCGGGCCTCGGCGATGCAGCAAAGTTGATGCCGCTGCTCGCGGGCGTCGACGTAGTGGTCAACGCGGTCGGCATTTTTAGCGACGCGACCGGCAACGACTTCCGGCGCTTGCACACCGAAGCGCCGATCGCGCTGTTCAAGGCCGCGGTCGCCGCGGGCGTGCGGCGCATCGTGCAGATTTCCGCGCTCGGCGCCGATGCGCTCGCGCAAAGCCCGTATCACCGCAGCAAGCTCGCCGCCGACGAAGCGCTGCTTGCGCTGCCGGTGTCGTCGTTGATCGTGCAGCCGTCGCTCGTGTTCGCACCCGAGGGCCGCAGCACGCGCTTTTTCGCCGCGTGGGCGACGCTGCCGGTCGTGCCGCTGCCCGGAGCGGGCGCGCAGCGCATTCAGCCGGTTCATATCGACGATGTCGTCGAACTGGTCGTGGCAGGCGCGCTAGCCCCGCCGGCCGGCGACACGCCCAACGCAGCCGCACCGACGACGCCGACGACGCGTCGTGTCGCGGCCGTCGGCCGGGAGCCGATGACGCTGAAGGAATACCTGGCCGTCTTGCGACGGGTAGCCGGCAGCCCGCGTGGCTGGTTCATGCCGGTGCCGATGCCGCTCGTCAGGCTGGCAACGCGGCTGGGCGCGCTGCTGCCGGGCTCGCTGATGAGCGCCGACGCGCTCGCGATGCTCGAGCGCGGCAACGTCGCGCCGACCGACCGTTTCGAGCGGCTGCTGGGCAGGGCGCCGCGCGCGCTGTCGGAGATGCCCGTCGAGCGCGAGAGCTTTGGGACGCCCGCGCGTCTGATGTGGCTGTTGCCGTTGCTGCGCGTATCGATCGCGGCGGTGTGGATATGGACGGCGATCGTGTCGGCGTGGCTGTACCCGCGTGCGTCGAGCCTGGAACTTCTGGCGCGGGTCGGGGCGCCGGCGGCGCTCGCGCCATTGCTGCTCTACGGCGCGGCGTTACTCGACCTTGCGTTCGGCGTGCTCTCGCTGGTTTGGCCGCGGCGCCTGGGTCCGCGCGCTCGGCTTTGGACATTGCAGATCGTGCTGATCGTGCTTTATACGGCGCTGATCAGTTGGCGCTTGCCCGAATTCTGGCTGCATCCGTATGGGCCGCTCTCGAAGAATCTGCCGATGATCGCGCTGCTGATTCTGCTGATCCAGTTCGACGGCGGCGGTGAGCGATCCGCCCGCGCCGGTAAAGCCGTCGCTAACCCCTGAATTACCCATGACCTACCTCGTCATCAAATGGCTGCACGTGCTTTCATCGACGATTCTGTTCGGCACCGGCATCGGCTCCGCCTTTTACATGCTGCTGACCAGTCTCGGCCGCGATGCGAGGACCGTCGCGCGCGTCACCCGGCTCGTGGTGATCGCCGACTGGCTGTTCACCACGCCCACCGCGATCCTGCAACCGGCCACCGGGCTTTACCTCGCGCATCTGGCGAACATGCAGTTGGCAAGCGGCTGGCTCGCGTGGTCGATCGGGCTGTATGTGCTGGCCATCGGCTGCTGGGTGCCCGTGGTGTTCCTGCAGATGCGCCTCGCCGCGTCGGCGCGGGTGAGCGCCGAAACCGGGACTCCGTTGAGCGCCGCCTACTGGCGAATGCTGTGGATCTGGGTCGCGCTCGGCGCAATCGCATTCTTTGCCTTTGTCGGCATCTTCTGGCTGATGGTGACGAAGGGCGCCTGAGCGCGGAATGGGGCGGCTCATAGCGCGGACTGCGGTGCACTGCCTGGCCCTCAGCCCCGCCGCCGCCTCCTTTTCCGCCCTCAACGCGGCGTTGGCCGATGCGGTAGAATTCCATTTTGGAATAAGGATCGGAAGATGCACTGGCAGCCTCGGATCGCCCATTTGATGCCCGTCCCGCGTGAGTCTCGCCCCGCGGCGGAGCGTCACGTCCGCCAGGCACGATCGTGTAGCAGTATCTGAGCGCCGCGAAGCGTCCGACGTGAGTAGACCGTCGGTGGCGCTTCGCTCCCAAGAAGATTTCCAAGCATTGCGCCCCACGCGCACAGTCAGCCGGCGCCTCGCCACGAGAGCGTCGGGCTGATCCACCGAGTCGTCCACACATGAACGCACCTCAAGTATTCGATCCGCACGGAGCCGCCACTGCGGTCGCCGCCGATCCCGAAGCGCGCCTGCGCGAAATTCCCTACAACTACACGTCGTTTTCCGACCGGGAAATCGTCATTCGTCTGCTAGGCGACGACGCCTGGGCCGCGCTGGCAGAACTGCGCGCGGAGCGCCGCACCGGCCGCTCGGCGCGCATGCTCTATGAAGTGCTCGGCGACATCTGGGTCGTGCGCCGTAACCCGTATCTGCAGGACGACCTGCTCGACAACCCCAAGCGCCGCGCGATGCTGATCGAGGCGCTGCATCACCGGCTGTCGGAGATCGAGAAGCGCCGCCGCGCCGATCTCACCGAGCATGGCGACGAAGCGGGCGTCGACCGCGCCGCGCGCGTGGAAACGCTGGTGCAGGCCGCGCGCCGCGCCGTCGACGAATTCGAAAGCGAATTTCAGAAGACCTACGATCTGCGCCGCCGCGCGACGAAGGTGCTCGGCCGCGTCACGGAAAAAGACAACATCAAGTTCGACGGTTTGTCGCGCGTCTCGCATGTGACCGACGCGACCGACTGGCGCGTCGAATATCCGTTCGTCGTGCTGACGCCGGATACCGAAGCCGAGATCGCTGGCATGATCAAGGCGTGCTTCGAGCTCGGCCTGACGGTGATTCCGCGCGGCGGCGGCACCGGCTACACGGGCGGCGCGGTGCCGCTCACGCCGTTCTCGGCCGTCATCAATACCGAAAAGCTCGAACAGCTCGGCGCAGTGGAAATGACCGAACTGCCGGGCGTCGATCGCAAAGTGCCGACCATTTTCTCCGGCGCGGGCGTCGTCACGCGCCGCGTGACCGAGGCGGCCGAGCAGGCGGGCTTCGTGTTCGCCGTCGATCCGACTTCGCTCGACGCATCGTGCGTCGGCGGCAATGTCGCGATGAACGCGGGCGGCAAGAAAGCGGTGTTGTGGGGCACGGCGCTCGACAACCTCGCCTGGTGGCGCATGGTCGATCCGGAAGGCAACTGGCTCGAAGTCACGCGTCTGGATCACAACCTCGGCAAGATTCACGATATCGAAGTCGCGCGTTTCGAGCTGAAATGGTTCGACGGCAACTATGCGCCGGGCGAGAAGCTGCTGCGCACGGAAGCGCTCGACATCAAGGGCCGCGTGTTCCGCAAGGAAGGCCTGGGTAAAGACGTCACCGACAAATTCCTCGCCGGTTTGCCGGGCGTGCAGAAGGAAGGCTGCGACGGACTCATCACGTCCGCGCGCTGGGTGCTGCACAAGATGCCCGCGCATACGCGCACTGTGTGCCTCGAATTCTTCGGCCAGGCGCGCGAAGCGATTCCGAGCATCGTCGAAATCAAGGACTATCTGTTCGAAACGTCGAAGCAGGGCGGCGCGATTCTGGCCGGCCTCGAACACCTCGACGAGCGCTATCTGCGCGCGGTCGGCTACGCGACCAAGAGCAAGCGCAACGGCTTTCCGAAGATGGTGCTGATCGGCGACATCGTCGGTAACGATGCGGATGCGGTGGCGCAGGCCACGTCGGAAGTCGTGCGCATGGCCAACGGCAAGAGCGGCGAAGGTTTCGTCGCGGTCAGCGCCGAGGCGCGCAAGCGCTTCTGGCTCGACCGCAGCCGCACCGCCGCGATCGCGAAGCACACCAACGCGTTCAAGATCAACGAAGACGTGGTGATTCCGCTCGACCGCATGGGCGAGTACACGGACGGCATCGAACGGATCAACATCGAGCTGTCGATCAAGAACAAGCTGCAACTTGTCGACGCGCTCGAAGCGTTCTTCAAGGCAGGCAAGCTGCCGCTCGGCAAGAGCGACGACGCCAATGAAATTCCGAGCGCCGAACTGCTCGAAGACCGCGTGCAGCAGGCGCTGGATCTGCTCAAGCGCGTGCGCACGCGTTGGGAGTTTTTGCGCGACAAGCTCGACCTGTCGTTGCGCGAGGCGCAGCATTATCTCGTCGGGCTCGGCTACGAAGCGCTCGCCGAAAAATTCGCCGATCGCGTCGACGCACAAGCTGATGCGACCGTGTTCCATGTCACGCAGGACCGAACGATCCGCGTGTCGTGGAAGCAGGAAATCCGCGCTGAATTGCGGCAGATTTTCAACGGCGGCGAGTTCAAGCCGATCCTCGACGAAGCGCAGGCGATCCACAAGCAGGTGCTGCGCGGCCGCGTGTTCGTCGCGCTGCACATGCACGCGGGCGACGGCAACGTGCACACGAACCTGCCGGTGAACTCCGACAACTACGAGATGCTGCAAGACGCCCACACGGCGGTCGCGCGCATCATGAAGCTCGCGCGTTCGCTCGACGGCGTGATTTCCGGCGAGCACGGCATCGGCATCACGAAGCTCGAATTTCTCACCGACGACGAGATCGGCGAATTCCGCGCGTATAAGCAGCGCGTCGATCCGCATGGCCGCTTCAACGCGGGCAAGCTGCTCGAAGGCGCGGACTTGCGCAACGCCTACACGCCGAGCTTCGGTTTGATGGGCTATGAATCGCTGATCATGCAGCAGTCGGATATCGGCGCGATTTCGGAGTCGATCAAGGACTGTTTGCGTTGCGGCAAGTGCAAGCCGGTGTGCGCGACCCACGTGCCGCGCGCGAACCTGCTGTACAGCCCGCGCAACAAGATTCTCGCGACGTCGCTGCTGGTCGAGGCGTTCCTGTACGAAGAGCAGACGCGCCGCGGCGTGTCGATCAAGCATTGGGACGAGTTCGGCGATGTCGCCGATCACTGCACCGTGTGCCACAAATGCGTGACGCCGTGCCCGGTGAAGATCGACTTCGGCGACGTCACCATGAACATGCGCAACCTGCTGCGCAAAATGGGCAAGAAGAAGTTCAATCCGGGCAACGCAGCCGGCATGTTCTTCCTCAACGCGACGAATCCGCAGACCATCAACCTCGCGCGCACGGCGATGATGGGCATCGGCTACAAGGCGCAGCGCCTCGGCAACGAAGTGCTGAAGAAGTTCGCGAAGAAGCAGACGGCGCACCCGCCGGCAACGGTCGGCAAGCCGCCGGTCACGCAGCAGGTGATCCACTTCATGAACAAGAAGATGCCGGGCAATCTGCCGAAGAAAACCGCGCGCGCATTGCTCGATATCGAGGACAACAAGATCGTCCCGATCATCCGCAATCCGAAGACGACCACGGCCGATACGGAAGCGGTGTTCTACTTCCCCGGTTGCGGTTCGGAGCGGCTTTTCTCGCAGGTCGGCCTAGCGACTCAGGCGATGCTGTGGGAAGCGGGCGTGCAAACCGTGCTGCCGCCGGGCTATCTGTGCTGCGGCTATCCGCAGCGCGGCTCGGGTCAGTTCGACAAGGCCGAGCAGATCGTCACCGACAATCGCGTGCTGTTCCATCGCGTCGCGAATACGCTGAACTATCTCGACATCAAAACGGTGGTGGTGTCGTGCGGCACCTGCTACGACCAGCTCGCCGGTTATGAATTCGACAAGATTTTCCCGGGCTGCCGGATCATCGACATTCACGAGTTTCTGCTTGAAAAAGGCATGAAGCTCGACGGCGTCACAGGCACGCGCTACATGTACCACGACCCGTGCCACACGCCGATCAAGACGATGGACCCGGTCAAGCTGGTGAACGCGCTGATGGGTTCCGAGAAGGACGGCTACAAGATCGAGAAGAACGATCGTTGCTGCGGCGAATCGGGCACGCTCGCGGTCACGCGTCCCGACATTTCGACGCAGGTGCGCTTTCGCAAGGAAGAAGAAATCCGCAAGGGCGCGGCCAAGCTGCGCGGCATTCCGCTCGTCGCCGAAGCCGGCGCGAACGCGATCAATCCGGCCAATGCATCGGCCGGCACCGCGGGTGCGGCGAATGGCTCCGTGCTGAAGGCCGGCGACGGTCCGCAGCCGAAGGGCGCCACCGACGTCAAGATTCTCACGAGCTGCCCGTCGTGCCTGCAAGGCCTGTCGCGCTACAACGAAGACGCGGGCATCGAGGCGGATTACATCGTCGTCGAAATGGCGCGTCACGTGCTCGGTGAAGACTGGATGGTCGACTACGTGCAGCGTGCGAACAATGGCGGAATCGAGCGCGTGCTGGTTTAATGGCACGACTGACGATTTTTGCCTGAGGACGACGATGGATTGCGTTTTTTGCCGTGAAGATGGCGGCGATGTGCTGTGGCAGGACGACACCTTGCGCGTCGTCCTCGCCGACGAACACGATTACCCGGGGTTTTGCCGCGTGATCTGGAACGAGCACGTAGCGGAGTTTTCGGATCTCGACGCGGCGGGCCGCGATCGCGTGATGAAGGCGGTGTATGCGGTCGAGCGCGCGATGCGGCGCATTCTTCAGCCGGCGAAGGTGAACCTCGCGAGCCTCGGCAACCAGGTGCCGCATGTGCATTGGCACGTCATTCCGCGTTTCTCGAACGACGCTCATTTCCCGCTGCCCATCTGGGCGCCGCGCCAGCGCACGGTGTCCGAAGCGATGCTGTCGTCGCGCCGCGCGCAGGCCACGCTGCTGCGCGAAGCGGTGCGGCAGGAAATCGAACACGCTCTCGCCTGAGCGCCATTCACTCGCCGCTTCGCGCCGCGCTCATGGGGCGCATCGGGCGCGGCGGCGCTTTCATATCGACATATCGAGGCCATCATGAGCGGACTGACTCCCGATACTCCGGTGCCGACCGGCGTCGTCGTGCATTCGAAGTCGCGCGTGCTGGAATTGCAGTACGCGAGCGGCGAATCGTACCGGCTGCCGTTCGAGCTGCTGCGCGTGTATTCGCCGTCGGCGGAAGTACAGGGCCACGGTCCCGGCCAGGAAACGCTGCAAACCGGCAAGCGCGACGTCACGATCACGATGATCGAAGGCGTCGGCAACTACGCCATTCAGCCGACGTTCTCCGACGGGCACTCCACCGGCATCTATTCGTGGGACCTGCTCTACGATCTGGCACGGCGCCAGGATGAACTGTGGCGCGCGTATCTCGACAAACTGGCTGCGGCCGGCGTCGACCGCGATACGCCGATGGCCGCGCCGGGCGCTGCGCACGGCCACCGTCACTGATACGATTCGCCAGAACTGCCGCACCTGCGGCGCAATATTTTCAGAATACGCGGAAAGGACAAGCGCGATGAGCAAAACCCACTTCGGCTTTCAATCGGTCGACGAACAGGAAAAGGCGCAGAAGGTGGCGGGCGTGTTCCACTCGGTGGCCGCCAACTACGACTTGATGAACGACCTGATGTCGGGCGGGTTGCACCGTGCGTGGAAGATGTTCACGATCGCGCAGGCCCACGTGCGGCCGGGCTACAAGGTGCTCGACATCGCGGGCGGCACGGGCGATCTGTCGAAGGCGTTTGCGAAGCAGGCGGGCGAAACCGGTGAGGTCTGGCACACGGACATCAACGAGTCGATGCTGCGTGTCGGCCGCGATCGTCTGCTCGACAAGGGCGTGATTACGCCGGCGCTGCTCTGCGACGCCGAGAAGATTCCCTTCCCGGACAACTACTTCGATGTGGTCACCGTGGCATTCGGCTTGCGCAACATGACGCATAAGGACATCGCGCTGGCGGAAATGCGCCGCGTGCTGAAGCCGGGCGGGCGTCTGCTCGTGCTGGAATTCTCGAAGGTCTGGGACCCGCTGAAAAAGGCCTACGACGTCTATTCGTTCAAGGTCTTGCCGTGGCTCGGCGAGCGTTTTGCGAAAGACGCGGAGAGCTACCGCTACCTCGCCGAATCGATCCGCATGCACCCGGACCAGGAAACTTTGAAAACAATGATGGAACAAGCGGGCCTCGACAGCGTCAAATATTACAATTTGTCAGCCGGCGTGGTAGCTTTGCATGTGGGGACCAAATACTAGGGTTCCTAACCCGTCGATTTTTAAAGGAATGCACCGAAATGTCCGATTCAATGCTGTTATCTCCCCGTAAGGTCAAGCGGTCTCTGGCGAGAAGAATCGGACTGATCGCAATGGTCGGTCTGATCGTCGCCGGCTCCGTCGCCTCGCTCGACGCCGAAGCGCGCCGCATGGGCGGCGGCCGCAGCATCGGCCGTCAGTCGAACACCGTTCAGCAGCAGGCTGCTCCGCAACCTTCGCCGACCAACCCGGCCATGCAGCAGCGCGCGCAACCCGCGCCGGCGCCTACACCGGCGCCGGCCGCGCAGCCTAACCGCTCGCGCTGGCTTGGGCCTATCGCCGGTCTCGCAGCCGGTCTCGGCATCGCCGCGTTGCTGTCGCACTTCGGTTTGGGCGGCGCGTTCGCGGGCGCGATGGCCAACATCATCGTGATCGCATTGCTCGCGATGATCGGCATCTGGCTGATCCGCCGCTTCCTGGGCCGCAAGCGCGATACGTCGCAACCGGCTTACGCCGGGCATTCGCCGTCGCTGAATTCCGGCGCCACGGGCTATACGCAGGAGCCGCAAGAGCCGCGCTACACGGCGCCGCCTACCGGTTCGTATTTTGAGCCGCAAGGCAATCCGCTGACCACGCCGTCGGTGAACGCAACGCCGAGCGTGCCGGCCGGTTTCGATTCCGAAGCGTTCCTGCGCAACGCGAAGGTGTATTTCGTGCGACTGCAAGCCGCATGGGACGTCGGCAATATCGACGACATCCGCGAGTTCACCACGCCGGAAATGTTCGCCGAGGTTCGCGTCGACCTGTCGTCGCGCGGCGCCGGAACGAATCAGACGGATGTCGTGCAGTTGAACGCCGATTTGCTCGGCGTCGAAGAACGCGCGAACGAATACTTCGCGAGCGTGCGCTTCTCCGGGCTGATCCGCGAGGCGCCGGGTGCGGCGGCCGAGCCGTTCGTCGAAGTGTGGAATCTGTCGAAGGCGAACCGTCCGGGCGAAGGCTGGCTGCTCGCCGGCATCCAGCAGGTCGCGCAGCACTGAGACGCGAGAGCGTCGCGGCCGTCCGTCCGGTGGTTCGCTTGCAACGTGCGCACATGTCGCCCGACGCTGATCCGCGGTTGATCATCAAGGCCCACGATTAGCCGTTCAGCCAGGCAGGCCGCGAAGCGAACGGACGTTACAATAGGAACCCGCGCGAGCAGTCGCTCCCGCGGGTTTTTTCTTGCCACCTTCAATGACCCTCGCCGCCAAGCCCTTTGTCGCTGCCGTCAATCATCTGCTCGCCCGCGAATCGTGGGCTCGCGAGCGCCTCGCCCCTTACGCGGGCAAGACCGCGCGACTGTCGTCGCCGCCGGTCGTGCTGGCGCTCGTCGTGCAGCCGGACGGCTATCTGGGCGCGCTCGGCGAAACCGACGCGCAACAGTTCGACGTGACGCTTTCGGTGCCGTCGGATGCGTTGCCGGCGTTCGTCCAGGGTGGCCAGGCCGCGGTCATGAAGCACGTGAAGATCGACGGCGACGCCGAGTTCGCGACCGTCATCGCCAAACTGGCGGAGCATCTGCGCTGGGAGCCGGAAGAAGATCTGGCGAAGCTGATTGGCGACGGCCCCGCGTGGCGGGTCGCGTCGATTGCGCGCACGGTCGGCGAACATGTGCAGCGCACCGGTCGCAATCTGCTCGACACGGCCGCCGAATATCTGCTGGACGAAAATCCGCAACTCGTGCGCCGCACCGCGCTCGACGACTTCAACGTCGAGCTGGCGCAAGCGCGCGATGCGCTCGCGCGAGTCGAAAAACGCATCCAGCGTCTTGAACAGAAGGTCGAAGCCCGCGGCGCCGCCGCGCCGGGCAGCGCCGCCACGTTGCGCGGCACGCGCTAGTCACCGGGCACCACTATGCGTTTTCTGCGTTTCCTCAAGATCTTTTTCACGGTTATCCGCTTCGGTCTCGACGAGATGATGCTCGGCCGCATCAACGACCGGCGCGTGCGCATGCTGCTGCGTATCACCACGCTCGGACGGAATTTCGACGCGCCGCCTGGCGTGCGCTTGCGCCTCGCGCTAGAAAGCCTCGGGCCGATCTTCGTCAAGTTCGGGCAGGTGCTGTCGACGCGGCGCGATCTGTTGCCCGTCGACATCGCCAACGAACTCGCGAAGCTCCAGGACCAGGTGCCGCCGTTCGATTCGGCGGTGGCCATCGGGCTCGTCGAGAAGTCGCTCGGCGCGCCGGTCGATGTGCTGTTCGACGATTTCGAGCGCGTGCCGGTGGCCAGCGCTTCCATCGCGCAGGTGCACTTCGCGACCGTGAAGGCCGGGCAGCACGCGGGCAAGGCCGTCGCGGTGAAAGTGCTGCGTCCGAACATGCTGCCGGTGATTGATTCGGACCTCGCGTTGCTGCGCGACATCGCCGTATGGGCCGAGCGCTTGTGGGCCGACGGCAAGCGCCTGAAGCCGCGCGAGGTGGTGGCCGAGTTCGACAAGTATCTGCACGACGAACTCGATCTGATGCGCGAGGCCGCCAACGGCAGCCAGTTGCGCCGCAATTTCGCCGGGCTCGATCTGCTGCTCGTGCCCGAAATGTATTGGGAATTTTGCACGCCCACCGTGCTGGTGATGGAGCGCATGGTCGGCGTGCCGATCAGCCAGGTCGATACGCTGCGCGCGGCGGGCGTGGATATTCCGAAGCTCGCGCGCGAAGGTGTGGAGATTTTCTTCACGCAGGTGTTCCGCGACGGCTTTTTCCACGCGGACATGCACCCCGGCAACATCCAGGTGAGCCTCGATCCGGCGCACTTCGGCCGCTATATCGCGCTTGATTTCGGCATCATCGGGGCGCTGTCGGACTTCGACAAAAATTACCTCGCGCAGAACTTCCTCGCCTTTTTCAAGCGCGACTACCATCGCGTCGCGACGCTGCATCTCGAGTCGGGCTGGGTGCCGCCGACCACGCGCGTCGAGGAACTGGAAAGCGCGATTCGCGCGGTATGCGAGCCGTATTTCGACCGCGCGCTGAAGGACATTTCGCTCGGTCAGGTGCTGATGCGCCTGTTCTCGACGTCGCGCCGCTTCAACGTCGAAATTCAGCCGCAGCTTGTGCTCCTGCAAAAAACCATGCTCAACGTCGAGGGGCTCGGCCGCTCGCTCGATCCCGAACTCGATTTGTGGAAGACGGCGAAGCCCTATCTCGAACGCTGGATGAACGAGCAGATCGGGCTGCGCGGCTGGTACGAGCGGTTGAAGATCGAGGCGCCGCAGTGGAGCAAGACGCTGCCGCAATTGCCGCGGCTGATCCATCATGTATTGGCCGAGCGCCACGATCATGGGCGCGTCGGCAACGACGACATGATCCGGCAGATCCTGCTCGAGCAGAAACGCACGAACCGGCTGCTGCAAGGATTGCTGCTGTTCGGCGTGGCCGTCGGTGTCGGCGCGGCGCTTGCGCGAGTGTTCCTCGCGCTGGCGTACGGCGCCTGATCCAAGCGAAGCCTAAGCGGCCCGAATGCGAGGCGAACGATGAGCGATCCGAGCCAAGATCCGACCCAATCCCCGATGCCCGATTTCGAGAGCCGCGATCCGAATTCGCCGGCGTTCTGGGACGAGCGTTTCGAGCGTCATTTCACGCCGTGGGACCAGGCGGGCGTGCCATCGGCGTTTCAGTCGTTTGCTGGGCGTCATGCCGGCGAGGCGGCGCTGATTCCCGGTTGTGGCAGCGCCTACGAAGCGGCCTGGCTGGCCGCGCACGGCAGTCCGGTGCGCGCCATCGACTTTTCGCACGCAGCCGTCGCGGCGGCGCGCGCGCAGTTGGGCGAACAGCATGCACAGCTCGTCGAACAGGCGGATTTTTTCAGCTACGAGCCGCCGTTTGCGCCCGCATGGATCTACGAGCGCGCGTTTCTGTGCGCGTTGCCGCCTGCGCGCCGCGACGACTATGCGCGCCGCATGGCCGAACTGTTGCCGCCAGGCGCGCTGCTCGCCGGCTTCTTTTTTATCGGAGCGACGCCGAAAGGGCCGCCGTTCGGCATCGAGCGCGCTGAACTCGAGACACTGCTCACGCCGCATTTCGAACTGATCGAAGATGAGGCGGTCAGCGATTCGATCGCGGTGTTTGCGGGACGCGAGCGCTGGCTGACGTGGCGCCGCCGAGGCTGAACGTCGAGCATCGCCCACCGAGGCCGCCGCCGCTGCCGGTCCGAGCGCCGCCGCGCCTACGCATTGCTCGCGCGGCCCTTGATTTTTCATGCAAGCGCCCCCATCTGGCGCGACGGCGGCTGCGCCGGACGCTCATCCCCAAAATGCCGGGGAGCGTTACGGTTTGCGGCTATAATTCAAGGCTTTGCAAGCGTTTACAAGATTTCAGTAGGGAACAGGTCATGCCGATCTACGCTTATCGTTGCGAGTCATGCGGCTTTGGGAAGGACGTCCTTCAGAAGATGAGCGACCCCCAGTTGACGCAATGTCCCGAGTGCGGGAAAGACACTTTTCGCAAACAGGTCACGGCCGCGGGCTTCCAGTTGAAGGGCTCCGGCTGGTACGTGACCGACTTCCGCGGCGGCAACAGCGGCGCGCCCGCGAAGGCCGACGCCAACGGCGCGTCGAATGGCGCTGCCAACGGCGCCTCGGGCGAGAACGCCGCGGCTGCCAGCAACGGCGCCGCCAAATCCGACACAGCCGCAGCCAGCAGTTCAGCCGCGGCGCCGGCAGCACCGGCTGCAACGCCGGCGGCCAGCACGCCCGCAAGCGGCTCCAGCAGCGTCTAGTAGCACTGCCGCCCTCGCGGGCGGCGCACACGCCGCGCATTGCTTCGGCGGCGCGGCTTTCTGGCGGTACACATGACGACGAAAAAAACGACGCTCAAATCGGTGTTTCTGACTGGCCTCCTGGTGCTGGTGCCTTTGGCCATCACGCTGTGGGTGCTCGGTCTGATCATCGGCACGATGGATCAGACGCTGTTGCTGCTGCCGCGCGCATGGCAGCCCGAGCGCGTGTTCGGTTTCCGCCTGCCCGGCCTCGGCGCGGTGCTGACACTGGCATTCATCTTTGTCGTCGGGCTGTTGACTCAGAACTTCGTCGGGCAGAAGCTCGTGAAGTGGTGGGAAGTCGTGGTCGCGCACATTCCCGTGGTCGGGCCGATCTACACGAGCGTCAAGCAGGTGTCCGACACGCTGCTGTCGAGCAGCGGCAACGCGTTTCGCAAGGCGCTGCTCATCGAATACCCGCGCCGCGGCTGCTATACGATTGCGTTTCTGACCGGCATTCCGGGCGGCGACGTGATCAATCACCTGAAAGAAGATCACGTCAGCGTTTATGTGCCGACCACGCCGAATCCAACGTCCGGCTTCTTCCTGATGGTGCCCAAGAGCGAAGTGATCGAACTCGACATGACGGTCGACGCCGCGCTCAAGTACATCGTCTCGATGGGCGTCGTGGCGCCGTCCGCGCCTCCGGCGCCGGTGCGCCGCACGACAGTCGAGCCTCCGCTGTAATGCCGGCGCGCAACGTTTCACGCAGTGTCGAACTGCGGCGCGCCGATCAACCAATGCAAAACGAAAGTCAAACATCATGTCGATGAGATCTGAATACTGCGGTCTGGTGACCGAAGAACTACTGGGCCAAACCGTCTCGCTGTGCGGCTGGGTCAGCCGCCGCCGCGACCACGGCGGCGTTATCTTCATCGACCTGCGTGACCGCGAAGGCCTCGTTCAGGTCGTCTGCGACCCGGATCGCGCGGAGATGTTCAAGGCGGCCGAAGACGTGCGCAACGAGTTCTGTCTGCAGATCAAGGGCGTGGTGCGCGCGCGTCCCGAAGGCACGACGAACGCCGCGCTCAAGAGCGGCAAGATCGAAGTGCTGTGCCACGAACTGATCGTGCTGAACGCGTCGGTTACGCCGCCGTTCCAGCTCGACGACGACAACCTGTCGGAGACCACGCGCCTCACGCATCGCGTGCTCGATCTGCGCCGTCCGCAGATGCAGCACAACCTGCGTCTGCGCTACCGCGTCGCGATCGAAGTGCGCAAGTACCTCGACACGCTCGGCTTCATCGACATCGAAACGCCGATGCTGACCAAGAGCACGCCGGAAGGCGCGCGCGACTACCTGGTGCCGTCGCGTACGAACCCCGGTCAGTTCTTCGCGCTGCCGCAGTCGCCGCAGCTCTTCAAGCAGCTCTTGATGGTGGCGAACTTCGACCGCTACTACCAGATCACCAAGTGCTTCCGCGACGAAGACCTGCGCGCCGACCGTCAGCCGGAATTCACGCAGATCGACTGCGAAACCTCGTTCCTGTCGGAACAGGAAATTCGCGATCTGTTCGAGGCGATGATCCGTCATGTGTTCAAGGAAACGATCGGCGTTTCGCTCGACGAGAAGTTCCCGGTCATGGAGTATTCGGAAGCCATGCGCCGCTTCGGTTCGGACAAGCCGGACCTGCGCGTGAAGCTCGAATTCACCGACCTGACCGACGCGGTCAAAGACGTCGAGTTCAAGGTGTTCAGCACGCCGGCCAACTCGAAAGACGGCCGCGTTGCCGCCATCCGCGTGCCGAAGGGCGGCGAGCTTTCGCGCGGCGACATCGACAGCTACACGGAATTCGTGCGCATCTACGGCGCGAAGGGTCTCGCGTGGATCAAGGTCAACGAAGTGGCGAAGGGCCGCGACGGTCTGCAAAGCCCGATCGTCAAGAACCTGCATGACGAAGCGGTCAAGGCGATTATCGAGCGCACCGGCGCGCAAGACGGCGACATCATCTTCTTCGCGGCGGATCGCGCGAAGGTGGTGAACGACAGCCTGGGCGCGCTGCGTCTGAAGATCGGCCATTCGGAATTCGGCAAGGCCAATGGCCTCGTCGAGTCCGGCTGGAAGCCGCTGTGGGTGGTCGACTTCCCGATGTTCGAATACGACGAGGAAGACAACCGCTACGTCGCCGCGCATCATCCGTTCACGAGCCCGAAAGACGAGCACCTCGAGTACCTGGAATCGGACCCGGCGCGCTGCCTCGCGAAGGCCTACGACATGGTGCTGAACGGCTGGGAAATCGGCGGCGGCTCGGTGCGTATCCATCGCGAGGAAGTGCAGAGCAAGGTGTTCCGCGCGCTCAAGATCAACGCCGAAGAAGCGCAAGCCAAATTCGGCTTCCTGCTCGACGCGTTGCAGTACGGCGCGCCTCCGCATGGCGGCATCGCGTTCGGTCTGGACCGCATCGTCACGATGATGGCCGGCGCCGATTCGATCCGCGACGTGATCGCGTTCCCGAAGACGCAGCGCGCGCAAGATCTGCTCACGCAGGCGCCGAGCGAAGTGGACGAGCGCCAGTTGCGCGAGTTGCACATCCGTCTGCGCACGCCGGAACCGAAGGCATGACGATTTGATGCCGGGTGCTGTCTGAAAACGACAGCAGAAGCAAAACGAAAAGGCGCGGGAGGAAACTCCGGCGCCTTTTTCGTTTTTTGCGTTACAGTCGATGCAACAGCTTTCGACTGTTCATTGGACCACCCGCCGACATGTATCGCGCAAGCATTGCGCCCAGTTTTCACATCATGCCGAAACCGCCGAAGATCCCGCAGTCCGTACTCGTCGTCATTCATACGCCCTCGCTCGATGTGCTGCTGATCGAGCGCGCCGATATGCCGGGGTTCTGGCAGTCGGTGACGGGTTCGAAAGACCGGCTCGACGAACCGCTCGCCGAAACGGCCATGCGCGAAGTGGCCGAGGAAACCGGCATCGTGATCGGCAGCGCTGCTGTGCCGCAAAGCGCGCTGTTCGACTGGCAATACTCGATCGAATACGAGATCTATCCGCAGTTTCTGCATCGCTATGCCGAAGGCGTGATCCACAACACCGAGCACTGGTTCAGCGTAGAAGTGCCCGAGCGCCTCGAAGTCACGCTCGCGCCGCGCGAGCACACCGCGTTTCTTTGGCTGCCGTATGAAGAGGCGGCGTCGCGCTGCTTTTCGTCGTCGAATGCGGATGCGATCCTGCAGTTGCCGAGCAGGCTGCGCAAGCGTTCGGAGTCTCGCCGATGAGCGTCGGCGGCGCACGCCGTTTCGCCCGTCTGCGGCAATCGCTGCTCGGCCGCCGCTATTGGCAGCGCTACCGCTTCACGAGCGGCAACGACGTCAAGCTGCTGCGCTCCGGCGACGAGTTCTTCAGCGCGCTCGTGCAGCGTGTGGATGCCGCCGAGCGCGACGTGGTTCTCGAAACCTATATCTTTTGCTACGACGAGGCCGGGCAGATGGTCAACGCGGCGCTGCTGCGCGCTGCGGCGCGCGGCGTGCGTGTGCGCGTGATCACCGACGGTGTCGGCACCGCCCGCCTGCCGATGTTCGACGAGTGGACCGGCGCGGGCATCGAGCATCGCATCTACAACCCGCACATTTTCGGGCGCTTCGGTTTCTCGCGCACGCACCGCAAGCTGGCCGTGATCGACGACGCGTTTGCGTATTGCGGCGGCATCAACATCGTCGACGATTATGAAAACAACGGCGAGACGCTGCCGTATCGGCGCTGGGATTTCGCGGTCGAATTGCATGGGCCGGTGGTGAGCGACGTGCGCCAGGCGTTCGAAGTGCAATGGCGGCGGATTCGCGTCGGGCATCGGCCAGTGGAGTCGCTCGAGCCCGATCTCAGTCCGAAGACGTCCGCGTCGCTCGGCAGCCTGCGCCGTCGACGCCGGCGCCGCAACGAAGAACTGTGGGCGGGCGGCGAACCGTGCGTGGCGTTCGTCGCGCGCGACAACCTGATCAATCGGCGCGCCATCGAAAAGGCGTATCTGACGGCGATCGGCCAGGCGCGCAACGAGGTGCTGCTCGCGAATCCGTACTTCATGCCTGGCCGCAAGCTGCGTCGCGCGCTCGTGTATGCGGCGCGGCGCGGCGTCGTGGTGAAGCTGATTATCGGCCGCAAGGAGTTCAAGGCGCTCGACTACGCGGTGCCTTTTCTCTATCGCGCGTTGCTGCGGGCGGGCGTGCAGATCGCGGAGTACGAGAAGACCATGCTGCACGGCAAGGTCGCGGTGGTCGACTCGAACTGGGCGACCGTGGGTTCGTCCAATCTCGACGCGCTCAGCCTCATGCTGAATAACGAGGCCAACGTCGTGCTGGTGAACGATCCGTCGATCGACGCGCTTCGCGAAGCGATCCTCGTCGCGTTCAAGGACTCGCGGCGCATCGACGAAGCGCACTACGACGCGCGTCCGGCCGGCGAACGGCTGCTTAACTGGCTCGCCTACACGACGTATCGGCTGGCGATGAAGGTGCTGACGGTGGGCGGCTACGATTAGCGGATAAGGCCGACGCTTCAGAAGCACGCTCAACCATTTCCCGATGTCTTTCAGACTTTTCGCGCAGCCCCTTCGCGGACCCCGAAACCATAATCGCCGCTCACCAGCGGTCAAGCGCCCGACGCGAGAAGATGCGAGCCCATGCGAGCCCATGCGTCGGCGTCAAAGACCTCTGCCATCAAGCAGCGTGCGCCGATGGCACCGCACCGCGCACCGTGAGCGGCGCGAAGCCACCGGCCAGTCATCGAGGTCCGTCCGTCCCATGCCAGCGCATTCCGAAGCCGCATCCGATAACAGCAACATATCAAGCCTGCATGACCAGGCTCTGGCAGCGTACCGGGCCGGTCGCCACGACACCGTCCACGCGCTCGCCGCGCAAATCCTGACGCTGGACGGCGAGCACACCGGCGCCATGCATCTCGAGGGCCTGCTCGCGCTTGCCACCGGCCAGCCTGAAGTGGCGCGACACTGGCTCGAGCGGGCGATCCAGCTCGGCCCGGAAGCGAACCTCTACAACACGCTGTACGCGATTCAGCTCAGACTGGGCGATCACGACGGAGCCGTCGACAGTTTGCGCAAGGGGCTCGCACTGCAGCCGGAGTTCACTGCGCTTCACTACAACCTGGCGTTGACGCTGCAACATCTCGACCGTCCGGAAGACGCGGCAGTCAGTTACCGTCGGACGATCAAGATTGAACCTGGCCACTCCGCGGCGCACAACAACCTCGGCCGCATCTTCGCGGACCTGGGCGCTCTACAGGAAGCCGAGCATCACTACCGGCGCGCGCTCGAACTCGCGCCGGCCAATCTCGTCGCACGCAATAACCTGTCGATGCTGCTGCTCGCCACCGGCCGTTATCAGGAAGCCTGGCCATATTTCGAAGACCGCTGGGTCAGCTTCCGTCACGCCGACGGAAGTCCCGCGCGAGTGCCCATCCAGGCGCCGTTGCCGCGCTGGTGGGGCGAAAGCCCCGCCGTGGTCGGCGCAGCGGAGCCGAAACGTATGCGCAGCGAACGTCTGCTCGTGCTCGACGAGCAAGGCTACGGCGACAGTCTGCAATTCGTGCGCTATCTGCCAATGGCGCTCGAACTGTTCGCGCAGGTCGGCTATGTATGCCCGGCGCCGCTGCGTCGCCTGTACGCAGAATCGCTGTGTTCGCGTTGGCCGGGGCTCGTGCTGCTCGACGAGCCGGCGTCCGATTTTGCGAGCTGGGATCGCTATTGCCCGCTGATGTCGTTGCCGATGGCGTTCGGCACGCAAGTCGCGACCATCCCGGCGGACACGCCGTATCTCCACGCCGATATGACGCGTGCCGCCGCCTGGCGCGCGCGGCTCGACACGTTGCCGGACGCGCACTTGCCGCGCATCGGCGTGGTATGGGCGGGCGGTCATTCGGGCATCGCCGTGGATCGCCGGCGCAGCCTCAGCGCAGCTCAGCTTGCGCCGCTCTTCGCGCTCGATCAGATCCGCTGGATCAGTCTGCAAAAGACCGACGATCCCGCCAAGCTGGCCGATCCGGCCAGCCAGGCGCGCCTAACGGACTGGACCGCCGATCTCACGGACTTCGCGGATACCGCCGCGCTGATCGCCAACCTCGATCTGGTGATTTCCGTCGATACCTCGGTCGCGCATCTCGCCGCGGCCCTGGGCAAGCCGGTATGGCTGCTAAACCGTTTCGCGGGTTGCTGGCGTTGGCTGCGCGGACGGGACGACAGCCCGTGGTATCCGGGCTTGCGTCTTTTCACGCAAACTCAGCGCGACGACTGGGACGACGTGCTCGCGCGGACATGCGAGGCACTCAAGCAGCGCTACGCAATCGGAGCTTAAACGTGTTCTAGATTCGCTTGCGCTGCTGCATCATGTCAGCCGGCTGCGCAGTTCGAGGAAGCGGATGGGTCAATGCAAAACTGCCTGACGACAAACCCCTCTAAAAAATCCGATTCCTCTGATTGCTACATGCCCCAAAATTGAAGCCAGGTTAGAAACCGGTTTCTAATAAAGTCCTTGTTTCGCGGACGGCGCCACTCAATAATAGTACGGCCGTTCGATTTTCTTTCGGTCACATTAGAACGGTAAAAGCTATGCGAAAAGGCGAACAAACGCGAGCCGCAATTCTCGATGCAGCACTTGATCTTGCAAGCCGCGACGGACTCGAAGGTCTGACGATTGGCCTCCTGGCCGAGCGCATGCAGATGAGCAAAAGCGGTGTGTTCGCGCATTTCGGGTCGCGCGAGGACTTGCAGGTGGAAGTCGTGCGCGAATATCACCGTCGTTTCGAAGACGAGGTGTTTTTCCCGAGCCTGCGCGAGCCTCGCGGATTGCCGCGTTTGCGCGCGATGATCTCCCGCTGGATCGAGAAGCGCATTCAGGAAGTGACCACCGGGTGCATCTACATCAGCGGCGCCGTTGAATACGACGACCGCGCGGACAGCCAGGTGCGCGAACAACTGGTGTCGAGCGTGACGATGTGGCGCGCGGCGCTCACCCGCGCGATTTCGCAGGCAATGGAAGAAGGGCATCTGCGCGCGGACACCGATCCGCAATTGATGCTGTTCGAACTGTACAGCTTCACGCTGGGTCTGCATCACGACGCGCGTTTCCTGCATCTGCCGGATGCGGTGCGTCTGACGTGGGCCGCGTTGGAAAAACTGATTGTTTCGTATCAAAGCGAAAGCCGTTAGCAGAGAGCCGATCCGCGTCGCGCGTGCAGCTAACGGCCTGGCTTCATGTTTAAACTTTGGAGAGACTCATGGGACAGTACGCCGCGCCGCTGCGCGACATGCAATTCGTGTTGCACGAGCTGCTTAACGTCGAAGCCGAGATCAAGCAGATGCCGAAGCACGCGGATCTCGACGCCGGGACGATCAACGCCGTGCTCGAAGAGGCCGGCAAGTTCTGCTCCGAAGTGCTGTTTCCGCTGAATCACAGCGGCGACCAGGAAGGCTGCACGTACGTCGGCGACGGCGTCGTGACCACGCCGAAGGGTTTCAAGGAAGCCTATCAACAGTACGTTGAAGCCGGCTGGCCCGCGCTCGGTTGCGATCCCGAGTACGGCGGCCAGGGGCTGCCCGCGTTCGTCAACAACGCGCTCTACGAAATGCTGAATTCGGCGAACCAGGCATGGACGATGTACCCCGGCCTCTCGCACGGCGCATACGAATGCCTGCACGCGCACGGCACGCCGGAACTGCAAAAGGTGTATCTGCCGAAGCTGGTGTCGGGCGTATGGACCGGCACCATGTGTCTGACCGAGCCGCATTGCGGCACCGATCTCGGCATTCTGCGCACCAAGGCCGAGCCGAATAGCGACGGCTCGTATGCGATCAGCGGCACGAAGATTTTCATCTCCAGCGGCGAGCATGATCTTGCGGAGAACATCGTTCACCTCGTGCTCGCGCGTCTGCCGGATGCGCCCAAAGGCACCAAGGGCATTTCGCTTTTCATCGTGCCGAAGTTCGTGCCGAACGAAGCAGGCGAGCCTGGTGAACGCAACGGCGTGAAGTGCGGTTCCATCGAACACAAGATGGGCATTCACGGCAACGCGACCTGCGTGATCAATCTCGACAACGCGAAGGGCTGGCTCGTCGGCGAGCCGAACAAAGGCTTGAACGCGATGTTCGTGATGATGAACGCTGCGCGTCTGGGCGTCGGCATGCAGAGCCTCGGCTTGACCGAAGTCGCGTACCAGAACTCGCTGACGTATGCGAAAGAACGTCTGCAAATGCGCTCGCTGACCGGTCCGAAGGCCCCGGACAAAGCCGCTGATCCGATCATCGTGCATCCCGACGTGCGCCGCATGCTGCTCACGCAAAAGGCCTATGCGGAAGGCGCGCGCGCATTCTCGTACTGGTCCGCGCTGCATATCGACAAGGAACTGTCGCACGCCGACGAATCCGTGCGCAAGGAAGCCGCCGATCTCGTCGCGCTGCTCACGCCGATCCTGAAAGCGTTCCTGTCGGACAACGCGTTCGAAGGCACGAATCACGCGATGCAGATTTACGGCGGCCACGGCTTTATCGCCGAGTGGGGCATGGAGCAGTACGTGCGCGACGCGCGCATCAACATGATCTACGAAGGCACGAACGCGATTCAGGCGCTCGACCTGCTCGGCCGCAAGATTCTCGGCGACATGGGCGCGAAGATGAAGAAGTTCGGCAAGCTCGTGACCGAGTTTGTCGAAGCCGAAGGCATCAAGCCGGAGATGCAGGAGTTCATCAACCCGCTCGCCGACATCGGCGAAAAGGTGCAGAAGCTGACGATGGAAATCGGCATGAAGGCCATGCAGAACCCGGACGAAGTGGGTGCCGCGGCCGTGCCGTATCTGCGCACTGTAGGCCATCTCGTGTTCTCGTACTTCTGGGCACGCATGGCGCGCGTCGCGCTGGATAACGAAGCATCGGGCGATCCGTTCTACAAGGCCAAGCTCGCCACCGCGCGCTTTTACTTCGCGAAGCTGCTGCCCGAAACGGCCATGACGATTCGCCAGGCGCGCGCCGGTTCCAAGCCGCTGATGGACTACGAAGAAGCGCTGTTCTAAATCAACTCACGGAAAGTCGCCGCGCCGGTTCCAACGACGCGGCGATTTTGCCGGCCCCATCCATCGCGAAGTAGTCGAGATATCCGCGACACATTCGCGACACCGCATAACTCCCCGGAGGAACAACGTGAGCAATCTGATCATTCGCAAGGTAGCCGTGCTCGGCGCCGGCGTGATGGGCGCGCAGATCGCCGCGCACCTGATCAACGCCAAGGTGCCGGTGCTGCTGTTCGACCTGCCCGCAAAGGAAGGTCCGAAGAACGCCATCGCGTTGAAGGCGATCGAGAATCTGAAGAAGCTGTCGCCCGCGCCGTTCGGCGTGAAGGACGACGCGCAGTACATTCAGCCCGCGAATTACGACGACGACATCGAGAAGCTCGCCGAATGCGACCTCGTGATCGAAGCGATCGCCGAGCGCATGGACTGGAAGCACGACCTGTACAAGAAGGTGTCGCCGCACATCGCGCCGAACGCGATCTTCGCGACCAATACATCGGGCCTGTCCATCACCGAGTTGTCGCAAGGTTTCGCGGACGAACTCAAGGCGCGCTTTTGCGGCGTGCATTTCTTCAATCCGCCGCGCTACATGCATCTGGTCGAACTGATTCCGACCGCGACCACGCGCCCGGAAATTCTCGATCAACTCGAAACGTTCCTGACGAGCGTGGTCGGCAAGGGCGTCGTGCGCGCGAAAGACACGCCGAACTTCATCGCGAATCGCGTCGGCATTTTCTCGATTCTCGCCGTGATTACCGAGGCCGCAAAATTCGGCCTGCGTTTCGACGAAGTGGACGACCTGACCGGCTCGCGTCTCGGTCGTGCGAAGTCGGCGACGTTCCGTACTGCTGATGTCGTGGGTCTCGACACGATGGCGCACGTCATCAAGACGATGCAGGACAACCTGAAGGACGATCCGTTCTTCCCGGTCTACGAAACGCCGGCCGTGCTCGCCGAACTCGTGAAGAAGGGCGCGCTCGGTCAGAAGACGGGCGGCGGCTTCTACAAGAAGGAAGGCAAGGCGATCAAGGTGCTCGACCCGAAAACGGGCGAGTACGTGGACGGCGGCGCGAAGGCCGACGAACTGGTCGGCCGCATTCTGAAGCGTCCGCCGGCTGAGCGGCTGAAACTGCTGCGCGAATCGGAGCATCCGCAAGCCCAATTCCTGTGGTCCATTTTCCGCGACGTGTTCCACTACATCGGCGTGCATCTGGAATCCATCGCCGATAACGCGCGCGACGTCGACCTCGCCATCCGCTGGGGTTTCGGCTGGAACGAAGGTCCGTTCGAAGGCTGGCAGACGGCCGGCTGGAAGCAGGTCGCCGAATGGGTGCAGGAAGACATCGCGGCGGGCAAGGCGCTTTCGACTGTGCCATTGCCTTCGTGGGTGCTCGACGGTCCCGTCGCCGAAAAGGGCGGCGTGCATACGAACGAAGGTTCGTGGTCGCCGGCTTCGAAGACGTTCGTGCCGCGCTCGTCGCTTGGCGTGTATGAGCGCCAGGTGTTCCGCGCACCACTCGTCGGCGAAACGGCTGCGGACCCGAAGACTTACGGCAAGACGCTATTCGAAACGGACGCGGTGCGCGCATGGGTCGACGACCGCGCCGGCGAGAACGATGTTCTGATCGTGTCGTTCAAGAGCAAGATGAACACGATCGGACCGTCGGTGATCGACGGTTTGACGCAGGCCATCGAACTGGCCGAGAAGGACTACAAGGGTCTCGTGATCTGGCAGCCGACGTCGCTGAAACTCGGCGCGCCGGGCGGCCCGTTCTCGGCGGGCGCGAACCTCGAAGAAGCGATGCCCGCGTTCATGATGGGCGGCGCGAAAGGCATCGAGCCGTTCGTGAAGAAGTTCCAGCAAGGCATGCTGCGCGTGAAGTACGCGAGCGTGCCGGTTGTGGCCGCAGTGTCGGGCATTGCGCTCGGCGGCGGCTGCGAGTTGCTGCTGCATAGCGCGAAGCGCGTTGCGCACATCGAAAGCTATATCGGTCTCGTGGAAGTCGGCGTGGGTCTCGTGCCTGCTGGCGGCGGCCTGAAGGAAGCGGCGTTGCGCGCGGCCGAGGCCGCGACGCAAGTCGGCGCGACCAACGATCTGCTGAAGTTCGTGCAGAAGTCGTTCGAAAACGCGGCGATGGCGAAGGTGTCGGCGTCCGCGCTCGACGCCCGCGCGATGGGTTATCTGAAGCCGTCGGACACGATTGTGTTCAACGTGTTCGAGTTGCTCGACGTCGCGAAGAAGGAAGCGCGCGCACTCGCTGGCGCTGGTTACCGTCCGCCGCTGCGCGTCACGCAGGTGCCGGTTGCCGGACGCTCGGCGATCTCGACCATCAAGGCATCGCTCGTGAACATGCGCGACGGCCGCTTCATCAGCGAGCACGATTTCCTGATCGCGAGCCGCATCGCCGAAGCCGTGTGCGGCGGCGACGTGGAAGGCGGCAGTCTCGTCGACGAAGAATGGCTGCTGCAACTCGAGCGCCGCGCGTTCGTCGATCTGCTCGGCACGCAGAAGACGCAGGAGCGGATCATGGGCATGCTGCAAACCGGCAAGCCGGTGCGGAACTAACAGCGACGCGCGCAAATTTCGGAGAAACAAATGAGCAAGCAATTGCAAGACGCATACATCGTCGCCGCGAGCCGTACGCCGATCGGCAAGGCGCCGCGCGGCGTGTTCAAAAACACGCGCCCTGACGAACTGCTGGTGCATGCAATCCGATCCGCCGTGGCCCAAGTGCCCGGCCTCGACACGAAGGTGATCGAAGACGCGATTGTCGGCTGCGCGATTCCCGAGGCCGAGCAGGGCCTGAACGTGGCCCGCATGGGCGCGCTGCTCGCGGGCCTGCCGCAGTCGGTCGGCGGCGTGACGGTGAACCGCTTCTGCGCGTCGGGCCTGACCGCGTTGGCGATGGCCGCGGACCGCATCCGCGTCGGCGAATCGGACGCGCTGATCGCGGGCGGCTGCGAGTCGATGAGCATGGTGCCGATGATGGGCAACAAGCCGTCGCTGTCGCCGCATATCTTCGATCGCAATGAAGATGTTGGCATTGCGTACGGCATGGGCCTGACCGCCGAGAAAGTCGCCGAGCGCTGGAAGATCAGCCGCGAAGCGCAAGACGCGTTCTCGGTCGAATCGCATCGCCGCGCGATCGCCGCGCAGCAGTCCGGCGAGTTCAACGACGAGATCGCCGCGTACACGGTCACTGAGCGCTTTCCCGATCTCGCCACGGGCGAAGTGCGCGTTAAAACGCGCGAAGTCTCGCTCGACGAAGGCCCGCGCGCCGATACGTCGCTCGAAGGTCTCGCGAAACTGCGCACGGTGTTCGCGAACAAGGGCTCGGTGACGGCCGGCAACAGCTCGCAGACCTCGGACGGCGCGGGCGCACTGATCGTCGTGTCGGAGAAGATCCTCAAGCAGTTCAACCTGACGCCGCTCGCGCGCTTCGTCAGCTTCGCGGTGCGCGGCGTGCCGCCGGAAATCATGGGCATCGGGCCGAAGGAAGCGATTCCGGCAGCGCTGAAGGCCGCGGGTCTGACACAGGACGACCTCGACTGGATCGAGTTGAACGAAGCGTTCGCCGCGCAATCGCTCGCGGTGATTCAGGACCTGGGCCTCGATCCGTCGAAGATCAACCCCCTCGGCGGCGCGATCGCGCTCGGCCATCCGCTGGGCGCGACGGGTGCGATTCGTGCGTCGACGGTCGTGCACGGCTTGCGCCGCCGCAACTACAAGTACGGCATGGTGACGATGTGCGTCGGCACGGGGATGGGCGCGGCGGGCATCATCGAGCGGCTGTGATACGGCTTGCTTCGGTGCACGCGGCATGCCGTTAAGGCGCTCGCAACGGTTCGCAGGCCTCGCGCTTGCGAACCGTTTTTGCTTTTACTACAGCAGATTCTGTAGCACATGAAGGAGACGAACATGACGACGGACATTCTGGTCGAGCGCGCCAACGGTGTGCTGACGATTGCCTTCAACCGGCCGGACAAGAAGAACGCGATCACGGCCGCGATGTATCAGACGATGGCCGACACTTTGGTCGACGCGCAAGCCGATGCGTCCGTGCGCGCCATTCTGTTTCGCGGCAGCGCGGGCATTTTCAGCGCGGGCAACGATCTCGAAGACTTCATGAAGGCGCCGCCGATGGGCGAAAACGCGCCCGTCTTCCAGTTCCTGCGCGCGATCAGTTCGGCGGAAAAGCCGGTGGTGGCGTCGGTCGCAGGGCCGGCGGTGGGCATCGGCACGACGCTGCTGCTGCATTGCGATCTGGTCTATGCCGCCGATTCGGCGAGCTTCTCGTTGCCGTTCGCGCAACTCGGGCTGTGTCCCGAAGCGGCGTCGAGTTTGCTGCTGCAACGCGTCGCGGGCTATCAGGCCGCGGCGGAAAAGCTGCTGCTCGGCGAGGCGTTCGACGCCGCCGAAGCGCAACGCATGGGCTTCGTGAATCGCGTGTTGCCGGCTGCGGAAGTCGACGCGTTCGCGGCATCGCAAGCCGCGAAGCTCGCCGCGTTGCCGGCGTCGTCATTGCGCGTGACCAAGAGCCTGATGAAGCGCGCGAGCCACCAGGAACTGCAAACGCAGATGTCGGAGGAAGCGCTGCACTTCGGCAAGATGCTGATCGCGCCCGAAGCGCGTGAGGCGTTCAAGGCGTTCTTCGAGAAGCGCAAGCCGGACTTCCGGCAATTCGACTGAGCAAGCAGGGCGGCTGCAAAGCGCCCACTTGTCCCGTTTGCAGAAGCCGCTCAGGGCTGCGCGGTGTCGTAATCGACGTAGCTGGTTTCGCGGCAGAAGCTGACGAGCCGCACGCCGGCCTTGCGGGCAATCGCAATCGCCAGCGACGACGGCGCCGAAATCGTCGCGAGCATCGGCACGTCGACGCGCGCGGCTTTGCGCACGAGTTCATAGCTCGCGCGGCTCGACAGAAACACGAAGCCCTCTTTGGTATCCGCGCGATCGAGCACGAGCTGGCCGATCAGCTTGTCGAGCGCGTTATGGCGGCCGACATCTTCGAACGCGTAGCGGATCGCGCCCGCGGCGTCGCACCACGCGGCGGCGTGCAGGCCGCCGGTGAGGCGCGTCAACGCCTGATGCGCGGGCAATTCGCGGGCCGCGCGCGCGATCGCGTCGGGCGCTAGCCGCTGCAAAAAGCCGGTATCGGGCACGCGTTCCGGCTTCAGATCGAGCAGATCGATGCTTTCGATGCCGCACACGCCGCAGCCGGTGCGGCCGGCCAACGCGCGGCGCTTTTGCTTCAGCGCGACGAATGCCTGCTGCACGACCTGCAATTGCACTTCGGCGTGCGGCAATTCGCCGTCGTCATGCAGTTCGACCTCGATGTCCTGAATGTCGCTGCCGCGCTCGACAATCCCTTCCGAAATCGCGAAGCCGACGGCGAATGCTTCGAGATCGCGTGGCGTGCACATCATCACCGCATGCGAGATGCCGTTGAAGACGAGCGCGACCGGCCACTCCTGGCCGACGTGGTCAGTGACCGTTTCGACCGCCGCGCCGCGATGGCGGTGCACCTGACGCTCCACCGCGCCGGGCTGGCCTGCTTGCAGTTCGTTCACGCTGATTCACTCCGTCGATGCCGTGCGTGCGCCCGGCCATGCCGCGCCGCCGACGCACGAATAAGGTTCTAAAATACCTCAAGCTGGCCTTGTGCGTTGCCCGTCATCCAAGAGGAAACTGTCATGGGACTCAACGAAGCACCGCTGCTGTTCAACTTCGAGGTGGAGTCGTCGCAGAATTTCACCTACATCCCGATGTCGGTTCGCTTCAATCTCGATCGTTTCGGGCTGCGCATTTCGCTCGCGCAATGGCAAATGCTGCCGCTGGAGGACCGCAAGCTGCTCGCGCGTTTTCCCGTCGAAGACGACGCGGAGATCGAGCCCAACTTCGATCACGCGCTGTTCGAGATGCTGCGCACTCACGCGAACGTCGAACCGGAGTGGTTCACGCCGGACGAAGCGCCCGCGTGGCGCGACACGGCGAGCGTGCCCGAAAGCGTCGAGCGTCAGGCGAAGCTGGCGGGCCTCGCGGGTCCGAGTGCCGCGCGCTGGGCGGAGCTCGAGCCGTTCAAGCGCTACGTGCTCGCGAAGTTGTCGCGCAAGCAGGAGATCAACCACGACTTCATCCCGGCGATGAAGGAATTTGGCGCGGCCGGCTAGGCGCGGCCGGCCAGGTGCGGCCGGCCAGCCGCGAGCGCACCCCACCAACTTTTTTTCACCTCCCACCCTCAACCTGTTCCGAACGCTGCCGTTATCCAAAGGTTAGCGCGTAAAAGACTCGCATCGATGCCGCCGGACGCATCGCAAGCGGCCTCGCGCTCCCGCCCGAAGAACGATCGACGTTCGGAACCCATGACTCCTTTCATCTCGAAGCGGCTGCTGATCAACATAGCGGTCGTGGCCGTCGCGCTCGGCGCAAACGTGTTCGCCGCATGCTTGCAGATCGCCGGCCAGCGTGAGGCCGACGCGCGCATGCTGCATTCGACGCACGTTCGCCAGAGCCTCGACGCGTACCAGTCGGCGCTCGACGGCGGTCTCGCCGCGCTCGGCCGCCTCGAGGCCGCGGGCGATCCGCCGCCCGTCGACGCGGCCGCGACGATGAACGCGACGCTCGCGAGTCTCGAAAGCAAGTTGCAGGGCGAACTGGCCGACGAACCCGCGATGCTCGCCACGCTCGCCCAGGTCGGCGCGGACCGGCGCGCGCTGCAACGCGACATCGGCGATGCGCTGCTCACGCGCGACGCCGACGAGCCGGCCGCCTCGCGCGCATGGACGGCGGCGTCGTACATGCACGCCGGGCTCGGGCTGCAGCGTGTCGAAGCGGGCCTCGCCGCGCTGCGGGCAGCCGAGAACCGCGCGTTGCAGGCGTCGCTCGCGGCGTCGTCGAAGGAGCGGCGGCACGCGGCGCTGTTTCTGATCGCGACCATGCTGGCGGGCGCGGCGCTCCTGATCTTCACCTTCGGCGCACGCGAAAGCAGCGCGCGCAAGAAGCTGCACAGCGTGCGCGCGCTCGGCCGCAACGACGAGCGCTTTCGCAGCCTGTTCGACGATCATCCGGTGCCGATGTATATCTTCGAGCGCGAGACGCTGCGCTTTCTCGCCGTCAATTCGGCCGCGATCAAGCAGTACGGCTATTCGGAGAGCGAGTTTCTCGACATGACGATTCGCGCGATCCGGCCGAATAGCGAGATCGGCCGGCTCGAGTCGCACTTGCAGCGCGCCGACAGCGCCGAGCGCGGGCGCACGATGGCGGGCATCTGGCATCACCGGCGCAAGGACGGCTCGGTGATCAGCGCGGACATCTCCTATCACGCGCTGAACTTCATGGGCCGCGCCGCGTTCTTCGTTCTCGCCGACGACGTCACCGAGCAGATCAACGCCGAAGCCGAGGCGCAGCGCTCGAACCAGATGCTCGAAGCGGTGATCGACAACATCCCGCAGCGCATTTTCTGGAAGGACCTGGAGTCGCGCTATCTCGGCTGCAACATGGCGTTCGCGCGCGACGCGGGTCTGTCGTATCCCGAGCAGGTGGTCGGCAAGAGCGACGCCGACATGCCGTGGCGCGCGTTCGCCGAATTGCTCAACGCGCACGACAGGGAAGTGGTCGGCACGGGCGTGCCGAAGATGAACTTCGAAGTCGACGTGGTGATAGACGGCGTGCACCGCACGACCGTCACGAGCAAGCTGCCGTTCACCGACGGCGACGGCCGCGTGATCGGCGTGCTGGGTTCGTACACGGACATCACCGAGCGCAAGCGCGCCGACCTCGCGCTGCGTCTGCAAAGCCGCGCGCTCGATGCGAGCGTCAACGCGATTCTGATCACGGCGCCTTCGCCGGCGGGCAATCTCATCGAATACGTGAATCCCGCCTTTATGCGCATCACGGGCTACGATCCCGCCGAGGTGATCGGCCACGATTGCCGCGTGCTGCAACGCGACGATCGCGAGCAGGAAGGTGTCGCGCTGATCCGCGAGGCGCTCGCCGCGAATCGCGAAGTGAGCGCGGTGGTGCGCAACTATCGCAAGGACGGCGCGCTGTTCTGGAATCAGCTTTTCATCGCGCCGGTGCCGGATGCGGAAGGCGTGATTACGCATCACATCGGCGTGATTAACGACGTGACCGACCTGATGCGCTATCAGGAACAGCTCGAATATCAGGCCAACTATGACAGCCTCACGCGCCTGCCAAACCGCAACCTGCTGCGCGACCGCTTGCAGCATGCGTTGATCGTCGCGCAGCGGCAGCACAAGGGCGTCGCGGTCGTGTTCATGGATCTCGACGGCTTCAAGAACGTCAACGACAGCCTGGGCCACAGCGTCGGCGACCGGCTGCTCGGTGTCGTCGCGGAGCGGCTCGCGCGCTGCACACGCACGAGCGATACGGTCGCGCGTCACGGCGGCGACGAGTTCGTGGTCGTGATGACCGATACCGTCGACGAACAATCGCTGATTGCGTGGATGGAGCGCGTGCGCGCGTCGATCTCGGAGCCGGTGTGGCTCGACGGAACGGAACTGTACGTGGGCTGCAGCCTGGGCGCGAGCCTGTTCCCGCAAGACGGCGACGACGCCGAAACGCTGATGAAAAAGGCCGATCTCGCGATGTATCGCGCGAAGGACATGGGCCGCAACACGTTCCAGTTCTATCAGCCCGAGATGAACGCGAGCGCGGGCGCGCGCCTTAACCTGGAGCGGCGTCTGCGGCGCGCGCTGCGCGACAACCAGTTCTTGCTGCACTATCAGCCGCAAGTCGATATTCACACCGGGCGGATTGTCGGCACCGAGGCGCTGGTGCGCTGGCGCGATCCCGAAGTCGGGCTCGTGCCGCCGTCGTCGTTCATTCCCGTTGCCGAAGAAAGCGGGCTGATCGGCCCGCTGTCGGAATGGGTGCTGCGCGAAGCGTGCCGTCAAAACAAGGCGTGGCAAGACCTCGGCTTGCCGCCGGCGCGCGTTTCCGTGAACCTGTCGGCGCGCGTGTTCCAGCAGCGCGACATTGCCAAGCTCGTGATGCAGGTGCTCGACGAAACCGGGCTCGAGCCGCGATATCTGGAACTGGAACTGACCGAAAGCGCGATCATGCGCAATGCCGAAGAAGCCGTGTCGATGCTCAACGAACTGAGCGCGCTGGGCATCGGCCTCGCAATCGACGACTTCGGCACCGGCTATTCGAGCCTCAGCTATCTGAAGCGCTTTCCCGTGGACCGGCTGAAGATCGACCGCTCGTTCGTGTCCGACATCGGCATCTCGGGCGACGACGAGACCATTACTTCGGCGATCATCGCACTCGCGCATTCGTTGAAGCTGCAAGTGATCGCCGAAGGCGTCGAGACCTCGGCGCAACTCGACTTTCTGAAGGAGCGCGCGTGCGACGAGATGCAAGGCTTCTACTTCGCGAAGCCTTTGTCGACTGATGCGATCTCCGAGCTGATGAAAGGCGGCACCGCGCACGAACCGGCGATGGCCTGAAGCCTGGCTAACGCCTGCGCCGCGCTCACACCGCTGGCGTACTCACGAAAACCGGCAACTGTTCCGCTGCCGCCGAAAACGCCTGCAAATGCGGGTGCGCGCTTGCGCTGACGATCTGCGGCAGCATCATCTGCGTGAAATTCCACGCGACGGCGACCGTGACTTCGGCCGCGCCGAAGCGCTCGGCCTCGGTCGGCAAGGGCGCCGCCGCAGCTTCCTGTTCGAGCTCGGCGTAGGCGGCGAGCACTTGCGCACGCACACGGTCCATCCACGGCTCATGCTGCTTGTCGGCCGGCCGCAGGTTGCGTTCGTAGACGATCTGCACGCTCTTGTCGCATGCGGCGAGCGAGAGGCCGGTCAGGCGCGCGGCGCGCAGGCAGTCGTCCGGATGCGACGGAAATAGCCGCTGCTTCGGACCGGCCAGCGACGCGAGATATTGCAGGATCACCGTCGAGTCCATCACCGTCTTGCCGTTGTCGGCGACGAGCGTCGGCGCCTTGACGACCGGGTTGATGGCCGCGAACTGGTCGTAGGTGCTGAACACCGAGATGGGCGCGTGCTCGAACTGGAGCCCGAGCATCTTCATACAGATAGCGACCCGGCGCACGTAAGGCGAGTCGAGCATTCCGATCAGTTTCATGTCTGTCCCGTTAGACGTTCTATCATCATGCGCCGTGGGGTCGCGGCGCTCGTTGCCTGTCGCCGCGTCCCGCCGCGTCCATGCGGCGCGCTTCACCGCAATAGATTAAGCATCGCGGCGCGGCAGAAAAAGCGAAATTATTCGACGGTTTACGTCAGAATCTCTTACATGAAACGCATTCCGCCCTTGACCGCTCTGCGCTGCTTCGAGGCCGTCGCGCGCCTCGGCGGCGTCACGCAGGCGGCCCGCGAGTTGCACGTCACGCATTCGGCGGTGAGCCAGCAGATCAAGGTACTCGAAGAGGCGATGGGCGTCGCGCTTTTCGTACGCGAGGCGCGCGGTCTGCGTCCGACCGACGAAGGCCGTCTCTACGCGCTCGAGATCCGCGCGGCGCTGCGCGACATCACGCAGGCCACGCGCCGCGTGCTCGCGCGTCCGCACGACAGCGAACTGGTGATAGCAACGTTGCCGTCGTTCGCGCAACATTGGCTCGTGCCGCGTCTGCCCGACTTTCGCGACGCGCATCCGTATTACCGCGTTCGTCTCGTGACGAGTTTGCAGCTTGAAGATTTGCGCCACGGTGCGAGCGATGTCGGCATTCGCATGGGCCAGGGCCATTGGCCCGACGTCGCGCATCAAAAGCTATTCGACGATGAAATGATCGTGGTCGCCGCGCCGCATTTCGCGCTCGCGCCAGGTGGCCGCTTGCCGGTGACGGCCGAAGAGGTGATCGCGTGTCCGCTGATTTCGAGTCCCGACGCGCCGTGGGCCGACTGGTGCGAAGCCGCGAAGGTCGCGCAACCGGATGCCGCGCGCGTGGTGTTGTCCGCGAACGATTCGAACGTGGTGATCGGCGCGGTATTGCTCGGCCAGGGCGTTGCGCTCGAGCGGCGCAGCCTGGTCGCGCACGCGCTTGCGCGCGGCGAGCTGGTGCAGATCACGCGGGTTCGCGTGCCTTATCGCTATCCGTACTGGCTTGTGTGGCAGCAGCGCGAAACGCTCACTGCGCAGCAGGCGCATTTCGCGCAGTGGATCGAAGGACAGGTCGACGCGTATCTGCGCGCGAATGCGGCGCTTGGGGATAAATAGCGCCGCGCTGCGGTCAGGCGGGTTCGGCGCGTTGGGGCGGGTCCGGCGCGTTTCAGTCGAGCGCGGGCAGTGCGCGCGGGCGGCGGTCGCTGTCGGTGGCGACGTAGGTCAGCGTGGCCTCCGTCACTTTGACGATGTCTTCCGCGAGGCTCATACGTTGCGCGTAGACCTCGACGGAAACGGTGATGGACGTATTGCCCGTCTTCACGATGTCCGCATAAAAGCTCAGCAGATCGCCGACGAACACCGGCTGCTTGAAGAGGAACGAATTGACCGCGATGGTCGCGACTCGCCCGTTCGCGCGGCGGCTTGCCGGGATCGAGCCGGCAATGTCCACCTGCGCCATGATCCAGCCGCCGAACACGTCGCCGTGGATATTGGCGTCGGCCGGCTGCGGCATGACGCGCAGCGCGCAAGGCTTTTGCGGGAGTTGGAGAATATCGGTCATCAAGTACCCTGGAAACGCGTGTTGGTTTGATTCGCCTGGCCGGCGCGGCTCACGACGCAAGCCGCGGACATTGCCAAACAGCAGAGCCGCGCCCAACGTCCAGCCATAAGGAGCCGCCTCGCCGATGAAAAGCGGCGCCAGCCGGCTTCTGCGACAATAGAACGATCAGGAATTGTACGGGAAAGCGCCCAGTCAGGTCGCGACGAGGCCCCGTGCGCCGGCAGTTGGCGGCGCGCGCGTGGCGGTCGCGGCCGCTGCGAACTCCGGCATTTCCATATCTCCCCAGCCCAATCCATGCGCCGCTCGCTTCCGTCCGAACCCTCGCCGATTTCCACCCAGCCGCGCAACGACTGGCAGACGATCCTGTCTCTGCTGCCGTATCTCGCCACCTACAAATGGCGCGTCGCGTTCGCGCTGAGCTGCCTGATCGGCGCGAAGATCGCCAACCTCGGCGTGCCGATCGTGATGAAGCGGATCGTCGACAGTCTCGCGTCCGTGCAGCATCTCACGGCGCTTGGCCGCGCGCACGATTCGCCGGGCATCGTGCTGCTCGGCGGCGTCGGCTTGCTGGTGGTCGCCTATGCGGTGGTGCGGCTCTCCACGTCGCTCTTCACCGAGTTGCGCGAAATCCTCTTTTCGAAAGTCACCGAAAGCGCCGTGCGGCAACTCGCGCTCAAGGTGTTCCGGCATCTGCATGGCCTGTCGTTGCGCTTTCATCTCGAGCGGCAAACGGGCGGCATGTCGCGCGACATCGAACGCGGCACGCGCGGCATCACGCAACTCATTTCGTATTCGCTGTACAGCATTCTGCCGACGCTCGTCGAAGTCGGCCTCGTGCTTGGCTTTTTCGTCGTCAAATACGAGGCGTATTACGCCGCGGTCACGTTCGTGGCGCTGGCCGTGTACATCGTCTTCACGGTGAAGGTGACCGAGTGGCGCACGCATTTTCGCCGCACGATGAACGAGCTCGATTCGAAGGCGAACTCGCGTGCCATCGACTCCTTGCTCAACTATGAAACCGTCAAATACTTCGGCAATGAAGAGTGGGAAGCGAGCCGTTACGACGAGAACCTGAAGCGCTATCGCACCGCGGCGATCAAGTCGCAGCGCTCGCTGTCGGCGCTGAACTTCGGGCAGCAGGCGATCATCGGCACGGGGCTCGTGTTCATTCTGTGGCGCGCGACCGAAGGCGTGATGGCCGGGCGCCTCACGCTCGGCGATCTCGTGCTGATCAACACGTTCATGCTGCAGCTTTATATTCCGCTGAATTTTCTCGGCGTCGTGTATCGCGAGCTGAAGCAAAGTCTCACCGACATGGACCGCATGTTCACGCTGCTCGGCGCCGCGCAGGAAGTGCCCGATGTGCCCGGCGCGCCCGCGCTGCGAGTGAGCGGCGGGCAAGTGCGTTTCGAGCACGTCAACTTTTCGTACGAGCCGGCGCGGCAGATTCTGCACGACGTGAGCTTCACGATTGCGGCGGGCACCACGACGGCCGTGGTCGGGCATAGCGGCTCGGGCAAGTCGACGCTCGCGCGGCTGATGTTCCGCTTCTACGATCTGGACCGCGCGACGGGCGGCGCGATCACCATCGACGGTCAGGATATTCGCGACGTCGCGCAGGCATCGCTGCGCGCGTCGATCGGCACGGTGCCGCAGGACACGGTGCTGTTCAACGATTCGATCTACTACAACATCGCTTATGGACGGCCTTCGGCGACGCGCGACGAAGTGATCGCGGCGGCGCGCGCGGCGCATATCCACGAGTTCATCGAAGGACTGCCGAAAGGCTATGACACGCCGGTCGGCGAGCGCGGCCTGAAGCTCTCGGGCGGCGAGAAGCAGCGCGTCGCGATTGCGCGGACCATCCTGAAGAATCCGCCGATTCTACTGTTCGACGAGGCGACCTCCGCACTCGATTCACGTTCGGAACGCGCGATCCAGCACGAGCTTGATCAGATCGCGCGCGAACGCACGACGCTGATCATCGCGCACCGGCTGTCGACGGTCGTGCACGCTCAGCAGATCATCGTGATGGACAAGGGGCGCATCGTCGAGCGCGGCACGCATGCCGAACTGTTGCGCGCAAACGGCCTGTTCGCGCAGATGTGGGCGTTGCAGCAGCAACGCGCGGCTGAGACGTCGGAAGCGGTGGAGAGTGCCGGCGCGGCTGCGATGCCTGACAGCGCGGAACTGCCGGCGCGTTGAACGCAAACTCAGCGCGACCGCACCGCGATCTCAGCGCGACCGCAACCGCTCATCGAGTTGCTGAAGCTGCGCCGGCGTGCCGACGTTTTCCCACAAGCCTTCGTATAACTCGCCGGTCGCAAGACCGCGTGCGATCGTTTCGCGGTAATACGGCGTGAGCGCGCGTCGCGTGCCACGCGGAAGATCGCGGAACATGCGCGTGTCGTAGAGTCCGATATTGCCGAACGTGAAGCGCGGCGCGCCGTCGAGCGACAACACATCGTCCTTGAGCGCAAAGTCTCCGTTCGGATGAAACGGCGGATTCGGCACCATGACGAGATGCATGCCCGGCTCGGGCAAAGCCTTCAATGCGTCGGCGCGCGCGCTCAACCTGCTGTAATCGAAGTCCGCGTACACGTCGCCGCTCACCGCGACGAACACTTCGCTTGCCCCGTTATCTTCGATCAGCGTAAGCGCCTGCACGATGCCGCCCGCGGTCTCGAGTGCTTCACGCTCGGGCGAATAGCGCAGTTCGACGTGCCAGCGTGAACCGTCGCCGAGCGCGGCTTCGATCTGCTCGCCGAGCCACGCGTGATTGATCACGATGGTTTCAAAGCCCGCCCGCGCGAGCCGTTCGATCTGCCAGACAATCAGCGGCTTGCCGCCCGCTTCGAGTAAAGGCTTCGGACACGCGTCGGTCAACGGACGCATGCGCTCGCCGCGGCCCGCGGCGAAAATCATCGCTTTCTTCAGAGGCATTGTGATTGTTCAGAACGTGTAGCCGATTTCATTCGCGCGGCCTTCGAGATCGTCGAGCAGCTTGCCGAACTGACGCAGCGGTGCATAACGTTCGGCCACCTTGCGCGCATAGCCGATGAAGCGCGGCAAGTCGTTCATGTAATGCGCCTTGCTGTCGCGGTAATTGATGCGGCAGAAGAGACCCAGCACCTTGATATGCCGTTGCAGACCCATCCATTCGATCTGCCGATAGAACTCGCCGAAATCGGGATCGACGGGCAGGCCGGCTTTCTTCGCGCGTTCCCAGTAGTAGACGAAGCAATCGAGCTCGAACTCCTCGTCCCAACTGAGGAAGGCGTCGCGCAGCAACGACGCGACGTCGTAAGTGATTGGGCCGTGTACCGCGTCCTGGAAGTCGAGCACGCCGGGGTTGGCCGCGCGGCTTGCTTCGCCGGCCGCGCCTGGCGCTGCGCACACCATCAGATTGCGCGGCATGAAATCGCGCAGCATGAACACTTGCGGCTGCGCCCGCGCGCTCGCGATCAGCAGCGCGAACGTGCGGTCGAGCAGGCCGCGCGTATTGTCGTCGACCTCGCGCCCCAGGTGCCTGCCGATGAACCACTCCGGCATCAGCTCCATCTCGCGGCGCAGGAACGCTTCGTCGAACGGCGGCAGCACGTCTTCGCGCGATGTCAGTTGCCAGCGGATCAGCGCGTCGAGCGCGTCGCGCATCAGCGTGCGTGCGCGGCGCGGATCGTTATCGTTTTGCGCGGCCGTGAGCGCGCCGAGGTACGACGCGGTGCCGAGATCGGTGACGAGCATCAAGCCCGCGTCGAAATCCACTTCGAGGATGCGCGGCACATGCACGTTGGCCGCTTCGAGCAACTGCGCGACCTGCACGAACTCGCGGCATTTTTCGGGCGGCGGCGCGTCGACCGCGATCAGCGTGCCGGCGTTTTCGCCTTCCGCCGCCTTACCGGCGAGCCGGAAATAGCGGCGAAAGCTCGCGTCGGACGAAGCGGGCGCGAGCGTGCTGATGTCGAGTGCATAACGGGCCGCGTGGCCTTGCAGCCAGGCCTTGAGCAGTTCGAGGCGGCTGTCGGCGGGATGGTGTGTGAAGTCTTGGGAAGGGGGCAGCGTCATGAAAACCGGCGGCAAATTCAGAGGGACAACGTCTTGCCATATAATACCCCACGACTTTTTTGACGCGACTCACGCCAGCTTTCGCGTATTCCGCTTTACCGCCCGCCTCACCGTTCGGAGATTGTAAATATTGTGTGCAGCCGACTGTCACGGTCGTGGTGTGCAGGCGGTGGATCGTGACTGCAAAAGCTGACGGACGGGCCGATTCGCCAAACGATACATGCCGCCTAGACAGCTTTCCCAAACGAATCCCTCTTGTGCCGCGATGCCGCGCAAAAGGCGGCTCGTCGCGGCGTTGATCGCCGTTCCGGGCCTCGTGCCCGCGCTTGCTCACGCCCAATTGGTCGGTGAGGCGGCGCAGCCGCAGCCAATCGATCCACCGTGGGGCATGCAACTCGCTCCGCAACTCGAAGACCATGTGCTGCAGCCGGGACAAAAGCCGGCCACGTTCGTGCTCGGCGATTCGACCAACGGCACGACGGACCAGGACATGGCCGTCAAGGGCGCGGCCGAAGTGCGCCGCGGTACGGTCGTCATCAAGTCCGACGCGCTGCATTACGATCAGGACTCGGACATGGCCGATGCATACGGCCAGGTTCACATCAGCAACAACGGTACAACCTTCGCGGGGCCCGAGGCGCACATGCGCGTGGATTCGAGCGAAGGCTTCATGACCGCGCCCAAGTATCACTTCAACGTGACGGGCGGTTCGGGCAGCGCGGAGCGCGTCGATCTGCTCGACAACGAGCGCTCGGTGTTCACGAAGGGCACCTACACGGCCTGCGCGTGCGCGGATAATCCGGCGTGGTATATCAAGGGCAGCGAGTTCGATTTCGATACCGGTGCCGACGAAGGCGTGGCCTACAATAGCGTGCTGTTTTTCCAGGGCGTGCCGGTGTTCGCGTCGCCGTGGCTCTCGTTTCCGCTGTCGGGCGAGCGGCGCAGCGGTATCTTGCCGCCCACCTTCTCGCTCAGTTCGACGAACGGTTTCGAACTGTCGGTGCCGTATTACTTCAACATCGCGCCGAATCGCGATCTGACGGTCACGCCGCGGATCATTTCGAAGCGCGGCGTGCAGTTGCAAAGCACCTTCCGCTATCTGTCGCCCACGTATTCTGGCTCGATTACCGGCGAGTACCTGCCGAACGACCGGCTGACGAAGACCAACCGCTACGCGCTGTATATCCAGCACAACCAGAACTTCGGCAACGGGTTCGGCGGCTATATCTACTACAACAAGGTTTCGGACAATACGTATCCGGAAGACCTGTCGTCGTCGTCGAATCAGTTCATGAACGGCACCCAGCTCCTGTATCAGCAGGAGGCCGGGTTGACCTACAACAACGGCCCGTGGTCCGTGCTCGCGCGCGAACAGCACTGGCAGACGCTCACGCCGTCGGTCGCGCCGTATGGCCGCGAGCCGCAGTTGAACGTGAGGTACGCGAAGTACAACGTGGGCGGCTTCGACTTCGGCGCCGAAGCGGACTACACGAATTTCCGCATCACGACCGCGGACATGACCCAGGGTCAACGGGTGATGTTCAACCCGTATATTTCGTACTCCGTGGTGGGGCCGGGTTATTTCGTCACGCCGAAGGTGCAGTGGCACTTCGCGTCGTACAACCTGAACAACATCAGCAACGATGTGCCCGCCGGCACGCCGAAGAATTTCACCGAATCGATCCCCACGCTGACGTTCGACACCGGTCTGATTTTCGACCGCTCGGTCCGGCTCTTCGGCGAGGATTACATCCAGACGCTGGAACCGCGCCTGTACTACGTGTACACGCCGTATCGCAACCAGCAGTCAGCGCCGCTCTTCGATACCGCGGAATCCGACTTCGGGCTCGCCGAAATCTTCACGCCGAACACGTTCGTCGGCAACGACCGTATCGCGGATGCAAACCGCCTGACCGCGGCCCTCACCACGCGCTTCATCAACCCGGCAACGGGCGACGAACGCGCGCGCTTCGTGATCGCGCAGCAGTACTATTTCCGCGATCAGCGCGTCACGCTGACGCCGACGCAGACGAGCACGCAGGCCACGCATTCCGATCTGATCGTGGGCGCGTCGCTCAAGCTCGGGGCCGGTTTCGCGTCGGAAACTGCGTTCCAATATAATGCCGACAACAACCAGCTGGTCAAGACGAGCGTCGGCTTCGGATTCAGTCCGGCAACCGGCAAGGTGCTCAACGTCGCGTATCGGTACACGCGCGCGAACACCACGCTCGACAACGAGCCTATCAACCAGGTGCTGGTGTCGGGGCAATGGCCGCTGGCGCATCGGGTGTTCGGTGTCGGGCGCTTCAATTACGATCTGGGCGGACATCGCATCGTCGACGGACTCGTTGGTCTGCAGTACGACGCAGATTGCTGGACGCTCGGCGCGGGTCTTCAGCGCTACGCAAACGGGCTGAATACGTCGGGGCAGCACCAGTCGAGCACGCGCTTTCTCGCGCAGTTGACGTTCAAGGGCTTGTCGAGCGTCGACAACGGGCTGATTGCCGCGTTCCGCAGCAGCGTGGCGGGCTATACGCCGCTGCCGCCACCGCCGCCGCCGGAGTCGCGGTTCATCAATTACGAATGACGCTCGCCCGGTCGTTCATCGAATGCGAAAAGACGGGCCAGGCGTGCCCGACATCATTGGAGTATCTGTGGCAATCATGAAAAAGCTTCGCTTGGCAACGCTCGCGGCAGGTCTCGCCGCCGTGGCGTCTTTCCTGTCGGTGGCGCCGGTGCACGCGCAGGCGCTTGCCGGCAACCGCGGCCAGACGGTCGACACGATCGCCGCAGTGGTCAACAACGGTGTCATCACGCGGCGTGAACTCGAAGAACGCGTGAGCCTCATCACGCGCCGGCTGAACCAGCAAAACGCGCCGATCCCGCCGGCCGACCAGTTGCGTCAGCAGGTGCTCAACCAGATGGTGCTGGAACGCATCCAGTTGCAGAAGGCGAAGGAAGACGGCATCAATATCGACGACGCAGCCGTGCAGAAAACGCTGGAGCGGCTCGCGCAGGCGAACAACCTGTCGCTCGACGTCTACCGCGCGCGTATCGAGGCGCAAGGCGTGCCCTGGACCACGTTCACGAGCGACGCGCGTACCGAACTGACGCTCTCGCGTCTGCGTGAGAAGGAAGTGGACAGCAAGGTCACGGTGTCGGACGCGGAAGTCGCGAACTACATCGCAAGTCAGCGCGGCCCGAACGCGGGCGCGACGAGCGACCTGCACCTGGAGCACATTCTGCTGAAGGCGCCGCTGAACGCGCCGCAACCCGATATCGAGGCGGCTCAGAAGAAGGCCGAGGCATTGCTCGCCGAGGCGAAGGGCGGTGCCAACTTCGAAAAACTCGCGAAGTCGAATTCGCAGGCGCCGGATGCGTCGAAGGGCGGCGACATGGGCTATGCGGCGCCGTCGAAGCTGCCGCCGGAGTTCGTCAAGGCGGCGTCGGCGCTGCGTCCGGGCCAGGTCAATCCGGAAGTGATCCGCACCAGCGACGGCTTCGAGGTCGTGCGTCTCGTCGATCGCCGTGCCGGTCAGGGCACGAGTTCCGATGCGCCGAAGCTCGTGCAAACGCATGTGCGCCACATTCTGCTGCGCGTCGGCGACGGCATGTCCGAGCCGCAAGCGCGTCAGAAGCTGCTCGAAATCAGGAAGGAAATCGCCGCGGGCGGCGACTTCTCGAAGTTCGCCAGCACCTATTCGCAAGACGGTTCGTCGTCGCAAGGCGGCGACCTGGGCTGGATCAGCCCCGGCGAGACGGTGCCCGAATTCGAGCGCGCGATGAACTCGCTGCAGGACGGCCAGATCAGCGACCCGGTGCGCAGCGAATACGGTTATCACCTGATTCAGGTGCTGGAGCGCCGCGAAGCGCAAGGCTCGATTGCACAGCAAATGGATCTTGCGCGCCAGGCGATCGGTCAGCGCAAGGCCGAACAGGCTTACGCCGACTGGCTGCGCGAACTGCGCGATACTGCGTACGTCGAAGTCAAGCCTGATCTGTCGAGCATTCGGTAATCGTCATGAACACCGCCGCCCAGTCCGCCCGTTTGCCGTTGCAGATCGCGATCACGACCGGCGAGCCGGCCGGCGTCGGTCCCGAACTCACGGCGCAGGCGCTCGCGGGCGCGGCGGCGCATTGGCCCGGCGCACAGTTCACGGTGCTGGGCGATTCAACGCTGCTCGCCGAACGCGCGCGCGCAGTGGGTGTCGACTGGAGCGCGCTCGCCGCGCAGGCGGGGCGCATTAGCGTGCAGCATCGGCCGCTCGGCGCGCCGGCGGTCGCGGGCAAACTGAACGCGGCCAATGGGCGCTATGTGCTCGATCTGCTGGACAGCGCAATCGACGGCGCAATGGCCGGCACCTTCGACGCGATCGTCACCGCGCCGCTGCAAAAGAGCACGATTAACGACGCCGGCGTGCCCTTTACCGGCCATACCGAATATCTCGCCGAGCGCACGCACACGCCGCGCGTGGTGATGATGCTGGCGGGCACCGGCAAGCGTCCGTTGCGGGTCGCGCTCGCGACCACGCATCTGCCGCTGAAAGATGTTTCCGCCGCGTTGACGCAGCAAGGTCTCGTCGAAACGTTGCGCATTGTCGATCACGACTTGCGGCATCACTTCGGCTTGCCCGCGCCGCGCATTCTCGTGACCGGGCTCAACCCGCACGCGGGCGAAAACGGCTATCTCGGGCGCGAGGAAATCGACGTGATCTCGCCCGCGCTGAAGCTCGCTAACGGTGAAGGCATCGACGCGCGCGGTCCTTATCCGGCCGACACGCTGTTTCAGCCGCGTTATCTGGACGAAGCCGACTGCGTGCTTGCCATGTTCCACGATCAGGGCTTGCCGGTACTGAAGTACGCGACGTTCGGCGAAGGCATCAACATCACGCTCGGCTTGCCGATCATCCGCACGTCGGTCGATCACGGCACCGCGCTCGATCTCGCCGGCACCGGCCGCGCCGACGCGGGCAGCCTGATCGCCGCCATCGACACAGCGGTGTCCATGGCGCAACATCGCCGCGCGGGCTGATTCAACGCTGCCGCGGCAGCCTCGCGCGTCGTCTCTTTTCAAGCAGTGCTCTTTCTTTAGCGTTTCTTCGATGTCCACCAGCAGACAGCAGCAGGGCCGCCACCAAGGTCATATCGCGCGCAAGCGTTTCGGGCAGAACTTTCTGGTCGACATGGGCGTGATCGATTCGATCGTCGACGTGATCCGGCCGCAACGCGGCGAGCGCATGGTCGAAATCGGGCCGGGGCTCGGCGCGCTCACGCAGCCGCTGATCGAGCGGCTCGCCACGCCCGAGGCGCCGCTGCATGCCGTCGAGCTGGACCGCGATCTGATCGGGCGTCTGAAGAACAAGTTCGGCGAGCTGCTCGAACTGCATGCGGGCGATGCGCTCGCGTTCGACTTCGGCTCGCTGGCCGCGCCTGGCGACGCGCCGTCGCTGCGCATTGTCGGCAATCTGCCGTACAACATTTCGAGCCCGCTGCTGTTTCATCTCGTGTCGTTCGCGCCTCGCGTGATCGATCAGCACTTCATGCTGCAAAACGAGGTGGTGGAGCGGATGGTGGCCGAGCCGGGCACGAAGGCGTTCAGCCGTCTTTCGGTGATGCTGCAATATCGCTATGTGATCGACAAGCAGCTCGACGTGCCGCCCGAGGCGTTCCAGCCACCGCCGAAAGTCGATTCCGCGATCGTGCGAATGATTCCATATGCGCCGCACGAACTGACGCCCGTGGACGAGCGCGTGCTCGGCGAGGTGGTCACCGCTGCCTTCTCGCAGCGGCGCAAGATGCTGCGCAACACGCTGGCTGCATTCCGCGATCGCGTCGACTTCGAGGCGATCGGCTTCGACCTGCAACGCCGCGCCGAAGATGTGCCGGTCGCCGAATATGTGCGCGTCGCGCAGATCGTGGCGGCCAAGGCCTGATACGCGGCTCAGTGGCGGCCTGGCTTCTTTGCGACGCCTCGCCGCTTTTATAGCCGGCATATAGCGAGCGTATAGCGGATAGTGCGCGCTACGCTCCCGCCCGTTTCCCCGGCGCATTGACGAGCGCGATACCGGTCAGCACGAGCGCCGCGGCCATCAGAAAACGCAAGCTGAACGACTCGCCGAGCAGCAGCACGCCGAAGGTCACGCCAAAGAGCGGTGTCAGAAACGAGAACACCGACAGCCGCGACGCGACATAGCGCGTGAGCAGCCAGAACCACACTAGATAGCTGACGAACGCGACTACCACCGCCTGATACGCGAGGCTCGCGACCGCGAGCGGCGTGACGGTGTCGACATGCGCCTCGCCGAGCGCCAGCGCCATCACGAGCAGGACCACGGCCGACACAGTCAGTTGATAGAAGAGCGTCTTGCTCGCGCTCGACTGCGCGAGCCGCGTGGCGCGCACCACGACGGTCGTCGCGGCCCACGCGACGCCTGCCAGCACGCCGAGCGCGTCGCCGGCCACCGCGGCCAGTGACGAGCCGCTCGCCGTGGCGCCATGCAGGAAGCCATCCGCGAAAGCCAGCGCGATGCCCGCAAACGCGACGACAATGCCGATCCATTGGATGCGCCGCATCCGCTCGCCGTCGACGAACCAGTGCAGCCCGAGCGCCGTAAAGCACGGCGCGGTGTACAGAAAGACCGCCATGCGCGACGCGCTGGTCAGCGTCAGCCCGAGGAAGATGCACACGAATTCGGCGGCGAACAGGACGCCCGCCAGCAGACCTGCGGCGAGCGTGCCGTCGTCGCGAAAGAGCGGCGTGCCGCGCGAGCGAGCCCAGCCCCACACGAGCAACGCCGCGATGGTCGAGCGCAAGCCTGCCTGAAATAGCGGCGGCAACGCGGCGTTGGTGCTTTTGATGGCGACTTGCTGGAAGCCCCAGATCGCGCACAAGCCGACCATCAGCAGGACGGCGAAGCCATCGGGGGCGCGGCGCGCGGGCAGGGCGGTGGTGCTCATGGGCGATGTCGTGAGAGGAAGGCAAGACGGTTGAACGGCGCAGCACGTACCATATCAAACCCGCCGGCCCGCCCGGCCGATGCCCCCACCGCCTACGCGTGCTTCCTATAACTCGCAAGTCCTTTTGCTGATTTTGCGCAACGCCCGCGCAACACCTCGCGCAACACCTATTTCTTACCGTCGTTATTTCGCGCTAAGGTTCGACGACAGCGCCGTGAGCACTGCCTGTCAGTACGTTAGTGCGCACTGTGTCGCCGATTCCGGGCTTCTGTAGGAAGCCGACCTCGCGGACGCTGCGCCGCGTCAGCAGTCAAACTCTATCCGCGCAAAGCGGAGCCGATACGAGGAAACGACATGATGACCCTCAGCAGAGGCGCGGCCGTTGTCACGTTGATGTCGCTCGGCTGTCCGGCCGCGCACGCCCAATCGAGCGTGACGCTGTACGGCGTGGTCGACGAGAGCGTGCGCTATCTGACGCATGCCAACAAGGCCGGCGATTCGTCGCTCGGACTCGGCACCGGCGGCATGACGCAAAGCCGCTGGGGGCTCAAGGGCGTCGAGGACCTGGGCGGTGGCTGGTCGACCTTCTTCAAGCTCGAGAACCGCATCTACATCAACAGCGGGCAGAGTGACCCGACCTTGCCGTTCTTCAACGAAGCGCAGATCGGTGTGCGCTCCACTTCCTACGGTCAGGTGATTTTCGGCCGTCAGTACAACGTGATGATCGAAGGCATCACGGTAGGCGGCTACGGCAGCAATCCGTGGATTCCGTATGATTTCAGCTTTCAGCCCGAAGTGACGATGACGGGCGGCATCTGGACCAGCAACCAGGTGCAGTATCAGGCGAAGTACAACGGACTCACCTTTGCAGCGGGCTACGCGTTCGGCGGCAACGCCGGCAACTCGTACGGCAGCCAGATCGGCGCAGCGGCGGCCTATGCGCCGGCGGGAGGGCCGTTCAGCGTTGGCGGCGCGTATGAGGAGTCGAAAGACTCGGTCAACGGCGCGTCGGCGAAAGCGTGGACATTCGGCGGCTCGTACACGTGGGACAAGACGCGCTTTTCGCTCGGCTACATCGTCAATCGGGCCGACGCCGGTTTCTCCACGTTCGCCAACGGACCGTTTTCCGCGGCCTCGCTGACCGCGCTCAAGTACACCGACTTCTCGCGACGACGCATGTTCATGGGCGGCATCACGCAGCAGATCGGCAACGCGTGGCATGTGGCGGCGAATGTCTGGCGGACCCTGCAGGACGGCAAAACTCCCGCGAAAGACGGCTCGGCGTGGCAATACCAGCTCGTCGCCGACTACAACCTGTCGAAGCGCACGGACGTCTACGTCGAAGGCGATTATTCGCTGTATCGCGGCGACCTGATCGGCGCGCAATTGCAGGGCGTGAATGCCGTGGGCCTCGCGCAGAAAGGCTCGCAAATCGGCTTGATGGCGGGGCTGCGGCATCAGTTCTGAAGCCTTGCGAAGCGCGTTTCACACGTCGATTGCGAGCATTGCGTCCGCTGCAACGGCGGGCGATTCCGGGTACATTGACGGTCTCGACGTCAAAGCAACAGGGAGTACACGATGCGCCTGCTTCACACCATGCTCCGGGTCGGCGACCTGGATCGTTCAATCGCGTTTTACACCGAACTGCTCGGCATGAAGTTACTGCGCCGCGACGATTATCCGGATGGCAAGTTCACGCTGGCGTTCGTCGGCTACACGGATGAGCGCGACGGCACCGTCATCGAATTGACGCATAACTGGGACACGCCGTCCTATGACCTCGGCAACGGTTTCGGCCATCTCGCCGTGGAAGTGGAAGACGCCTACGCCGCCTGCGAAAAAATCAAGGCGCAAGGCGGCACAGTCGTGCGCGAAGCGGGCCCGATGAAACACGGCACGACCGTGATCGCATTCGTGACCGATCCGGACGGCTACAAGATCGAGTTCATCCAGAAGAAGAAGTAACGCGGGCCACGGGCCTTAAAGCGTCGGCAGCAATTCAGGCGGATGCGACTTGAGCGTCTGCCGCGCTTCGCGAAATTCCGGGAAGATCGATTCGACCGTTTGCCAGAAGCGCGGGCTGTGGTTCATTTCCCGCAGATGCGCGAGTTCGTGCGCAACCACGTAATCGATAATCGAAAGCGGGAAGTGAATCAGCCGCCAGTTCAGGCGAATCTTGCCGTCGCTCGAACAACTGCCCCAGCGCGTGGCCGCTGACGAAAGCGCGTACGCGCGATAGTTGACGCCCAGCTTCTCCGCGTAAATTGCAAGGCGCTCGCCGAACACACGCTTCGCTTCGCCCTGCAACCAGCCTTGCACGCGGTCCTTGATCTGCTGCGGATCGGCTTGCAAAGGCAGCGGCACTTGCAGCGCGGAATCTTCCGCGCTGAACGCGAGCGTGCCTTGCGGCGAGCCGAGCCTCACATGCACCGGCTGACCGAGATAGGGCACTTGCGCGCCGTCTTTCCAGTCGACCTTCGGCAACGCGCGCTGTTCGACGCGCGTTTGCCATTCGATCAGCTTCGTGAAAATCCAGCGCTGCTTCTCGGTGATCGCGGTTTCGATATCGGCGAGCGTGACCCAGCGCGGCGCCGTGATCGTGAGGCCGGTGCTGTCGATGGCAAAGCCAATCGAGCGGCGCGCCGAACGCTTGAGCGCGTAATGCAGCGTGCGTGAGCCGATCACCAGTTTGCGCAGCTTGCTGCCGTCGGGTGCAAGCGGGACAGCGGGCTGCTGCCCGTGAGGCGTCGCGGTAGGTGCGGACGGCGAAGGAGACGACGACGTCGAACCCGGCTCGGCGAAGAGCGGGAGATCGAGTTGCCGGTTATCGAGCGCCGCGGCGGGCTGCGGCGTAGGAGACTTCTGCATCGGATTCGGCTTCGCGCAAGTACGCCTTCGAGGGCGTGGGCGCGTCAGATTGGTGCGGCGGCGGAACTGCTATCCGCCGCGCGATACGCAGTGGGATCGATGCGACGCATTTCAGCTTCGATCCACTGTTCGACGCGCGTGTTCACTTCATCGGGCGTGAGCCCCGTGGTGTCGATCGGCTTGCCGATTGACACTGTGACTATACCCGCATATTTGAGAAACGAGTTGCGAGGCCACACGCGTCCGGCGTTGTGCGCGATCGGCACGACTGGCGCGCCGGTGGCGATCGCGAAGCGCGCGCCGCCGGTCTTGTACTTGCCCTGCTTGCCAGTCGGCGTGCGCGTGCCTTCCGGAAACATGATGACCCATGCGCCTTCCGCCATGCGCGCCTTGCCTTGCCTGATGACCGACTCGAACGCGTATTTGCCTTCCTTGCGGTCGATGTGAACCATCTTCAGGAGACCGAGCGCCCAGCCGAAAAACGGCACGTACAGCAACTCGCGCTTGAACACATAGCACAGCGGCCGCGGCATCAGTGCGGGAAACGCGAGCGTCTCCCATGCCGATTGATGCTTCGACAGCAGCACGGCCGGACCGTTGGGCAGGTTCTCCATGCCTTCGAGCGTGTAGCGGATGCCGGTCAGCCAGCGAGCGACGATGACCGTGACACGGCACCAGCCCGCCGCCATCCAGTAGCGCTTGTCGGCGCGCATGAACGGAAACGCGATGAAGCACGCGGTCGCGTAGGGCACCGTGAATACGACGAAGTAGATCAGCAGCAGCAAGGAACGAATGAAGCGCATCGGCGTGGTCTGTGAGGGTTGGGGACGCGCGACGTGCGCGTCACTCTTGAGCGTCGGCGAGGAAGTCGAGCACGAACGCGCGCAGATCGTCGTGGACCGTGGTGCCTTCCGGCAGTCCGCCGGCCGCGAGTGTTTTGCGGCCCTTGCCCGTCAGCACCAGATGAACCGGATGGCCGAGCGACGCGCCCGCTTGCAGATCGCGCATCGCGTCGCCGACTACCGGCGTGTTCTCGGGGGCGACCTCGAAACGCTCGTTGATCATCTTCAGCATGCCGGCCTTCGGCTTGCGGCATTCGCAGTGATCTTCCGCCGTGTGCGGGCAGAAGAACACCGCGTCGATGCGCCCGCCGACCGAAGCCGCCATGCGATGCATCTTCAGATGCATCGCGTTGAGCGCGTTCATGTCGAACAGACCCCGGCCGATGCCCGACTGGTTCGTCGCGATCGCCACGCGATAGCCCGCCTGGCTCAGACGCGCGATCGCTTCGAGCGAGCCCGGCAGCGCGACCCACTCGTCCGGCGACTTGATGAACGCGTCCGAATCGACGTTGATCACGCCGTCGCGGTCGAGGATGACTACTTTCTTGGTCGGCATGGCGTGCGGCTCAGGCGGCGAGCCGGGAAATGTCCGCGACGCAATTCATCTGCTGATGCAGCGCGCCGAGCAGGGCCAGGCGGTTTGCACGCAGCGACGGATCTTCCGCGTTGACCATCACGTCGTTAAAGAAAGTGTCGACCGGTTCGCGCAGCGCGGCGAGCGCGGTCAGCGCGCCGGTGTAGTCGCGTGCGGCGAGTTGCGACTGCACGCGCGGCGCAACCTGCTCGAGCTGCGCATGCAGCGCTTTTTCCGCCGCTTCAACTAACAACGCCGGCTGCACGCCGCCGCTCGCGCTAGCGCTTTCCGACTTCTTCAGAATGTTCGAGATGCGCTTGTTGGCTGCCGCGAGCGATGCCGCTTCGGGCAACGCCGCAAATTCTCGCACGGCATCGAGACGCGCGACGATGTCGTCGAGGCGCGTCGGATTGAGCGCGAGCACCGCGTCGATTTCGCCCGGCGCGTGGCCGCGTTCGCGCAGCAAACCGCGCAGACGATCCATGCTGAAGTCGTAAATGGCTTGCGTCGAATCGGCGACGTTCGGCACCGCGGCGAACTGCGCGTAAGCGGTGCGCAGCAGTTCGACGAAGTCCACGGCCAGTTGCTTTTCGACCAGGATGCGCAGCACGCCGAGCGCATGACGGCGCAGCGCGAACGGGTCTTTTTCGCCGGTGGGTTGCAGGCCGATGCCCCAGATGCCGACCAGCGTTTCCAGTTTGTCGGCGAGCGCGACGACCGTACCGGTCGCTGTGCCCGGCAACGCGTCGCCCGAGAAACGCGGCTGATAGTGTTCCGAGCATGCGAGCGCCACTTCTTCCGGCTCGCCGTCGTGGCGCGCGTAGTACGTGCCCATCGTGCCTTGCAGCTCGGGGAATTCGCCGACCATGTCGGTGATCAAATCCGCCTTCGCGAGACGCGCGGCACGTTTGGCGAGCGCGACGTCGGCGCCGATCAACGCGGCGATCGCACCGGCCAGCGCTTCGACCCGCTCAACACGTTGCAGCGCCGAGCCGAGCTTGTTGTGATACACGACGTTCGCAAGCAGCGGCACGCGATCGGCGAGCGGCTTCTTCTTGTCCTGCTCGAAGAAGAACTTCGCGTCGGCAAGACGCGGACGCACCACACGTTCGTTGCCTTCGATAATGTCGCCCGGCGTGGCCGTTCCAATGTTCGACACGATCAGGAAGCGCGAGCGCAGCTTGCCGTTCGCATCGGTCAGCGCGAAGTATTTCTGATTCGTCTGCATCGTGAGGATCAGACATTCCTGCGGCACTTGCAGGAATTCGTCCTCGAAACGGCATGCGTAGACCACCGGCCATTCGACCAGCGACGTCACTTCATCGAGCAGCGATTCGGGCATCACGACCTGGTCGCCGTCAGCGTGCGCGAGCAGATGCGTGCGGATCGTTTCCTTGCGATCAGCGAAGTTCGGGACCACGCGGCCTTTGTGCATCAGCGTGTCCGCGTAGGAATCGGCGTGCTGGATCTGCACGAAACCTTCGGACAGGAAGCGATGGCCGAGCGTGGTGTCGTCGGCGTCGATGCCGAGCGCGCTGACCGGCACCACCTGGTCGCCATGCAGCGCGGTGAGCCGATGCGCCGGACGCACGAACTGCACGTTCGAGCCGTCGGGACGCTGATAGGTCATCACCTTCGGAATGGGCAGCTTGCTGAGCGTTTCGTCGAGCGCGGCTTGCAAGCCTTCCGCGAGCGTCGCACCCGGCGCGGCATAGCGCAGGAAGAAGGCTTCGGCCTTGCCGTCTTGCGCGCGTTCGAGGTCGCTAATGGAAAAATCGGGGAAGCCGAGCGCGGCCAGTTTCTTCGCGAGCGGCGCGGTGGGCTGGCCGTCTTTATCGAGCGCGACGGAAACCGGCAGCACTTTTTCGCGGACGTGTTTTTCCGGCGCGACCGTGCGCACGTTTTTCACCGTGACCGCGAGGCGGCGCGGCGTCGCATAACGTTCGAACGACAGTTGGCCTTCGATCAGATCGCGCCCGGCGAGGCGTTCCGCGATGCCTTCGGCAAAAGCGTCGCCGAGACGGGCGAGCGCCTTGGGCGGCAGTTCCTCGGTCAGCAGTTCGACCAGCAGGGTAGCTTGATGGGATTGAGTCATTTCTTGATGTTCTCGTCAGTCCTGGTCGATCTTGCGTTCGACTTTCAGCGGCGGCGCCCACGCCGGCATGGCGGCGTCCTGCTCGTCGGTCGTGAGGCCGGGCACGCCGTGCACCGGATTGCCGAGCATCGGGAAGCCGAGCTTCTCGCGCGAATCGTAATAAGCCTGCGCGACAAGACGCGACAGCGCGCGAATCCGGCCGATGTAGGCCGCGCGCTCCGTCACGGAAATCGCGCCGCGCGCGTCGAGCAGGTTGAACGTGTGGCCGGCCTTCAGCACGAGTTCATAGGCGGGCAATGCGATCTGCGCTTCGATCATGCGCTTCGCTTCCGCTTCGTAGCTGTTGAAGAACGTGAACAGCAGATCGACGTTCGCGTGCTCGAAGTTGTACGTGGACTGTTCGACTTCGTTCTGGTGGTACACGTCGCCGTAGGTGAGGCGCCGCGTTTCCGGGCCGTTCGGGCCTTGCTCTTCCCACTCGGTCCAGATGAGGTCGTAGACGTTCTCGACCTTTTGCAGATACATCGCGAGACGCTCGAGGCCGTAGGTGATTTCGCCGAGCACCGGCTTGCAATCCAGACCGCCGACCTGCTGGAAGTACGTGAATTGCGTCACTTCCATGCCGTTTAGCCACACTTCCCAGCCGAGGCCCCAGGCGCCGAGCGTGGGGTTTTCCCAGTCGTCTTCGACAAAGCGCACGTCGTTCTGCTTCAGATCGAAGCCGAGCGCTTCGAGCGAGCCGAGATACAGATCGAGGATATTTTCCGGCGCCGGCTTCAGCACGACCTGGTATTGGTAGTAATGCTGCAGACGGTTCGGATTCTCGCCATAGCGGCCGTCTTTCGGGCGGCGCGACGGCTGCACGTACGCGGCGCGCCACGGCTCAGGGCCGATCGCGCGCAGGAAGGTGTGGACGTGCGAGGTGCCCGCGCCGACTTCCATGTCGATCGGCTGGAGCAACGCGCAACCCTGCTTATCCCAATAGGACTGCAGTGTCAGGATGATTTGCTGAAACGTGAGCATGAAGTGCCTTTCGGGCATGGGGCCGCGCCGCGGGCGCGTGAGCGCGCGGGGCGGCCGTGGAGCGAAGTGCTAAACCGGAGATTTTAACGGAAAGGCGGGGGGGTGTCCGTTTTGGGAGGGGGAGCGACTCTCGTCAGCGGAGGCCTTCACGCCACCGCCAACTCCACCTTCGGCGAAAACGAATCGCTTTGCGCAACCGGCCACCATTTCTCATACAACGAGTAACGATAATTCCCGTTGAGAAGATCGTTCGGCTCGAGATACTTCAGCAGCTCGGACATCAACTGCACCTCATGCGACGACACACGTCGCACGATGTGATGCGCGCGCAGTTCCGCAGGATGCTTCAAGCCTGCAGCCTGAACGATCTCCTTCAGCGCATGCAGCGTGTTGTGATGGAAGCTGAATACGCGGTCGGCCTTGTCCGGCACGACGAGCGCGCGCTGGCGCACCGGGTCTTGCGTCGCGACGCCGGTCGGGCAGCGTCCGGTGTGGCACGTCTGCGCCTGAATGCAGCCGACCGCGAACATGAAGCCGCGCGCCGCGTTGACCCAGTCCGCGCCGATCGCGAGCGTCTTCGTGATGTCGAACGCGGTAATCATCTTGCCGCTCGCGCCGATGCGAATCCGCTGCCGCAAGCCGATGCCGACCAGCGTGTTGTGCACGAGCAGCAAGCCTTCCTGCAACGGCACGCCGACGTGATCGGTGAACTCGAGCGGCGCCGCGCCGGTGCCGCCCTCGGCGCCGTCCACGACGATGAAGTCCGGCAGAATGCCCGTCTCGAGCATCGCCTTCGCAATGCCGAAGAATTCCCACGGATGCCCGATGCACAGCTTGAAGCCGGTCGGCTTGCCGCCCGACAGTGTGCGCAGCCGATCGACGAATTCGAGCAGCCCGCGCGGCGTCGAAAACTCCGAATGCGTGGCCGGCGAAATGCAATCGCGGCCCATCGGCACGCCGCGCGTTTCCGCGATTTCCGGCGTGATCTTCGCGGCGGGCAGCACGCCGCCGTGACCGGGCTTCGCACCTTGCGACAGCTTCACCTCGATCATTTTCACTTGCGGCTCGGCGGCCTGCTTCGCGAATTTGTCGGCGCTGAACGTGCCGTCGTCGTTTCGGCAGCCGAAGTAACCCGACGCGATTTCCCAGATGATGTCGCCGCCATGCTCGCGGTGATACTTCGACATCGAGCCTTCGCCGGTGTCGTGCGCGAAGTTGCCTTTCTTCGCGCCGAGGTTCAGCGCCATGATCGCGTTCGCCGACAACGAGCCGAAGCTCATCGCCGAGACGTTGAAGATCGACATCGAATAAGGCTGTGCGCGATCGGCGCCGACCACGATGCGAAAGTCGTGGCTATCGAGCGTGGTCGGCGCGAGCGAGTGGCTGATCCATTCGTGCGCGACGGCCTTCACGTCGAGTTCGGTGCCGTAGGGCCGGCTGTCGACGTCGTTCTTCGCGCGCTGATAGACGATGCTGCGTTGAGCGCGCGAGAACGGTTTTTCGTCGGTATCGTTTTCGACGAAATACTGGCGGATTTCCGGGCGGATGAACTCGAACAGAAAACGGAAATGACCCCACAGCGGATAGTTGCGCAGAATCGCGTGGCGCTGTTGCGTCAGATCGAAGATGCCGAGCGCGACGAGCGCGAGCGGCACGACGATCCACAACCACGAAACGTGTTGCGTCGCGGCGAGCGCCGTGGACAAACCGAGGAGCGCGATGGCGCTCCACATGGCCAGATAACGTCGAGAAAACATGAGGACTCCGGTGCAGTGAATCGTCACGGAGCGATTGCCGGGCGCGGAGCACAGGCAGATCCACCGTGGGAAAAACGAGCGACTGCCTGTCGGGAAGACGTGAGCGGGTCGTTGTGAGGTTTAAACGTCGTGCAAAGGCTTGCTGAGTTGAAGTCGGCGAGCGAAACGCAGCAAGCTAGCGCGCGCTCAGCAGTGCCGCCTTTTGCGGCTCGCGCACGGCCGGCTGCCCGGTCGCCGCGTGTTCGATGATGCCGCCGCCGAGGCACACGTCGCCATCGTAAAGCACGGCCGATTGCCCCGGTGTGACAGCCCATTGCGCATCGTCGAAGGTGAGTTCGAACAGACCTTCGCGCTGATTCGCGCGGCTGAACGTGCAGCGCGCGTCCGCTTGCCGGTAGCGGGTCTTCGCGCCGCACGCGAAGCCTTCCGCCGGCGGCTCGCCCGCGACCCAGCTCGTGTTGCCCGCGCTCAGCGTATGGCTCAACAGCCACGGATGATCGTGCCCTTGCGCGACATACAGCGTGTTCGAAGGAATGTCCTTGCCCGCGACGAACCACGGCTCGCCGCTGCCGTCCTTGCTGCCGCCGAGGCCGATGCCCTTGCGCTGCCCGAACGTATAGAAGGCTAGGCCGATGTGCTCGCCGACCACTTTGCCGTCGGTGGTTTTCATCGGGCCGGGTTGGGTCGGCAGATAGCGGTTCAGGAAGTCGCGAAACGGCCGCTCGCCGATAAAGCAGATGCCGGTCGAATCCTTCTTCTTCGCATTGGGCAGCGCGATCTGTTCGGCGATTTCGCGCACTTTCGTCTTCGGAATTTCGCCGAGCGGAAACAGCGTTTTCGACAACTGCGCCTGATTCAGCCGATGCAGAAAGTACGATTGATCCTTCGTATGGTCGAACGCTTTCAGCAGTTCGAAGCGGCCATTGTTTTCGCGCACGCGCGCATAGTGGCCGGTCGCGATGGTTTCCGCACCGAGCGACATCGCGTGATCGAGGAAGGCCTTGAACTTGATTTCGGCGTTGCACAGCACGTCCGGATTCGGCGTGCGGCCTGCCGAATATTCGCGCAGGAATTCGGCGAACACGCGGTCCTTGTATTCGGCCGCGAAGTTGACCGCTTCGACGTCGATGCCGATCAGGTCCGCCACCGACACCACGTCGATCCAGTCCTGGCGCGTCGAGCAGTATTCGCTGTCGTCGTCGTCTTCCCAGTTCTTCATGAAGAGGCCGACCACGTCGTAGCCCTGTTCCTTCAGCAGCCACGCGGTGACCGACGAATCGACGCCGCCCGACATGCCTACTACGACTTTCTGCTTGCTCATAAGATGCTCACTGGGTACTGCGTGACTTCATGGATCGTGGAGATGGCCGCTTGTGGCGGCTTGTGACCGCTCGTGACGGCTACCTCTTTGGCCCGACCGAATGCGTATGCACGAAATCGAGCGGAAAACGCCGGCCTGCCAGGTAATCGTCGATACATTGCATGACGAGCGGCGTGCGGTGCCTTTCGGGGCAGGCGCGCAGTTCGTCGGCGCTCATCCACAAGGTTCGAACGATGTCGGGATCGAGCGCGCGCTCTGCTTCCGGTTCGCCGCCGGCGCCGCAATACGTGAAGCGCAAATAGGTGACGCCGCCGTTGTCCGGCCGTTCGAAATGCGTCATGTACATGCCGACGAGCGCCTCGGGCGTGAACGGATGCGCGGTTTCCTCGAGCGTTTCGCGGATCACCGCTTCCAGCAGCGTTTCGCCGGCTTCCAGATGGCCGGCCGGCTGGTTCAGGCGCAGCCCGGCGGCCGTGTGTTCCTCGACCACGAGAAAGCGCCCGTCACGCTCGACGATGGCCGCGACGGTCACATGCGGCAGCCAGGTTTCCGGTTTCATGGGTGCGCATTTTACCGTTTATGGCCGCTCACTGCCGGGATGCGGGCGGGACGCGGCCGGGTCGTTGCCGGTTCATTGCGGCGGCCGGCGGTGACCGGTGACATGCGGCCGGCTGCGGCGACTTGCCGCATGCGACTGCCGCCGCCCACACGCCTCGGAGCCCCGTATCCGCGCACACCCCCGGATTGTCCCCGATTTCTGCCGCCCCCCATGTTTCGGGTAAAGTGAGGCGTTAGCCGTTGCACTTGCAAGCCGGCGTGCCTCGTCGGCCGATCTGTCGTCAAACAGTAAGTCGAGGAGGAACACGATGCACATCGGAGTGCCAGCCGAGACGCGCGCGCACGAAACCCGCGTCGCCGCGACGCCCGAGACCGTCAAGAAGTACGTGGCGCAGGGCCATCGGGTCACCATCCAGAGCGGCGCCGGGGCCGGCGCGAGCTTTCCCGACGACGCTCTCGCGGCAGCCGGCGCGGAAATCGTCGATGCGGCCACCGCTTTTGGCGCCGACCTCGTCCTCAAAGTCCAGTCTCCCACCGAAGCCGAACTGCCGCTGCTCAAACGCGGCGCGACGCTGGTCGGCATGCTCGATCCGTTCAATGCGGAGAATGCGCAGCAACTCGCCGCGGCGGGCGTCACCGCCTTCGCGCTCGAAGCCGCGCCGCGCACCACGCGCGCGCAAAGCCTCGACGTGCTGTCGTCGCAGGCGAACATCGCCGGGTACAAGGCGGTGCTGCTCGCCGCGACGCTTTATCCGCGCTTCATGCCGATGCTGATGACCGCCGCGGGCACGGTGAAAGCCGCGCGCGTGCTGATTCTCGGCGCGGGCGTGGCGGGCTTGCAGGCGATCGCGACCGCGAAGCGCCTCGGCGCCGTGATCGAGGCATCCGACGTGCGTCCCGCCGTCAAAGAGCAGATCGAATCGCTCGGCGCGAAGTTTCTCGACGTCCCCTACGAAACCGATGAAGAGCGCGAAGCCGCGCAAGGCGTCGGCGGCTATGCGCGGCCGATGCCGCCTTCCTGGCTGCAACGCCAGTCGGCACTCGTTCACGAACGCGCGAAACAGGCCGACGTGGTGATCTCCACCGCCCTGATTCCGGGCCGCGCGGCGCCGACGCTGCTCTCCGTCGAGACCGTGCAGGCGATGAAACCGGGCTCGGTGCTGGTCGATCTGGCAGCGGGCCGCGGCGCGGACTATGAAGGCCGCCGCGGCGGCAACTGCCCGCTCACCGAAGCCGACAAAGTGATCGTCAGGCACGGCGTGACGATTGTCGGCTACACGAATCTCGCCTCGATGGTGCCCGCGGACGCGTCCTCGCTCTACGCGCGCAACCTGCTCGACTTCCTCAAGCTCATCATCACGAAGGAAGGCGCGCTGAACATCGACCTCGCCGACGACATCGTCGCGGCCACGCTGCTCACCCGCGACGGCGAAGTCGCGCGCAAGGCATAACGCGAATTCACCTGGAGAAACGGCGATGGAAGTGCTCAACCACACCGTCATCAACCTGATTATTTTCGTGCTGGCGATTTACGTCGGCTACCACGTCGTCTGGAACGTCACGCCCGCGCTGCACACGCCGCTGATGGCCGTGACCAACGCAATTTCCGCGATCGTGATTGTGGGCGCAATGCTTGCGACCGGCCTTACGCTCGGCACGCCGGGCAAGTTCTTCGGCACGCTCGCCGTCGCGCTCGCGGCGGTCAACGTGTTCGGCGGCTTCCTCGTCACGCGGCGAATGCTCGAGATGTTCCGCAAGAAAGAGCCGAAAAAGCTCATCGCCGATAAGAGCAAGGAGAACGCGTAATGAGTCTGAACGTCGTCACGCTGCTTTATCTGGTTGCGTCGGTCTGCTTCATTCAGGCGCTCAAGGGGCTGTCGAATCCGAAGACGGCGCGCATCGGCAATACGTTCGGCATGGTCGGGATGGCGATTGCGATTCTCACGACCATCGCGCTGATCGCCAAACAGGCGAATGCACTCGGCTCGAATCTTGCGCTCGGGCTCGGCTTGCTGTTCGCCGCGCTGATTGTCGGCGGTGCGATTGGCGCGTTCGTCGCCGCGCGCGTCGAGATGACGAAGATGCCGGAACTCGTCGCGGCGATGCACTCGCTGATCGGTCTCGCGGCGGTGTGCATCGCGTATGCGGTGGTGTCGGAGCCAGCGGCATTCGGATTGATCGATCCGGAGAATCCGGTGCCGGGCTTTCTGCCTTATGGCAATCGCGTCGAGTTGTTCATCGGCACGTTCGTCGGCGCAATTACTTTTAGCGGCTCGGTGATCGCGTTCGGCAAGCTGTCGGGCAAGTACAAGTTCCGGTTATTCCAGGGCGCGCCGGTCGTCTATGCGGGTCAGCATCTGATCAACCTGATGCTCGCGATTGCGATGCTCGGCTTCGGCGTGATCTTCTTTTTCACGCAGTCGTGGTTGCCGTTCATCATCATGACGCTGATCGCGTTCGTGCTCGGCGTGCTGATCATTATTCCGATCGGCGGCGCGGACATGCCGGTCGTCGTGTCCATGCTCAATTCGTATTCGGGCTGGGCGGCGGCGGGCATCGGCTTCTCGCTGAATAATCCAATGCTGATCATCGCGGGCTCTCTGGTGGGCTCGTCGGGCGCGATTCTGTCGTACATCATGTGCCGCGCGATGAACCGCTCGTTCTTCAACGTGATTCTCGGCGGCTTCGGCAACGAGCCGGGCGCGGCTGCGGCGGGCGGATCGGCTGAGCAGCGTCCGGTGAAATCGGGTTCTGCCGATGACGCATCGTTCATGCTCGGCAACGCAGAAACCGTCGTCATCGTGCCGGGTTATGGCCTTGCCGTTGCGCGCGCGCAGCATGCGTTGAAGGAGTTGACCGACAAGCTCGTGGAGAAAGGCATCGAGGTGAAGTACGCGATTCACCCGGTCGCGGGACGCATGCCGGGTCACATGAACGTGCTGCTCGCCGAAGCCGAAGTGCCGTACGACATGGTGTTCGAAATGGACGACATCAACGGCGAGTTCGGTCAGGTCGACGTGGTGCTCGTGCTCGGCGCCAACGACGTCGTGAACCCGGCCGCGAAGAACGATCCGAAGTCGCCGATTGCGGGCATGCCGATCATCGAGGCTTATAAAGCGCGCACGGTGATCGTCAACAAGCGTTCGATGGCGGCGGGTTACGCGGGGCTCGACAACGATCTGTTCTACATGGACAAGACGATGATGGTGTTCGGCGACGCAAAGAAAGTGATCGAGGATATGGTCAAGGCGGTCGAATAACACGCGATAAATTGCGCGGCGCCCGAAGGTCTGCGCCGCGCAATGCTCACTTCTGTTTCGGTTTGGCGTTCACATGCCGCAGCAGGTCCGCGAGCCGTCTGCCTTCCTGATCGGGATACGGCTCGCGCACTTCGAGTTGCTGGATCTTCTCGAGCCCGAAGTTGCGGAAATCGCCGCGCAATTCACACCACGCGCCAAGCGTCCAGCGCGCGCCCCAATAGGCGAGTGCGAGCGGCCATACGCGCCGCTCCGTCGCCGCGCCGTTGGCATCCGTGTACGCAAAACTTACGACATGCCGCGCGTCGATCGCGCGGTGCAGCGTGTCGAGCTGCGTCGAAAAATCGCTTTTGATATGGAACGACGGCGCGAAGATCGCGAGCCGTTCGAGCGACGCGCGCTTGTCTGCGGGCATCGCCGACGCAATCTTGGCCAGTGCGCCGCGCGCTCCGCTTGCAAAGCCGGCTCCGCCCCACGATTCGAGCATGCGCGCGCCGGCGGCGAGCGCCGCGAGTTCATCGGCGGTGAAGGTGAGCGGCGGAAGGCTCGCGCTGCGGCTCAGCCGGTAGCCGATGCCGGCCTCGCCTTCGATCGGCACGCCGGATAGCTGCAGATCGCGCACGTCGCGATAGACGGTGCGCAGCGAGATGTTGAGCCAGTCGGCGAGTTGCTGCGCCGTGGTCAAACGCCGGCCGCGCAGCAATTCGGCGATCTGGAACAGACGGTCGGCGCGGCGCGTCATCGTGGGCGTCTTGTAGAAGAGGACAGGGACAGTCCCGCGATGATAGCGCCGCATGCCGCGCTCCGGTCAGCGTTCGGGTTAGCGTTGGGTTCAGCGCTTGGGTGTGCGTTCGCGCGAGCGTTTGAGTGGATGCTCAGGTGAGCGTTCGGACGGCGGGTTCGATGCGTGTGTCGCCCGCGCGGGCGTTACCCGTTCGATGGCCGCTGTCCGCAGCGCGGTTAGCCGTTGGTGCGCGAATGCAGGCCGAGGCGATTGCCTTCGCTGTCGATGAAAAACGCGATATAGCCGATGTCCTGCGGCAGCTTGATGACCGGTCCATCGGTCTTGCCGCCGGCTTCTTCGATGCGGGCGAGCGCAGCGTCGACGGTCGGCTGCGCGTTCAGGTAGACGAGCACGCCGTCGCCGTTCGGGGTCATCGACGGGCTGTGGACGATCGCGCCGCCCGTCGCCGGTTCTTCGTAGCCGAACACGGCGATGGGCTGGCCGCCGATTTCCTGGCGGTTCAGCTTCACGTCGAGCGCGACTTCATAAAAGCGCACGGCGCGGTCGAAATCGACGGACGGGATTTCGAACCATGCAACAACTTTGGACGATGCGGACATGACACTCTCCTGTGGATGGCGGTAGGCCGGATAAATCGCCGGATGGCGTGAGGAGGAGTGTGCGGGGGTGCTGCTGACAGCGTGGTGTCAGTAGGGTGGGGCGGTCGGGCTGGGTCGTGCGATCGTGCGGATGGGCGAGGTGAGAAAAAACCGCGGCACTGTGTGTGGCCGCGGTTTGTTTCTGGCTGCGTTTGCTTGGCGCTTGTTGTTTGTCGCTTGCCGCTTGTCTTAACCGGCAGGCGTATCGCCTTGCGGCCGCTGACGCACGCTGCCCGCGATCAGATCGAAGCGGAACAGCCGGCATTCGAGCGCTCCGTTAAAGAGCGGTGTCTTCGTCGATTCGCGCAGGCGCAACTGGCCCGGCAGCTTGCGATCCGACGTCAGGATGAATGCGTGCCAGCCGGTGAAGCGCTGCTTGAGCGCGTCGCCGAGCGACTGGAAGAACTCGCTGTCGGGCGCTTCTTCCTGGGCGCGGCGAAAGCTGTCGTCCTCGCGGTTGTCGCGGCTGCGTCCTTCACGTCCTTCGCGGATTTCGCCGCGCGCGTTGCGTCCGCGCACTTCGATCCGCTCACCATACGGCGGATTGGCGACGAGAATGCCCGGCGCCGAAGTCGGCGGCGTCATGCCGCGCGCGTCGACCTGTTTGAGCGGAATGGTCGGCAAGCCGGCGCGCTGGAAATTCGCGCGCGCCTTGTCGAGCATGTCGCCGGAAATATCGCTGCCGAAAATCTGCAGGTCGGCGCGCGAGTTGCGGGCGGCGTGCTTGGCGTCGAGCGCGGCGGCCTTCAGCGTCTGCCACGTTTTGCTGTCGTACTGCTTGAGCTTTTCGAAGCCGAAGCGGCGTTCGGCGCCGGGCGCGATGTCGAGCGCGACCTGCGCGGCTTCGGCGAGGAACGTGCCGCTGCCGCACATCGGGTCGTATAGCGGCGTGCCGGCGCTCCAGCCCGTCAGACGCAGAATGCCCGCCGCGAGATTTTCGCGCAGCGGCGCCGCGCCCTTGTCGAGGCGCCAGCCGCGCTTGAAGAGCGGGTCGCCGGACGTGTCGAGGTAAAGCGTGCAGTCCGTCGCGGTGAGGAACGCGAACACGCGGACGTCGGGCGTCGCAGTGTCGATGTTCGGGCGCGCGCCGCTGACTTCGCGCAGACGGTCGCAGATCGCGTCCTTCACGCGCAGCGTGGTGAATTCGAGGCTGCGCAGCGGCGACTTGATCGCGGTGACGTCGACGCGCAGCGTTTCGTTCGCAGAGAACCATTGCTCCCAGCGTTGTTCGACGGCGAGTGCGTAGATGTCCTGCTCGCTGCGATACGGACGATGCGCGATTTTCAGCAGCACGCGGCTCGCGAGGCGCGAATGCAGATTGGCCGCCATGCCGGCTGCCCAGCCGCCGCGAAAATGCACGCCGCCGGGGACTTGCGAGCCGGGCGCGAACGGCGCGCCGTGCAGATGCTTCGCGGCGATCTCGGCGAGTTCGGAGGCGAGCGCGGCTTCGAGACCGCGCGGGCAGGGGAGGAAGAAATCGAAGGACATGGAGGGGCTAGCCGGTGGGCTGTGGGTAAGGGGGTATTGTACGCGGTGGGGTGTGGGGGGTGCTTTTTGGCCCTTTGGCCTTTTCTTGTTTTTTGTCGGTGGTCTATTTGTGTTGCACCTGGCTTGCTTTGGCCTTTCCTTGTTTTCTCGGTGGTCTATTGGCGTTGCCCCTGTGCGGGGCGGCACTCACTTTCTTTGCCGCCGCAAAGAAAGTAAGCAAAGAAAGCGGGCTTACACCGCCAGCTTATAGATGGCTCCCCCAGTTCTGAGGCGGCAGTGGTGCGCCTGACATCCGTGCCCTCGCACATTCGACGCCCGTGACAAGGCAGTCATTCTTCCCCACTTGCACTGCGTGCTCGCCGGAAGGGTTCGCTTAGAGCCTCTCGCTTGCTTGTTAACGCCGTTGGCCTTTCCTTGTTTTCATGGTGGTCTATTTGTGTTGCCCCTGTGCGGGGCGGCACTCACTTTCTTTGCCGCCGCAAAGAAAGTAAGCAAAGAAAGCGGGCTCACACCGCCAGCTTATAAGTGGGTTCCGTTGCTCGGTGCGGGCAGTGGTGCGGCAGACATCCGTGCTCTCGCGCATTCGGCGTTAGTGACAAGGCAGTCATGCTTCCCGACTTGCACTGCGTGCTCGCCGGAAGGGTTGCTTCCGGCGCGCACGCCGCTTCGCGCACGACCGGAAATCGCGCCTGTTGTCTTGCGAAATGTCCCGCGCCTATCCCGTTCTCGCCGGCGTAGTCTTGTATTGGGTGCCACGTGGAAGTCTGGTCAGAGCTGCACAGCCGTCGCAACCAGCGCTGCACACGTTTCCACGGTCTTAATGGCATCTATCGCGTGGCGTCCGTCACGGCGCGCGGTTTTTTCGGTCGTTTCTATCAGAAAGAGAAAAAACATGAAATGGTATCTGCTAGTGCTTTCGAAGTACGTTGAATTCAGTGGACGAGCGCGTCGCAAGGAATACTGGATGTTCCTACTGTTCAACGTAATCATCGGGATTGCCTACGGAGTCGTGCTGGTCATCCTCGATCTGGAAGAGTCCAGGTTCTGGCGCAACCTTTATCCCTTGCTGGTGTTCCTTCCGGGCCTGGCGGCGCTGGTTCGTCGCATGCACGATTCCAACCGAAGCGGTTGGTGGGCCCTTTGCCCCGTCGCCAACCTGGTGTTTGCCTGCTTCGAGGGAACGCGAGGCCAAAACCGCTTCGGCCCCGACCCAAAGCAACCAACGCAATGAGCGAGCGCTGACCCTTCAATAGAGCGAAGAGCGAAGAGCGAAGAGCGAAGAGCGAAAAGCGAAAAGCGAAGAGCGAAAAGCGAAAAGCGAAAAGCGAAAAGCGAAAAGCGAAAAGCGAAAAGCGAAAAGCGAAAAGCGAAGAGCGAAGAGCGAAACAGACACCACAGCGAACCCTTCCGACGAGCACGAGTGCGAGTCGGGAAGCATGACTGCCTTGTCACAAGTGCGGAGTGCGCGAGAGCACGGATGTAAGGCGTGCCACCGCCATCTCCGAGCAAGGGGCTCCACTTATAAGCTAGCGGTGTAAGCCCGCTTTCTTTGCTTACTTTCTTTGCGGCGGCAAAGAAAGTAAGTGCCGCCCCGCACAGGGGCAACACGAATAGACCACAACGAATTCAAGGAAAGGCAAAAAAGAAAGCAAAAAAACCAACGTGAAAAGCACAAAAACCAATCACCGCCCAGCAACACCCGCATCCAAAGCAGGACACCCCGGCACACTACCGCGAGTACTCGCCTTCGTCCCCTGCGAAGCAGAAGCAGAACCCGCAGCAGCAGCCATAGCCTGCAACGCAGCAGCCACCTGCGCAGAAACGCGCATCAAAGCCCGCCGATGCCCATCAACAAGCGCATCATACCCACCACCGACAGGCTCACTAACAACACTCCTGCAAGTCATCACAGCAGTACTGCGCACGGCCCGCACGCTCCACACCGCATCGATCAGCGCATGCGACCCAGGCCACGACTCAAACCGCTGCACATTCATGCTCACGCGATACACCGGCGTCGCATCGGAATAAGCCGTCCCGTACACATCAATCGTATTGAGTTGCTGAGTGAGACTGGTCGACAACGCGCGGCGCAGTTCATCGCCGGGCAGCGACGCCCAGCGATCTTCTTCCAGCACCTTGACCTGCGTCGGTCCCGTCTGCACGACGAGCTGAGTCTTCGCGACTTGCGGCGGCACATCGATAGGCGCGACTTCGATCAGCCACGCAGGCGCCGCCGACGTCCGCAAGCCCGACGCCGCAGCGGACGCAGCGCCATTCACATCGCCCAACGTATAAAACCGGCTACTCGGCGACGCACACGCCGCGACCGCCAGCACCGCGGCGAGCGCACCGGCACGAACAGCGCTGCGCGCCACTACGCGCGACAAACGGGGGAGTCGAACGAACATCATGGCTTGTCTCCTGCTTTACCGCGCAACAACGATTCCGGGTGGCGCTCGAGATAATCCGACAGCGCATTCAGCGACTGCAACGTGCGCGTCAATTCCTGCAACGCCTGATGCACATCCGACTGCAACGGCGAGTCCTGCTGCAACGTCGCCTCGGCCGAGCCGAACGTCTGTTTCGCGGCGGCCAGCGTGTCGCGGGCTTGCGGCACGACTTCCGTGTCCAGTCGCTTGAAGAGCTGGTCGGCATTCTTCAGCGCGCTGTTCAGGTTGTTGCCGATCTGATCGAACGGCACCTTGTCGAGCTTCTTCGCGATGTCGGCGACCTGCAATTGCAGCTCGTCGAGCGTGTTCGGAATGGTCGGCAATTCGAGCGGGTCGCTGGCTACGTCGACGGTGGCCGGCGGCGCCTTCGGGAAAATGTCGAGCGCGACGTACAACTGGCTCGTGATCAGATTGCCCGTGCGCAACTGGCCGCGCAGTCCGTGCTTGACGAGTTGTTGCAGCAGCGTCTGACCGGCGAGGCTGCCCGGCGTCGGCGCGGTTTCGCGGAAGCGCTTGCCGAGGCGGTCAGGGTAGATGTTCATCGTCACCGGCATCGTGAAGCTGCGCGTCTTCGGATCGTAGTCGATGCCGATGTTGGTCACCTGACCGAGCACGATGCCGCGGAAATCGACCGGCGCGCCGACCGACAGACCGCGCAGAGACTGGTTGAAGTTCATCACGACGCGCAGCGGCACGCCGTCCGGCTCGCGCATCGCGTCGCCTTCGTCGGAACCGAGGCGGAACGTCATGTTGTTCGGCGCCTGCGCGCCCACGCCCTGACCCGGCGGCGACTGGAACGACAAGCCGCCGACGATCACCGTCGCGAGCGACTGCGTGTTCAGCTTGAAGCCGCTCGAATCGAGCCGCAGATCGACGCCGCTCGCATGCCACCAGCGCGAATTGGTGCCGACGTACTGGTCGAACGGCGCGGACACGAACACCTGCATGGTCACGCCGGTGCCGTCCTTGTCGAGCGAGAAGCCGACCACCTGGCCGACCTGCACGCGGCGATAAAAAATCGGCGAGCCGATGTCGATGGAGCCGAGCGAATCGCCATGCAGAATGAACTGATGGCCCTTCTGGTCGCCGGTAATCGGCGGCGGCGTCTCGAGGCCGACGAAGTTCTTCTCGCTGTCCGGCGAATGACCGGCGTCCGCGCCGATATAGGCGCCGGAGAGCAGTGTGGTGAGGCCCGACACGCCGCTCGCGCCCACGCGCGGCCGCACGACCCAGAAGCGCGAATCCTTGACCGCGAAGTCTTCGCCTTCCTTCGTCAACTGCACCTGCACGAGCACGTGCGAAAGATCCTTCGACAACGTGATCGACTTGACCGCGCCGACGTCGACGTCCTTGTACTTGACCTTGGTCTTGCCAGGCTCTAGCCCTTCCGCGCTGATGAAACTGATCGTGATGGTCGGGCCTTTTTCCGTCACCGATTTGATGACGAGCGCAATGCCGATCAGCGCGGCAATCAGAGGGATCACCCAGACGAGCGACGGCAGCCAGCGGCTACGCGGCTCGATGTCGGGGTCGGGCAGTTGGGGCGGCAGCTTCGGTCCGTTCGAATCGTTGCGCGGCGCATCGGAGGCGGGCGTCGGTCCTGGCGGGCTAGTCATGTTCGAGGTCCTGAGGTTTTTGGGTACTGCCGTCCACGTGGTCCCAGATGAGCCGTGGATCGAATTGCATGGAGGCCATCATCGTCAGGATCACTACCGAGCCGAACGCAATCGCGCCCGGGCCGGCCGTGATCACGGCAAGCGATTTGAAACGCACGAGCGCCACGGTCAACGTGACGACGAACACGTCGAGCATCGACCAGCGGCCGATCCGCTCGACCATCCGATAGAGCGTCGTGCGCTGCTCCGGCCGCCAGCGCGAGCGTCGCTGCGCGGTGACGGTGAGCAGCACGAGCACGCTCAGCTTCAGCATCGGCACCATGATGCTGGCGATGAACACGATCACCGCGAGCGGCCAGTCGCCGGAGGTCCAGAAATAAACGACGCCGCTCATGATGGTGTCGTCCTCGGAACCGAGCAACGACGACGTGTGCATGACCGGCAACAAATTTGCCGGAATATACAGCAAGGCTGCGGCGATCAGCAGCGCCCAGGTTCGCATCAGGCTGTCGGGATTGCGCGAGTGCAGATGTGCGCCGCAACGCCCGCAGTGCTGCGGCGTGACCGAGCGGATGCGCGGCTCGACGCGTCCGCACGCATGGCAGGCCACGAGCCCCGCGCGTTTTGCGGTGACGTATTTCATCGCGCGGGTCATCCTCGATTGGAGGCCGGCGGGGCGCCGGGAGTGGTGCCGCGGCCAAGGTCGCTGCGTGTGTCGCGGCTGGAGTCGGCTTCGTCGCCGGCTTGCAGCAGCGGCGGCGCGGGCGGGCCGGCCATCGAGCCGAGCGCGGCTGCCGCGCTGTCGGCCGACGTGCGCGGCAGCGGCCGCTGGCCGCGCGCGCCGAGTTCGTCGGCGAGGTCCCACAGAATGCGCGGATCGAACGTGACGACCACGGCGAACATCAGCGTGAGCGCGCCGAACGCGAAGAGCGCCGCTTCCGGAATCACGCGCGCGAGACTGACCATCTTCACGATGGTGATGAGCACGCCGAGCATGAACACTTCGATCATGCCCCAGGGCCGCACGAACTGGATCGCGCGCAACACGCGGTTAAAGCCTCCCGGCACATAGCCGGCGCGCAGCGGCACCAGTACGTAGAGCAGCGCGACGAGTTCGGTGAGCGGAAACAGAATCGTCGAGCAGAACACCATGACGGCGACGATCTGCATGTTCTCGTTCCACAGCGCGACGAGCGCACCGAACAGCGTGGTCTGCGAGGTAATGCCATTAGTCTCCAGCTCGACGATGGGGAAGCCCTGCGCGATCAGGAACGTGATCAGCGCGGCGAGCGTCATGGCGCTGATGCCGTCGAGCTTGCGCGATACGCCCGCGTAGAGCGTGGCGCCGCAGCGCGGACAGCGGGCGACTTTGCGCCCGACAAGCCGTGGCTTGCGGAACAGCGTATCGCATTCATGGCACGCGATCAGGTTGTCATGTTCCATGCGGCAGCGGGCCAACGATATGTAAGTGAGCGTGCAATGCCGGTCGCAATTTCGGTGGCAATACTGGTTGCAATGCGGGTCGCAATGTAGCCGATTCGGCGGGTCTGTAAAAATTCGTGGAGCAATAGTACCAAAAGGCATTGCCGCGCCGCGCCGGTGAGCGCGAAACGCTTGGCGCGCAACGGTTCTGACAGCGTCCGTCCCCAATTGTTCAACCGGCTGATCCGGGAACGTGAAGGCGTCCTTCGGTCAATTTCGCTTTGCCGCAGCCAGCTTTTTGCGCTTCGGGTAGCATGGCGGCCTGGTGCGTCTCGAAGGCCGCGGCGCCCGGCACTTTGGCGATGGACTTTACATCGGCGGGGAATAGCCGGGGGTGCCGCGCCGTTAACCTCTCTTAGCAAGCGTTGACCTGTCATGGCACACAATCCTTCATTCGGCGGCCGGGAGTCGTACACGCGGACCGCCATTGCGATTCATTGGCTGATCGCGCTGCTGATCGTTTGCGGCTTCGCGCTCGGCTGGGTGATGACCGACATTCCCGGTTTCACGCCGACCAAGCTGCGCTATTTTTCGTGGCATAAGTGGATCGGCGTGACAGTGTTCGCGCTCGCTGTCGTGCGCATTCTGTGGCGCGCCACGCACGGCGCGCCGGCGATGCCGCGCCGCATGCCCGCCTGGCAGCGCGGCGCCGCCCATCTCGTGCATCTGCTGCTGTATGCGTTGATGATTGCAATTCCCGTCTCCGGTTATCTGTATAGCTCGGCGGCGAACGTGCCGGTCGTCTATCTCGGTCTGATCCCGCTGCCGCGGCTGATCGCGCCGGACCCGCATCTGAAGGAACTGCTCAAGAACGTCCACATCGTGTTGAATTACACGTTGCTGGCGCTGGTCGCGATGCATGTCGCGGCGGCGCTCAAGCATCAGTGGCTGGACCGCGACGGGCTGCTGTCGCGCATGATTCCCTTCCTCAAATAAGGACCACCATGAAGGTCTCGTTTTATCGCTACATGCTGGCGGCGTTTGCCGCAGCCTCGCTGACCGCGGCCGGCGGCGCGCTGGCCCAGGTCGACACCGCGAAGAGTTCGGTGACGGCTACCTCGAAGCAGATGAACGTGCCGGTCGAAGGCAAGTTCGGCAAATTCACCGCGCAGGTCAAGTTCGATCCGGCCAAGCCCGCCGAGGGCAGCGCGCAACTGAACATCGACGTGGCGAGCTACGATCTCGGCGACGAGAGCTATAACGATCAGGTCCGCGGCAAGGAATGGTTCGACGCGAAGACCTATCCGAGCGCGACCTTCGTTTCGAGCGCGATTGCGCCGGCCGGCGGCAATCAGTACAAGGTGACGGGCAAGCTGACCATCAAGGGCAAATCGCAGACGGTCGTGGTGCCCGTCACCGTGACGCAGCAGGGCGCGACGCAGGCGTTCGACGGCTCGTTGCCGATCAAGCGTTCGCAGTTCGACATCGGCACGGGCGAGTGGAAAGACACGTCCGTGGTTGCCGACGACGTCGTCATCAAGTTTCATATCGTAGCCGCACGCAAGTGACTTGCGCTGCGCGTTGAGCGCAGCCGTTCTTACCTGACTGGGAGCATGAATTGAAGACATCCACGTTGATCGCCGCCGGTGCATTGGCCTCCTGCGTTTCGCTTGGCGCATTCGCCGCAGCCGACACCTATCAGCTCGACCCGACGCACACCTATCCGAGTTTCGAGGCGGACCACTTCGGCGGCCTGTCGGTGTGGCGCGGCAAGTTCACGAAAAGCTCGGGCACGGTCACGCTCGACCGCGTGGCCAAGACCGGCACGGTCGAAGTGAACGTCGATGCGGCGTCGATTTCCACCGGCAACGGCAAGCTGGACGATCACCTGAAGACGGCGGAGTTCTTCGACGTCGCCAAGTTTCCCGCCGCGACGTACAAAGGCACCGACATCAAGTTCGACGGCGACAAGCCGTCGGAAGTGGTCGGCAGCCTGACGCTGCACGGCGTGACGAAGCCGCTGAATCTGAAGGTGGAGTCGTTCAAGTGCATGCAGCACCCGGTGCTCAAGCGCGAAGTGTGCGGCGTCGAGGCCAGCGCGCAATTCAATCGCGCGGATTACGGCATGGATTTCGGCAGCAAGTACGGCTTTAGCATGGAGACGAAGCTGCATATCCAGGCTGAGGGCATCAAGCAATAAGCGCTGGTGAGGGCGCAGCGGGCGCCTGCCCGCTTGCGCCTGCCGCTTGCGGTTGCGCTTGAGAGGATGCCGCCGTCGCGGCGCATCAAAAAGCAAACGGTCCGTTTTACCGCGCGTTTTACCGCTGTTCCGGCCGCTTCGTCGCTTTCGCGACGAAGCGGCTTTTTCATGGCGTCGCCGGAAATCGAAGGCGATCGAGGCGTTATGTGAGGCCGGTTCGACATTTCGCACTCGCGCCGCTTTAATTTTTCGGGTACATAGAGCGCTGGCACCGCATTGGTTGTGCGCGCATCCAATGCGGCGAGATCGGGCGTCGGCTCGCATCCATAATATTCGCGCGAACTGGAGATCTGCATGAACGCAACGACTGCAGCAAGCCTTGCGGGAAGCCGGCGAAATTCGTGGCGGGCGGTGATCGCCGCGTCCATCGGCAACGCGCTGGAATGGTTCGATCTCGTGGTCTACGGTTTTTTTGCCGTGGTGATCGCGAAGCTGTTTTTTCCGGCCGGCAACGACACCGTGTCGCTGCTGCTCACGCTCGGCACGTTCGGCGTGTCGTTCTTCATGCGGCCGCTCGGGGCCATCGTGATCGGTGCGTACGCCGACCGCGCCGGACGCAAGGCGGCGCTCACGCTGTCCATCCTGCTGATGATGGGCGGCACGCTGATCATCGCGATTTTGCCGACGTACCGAAGCATCGGCATCGCGGCGCCGGTGATTCTCGTCATCGCGCGTTTGATGCAGGGCTTCTCGGCCGGCGGCGAATTCGGCAGCGCGACGGCGTTTCTCGCGGAGCATGTGCCGGCGCGGCGCGGCTTTTTCGCAAGCTGGCAGGTCGCGAGCCAGGGGCTCACGACGCTGCTCGCGGCCGGTTTCGGCGTCGTGCTGACGGGCAATCTGACGCCGGAGCAGATGGCGGCCTGGGGGTGGCGCGTGCCGTTTTTCTTCGGGCTGCTGATCGGACCGGTTGCCTGGTACATTCGCACGAAGCTCGACGAGACGCCCGAGTTTCTCGCCGCGGATACCACCACGACGCCGCTGCGCGATACCTTCACGAGCCAGAAGCTGCGGCTCCTGATCGCAATCGGCGCGGTCGTGCTCGGCACGGTGTCGACTTACCTCGTGCTGTTCATGCCCACCTTCGGCGTGAAGCAACTGGGGCTCGCGCCATCGGTTGCGTTTTCGGCGATCGCGCTGACCGGCCTGATCCAGATGGTGTTTGCGCCGCTCGTTGGGCATCTGTCGGATCGGCACGGACGCACGACGATCATGCTGATCTCCGGCGTGCTGCTGCTCGTGCTGATCTATCCGGCGTTCGTCTATCTGGTCGCACATCCTACGTTCGGCACGCTGATCGCGCTGCAAATCCTGCTCGGTTTCCTGATGACCGGCTATTTCGCGGCGCTGCCGGGCTTGCTGTCGGAGATGTTTCCGGTGCAAACGCGCACGACCGGCATGTCGCTCGCCTATAACATCGCGGTCACGGTGTTCGGCGGCTTCGGGCCGTTCATCATCGCGTGGCTGATCAGCTTTACCGGTTCGAAGGCCGCGCCGAGTTATTACCTGATTTTCGCCGCGCTGTTGAGCCTGGCGTCGCTGGTGGCGGCGCGACGGAAGTTGGGGTTCCGGTAGGCTCGTAAGCGGACATCGCGCGGTAAACGCAAAAGGCCGGTTCGTCGATGAACCGGCCTTTTGCTTTACAACGATGCACTGCGCGTTAGTTAAACGCCATCACACCTGCGCACCCGCATTCGGATCGTTCGGATCAACGCGTTCTTTCTTGTCCTTCACCAGATCCTCGCGCTTCACGCCGAACCACATTGCGAGCGCCGCCGCGACGAACACCGACGAGTAGATACCGAACAGAATACCGACCGTCAGCGCCAGCGCGAAGTAGTGCAGCGTCGGGCCGCCGAACAGGAACATCGACAGCACCATCATCTGCGTACAGCCGTGCGTGATGACGGTTCGCGACATCGTGCTCGTAATCGCGTGGTTGATGACTTCGATCACCGTCATCTTGCGTTCGCGGCGGAAGGTCTCGCGAATCCGGTCGAAGATAACCACCGATTCGTTCACCGAATAACCCAGCACCGCGAGCACCGCAGCCAGCACCGACAGCGAGAACTCCCACTGGAAGAACGCGAAGAAGCCGAGAATGATCACGACGTCGTGCAAGTTCGCGATCACACCGGCCACCGCGTACTTCCATTCGAAGCGGAACGACAGATAGATCACGATGCCCACAACCACGCAGGCGAGCGCGAGCAGGCCGTCGGTGGCGAGTTCCTTGCCGACCTGCGGGCCGACGAACTCCACGCGCTGCAACTGCACCTGCGGCGTATCGGTCTTGAGCGCGCTCATCACCTGGTCGCTCTGCTGCGCGGACGTCAGCCCTTGCTTGAGCGGCAAACGGATCAGCACGTCGCGCGAGGTGCCGAAGTTCTGCACCTGCGCGTCGCCATAGCCGAGCTTGTTCAACGTGCCGCGCACCGGGTCGAGCGGCGCCGCGCCCGGATACTGCACTTCGATGACCGTGCCGCCGGTGAACTCCACCGACAGATGCAGCCCGCGATGCACGAGAAAGAACACGGCGGCGAGGAACGTCAGCAGCGAAATGGCGTTGAAGATCAACGCACGCTGCATGAACGGAATGTCTTTGCGAAAGCGGAAAAATTCCATGGTCTTGTTCTCCGGGACTCAGCGGGATGAACCCGGTTTCTGCGACGAGCTCGGCGTGCCCGGCGCGTTGCGGCGACGCACGGTCGGCTTGCCCGCGCGCGACTGCGCGGCGGCGGCCGGCGCTTTCTGCTTCGCGGCGGCGGCTGCGCTTGCCGCGCGCATGGCTTGCGCGGTGTCGGTTGCAGCGTCGTCTGCGGTCAGGTCATTACCCAGATAAGCAGCCGAGCCCGCGGCCGCGGTTTCCGGACGCCACACCTGGCCAATGGCCAGCGACTTCAGCTTCTTCTTGCCGCCGTACCAGAGGTTCACGATACCGCGCGAGAAGAACACCGCCGAGAACATCGACGTGAGAATGCCGATACAGTGGACGATTGCAAAACCGCGCACCGGACCGGAGCCGAAGGCGAGCAGCGCGACACCGGCGATCAGCGTGGTGACGTTCGAGTCGAGAATCGTCGCCCACGCATGCGCGTAGCCGTTCTGGATCGCCAGTTGCGGCGGCGCGCCGTTGCGCAGTTCTTCACGCACGCGTTCGTTGATCAGCACGTTGGCGTCGATCGCCATGCCGAGCGCGAGCGCGATAGCCGCGATACCCGGCAGCGTGAGCGTGGCCTGCAACATCGACAGCACCGCGACGAGCAGCAAGAGGTTCACGGACAGGCCGATCATCGAGATCACGCCGAACAGCATGTAGTACGCGATCATGAAGACGGCGATGGCCGCGAAGCCCCACACCACCGAGTGGAAGCCCTTCTTGATGTTGTCGGCGCCGAGGCTCGGGCCGATGGTGCGTTCCTCGATGATGTCCATCGGCGCGGCCAGCGAACCGGCGCGCAGCAGCAGCGCGAGGTCGGCGGCGCCTTGCGGCGTGGCCTGGCCGGTGATCTGGAAGCGGTCGCCCAGTTCCGACTGGATGGTCGCCACCGTCAGCACTTCGCCCTTGCCCTTTTCGAACAGCACCATCGCCATCGGCTTGCCGATGTTGTCGCGCGAGACACTGCGCACCGCGCGGCCGCCGGCCGAGTCGAGGCGAATGTTGACGGACGGACGCTGATGCTCGTCGAAGCCCGCCGACGCGTCGATAATCCGGTCGCCCGTGAAGATGATCTGCTTTCTCAGCAGCACCGGCGTCTGGTTGCCTTGCGTGAACAGTTCGTCGCCTGGCGGCACCGGATCGGACGGATTCGGATGCGTGTTGACCGGATCGGCGAGGCGCGCTTCGAGCGTCGCCGTGCGGCCGATGATGTCCTTCGCCTTCGCCGTGTCCTGCACGCCCGGCAGTTCGACCACGATCCGGTCGGTGCCTTGCTGCTGGATCACAGGCTCGGCCACGCCGAGTTCGTTCACGCGGTTATGCAGTGTGGTGATGTTCTGCTTGAGCGCGGCGTCCTGCACGGCTTTCTGCACCGTCGGCGTGAACGTGCCGACGAGTTGCACCGAGCCGTCCGGACTGTTTTGCGACGCCCATTGCAATTCGCCGATGCCGCGGCCCAGTTGTTTCGCCGCCGCATCCGCCGTCGCCTGGTCGGCGAAATTGATCACCACCGTCTGGTTGACGCGGTTCACGCCGCCGTCGCGGATATTATTGTCGCGCAGGAGCGTGCGGGCGTCGGACGCGTCGGAGTCGAGCTTCTTGTTCAGCGCGCCCGCCATGTCCACTTGCAGCAGGAAGTGCACACCGCCGCGCAGATCCAGACCGAGATACATGGGCAGCGCGTGCAACGCGGTCAGCCAGCGCGGCGACGCGCTTTGCAGGTTCAGCGCCACGATGAACTGCGGGTCGTTCGGATCGGTGTTCAGCGACTTTTGCAGCAGGTCTTTCACGCGCAGTTGCATGTCGGTGTCGACAAGGCGCACGCGGATGTTCGCGTTGGCCGACGTGTTGTCGAACGTGACGTCTTCCGGCTTGATCTGATTGGCTGCGAGCGCGGCTTCGACTGCCGACAGCGTGGTCGAGTCGAGCTTGACCGTTGCCTTGCCGCTCGACACCTGCACCGCCGGCGCTTCGCCGAACAGATTGGGCAGCGTGTACACGAGGCCGATGACCAAAGCCACCAGCATCACGGCATATTTCCAGAGGGGGTAACGATTCATGAGTGGTCCAACGGAAGGTTGGCTTGAAAGCGATGCGCCCGGCGATGAGCGCGGGCGATCCGGTCAGGTATGCGTGGATCGCCGGCGAGGCCGCGCCGGACGCGAGAGAGCAGGCCTTACAGCGACTTGATCGTGCCCTTCGGGAGAATCGTCGTGACCGACGCTTTCTGCACGGTGATTTCCGTGCCTTCCGAGATTTCGACGCCGACGTAAGCCTCGCCCACCTTGGTGACCTTGCCGACGATGCCGCCATTCGTCACCACTTCGTCGCCCTTGGCCATGGCGGCGAGCATGTTGCGGTGTTCCTTCTGGCGCTTCATTTGCGGGCGAATCATGATGAAGTACAGCACGCCGAACATGAGGATCAGCGGCAGGAAGCTCATCAGGTTTGATTCGATGCCACCACCTGTGGCCGTGCCTTGGGCGAAGGCATTGGAAATGAACGACACGTTGGTCTCTCCGTTATAGATCAATTCAATCAAAAAAATCAGCCGGTTATTCTACCACCGGCATTGCGCGCGTCGGCGCGGCGTTTCGGCTTTGCGATCAACCGCTTAAAGCCGATTTTTGCCGTCCGCGAAAGTGGATTGTAAGGTTTTTCGCTCGCTGTCTGATGATTCTTGTCCGCAATCAGATTACGTTCGCCGTCATGGCGCGTCGTCGATGCCGCGCGCGCGGTTCTCGTGAAAGCGCTTGCGGAACGGCTCGAACATTTTCGCGTCGATTGCATCGCGCATTTCCTGCATGAGTTCCAGGTAGTAGTGCAGGTTGTGGATCGTATTCAACTGCGCGCCGAGAATTTCCCCCACACGATGCAGATGATGCAGATAGCCGCGAGTGAAATTTCTGCATGTATAGCAACCGCATTGCTCGTCGAGCGGACGCAGCGAATTCTTGTGCGCGGCATTGCGAATCTTGATGTCGCCAAAGCGCGTAAAGAGCCAGCCGTTGCGCGCGTTGCGGGTCGGCATCACGCAGTCGAACATGTCGACGCCGGCCGCGACGCCCGCGACCAGATCTTCCGGCGTGCCGACGCCCATCAGATAGTGCGGCTTGTTGGCCGGCAGCTTCGGGCCGATGTGATTCAGCACGCGCATCATGTCTTCTTTCGGCTCGCCGACCGACAGCCCGCCGATCGCGAGACCGTGAAAATCCTTCTCCGCGAGACCCGCGAGCGACTCGTCGCGCAGGTCTTCGAACATGCCGCCCTGCACGATGCCGAACAGCGCGTTCGGATTGCCCAGGCGCCGGAACTCGTCGATGGAACGCTGCGCCCAGCGCATCGACATGCGCATGGAATCCGCGGCTTCCTTGTGCGAGGTCGGCACGTTGTTGGTCGCGTACGGCGTGCATTCGTCGAACTGCATCACGATGTCCGAGTTCAGCACCTTCTGGATCTGCATCGACACTTCCGGCGACAGAAACAGCTTGTCCCCGTTGATCGGCGAAGCGAACGTCACGCCGTCTTCGGTGATCTTGCGCAGGTCGCCGAGCGAGAACACCTGGAAGCCGCCGGAGTCCGTCAGGACCGGCTTTTTCCAGCCCATGAAGCCGTGCAGCCCGCCATGCGCGCCAATGGTTTCGAGCCCAGGCCGCAGCCAGAGGTGAAACGTATTGCCGAGGATGATCTGCGCGTGCATTTCCTCGAGTTCGCGCGGCTGCACCGCCTTCACCGTGCCGTACGTGCCGACCGGCATGAAGATCGGCGTTTCGACCACGCCGTGATTCAGCGTGACGCGGCCGCGCCGCGCCTGGCCGTCGGTGCCGAGCAGTTCGAATTTGAGGCCGTCGGCGGGTGGTTGCGTTTGATGACCGATGGTCATTGAAATGACTCCTGTGCTACCGGAAAACAGTCCGGCGCGATAAGAAAACGCCGCCGCGAGTGTTCGCAGCGGCTTCAGGGAACGACGAAAACAAGAAGCGCCGGGTTAGCTCAACCGTCGCGCCGCGTCAGAAGCATCGCGTCGCCGTAGCTGAAAAAACGATAGCGCTGTTCGATTGCATGACGATAAGCGGCGCGGATCGTCTCCACGCCGGCGAACGCCGACACCAGCATCAGCAACGTCGACTTCGGCAAATGAAAATTCGTCACCAGCCGATCGACCACGCGGAAGCGGTAGCCCGGCGTGATGAAGATATCGGTTTCCGTGCTCGTCGCCGCAAGCGGGCGGCCTGCGGCTTCGGCGTCGCGCGCGGCGGCTTCGAGCGCGCGCATGGACGTCGTGCCCACCGCGATCACGCGGTTGCCGCGCGCCTTGGTCGCGGCGATCTTGTCGGCGAGCGATTGCGGCAGGTGATACCACTCGCTATGCATCTTGTGCTCGGCGAGATTCTCGACGCGCACTGGCTGGAACGTGCCGGCGCCGACATGCAGCGTCAGCGTCGCGCGCTCCACGCCGTGCGCGTCGAGCCGCGCGAACAGCGCGTCGTCGAAATGCAGGCCCGCCGTGGGCGCCGCAACCGCGCCGGGATTTTGCGCGTACACGGTCTGATAACGGGCTTCGTCGATCGAGTCGGGGTCGTGCTCGATGTACGGCGGCAGCGGCAGCCGCCCGAACTGCTCGATCAGCGTCAGGCAGTCGGCGGGAAAATGCAGCGTGTAGAACGGCTCGACGCGCTCGCCGACGGTGACGTCGAACGCATCGGCAAGACGGATCGTGGTGCCCGGCTGCGGGCTCTTGCTCGCGCGGATTTGCGCGAGCGCCGTGCGCTCGCCGGTCAGGCGTTCGACCAGCACCTCGATCTTGCCGCCACTGGCCTTCTGGCCGAGGAAGCGCGCCTTCAGGACTTTGGTATCGTTGAAGACCAGCAGATCGCCGGGCGCAATGCAGTCGGGCAATTCGGCGAAGCGGCGGTCGATGAGGCGCGCGGCGCGATCGGCGTCGGCCGCGTTGTCCACCTGAAGCAGCCGGCTAGCGCTGCGCTCGGGCAGCGCGACTTGCGCGATCAGCTCGGGCGGCAGATCGAAATCGAAATCGGAAAGCGTAAACATGCGAACGACTGGAAGCGAATGGAAACTGAATTGAGCCGAAGCCTGAGCCGGGCGGCTATGATTGCGGGACGCCGCGGCGGCCCGCGAGCCCGCGCGCTTGCGCAGCCCGCGAACAGCCGCGCGGCCTTCGATACTTTTGACAGCCGATATTGTACTTGCGAAGCAGCCCATGCCTTTGTCCGACCGCCGATTGCCTTCCGCTACCGATGATGCGAGCGCCGAGCCGGCACCCGGCGTCGCGCGCGGCGGCGCGGCGGCGCAAGGCAAACGGGCGGCGCGAACGGGGTCTGCCAAAGCCGCCGAGAAATCGGCAGCCAAATCGGCAGCCAGGCCCGCAGCCAAAGCTGCCGACAAGCCCGTCGACAAACTCGCCAAGCTAGGCCTCACGCGCGACATCGACCTCGTGCTGCATCTGCCGATGCGCTACGAGGACGAAACCTCCCTCACGCCGATCGGCCATCTGCTGCCGGGCGGCATCGCGCAAACCGAGGGCGTCGTGTTCGACAACGAGATCGCCTATCGGCCGCGCCGCCAGTTGCTCGTCAAACTGCGCGACGACGCCGGCGACGAACTCGTGCTGCGGTTCCTCAACTTCTACGGCTCACAGGTCAAGCAGATGGCGATCGGCGCACGGCTGCGCGTGCGCGGCGACGTGCGCGGCGGCTTTTTCGGCATGGAGATGGTGCATCCGGCCGTGCGCGTCGTCGATGAAGACACGCCGCTGCCGCAAGCGCTCACGCCGGTTTATCCGAGCACCGCGGGCGTGACGCAGGCGTATTTGCGCAAGTCCATCGACAACGCGTTGTCGCGCACGTCGCTGCCCGAACTGTTGCCCGAGGCCGTCGCGCGTCAATGGTTGCAGCCGCTTGGCGTGCCCTCGCTGATGGACGCGGTGCGCACGCTGCATCATCCGGACGCGCAATCGGACGAAACCGCGTTGATCGACGGCACGCATCCGGCGTGGGTGCGCATCAAGTTCGAGGAACTGCTCGCGCAGCAGATGTCGCTCAAGCGCGCGCACGACGAGCGCCGCACGCGCGCCGCGCCGGCCATGCCGCGCCGCAAGCTCGGCGATGAGGCGGCGCTGGTCGCGCGTTTGCTCAAAGCGCTGCCGTTTTCGCTGACGAAGGCGCAGGAGCGCGTCGGCGGCGAGATTGCGCTCGACCTCACGCAGCCGCATCCGATGCAGCGGCTCTTGCAAGGCGACGTCGGCAGCGGCAAGACGATTGTCGCCGCGCTCGCGGCCGCGCAGGCAATCGACGCCGGTTATCAGGCCGCGCTAATGGCGCCCACCGAAATCCTCGCGGAGCAGCACGCGCGCAAGCTGCGCGGCTGGCTCGAGCCGCTCGGCGTGAGCGTCGCGTGGCTCGCGGGCAGTCTGAAGGCGAAGGAAAAGCGCGCGGCCATCGAAGCGGCCGCGCTCGGCACCGCGCAACTCGTGATCGGCACGCACGCGATCATTCAGGACACGGTGGAGTTCGCGCGGCTCGGGCTCGTGATCGTCGACGAACAGCATCGCTTCGGCGTCGCACAGCGGCTCGCGCTGCGCGCGAAAGCGCAGAACGCCGCCGACGGCGCGCGCGATTTTCAGCCGCATCAACTGATGATGTCGGCCACGCCGATTCCGCGCACGCTCGCCATGACGTATTACGCGGATCTCGACGTCTCGACCATCGACGAATTGCCGCCCGGACGCACGCCGATTCTCACCAAGCTTGTGTCCGACGCGCGCCGCGAAGAAGTGATCGGCCGCGTGCGCGAAGCCGCGCTGACGGGGCGTCAGGTCTACTGGGTGTGTCCGCTGATCGAGGAAAGCGAGACGCTGCAATTGCAGACCGCCGTCGAGACTTACGAAACCCTCGTCGCGGCGTTGCCCGAATTGAAGGTGGGGCTGGTGCACGGGCGTCTCGCGCCGGCTGAAAAAGCCGCGGTGATGGATGCCTTCACGCGCAACGAAGTGCAATTGCTGGTCGCGACCACGGTGATCGAAGTGGGCGTCGACGTGCCGAACGCGTCGCTGATGGTGATCGAGCACGCCGAGCGCTTCGGCCTCGCGCAATTGCACCAGTTGCGCGGACGCGTGGGGCGCGGCAGCGCGGCGTCGGTGTGCGTGCTGCTCTACACCGGCCCGCTGTCGATGACCGCCCGCGCGCGCCTGCAAACCATGCGAGAGACGACCGACGGCTTCGAAATCGCGCGCCGCGATCTGGAGATTCGCGGCCCCGGCGAGTTTCTCGGCGCGCGGCAATCGGGCGCGGCGATGCTGCGGTTCGCCGACCTGCAAAACGATCAATGGCTGATCGAGCCCGCGCGCGAGGCGGCCGCGGCGCTGCTCGAGCAATATCCGGAAGTCGTCGCCCAGCATCTGGCGCGCTGGCTCGGCGCGCGCGAACAGTATCTGAAGGCTTGAACACGCTGCTGTTGGCGGCGCCGCGGCATGGCGTATTTCGCCGATATTGAAAACCGGCGAACCCGGTTGGCGAACCGACCCTATGGGTGTATAACTAGAACCTATCGAATCCACCGCACTGATTGGTCCGCCAATGACGCTCACCGAATTGAAGTACATCGTCGCCGTTGCCCGCGAGCGGCACTTTGGCCGGGCCGCCGAAGCGTGTTTCGTCAGCCAGCCGACGTTGTCCGTGGCCATCAAGAAGCTCGAGGACGAGCTCAACGTGCAGATTTTCGAGCGCGGCACGAGCGAAGTCAGTGTCACGCCGATCGGCGAGCAGATCGTCACGCAAGCTCAGCGGGTGCTGGAACAGACGCTCGCCATCAAGGAAATCGCCAAGCAGGGCAAAGACCCGCTCGTCGGGCCGCTGCGCCTTGGCGTCATCTATACGATCGGACCGTATCTGCTGCCCACGCTCGTCAAGCAGATGATCAAGCGCGTGCCGCAAATGCCGTTGATGCTGCAGGAAAACTACACGCTCAAGCTGATCGAACTGCTGAAGCAGGGCGAGATCGACGTCGCGATCATGGCGCTGCCGTTCCCGGAAACGGGCTTGATGCTGCGTCCGCTCTACGACGAGCCGTTTGTCGTCGCGCTGCCGTCCGGTCACGCGTGGGAAAACCGTCCGAAAATCGACGCCGACGATCTCAAGCAGGAAACCATGCTGCTGCTCGGCAGCGGTCACTGCTTCCGTGACCACGTGCTCGGCGTGTGTCCGGAGCTGATGCGTTTCTCGCAGAACGCCGACGGCATCCAGAAAACGTTCGAGGGGTCGTCGCTGGAAACGATCCGCCATATGGTGGCGAGCGGCGTCGGCATTACCGTGCTGCCGCGCATGTCGGTGCATGAGGTGAAGCCGCACGCGGGCGGCATCGACTCGGGCCTGCTGTCCTATGTCGCGTTCGGCGAGCCGGTGCCCGATCGCCGCGTCGTGCTCGCGTGGCGCAAGAGTTTTACGCGGATGCCCGCCATCGACGCGATCTGCGACGCCATCAACGCCTGCGACTTGCCGGGCGTGAAGAAGCTGGATTTGCCGGTTGCGGTGAACTGACGCGCGTTGAGCGCGGAAGCAACAGCAGCCGCAGGCGGGGCCCAACTCGCGCCCGCCTTGCGCCTATGACATAGATTAAATTTATAAAACACACGATTTCGATAGTGTTGATATAGTCTTCCTCATACATCGCCCGATGACAAAAACCCGGAGGACATCATGACGCAATCGAACGTGCCGCAAACTCAGACCTTCGCCGCTGAACCGGCCAGCGCCAATGCCGGCTTGGCGGCGGCCATGCTCGGCATGCGCACGGCCGCGTTTTCGTTGCTGGTCGACCGCGCTTTGTCCGCGTAGTCCGCTAATTGTTCGTCTAAGCTTTCGGCATTGCCTTGCCGCGCTTCTCCCCCCAATCCGTTTTGAACGAAAACCATCCAGGAGTCCCGCATGTCCGAACAGAAGCTCACCAATGCCGCCGGCGCGCCCGTCGCCGATAACCAGAATTCGATGACGGCCGGCGTGCGCGGCCCGGTCGTCCTGCAAGACGTATGGCTGCTCGAAAAGCTCGCGCACTTCGATCGCGAGGTGATTCCCGAGCGCCGCGTTCACGCGAAAGGCTCCGGCGCATTCGGCACGCTGAAGGTCACCCACGACATCTCGCGCTACACGAAGGCGAAAGTGTTCGCGCAAGTCGGCAAGGAAACGCCGCTTTTCATGCGCTTTTCGACGGTGGCGGGCGAGCGCGGCGCGGCCGACGCCGAGCGCGACGTGCGCGGCTTCTCGATCAAGTTCTATACGGACGAAGGCAACTGGGACGTGGTGGGCAACAACACGCCGGTGTTTTTTATCCGCGATCCGCTGAAATTTCCGGACTTCATTCACACGCAAAAGCGTGATCCGTACACGAACCTGCGCAACAACATTGCCGCGTGGGATTTCTGGACGCGCCATCCGGAGTCGATGCATCAGGTCACGATCCTGATGAGCGATCGCGGCATTCCGAAGAACTACCGTCAGATGCACGGCTTCGGTTCGCACACGTACTCGTTCATCAACGCGAACAACGAGCGTTTCTGGGTCAAATTCCACTTCAAGTCGCAGCAAGGCATTGAAAATTTCACCGATGCGGAAGCGTCGCAAGTCGTCGCGCAAGACCGCGAAAGCGCGCAGCGCGATCTGATTGGCAGCATCGACGAAGGCAATTTCCCGAAGTGGCGCTTTGCGATTCAGGTGATGCCGGAGGCGGAAGCCGCGGCGTATCGCTTCAATCCGTTCGACATCACGAAAGTGTGGTCGCAGAAAGACTATCCGCTGATCGACGTCGGCACGATCGAGTTGAACCGCAACGCGGCCAACTATTTCGCGGACGTGGAACAGGCTGCGTTCACGCCGGCCAACGTGGTGCCCGGCATCGGCTTCTCGCCGGACCGTTTGTTGCAAGGCCGTTTGTTCTCGTATGGCGACACGCAGCGCTATCGCCTCGGCATCAATCACCATCAGATTCCGGTGAACGCGTCGCGCGTTGCGAACCCGCATTCGTTCCATCGCGACGGCGCGATGCGCACGGACGGCAACCTGGGTGGCAACGTGAACTATGAGCCGAATCGCTTCGGCGACTTCGCTCAGGATGCGAATGCGTTGGAGCCGGCGCTCGCCGCGGGTGCGGTGGACCGCTATGACCATCGCGCGGATGACGACTACTACACGCAGCCGGGCATGCTGTTCGCGCTCTTCGATGCAGCGCAGCGCCAACGTTTGTTCGGCAACATCGCGCGGCATATCAACGGTGTGCCGCAGGACATCGTCGCGCGTGCGGTCGAGCATTTCCGCCGCATCGATCCCGCTTATGCCGAAGGCGTGATCGCCGCGATGGCCGAACTCGCGGAAGGCAAGAAGTAACGCAGTGTGTAAAGCGGGGCGCGCGTGCATGTTGCTTGCGCGTGTGCCCCGCGAGTATCGATACTAACAGGGAGCACGCTCATGATCGAGTTGATGAAAGCCACCGCCGGCAGATCGCCGGCCATGCATCGCGCGCAACAGCAGCAGACGCTCAACTTGCGCAGAGCCGTGGGCTTCGCCATCGTGACGAGCGGATTCGCGGTGATCGCGGCGCAAATGCTGCAACACGCGTTTGGCGGCTGAGCGGCGCGGCGTAGCGGCGACACCTCACACGAACATTTCGCCGTTCTAAGATAAACTGTCGAACGCTCGTTTTTGCCGGGCCTGCTGCCGGCAGGCCGCTCGCACGCGTTACTTCGTCACCGGTTCGTATCACTCTCGAAGGAGTCATCATGGCCAAAAAAGAAGCTGTACAGCACGTCAATATCGGGATCAGCGACAAGGACCGCAAGAAGATCGCGGAAGGTCTGTCGCGTCTGCTCGCGGACACCTACACGCTGTACCTGAAGACCCACAACTTCCACTGGAATGTGACGGGTCCGATGTTCAACACGCTGCATCTGATGTTCGAAACGCAATACAACGAACTGGCGCTGGCCGTCGATTCGATCGCTGAACGGATTCGCGCGCTGGGCGTGCATGCGCCGGGCAGCTATAAAGATTTTGCGAAGCTGTCGTCGATTCCCGAAGCGGACGGCGTGCCTGCCGCCGAAGAGATGATCCGTCAGCTGGTGGAAGGGCAGGAAGCCGTGGTGCGCACCGCGCGCGCGATTTTCCCGTCGACGGAAGCCGCCAACGACGAGCCGACCGCCGACCTGCTGACACAGCGCATGCAAACGCATGAAAAGACCGCGTGGATGCTGCGCTCGATGCTGGCTTGATGGTTTGAGTCGGTTGCGGTTGCTGTTCGCGTTCGTTTCGCAGAAGCCGAATGGCCGGATGTAACGTGGCACGATGCAAAGCCTCCCTTCGCGGGAGGCTTTGTTTTTTGCGCGCCGTTTGTGAGAACGCTGTGGCGGGGTCGCCATTGCCATCTGCTTTCGTCGGTAGCAGTTCGCACCGACGCGCCACGCCTTCCGCATCCCGTAAAATAACGGCACCGTCCTCGCACTTCGCCTGCATTCAACGAGTCCGCCATGTTCGCCCGACTTCCCCTGTATCTGCGCCTCGTGCGCATGGACAAGCCTATTGGCAGTCTGCTGCTGCTGTGGCCGACGCTCAACGCGCTGTGGATCGCGTCCGACGGTCATCCGTCCTGGCCGCTCCTCGTCATCTTCACGGTGGGCACGATATTGATGCGCTCGGCGGGCTGCGCGATCAACGACTACGCGGATCGCGATTTCGACCGTTATGTGAAGCGCACCGAGAATCGTCCGATCACGTCCGGCAAGATCAAGGCGTGGGAAGCGGTGGCGCTCGCGGCCGGGCTGTCGTTGCTGGCCTTTCTGCTGATTCTGCCGCTGAACACGCTGACGAAGGAATTGTCGGTGGCGGCGCTGTTCGTCGCGGGCTCGTATCCGTTCACGAAGCGTTTCTTTGCGATTCCGCAGGCGTATCTCGGCATCGCGTTCGGCTTCGGCATTCCGATGGCGTTCGCGGCCGTGCAGAATCAGGTGCCGATGCTCGCGTGGGTCATGCTGCTTGCCAACGTGTTCTGGTCCGTCGCGTACGACACCGAATATGCGATGGTCGATCGCGACGACGACATCCGGATCGGCATTCGCACGTCGGCGCTCACGTTCGGCCGCTTCGACGTGGCGGCGATCATGCTCTGCTATGCGGCGACGCTCGGCATCTATGTCGGCATCGGCGTGATGCTGGGTTTTGGCGTGCTGTACTGGTTGGGCTGGGCGGCTGCGGCGGGCTGCGCGATCTATCACTACACGCTGATCCGCCACCGCGAACGGATGCCGTGCTTCAAGGCGTTCCTGCATAACAACTGGCTCGGCGGCGCGTTGTTCGTCGGCATTGCCGCGCATTATGCGGTGGCTTCGTTTTAGTTTTTAGCGCGGCGTGGGTGGACGGTTGGCCTCGTGTCGTGAGGCGCCGGCTTTATTGAATAAAGACTCCGCGCTCCACGGCTTGTCACGTTTCAGCAAGCAACAACCGCTCACTGCTTGCCGAATTCATCGCCCATTTCTTTCGCGCGCGCATCGGCGGCCAGCGCGCCGCGCACGATGGCTTCCTTGATGCCGCTCGCGTCGAACGATGCAAGCGCCGCGGCGGTCGTGCCGCCCTTCGACGTCACGCGCTCACGCAACACGGCCGGCGGCTCGTCGGAATTCGCGGCCAGTTGCGCGGCGCCCGTGAAAGTCGCGACGGCGAGCGCGCGGCCTTGTGCTTCGTCCATGCCGAGTTGGCGTGCGGCTTCCTGCAATGCTTCGATGAAGTAAAAGACGTAGGCCGGCCCGCTGCCCGAAATCGCGGTGACGGCGTCGATCTTCGCTTCGTCGTCGAACCATACGGTTTCGCCCACCGCGCCGAGCACCTGCGATGCGAGCGCGCGGCCCGCATCGTCGACGCTCGCGGTCGCGGTCAAGCCGGCGACGCCCATGCCGATCAACGCCGGCGTGTTCGGCATGACCCGCACGATGCGCGTATGGCCGTTGAGCCAGCGCGACATGTCATCCATGCGAATGCCGGCGACGATGCTGATCGCGAGTTGCGCCGCCTTCAGATGCGGCGCGAGCGCTTCGGCGACGCTCTTCAGGATCTGCGGCTTCACCGCGAGTACGACGGCGTCATAGGTGCCGAGCGCGGCGTCCGCGGCCGCTCCGGTCTTGATGCCGAACTGCGCTTCATTGCGCTTGCGCGCGTCTTCGTTGGGATCGATCGCGTAGAGATCGGCGGGCGCGACACCGCGCTTGATAAGGCCGCCGATCAACGCCGCAGCCATGTTGCCGCCGCCGATAAAAGCAATTTTCATGATGTTCCGCGAAGGTTGGATTGAGCTTGTGAAACCGCGTGTGCGCCCGTTAATGCAACGTTAATCGCAACGCTAGTGCGAATAATCGCGCGCGCCGAAGATGGCCGTGCCCACGCGCACGATGGTCGCGCCTTCGAGCACGGCGGCCTCGAGGTCGCTCGACATACCCATCGATAACGTATCGAGTTCGAGCCCCTCGCCGACGAGACGCTCGAACAGTTCGCGCAAGCGGCGATGCGGCACGCGTTGGTCGTCGATACTGCCGGCCGGCTCGGGTATCGCCATCAGGCCGCGCAACCTGAGCCGCGGCAGCGCGGCGATGTCTTTCGCGACTTGCACGGCTTCGTCGACGCTGACGCCGCTTTTCGACGCCTCGCCGCTAATGTTGACCTGCAAGCACACGTTCAGCGGCGGCAGCGTTTCCGGCCGCTGCTCGGAAAGCCGTTGCGCGATCTTCAGGCGATCCACCGAATGCACCCAGTCGAACTGTTCGGCCACCGGCCGCGTCTTGTTCGACTGCAACGGGCCGATGAAATGCCATTCGAGCGTGCTGCGCAAATCGGCGAGCACTTCGATTTTCGTGAGCGCTTCCTGCACGTAGTTTTCACCGAATGCGCGTTGACCGGCGGCATGGGCCGCGCGTACGTCTTCGGCGGGAAAGGTCTTGGAGACGGCAAGCAACGCGATGGAACGCGCGTCGCGTCCCGCCACGTGCGCGGCGAGGGCGATGCGTTGCTGCACCGCTTCGAGGTTATGAATCAGATCGGGCATGGAACGAACCGGAGCGGACCAAAGGTCGATGGGTCGATGAAGTCGATGCCCCGATTATACGGACAGCATGTGCTCGACCAGTTCGATCCAGTGCGCAACCGGCGTCGACGTGCCGCTTTGCAGATGTGAAATACAGCCCACGTTCGCCGATACGATCACCTGCGGTTCCTGCGCATGCAGCCGCTCGAGCTTCTGATCGCGCAACGCATACGAGAGCTTCGGCTGCGTCAGCGAATAGGTGCCTGCGGAGCCGCAGCACAGGTGACTGTCGGCCGGCAGTCGCACTTCCAGGCCGAGCCTCGTCAGCAGATGTTCGACCGTGCCGCGCACTTTTTGCCCGTGCTGCAACGTGCACGGCGGATGAAACGCGACCGTATGGATCGCGCGGCGGCGCGTGACGGCCACGAGCTCTTCCTCGAAATCCGGCAGAATTTCGGCGATGTCGCGCGTCAATTCGACGATGCGGCGCGCTTTTTCCGCATACTCCGGATCGTCGCGCAGCAGGTGCGCGTATTCCTTCACCGTCGCGCCGCAACCCGACGCGTTCATCACGATCGCCTCGACGCCCTGTTCGACATGCGGCCACCATGCGTCGATGTTGGCGCGCATGTCGTCGAGCGCTTCGTCGTTGTAGCCGAGGTGCAGACGGATCGCGCCGCAGCAGCCGGCGTCCGGCGCGATCACGGTTTCGATGCCGAGCGCATCCAGCACGCGCGCGGTGGCGGTATTCACGTTGGGCATCATCGACGGTTGCACGCAGCCGGCCAGCATCAGCATCTTGCGCGTGTGCGTCGCGCTCGGCCATGTCAGCGGACGCTGCCGCGCGGGCACCTTGTCGCGCAGTTTTCTTGGCAACAGCGCACGAAAATGCTGGCCGACGCGCATGGTCGGCGTGAACAGCGCGCTGTTCGGCACGAAGCTCGCGAGCAGCCGGCGCGTGAGCCGCTGGCCGAGCGGGCGCGTCACTTTTTCCTCGGTGATCTTGCGGCCGATTTCGACCAGCTTGCCGTACTGCACGCCGGACGGGCAGGTGGTTTCGCAATTGCGGCACGTCAGACAGCGGTCGAGGTGAACCTGCGTGCTGCGCGTCACCTCCGCGCCTTCCACCATTTGCTTGATCAGATAGATGCGGCCGCGCGGGCCGTCGAGTTCATCGCCGAGCAGTTGATAGGTCGGGCACGTGGCCGTGCAGAAGCCGCAGTGCACGCAGTTGCGCAGAATGGCGTCGGCTTCGTCGCCGTCGGGCGTATTGCGAATGAAGTCCGCGAGATTGGTTTGCATCGCGCGCTCAGAAGTCGGGGTAGAGACGGCCGCGATTGAAGATGCGGGCCGGGTCGAAAGCGGTTTTCAGGCCGCGATGGATTTTCATCAGCGGCGCGGGCAGCGGTGTGAAGACGCCCGCGCCGCGGTCGTAGGCGAGGCCGGTGCGGAAGATCGTCGCGTGGCCGCCGGCCTGCTTCGCGCTGATGCGCACCGTTTGCGCGTCGGTGTCCGTGATCCACCAGCGCTGCGCGCCGCCCCATTCCATCAGTTGCGCGCCGGGCAGTTGCAGCGGCTCGGTGATGGAAGGCAACGCGAGCCGCCACAGCGCGGCCTTCGGCGGAATCGCGGCGAAGAACGAGTCGGTCTGCTCGCGCAGGCCGGCCCAGAAGCGTTCGGCTTCCACCGCATCGACGACTTCGCCGCCCAGCGACGAGCGCGCCGATTTAACCGCGCTCTCCGCACCCGCGAGACGCACGGCGAGCGTGCCGTGGCGCCAGGCGCTCGCGGTGATCGGCAACGGCCGGCCGCCCCATTCGTTGAGCTTGCGTACGGCGTCGGTGCCGTTCATGTCGAACTTGAGCGTGGCTTCGGCCTGCGGCTGCGGCAGCACTTTCACCGACAATTCGAGGATCAGCCCGAGCGTGCCGAGCGAGCCCGCCATCAAGCGCGAGACGTCGTAACCGGCGACGTTTTTGACGACCTGGCCGCCGAAGTGCAGCGTTTGCCCCTGACCGTTCATGATGACCGCGCCGAGCACGAAGTCGCGCGCCGCGCCGGCCGACGGGCGGCGTGGACCCGCAATGCCCGCGGCCACGCAGCCGCCGAAGGTGGCCTGCGGCCCGAAGTGCGGCGGCTCGAACGCAAGCATCTGATTGTGTTCGGCGAGCGCCGCTTCGATCTCGACGAGCGGCGTGCCGGCGCGCGCGGTGATGACCAGCTCCGCCGGGTCGTACGCGACGATGCCGCGATAAGCGCGCGTGTCGAGGATCTCGCCTTCCAGCGTCTGACCGTACCAGTCTTTCGTGCCGCCGCCGCGCACGCGTAACGCGCGTCCCTCGGCGCTGGCGGAACGCACGCGCTCCGACCACATGGCGACGATGTCGTCCTCTTCCATGATGCCCTGCTTCGTTATGTTTCGAACGATTGTACCGGGCGGGGCCGCGCTGACAACCCGGAGCGGACCCCTATCGGGTAATCAGGGTGACATGACGCGAAACCCCGCCGCGACGGGCTATGCGCGATGCGTGGACGCTAGAAGCGCGGCAACTCGGGATGCGGCAGCAGACCGCCGCGCACGTGCATCTTGCCGTATTCGGCGCAGCGCGCGCGAGTGGGGATGCCCTTGTCCGGGTTCAGCAGGCCGGGCGGATCGAAGGCGCGTTTGACCGCGTGAAACGCATCGCGCTCCTCGGGCGAGAACTGCACGCACATCGAATTGATTTTCTCGATGCCGACGCCATGCTCGCCCGTCACCGTGCCGCCCAGTTCGACGCACGCTTCGAGAATATCGGAGCCGAACGCTTCCGCGCGGTGCCACTCGTCCTTGTCGTTGCCGTTGAAGAGAATCAGCGGATGCATGTTGCCGTCGCCCGCATGAAACACGTTGATGCAGCGCAGCCGGTACTTCTTCTCCATCTCCTCGATGCGCGACAGCAGCGGCCCGATACTGCGGCGCGGCACGGTGCCGTCCATGCAGTAGTAATCCGGCGAGATGCGGCCGGCGGCCGGAAACGCGTTCTTGCGGCCGGACCAGAAGCGCAGCCGCTCGTTTTCCGTGCGCGAGATCGCGATGCGCGTTGCGCCGTGCTCGCGCAGCACCGCCGTCATGCGCACGATTTCGTCGGCGACTTCTTCGGGTGTGCCGTCGGATTCGCATAGCAGAATCGCCGCCGCGTCGAGGTCGTAGCCTGCGTGGACGAATTCTTCGACGGCGCGCGTGGCGGGTTTGTCCATCATTTCGAGCCCCGCCGGAATGATGCCCGCGGCGATGATGCCGGCGACCGCATCGCCGCCTTTCACCACGTCGTCGAAACTGGCCATGATGACCTGCGCCGTTTGCGGTTTCGGAATCAGCTTGACGGTGACTTCCGTGACGATCGCGAACATGCCTTCGCTGCCGATCAGCACGGCGAGCAGATCGAGGCCGGGCGCGTCGGGTCCGAGCGAACCGAATTCGACGATCTCGCCTTCCATCGTCACCGCGCGCACGCGCAGCACGTTGTGCACGGTGAGGCCGTACTTGAGGCAATGCACGCCGCCCGAATTTTCGGAGACGTTGCCGCCGATCGTGCAGGCAATCTGCGACGACGGGTCCGGCGCGTAGTACAAGCCGTACGGCGCGGCGGCTTCGGAGATCGACAGATTGCGCACGCCGGGCTGCACCGTGGCGGTCCGCGCGTACGAGTCGACTTCGATGATCTTTTTGAAGCGCGCGAGCGACACGACGACGCCGTGACGAATCGGCATCGCGCCGCCGGACAGGCCGGTTCCCGCGCCGCGCGGCACGATCGGCACGCCGAGGCGATGGCAGATCTGCACGATGCGCTGGACTTGCGACTCGGTCTCCGGCAACGCGACGGCAAGCGGCAGCCGACGATATGCGGCGAGGCCGTCGCAGTCGTAGGCGACCGTATCTTCGTCGCGATAGAGCAGACAGTGGTTCGGCAGGACCGCCATCAACGCCTGCACGACTTCGCGCTGGCGCTGGGCGAGAACTTCTGCCGACAGTTCGGCGGGTGCGTTCATGTACGTCGTCTCCTCTTGTCTTTCGCCGCGCGCGCTTTCAGGCACTTCCGGGCGCTTCCCGCGCGCTTGTATTGCGGCGACTGTTGCGGCCGGCGGGGTGGTCCGCGCTCATGCCGCGTTTGCTACCGTTGCTACCGGTGCTGCTACTCATATTGCGCCTGAATTGCGCTGGCTTGCGCTCGCCTGTGTGTCTGCCGACGCGTCAAGCCGCCCAGCTAAAAATCTTGCCGGGGTTCATCAGATTGTGCGGATCGAGTGCGTGCTTGATGGAGCGCATCGTGTCGATCGCGACATCGCCGTGTTCCTCAAGCAGAAAATTCATCTTGTGCAGACCGACGCCGTGCTCGCCGGTGCACGTGCCGTCCATGCGTAACGCGCGCTGCACGATGCGATGATTCAGACGTTCGGCCTCGACCAGTTCCTCCGGCTTGTTCGGATCGATCAGGATCGCGACGTGGAAATTTCCGTCACCGACATGGCCGACGATTGGGCAGGGCAGCGGCGACGTCTTCAGGTCCTGCTCTGTTTCGACGACGCATTCGGCGAGGCGCGAGATCGGCACGCAGACGTCGGTCGTGACGGCGCGGCAACCCGGCTTTAATTGCAGCATCGCGAAATAGGCGTTGTGACGCGCGTTCCACAGACGGCTGCGGTCTTCCGGCCGCGTCGCCCATTCGAAGCCTTCGCCGCCGTTCTGCGCGGCCAGTTCCTGCACGAGTTCGGCCTGTTCCTTCACGCCGGCCTCGGTGCCGTGGAACTCGAAGAACAACGTGGGCGCCTCGCGCAGCGTCAGATTCGAATGCCGGTTAATCGAGCGGATCGCGAGCGCGTCGACGAATTCGACGCGGGCGATCGGCACGCCCATCTGAATCGTTTCGATGACGGCGCGCACTGCATCGCCCATCGACGGAAATGCGCAGACGGCCGCGGAAACCGCTTCCGGCTGCGGATAAAGGCGCACGGTGATTTCGGTGATGACGCCGAGCGTGCCTTCCGAGCCGACGAAAAGACGCGTGAGGTCGTAACCCGCGGACGACTTCCGTGCTCGCGTGCCGGTTTTGATGACGCGGCCATCGGCGAGCACGACGGTCAGGCCGAGCACGTTCTCGCGCATCGTGCCGTAGCGCACCGCGTTCGTGCCGGACGCGCGCGTGGCCGACATGCCGCCGATGCTGGCGTCCGCGCCTGGATCGATCGGAAAAAAGAGGCCGGTGTCGCGCAGCGCCTCGTTGAGCTGTTTGCGCGAGATGCCGGGCTCGACGGTGACCGTCAGATCTTCCGCGTTGATCGACAGGACGCGGTTCATTTCCGACAGATCGATGGACACGCCGCCTTGCACCGCGAGCAGATGTCCTTCAAGCGACGAGCCGTTGCCGTACGGAATGATCGGCACGTCGTACTGGCCGCAGAGCTTGACGATGGTTTGCACGTCTTCGGTGTTGCGCGCGAACACGACGGCGTCGGGCAATTGCGGGTCGAACGGCGATTCATCGCGGCCATGATGTTCGCGCACCGCTTGGGCGACCGACACACGTTCGCCGAAGGCGTCGGTGAGGGCGCTGAGCAATTCGGGGGAAAATGGCCGGCGCAGCGCGGCCGGCGGAACACCATAATTCACGCATGTCTCCTGTGTCGACTGGAGTTAGCGCTTCAGCGCTTACTCCAGTCCCATGCTAGCGGTCGACTGGAGTTAGCGCTTCAGCGCTTACTCCAGTCCCATGCTAGCGGTCGACTGG